>Ga0074044_10000616_pt1 | contig 33892 bp, 34 predicted proteins | sample BogForMeECP23OM1_FD_94443 | JGI IMG/M metagenome (GOLD analysis project Ga0074044, IMG submission 94443) | Bog forest soil microbial communities from Calvert Island, British Columbia, Canada - Bog Forest MetaG ECP23OM1 | ecosystem: Environmental > Terrestrial > Soil > Wetlands ...
CGCCATGCCCGCCGTGATCGACCCGCCCGGCGAGTTGATGTAGAGCTGGATGTCTTTCTCCGGGTCTTCCTGCGCCAGGAACAGCATCTGGGCGATCACCAGGTTGGCGATATTGTCATCAATGGGCGTGCCAATAAAGATGATATTGTCGCGGAGCAGCCGGGAATAAATGTCATACGCCCGTTCGCCCCGCCCCGTCGACTCGATCACCATCGGTACAAGCATCATTTGCGGGTCCTTCGTATTCACGTTCACCCTTTCCACACTCCCGCCCTGAAGTCGGTCTCAGCGGCTCAGGGGAGGATCGAAATGGTCCGCATTTTTGATTACGCGGACTGGCGATACAGAAATTCGAGAGTCTTCTCGTTGCGGATTCTTGTCCGTATCCTATCGAGGCCCCCATCCCGTGTCAAACGAGCGCGCACTGCTTCAGACGTCTGTTTTGATTGTTTGGCCAGCGCTTCCAGTTCCCGATTGAATTCTTCATCGCTGACCTGCACATTCTCTTCCTCCGCCACTCTTTCGAGCAGCAGCGCAGCCTTTACATCGTGGATGGCCTGCTCGCGTTGTCCCGCGCGCAGGCGGTTCAAATCCATTTTCTTCATCTGTTCGGCGGTCAGACCCTGCGCCGCCAGCGCGCGCAGTCCGCGCTCCAGCCGGATATCAATCTGTTGCTCGATCAGCGAATCGGGAACTTCGAAATCGTTCCGCTGAATCAGTTCCCCCACCAGCTTTTCCTTGGCTTCGTGCTCCGCCTGGTGCTTGCGCTCAGATTCCATTTGCGCGCGAATTGTCTTCCGTACATCGTCCATCGTCTGAAATTCCCCCAGTTGCTTGGCGAACTCGTCGTTCAGTTCCGGCAGGCTCTTCTGTTTGATCGCCTGCACCTTCACTGCGTAACTGAACGTCTTCCCCGCCAGACGCTTGTCCTGCGTATCTTCGGGATAGCTCACGTCGAACGTCCGCTCATCTCCAGGGTTTGTTCCACGCAGGTGCTCGGTGAATTCCGGCATGGTGTTGCCGCCCGCGATCTCGACCAGCACTTCATCCATGTGCACCGGTTGACCTTCGCCGGACTTTCCTCCGCCAGTCTTTCCTTCGTCGGATTTGGGATTGCCATCGAGCGAGACCTGGGCGAAATCCCCATCGGCGAGGGCGCGGCCCTCGACCGGATTGAAACTGGCATGACGTTCGCGCAGATCGGAGAGCGCCTGCTCCACATCGGCCTCGGAAACCGCGATCTCCGGTTTATCGGCGCGCAGCTCTTTGTAGCCTTGCAGCTTGATCTCCGGCAGCACCTCAAAGGCGGCCTTGAAGCGCAACGGCTCGCCATCGTGCAGATGCAGATCCGTCACCCGCGGCTGCGATACCGGATGCAGGCTCAGCCGCTCAGCCTCCTGCCGGAAGAAGCGCGGGATCAGCGCCTCGACCATATCAGTCTTGATCTCTTCCGAAAAACGCTGGCGGATAATCGACGCCGGAACATGCCCACGCCGGAAGCCCGGAATGCGAGCCACCTTCTGATATTTCTGGATCAGCGAGTCGGTCTGCCGGTTGACATCTTCGACTGGAATCTCAACCTGAATCTCACGCTTGGTCGCGCTTTCCTGGGGGGTGCTTTCCTTAGTCGTATTGTCCTTGATATCAGTGGGGCTCACAGTTACCTTTCCAGCGCGGCCGCGGCAGCAGAGTCGGGAGGGAATTGCTCCACTGCGACGCCTTGATCCGCAACCTTGAGTGTAAAGACTCTCGAAGAGCAACGTCAAACGGCGGAGGGGGACTCCCTACCCACTAAAGTAACGGGCGATTGTGTTGTGTGTGCTGGGTCGTGTGGCGCGGACACTCTTGTCCGCGAAAGCATGCGGCGAAAACAACCTCTGAGGGACACTATGGTCTTGGAAGCAGGAAAGCAACAGCAAAAGCAACAGCAACGGCCGCGGACAAGAGTGTCCGCGCCACACGAACAAATACAATGAAGACGAATGCCCCTTCCCAGCTGGCTCAAGGTTCTGAACTCCGAAGTCATCGGCTGCACGCGCTGTCCGCGTCTGGTTGTATATCGCGAGCAGATCGCCCGCGAGAAGCGCCGCGCTTACCGCGACTGCGAGTACTGGGGCAAGCCGGTTCCCGGCTTCGGCGATCCGAATGCCCGCGTTCTCGTGCTCGGACTCGCTCCCGGCGCCCATGGCTCCAATCGCACGGGCCGCCCGTTTACCGGAGACGCCTCTGGCAATTTCATGTACCCGGTGCTGCACGAAGCCGGATTTGCCAGTCAGCCGGCGGCGACCGCGCGGGGCGACGGGCTTGTTCTGCACGGTCTCTACATAACCGCCGCTGCCCGATGTGCGCCGCCCGACAACAAGCCTCTGCCCGAGGAACTGGCCAACTGCGCTCCGTATCTCGAACGCGAACTCGAAGGACTGAAAGACCTGCGCGTCATAGTCGCCTTGGGAAGAATCGGATTCGAAGCCTATCTCAACTACCTGAAGCGCAGAAAGCTGATTGCCGGCAAGCGGGAGTATGAATTCCGCCACGGCGCCGAATACGCCCTGCCCGAGGGACGCGTCCTCTTAGCTTCCTACCATCCCTCTAACCAGAACACGCAGACCGGCAAGCTGACGCGCCCGATGTTCGTGGAAATCTTTCAGAAAGCACGGCGGCTGGCCGATCAAGGGTAGCGCCGCGGCCCTCCAGTCTTCATTTCAGTTTCGTCACCGTTATTGTCAGCACGAACTGGCGCTTGGAATTGGGGTCGTCCACAATACCAACGACTGTCGGCTTACCGATGGTGGCCACCGTGCTCGCGCTGATGTGGAGTTGCCGAATGAGCGGCATTATTGTCCGATTCTCCTGCTCCGGGTTGGCGAAATTACTGATGTCCGCTCGCACTTCCAGCTGAAGAGAATCCCCGCGTTCGACCATCCGCGACCAAATGTTCGTGCCGACGTCGATGTATTGCATGTTGCCATCTTTACCTTCCACCGGAACGCGCGTCCCGATCTTGATCTCGTTCGAAGTCGCGAACCCGGGCACCAGGTTCATGGAATAATGCCTGGTGTTGATCGTCTTGCCGACCTCCGACTCATCCAGCGCAAAGTCGATGCGAAATGCGGCTGTCGGCTTTTGCGTGTCATCCATCGTTGCTTTCGCAGTCGTGCCTTCTTGTGCCCGAGCCGTCCCCGCATCGCACCAGAATGCGATCCCCAGTACCGCCAGCCAAACTACGTGTTTTCTCGACATTTGTACTCTCCTTGTAATTATCGTCATTGCTGCTGTTCCAGACTGTTTGAGTCTGCTTTCTTTGGCCAGGGAGCGGCCATCTCAAGCTCGTTGCGTTCCCGAAGGTCGGTCTGGGCCCTCGCGATCAGGGCCGCCCTCTGCGGAAACTGCTGCACGTAGCGGGCAAGCAATTTTTCCTGGTCGCTCAGCGGTGTGGGAGCAGGGAAGCGCTCCAACCTGGCCGCATAGGCTACTTCAGGCGTGTAAGGCGTCGGCTGAGACGGCGGACGTCGCCAAACCCTCCTTGCGAGTTGCTCGGCCGACGACCGAGGAACCGGATGCGTGGCAGGACGATCTATGGCTGGACGATCTATGGTTGGATGATCTCCCGCTCCATCATCATGTCTGATCGCGACACTGTCCGCTCCGGCGGGAGTCCGTGCGCGCTCGCCCAGTCCCAGCCAGACAGCGGCGACGATGGCTGCAACCGCCGCCAGCGCCGCTCCCCACCACCAGCGACGCGTCGACGCAACTCGATTCCGCTCCGCTTGCAGGCTCGCCAGTACTCGACTCTTCAAGCCCGTTCGCGGCTCGGCTTTGCCGTATTGGCTGAGCGCCGCTTCCAGCCACTGATCGACATCACGTTTTCTCTCGATAGGATCCATATTCATGTCCTTGGCCCAGTCAAAGCCAAAAGCCTTTCCCGCAGAAGCTCCCGCGCGCGAAATGTGCGGGAACGCACCGCAGCCTCGCTGATGCCGAGCATCGATGCGGCTTCGCGCGGCGCAATCTCCTCGAGCGTCGAAAGAACCAGTGCGTCCCGCAACTGGCTGGGCAAGGCGGAGATCAGCCGCTCCAGGACTGCGTTGCGTTCGCGCTCCAGCAGAACTCGATCCGCTCCGTGGCCGGGTGCTACCAACGTTTCGACGGCTTCCTCAGCACCAGTCGCTGCCTTAGCCATGCTCTTGCGCCGCTCGACGGCCACACACCATGCAATCCTTGCCAGCCACGCTTTCTGGTCTCGAATTCCGGCCAGCCTCTTTCCGTAACGGAGCACGCGCAGGAAAGTCTCCTGGGTTGCATCCTCCGCGTCGGCAGTATTGGGCAAAACAGAGTAAGCGATGCGGTACACGAGGCGCGCATGTTCGCGCACGGCCGCTTCCAGCAGATCTTCGTCTTGCTCTTGCCGCGCCAAAGCTTTCTGCGCCAACTTCAGGGCCTCGCCCGCCATTGCGGATTCTGCAATCACGCTTGCTCCTGTTATTGAAGAACGTTCCCAGGCGGACTTCGTTCACAAATAATTTGCTACAGGAAATTGGTTACCGCGCCGATAAGGGTATAGGGCGGATCTCGCGGTAACGGACACCTCTGGGTCGGCATGGGGGCTCCATTGCTCCGGGATGCGCCGCCCTTTTTCCACTGTAGAGATGGGGCTTGCCTGGTTCCGAAGACAACGTAAGTTGGGTCTCTGTGGATAAATCAGACGTCACTGGACTCCCACGAACACCGGTTCCGGTTCGAGCAGAATTCCCCACGCTGCCTGCACGCCGCGCTGGATTTCGTCTTTCAGCCCGACGATATCGCTGGCTTTCGCGCCTCCGCGGTTAATCAGTGCCAGCGCATGTTTGTGCGAGATGCCGGCCGCTCCCAGCGCATATCCCTTGGAGAAGCCTGAGTGTTCTACCAACCACGCCGCCGAAACCTTGTGTTGGGCATCGAGGGCGGGATAGCTGGGAATCTCGAGCCCTTTCGCTGCGGCGCACGCGGCCAGCTCTTTGAGCTGCGCTTCGCTGAGCACGGGATTCTTGAAGAACGATCCGGCGCTGCGGCAATCGTCGTCTCCGGGGACAATCAGCATGCCCTTGCTTCGCCGTATCTCACGCACCGCCTCGCGGGTCTCGGCGAGCGATGGCAGCGTCTTTCTTTCGGCAACGTGCCCGGCAAAGTGCTTTTGCAAATCGGCATACTTCAAACTTGGAGCGCCACCGCGCTTCAACCGGAAGTTCACTCTCAAGATAATGTACCGCCCGCGTTCCGTACTGTTAAAGATGCTGGCGCGATATCGGAATCCGCAGGCCGGCTTGGGCAATACCACAACCCGGTCTTCCTTCAAGTCGAACGCTCGCACCGATTCGATGGTGTCGGCAACTTCCTGCCCGTAAGCGCCCACGTTTTGCACGGGCGTGCCCCCAACGCTACCCGGAATGCCGCTCAGGCACTCGACTCCGGCGCAATTCTGCACCACCGCCTGTGCGACGAAATCGTCCCAGTTGACGCCCGCGCCCACGCTGAAGAGCACGGCGTTGCCCGTGGCGTCATTCGTAGTTGGAGTCGCGATGCCGCCGATCGCGATTCGCAGCATCAGTCCCGGCCACCCGGAATCGGCGACCACGAGATTGCTTCCTCCGCCCAGCACAAACAGCGGCAGGTCGCGGCTTCTGGCGAATTGCGCGGCCTCGCGAACCTCGTCTTCTCGCCGCAGTTCCGCGAAGTAGCGTGCCGGCCCGCCCACCTGCAAGGTGGTCAGCGGCGCCAGCGGAACGTTTTCCTGAATCGTCATGATGCCGATTTCGTTCTATATTGAACTGAGCATCTCATGTCTGCCTGCGAAGGCATATTGAGAACCGAGCTACTTTGCGAATCGCGAAACGGCTTTCAAGGATTGTCATCCCGACCCTGAGCGGAGCCGAAGGGGAGGGATCTGCAGTTCGCAGCGAAATACAGAGGTCCTTCGCTTCGCTCAGGATGACAAATTTGTGGTGTTGAATCAAAGTTACAGGAGAGTCCATGTACCCCGAAATAATGGTGATCCCGATGCGCGAAGAACTGACGCGCTTGGGAATTGAAGAGTTGCGCAGCGCCGCCGACGTTGATCGTGTCCTGTCGGGTTACCCGGGTCCAACCATGGTGATCGTAAATTCGATTTGTGGATGCGCTGCCGGCCGCATGCGTCCCGCAGTGCGCCTCGCGCTGCAGCACCCGACCATCCCCAACAACATTGTCAGCGTGTTTGCGGGACAGGACAAGGAAGCGACCGAGCGCGCCCGTTCCTATTTCACCGGATATCCGCCATCGTCGCCTTCCATCGCGATTCTGCGCGATGGCAAGCTGGTCTACATGATGGAGCGGCGCCAGATCGAAGCTCGCAACGCGTCCGCCATCGCGGCCGACCTGAAAGCCGCCTTCGATCAGCACTGTGCCACTCCAGCGGCAGCCCGCTAGCCCGTGGCAAAGCCCCGTCACCACACCAAATCATATGGAACACAACTTTATGAAACGTCTCCTGCTTATCGTCCTCACACTCTCCCTTGCGTCATGGGCTGCCGAGCCCTGGCGCGTCGCGTCCACGCAGATCGATGCCGCCTATCCCCAAGTCGAAGCGCTCTATCTCGACCTGCACCGCAATCCCGAGCTTTCCTATCACGAGGAGAAGACTGCGGCCAAGATTGCCGACCAATTGCGCAAGCTCGGATACGACGTCACTACTGGGTTTGGCGGCACAGGTGTGGTCGGTGTGTTCAGGAACGGTCCCGGTCCGGTGGTCATGCTGCGCGCCGAGCTCGATGCTTTGCCGGTCCCGGAGAAAACCGGTCTAGCTTATGCCAGTCATGTCACCACGCATGATGACCGTGGCGTCGAAGTGCCGGTGATGCATGCCTGCGGTCACGATCTGCACATGGCGATCGGCATCGGAACCGCCGCCCTGCTGGCCCAGAACAAAGACCGCTGGCACGGAACTTTTATCTATGTCGGTCAGCCCGCCGAGGAGCGCATCGGCGGCGCCAAAGCGATGATCAAAGAGGGCCTCTTCACTCGCTTCCCCAAGCCCGACTTCGCCTTCGCGTGCATGACAGCAACGGACTTCCCGCCGGCAAAGTCGGCTACACGCCGGGCTTCAGCGCGTCGAATGCCGATTCCGTGAATGTCACTGTCTACGGCGTCGGCGGCCATGGCGCGGCGCCGCAGGAGACAGTCGATCCGATCGTGATCGCCGCGCGCACCATTGTGAGCTGGCAGACCATCGTGTCGCGCGAAGTCGATCCGCAAGACCCGGCCGTGATCACCGTGGGCTCGATCCACGGCGGCACCAAGAACAACATCATTCCCGACGAAGTCGTGATGCAGTTGACCGTACGCTCCTACAAGGATGAGGTGCGCAAGCACTTGCTGGCGTCCATCGAGCGGATCGCGGATGCGGAGGCCGCGGCTGCGGGCGCGCCGAAAAAGCCGCTCATCGAAGTCGAGGAAGGCGTCGGCGCCGTTTACAACGATCCGCAAACCACCAACCGTCTCGCCGACCGGCTCAAGCAGGTCATGGGAGACGGCAACGTCGTGCTTGGCCGTCCGATTATGGCCAGCGATGATTTTGCCGAATATCGCTACGCGGGAATTCCAAGCGTCATGCTCGAATTGGGCGCGGTCAACCCGGAGAAATATGCGGAGGCAAAAAAGAGCGGACAGCCGCTTCCCGGTCCGCATTCCCCCTACTTCGCGCCGGATCGCGAACCCAGCCTCAAAACCGGAATCGAAGTTGAGATGGCCGCGATTCTGGAACTGATGGGCAAGCCCTAACGGCTGGCGGTGAAGTCCGTTCCATCACAAATACAGGTAAGCTGCATCACAGCCCTGACCGGCTGGATTGGCGGATCATAGAAAAAAGTCGAGGCCGCAATTAGGTGCCACAACTCGGCGATCATGGCCGGATTCCAGTTGCGGCGACAAATGTGGAGTACTCGAATGGCAACAGAACTGCGTGTGTCCTCAGCCGTATGCCACGATCCAACGGAGTCGCTCACCCTGGCGCAGAAAGAAGCGCTGCAGCGCGCGGTCGCCAAAGTGGTTGCGTTGGGCGCCCAAGTAGGAGTCAGCGCCGATCAGATGATTCTGCTGCTGCAGTCGGGCCTGACCGTCGGTGAACTGCTGGAGTACCTGGCGGCGCGGACCGGAGAAGTCGTCTGAAGTGTCTGGTCTAAGGTCTTAGGCATCAGGTCTCAGGCAGCCCGTCACGCCCAGACTTAAGACCTCACACCTGAGACCTCACACCTGAAACCTGTCTTTAGGCGTTTGCCGACGGGCTTGCGATTGAGTAATCTCTACCGATGCTAGTTCTCCGAGAAACCGGCATCCCAGGAGCGATGCCTGTCAGTTCCAACAAGACGTTCTCCCTGCGACCGCGGCTATGCGCTTTGATATGTTTTGGAGTGGTCGCGTTCGGGGCGACCACGAGAGCATTCGCCCAGGAAACGCCGAAGACGCAGAGTCAGAGCGGCGCTCCGTCATCCGGGCAAGCTCCTGCCAATCAAGCGCCGAATGCTCCGTCGAACATTCCAGGCGTGGCCTTGTACAATCTGCTACAGGAAAAGTCCATCGTTTTCCCCGACATCGCTTTGAGTACGGAGCCGCTTTCGACGGGGCAGAAATTTCAGCTGTTCGTGGACAACAGCGTCTCGGTGCACACAATAACCTGGGCGATGCTCGGTTCGTCGGTTGGCCAGGCAGATGATTCGCCAACCGGCTTCGGACAGGGCTGGGATGCGTACGCCAAGCGATTCGGGTCCTCCATGGGACGTTCGGCGTCCAGCGAGTTCTTCGGGACCTTCGTGCTTGCGTCCGCGCTGCGCCTGGACCCGCGTTTTTATCCGGAGGTCCATCCAGGTTTTTTCCACGCCGTTAAGTATTCGGTGCAGCGGGTCTTCGTCACGCGCAACGATGACGGGCGGGACGTCACCAACTGGTCCGGATTGGCGGGGCCAATGATGGCTGAGGGACTGGCGAACGTCTACTGGCCGGATCGGAACCGCACCGTCGGAGATACCTTCCTGCGCTATGGTCTGGATCTAGCAACCCGGGCGGGCGGAAACATGCTTCGCGAGTACTTTCCGGTGTTCTATGGAAAGGTCCGCCACGCGCCCCGGCCGACTGCCGGACACAACTGAAGGTCCTGGAAAAAGGCTGGCTTTCTCTATTCTGTAAGCGCATCTAAGTTCAAGAACAGCGGTCATGGCAGAATCATGCCGGAACTATGGCGGTACATGAAAGGCTACGACAGCAGCTCTCGGAAACAGGAGATCAAGATTGAGCAATCGGATACTGGTTTTCCTTGCCTTTTGCGGGATCGCCGCAGCGGCTTCGGCACAATCAAATTTCAATCGTTATAACTTTACCGTCGGTGGCGGACCTGGCATCGGCAAAGGCGAGGTTGCCGCCTTTGTCGGGAACTCCGATCAAGTTGTGCTCGGAGGCGGCATGAACTTCAGCCGCATGTTCGGCGTGGATGCCGAATATATGTACTACAACCTCAGCTTCCGACCCAGCGTGATCCAGAATCAGAACCTGCCGGGCGCCGGCGGACATTTGCAATCCATAAGCCTGGACGGCATCGTCAACGTGCCCCGTCATCTCGGCAAATTTGGCGCATACGGAATTTTCGGCATAGGTTTCTATCGGCGCAGTGTTTCGGCAAACACTCAGATGCTCCAAACCAACTATATCTGTCAGCCCGCATGGGTTCGATGGTGGGACATTAACTGTTTAAATGGCAGTCCGCAAACCCCACAAACTCTGTCGTCTTTTTCCAGGGATGCAGGCGGCTTTAACTACGGCGGGGGACTCACTTATCGTCTGAACCATCTCCATAATTCCAAGCTCTATATCGAATACCGCTACCATCGCGCTTATCAGGCCGACGGCCAGACCATCGTTTTGCCCATCACGGTCGGGCTGCGCTGGTGAAGGGTCTGCTGAAGGCCTGCCGCGTCGTTTGACGAACGAAATTGCGCTCGCATTCCCGTAGAGATGCGGAATGTGTGGTGGCGGGGCTTCGCCCCGCGGGAGGGGGCCGCGGTCCGTTACCACACCTGGGGTGCTAGCAGGTTAGCTGGTCGCGAGTCAGTTTGAGGCTGGTCAGATTGCCCAGGATGGTGACGGCGATCTGGTCGGTGCGGAAAAATTCTTCGGCGGTTTGCTGCAAGTCTTCCGCGGTTACGGCTTCGATGCGCTCGATGAGTTCGTCGAGTCCGTAGAAATGGTCGTAGTACATTTCCTGGCGGGCCAGGTTCGACATGCGCGCGGTCGAGGATTCGAGCGAGAGCATGAGGCTGCCTTTGAGCTGGTCCTTAGAGCGGCGCACTTCTTCTTCCGGGACTGGCGTGGTTTTCAGGTTGCGGAATTCCTCGACCACGCACTCCACAACTTTGATGGCCGACTCGCGCGAGGTGCCCGCGTATACGCACATGGAACCGGTATCGCGATAGGGGTTGAGGTCGCTGTAAATGGAGTAGGCGAGCCCCTGACGCTCGCGGATGTTCTGGAACAGGCGCGAGCTCATGCCGCCGCCGAGCAGCGTATTCAGGATGTAGGAAGCGTAGCGGCTTTCGTGCGCCATGGGATGCGAGGGAACGCCGATGCAGATCTGGACCTGCTCCAGCGATTTCTTGTTGCGCAGGTTGATGCGCGAGTAAGTTTTAGGCTGGGGCGAGTGCAAGCCGTTTTTCGCCGGCTTCACGTGTTCGAAATATTTCGCGACGAGCTCGACAAAGTGCTTGTGGTCGAGGTTTCCGGCCGCGCTGACGATCAGATTGCCGGGAGCGAAGTGGTGTCCATAGAAGCGGGAGACGACCGGGCGCTCGAATTTCCTGACCGTTTCCCGCGTGCCCAGGATTGGCAGACCGAGGGCGTGGTCCTTCCAGAAACTTTGGGTGAAGATCTCGTGGACCAGGTAGTCGGGATTATCCTGGTCCATTTTTATTTCTTCGAGAATGACGCCGCGCTCCTTCGCGATATCGCCGGCATCGAAGACGGGATGAAGAACGAGATCGGTGAGGACATCCATGGCGAGCGGAAGGTGTTCATCGAGGACTTTGATGTTGAAACAGATACATTCCTTCGCCGTGAAGGCATCCATATTGCCGCCGATCGAATCCACCTGGCGGGCGATGGCTTCGGCGGAGCGGGTTTCCGTACCCTTGAACACCATGTGCTCGATGAAGTGGGAGATGCCATTCCATTCGGAGTCTTCGTCGCGCGAACCGGACTTGAGCCAGATGCCGATCGCGACCGAGCGGATGTGGGGCATCTGCTCGGTGATGACCGTGAGGCCGTTCGGCAGAATCTGACGACGAATACTGCGGGGTTCTTTTACCATTAGTTCCTGGTTCCTTCTAGTTCGTTACTGTGCATTTCCTGCTATGAAGTTCGGATTCAAGTATGAATTCCGGGGCGGGTTGCTGGTACTATTCTCCCACAATCCGGGGCCGGAAGAAGACGACTGACGTTTAGTCTTATTTTTGTTTAACTTACGGCGATTTCCTCGGCAAAATCATATCTGCATTACTCCCAGTATTATGAGATGGACAACGTGGAAGCGTTTCTCACTTTTCGATATGCCGCCTTTCGTTATACTCTGCATGCGCTGCCTGTGAAGAGGTGCGAACCAGAGCGATTTCACGAGTGACCGCAAATGGCTGAAGAGAAGCTGCGCGTCCACTTTGGCGACTATCTGGCCAAAGCCGAAGTGGTTATCTATTCCGTCCTTGCCGTGTTGCTTTTTATAACGGCGCTCGCGACGATTGCCAACGCCGGCAAAATGCTGTGGGAGGGCCTCGGTCACTGGACGATCGCCACCGAAACCCTGCTGGTGCTGGACCAGCTCCTCGTTGTGCTGATGCTGGTGGAGATTCTGCATACGGTGCGTATCTCCATCCACTCGCATTTTCTGGTAACCGAACCATTCCTTGTCGTCGGCTTGATTGCCTCGATTCGGCGCGTCCTGGTGATTACCTTGGAAGCGGCCACGCTCACAAAAGGCGGAACGTGGTCGCCCGAGAGTTCGAGCATATTTCGAGCTAACATGACCGAGCTGGGTTTGTTGGGTCTGCTTATCCTCATTTTGGTATTTTCCATTACGCTTTTACGCCGGTACGCTCCTCCCCCGAAGGACCTGGAAAGCTAAAGGGCAACTCGATTCCTGTATCTTTCGGATTAGACTCAGAGACGGGCGAGAGCCTGCCCTGAGCTTGCCGAAGGGGCGCCCGTCGCTCCACCAGCAGCCAAAGTGCGCGGCAAATGCCAAGCCAGCCATCCAATTCGCTCTTAGGACTTGACTTGCAGGAACTTACGAATCTTGCGCTTGCGTCGGGGCAGCCTGCCTACCGGGGACAGCAACTATTTGATGCGGTGTATCGGCAGAAGATTGAGCGGTTGGACCAGGTTTCGACGTTGCCACTCGAATATCGCGCTCGACTTGCCGAAGAAGGCTGGAGCGTGGGGTCTCCGGCGATTGCGCGCAAGTTTGTTTCGAGCGACGGCACGGTCCGGTATCTCGTGGAACTCGCCGACGGGGAGACGGTGGAGACGGTGTGGATGCCGGAGGGAGATGGCGGCGAGAGCGGCGACGGAAGCGAAGCGGGGGATGAGGTCGAGGGTGGAACTGCTCCGGTGGGATGGCGCCGGGCTACGATTTGCGTGTCGAGCCAGGTGGGATGCGCCGTGAATTGCAAGTTCTGCTTCACGGCGTTGCTTGGGGTGAAGCGAAATCTGGAGGCTGGAGAAATCGTCGGACAGATCGCGGCGGTGCTCCGGGAGCAGGGAGTTGAGCCGCCGCTGCAGCGCGTCAACATCGTTTTCATGGGCATGGGCGAACCCTTCTTGAATTATGACAACTTCATGAAGTCGGTGCGGCTGCTAGCGGAGGGAGTGGGGATTCCGGAGTCGCGCATGACGGTGTCGACGGCGGGGATCGTGCCGCGGATTTATGATTTCGGGCAGGAGACGGTGCGTCCAAAGCTGGCGATTTCGCTGAATGCATCGAACGACGCGCTGCGCAGCGAAGTGATGCCACTGAACCGGAAGTGGAACCTGGCGGAGCTGATGAAAGCGGCGCGGGAATTTCCGCTGCGGACGCGGGAGAAGATGACATTTGAGTATGTGCTGCTGGCGGGAGTGAACGATGCTCCGGAACAGGCACGCGAGGTGGTGGAGTTGGTGCGCGGGGTGCGGGCGAGAATCAATCTGATTGCGATGAATCCTGGGACGGAGTTGCCGTACCGGACGCCGGAGCCAGAGCGAGTGGCGGCGTTTCGGGAAATATTGGTAGCCGCGGGAATTCCGACCTTCGTGCGGCGGCCGCGAGGACGGGATATTTTTGCGGCCTGCGGACAGTTGAAGAGGACGGTGGAAGTGACGCCACGTTCCACGTAGGGACAGCCGCCCCCGGCTGTCCAGCCGAGCTCGCCAACGATCTACGAACTGCTGCCGGCCACGGCCCGGTTGGGAGCGGCGAACGACAAACGGCTGGCAGAGCTTGTCGCAACCTGCAGTTCCATCCGGAATGCGCGGTTACCGGGAGTCGCAGGCTGCAAGAGACGGCCGCCATGTTCTTCGACGATGCGGCAGCAGGCGCTCAGCGAAAGGCTGGAAGGCTTGTTTTCGCCATCGGAGTCGAAGACCCACGGGAACGAGAATAGCTGCGAAGCAGGATCGGCGGAAGGATCGTCAGAAGTGAAGTCAACCAGAACGACGTTGTCTTGTCCGTGGGTGCGAACGAATAGCGTGGGGTGTGTTTCTCGATTGAGATGAGCGCTGATCTGTCCGGCAAGGTGCATGCAGACGTGGAGAATCTGGTTGGAGTCGGCGAGCACAGGGGGAAGCGACAGAGCAAGTTCCAGGCGGATCGAAATGGCTTCCGCCTCCAGTTGGGGAGTAAGCAGGCGCCCCGCGGTTTGCAACACCGAGTTGATGTCGACGACGGCCAGCCGGGCCGGAGCCTGACGGGCAAAAGTGAGCAGGCTCGCAACCAGCGCGGTGGTGCGGCGAACTTGCTCTCCGATTTGCGCCGCCTGAAGATGTTCCTCCGGGGGCAACTCGGACGCGCTGAGCAGATCGGAGTATCCCAGCATAGCGGTCAGCGGGTTGTTGATCTCGTGGGCAGCTCCGCCCACCAACTGGCCGAGCGAGGCCAGCTTTTCAGATTGAATCAGCTTTTGCTGCAGCGCCTTGAGGTCGTCGAAAGAGCGGCGGGACCTTTCGAGAAACATCGAAAGCTCGTCCCGGAGCAGGCGTTGCCGCCAGAAAATCACGATGCCCATCACCACCATGGTGATTAGACTGGCATTAATACGGAAGGCCTTGACCGACGGCGGAAGCTGCGCGTCCAGTTCGGAACGCATGGCGGTCCAGAGCAGGCTGAACAGAGCAACCATGCTCAGTCGGGTGATCCAGACGCCGAGTATCGGTCGCGACGGCTTGGAGTCGGATAAGTCGAGGCGCAGAGCGAGCAAGGGAGCTGCTGCCATCCAGGCGATGGAAACGCTCAGCGGGATGTCGTAGATGCTTCCGCTGTAGTAAAGCTTGTGACCGATGGCCCAGTTGGCGACGTAGGAACTGGAGGCGTAGAGTGCACTGGCGCCGAGTAACTGTCCGTAAAGCTGGCGCCAGCCGCCTTGAGCGGTGTAGGCGAGGATGGCAAGCGCCAGCAGGAGCACGAGTTTCTCGGTCAGATAGGCGAAGTTGAAGTTGGCGCTGTAGGCCGCTTCATCGACCTGCGCCATTTGCCAGGCGATGACGGCGTATACATAAATGAAAACCCACCAGGTGAGCAGGAGCGCGAAGTCGAGCATGCGGATGCGTTCATCCCGCTCGTCTTCCCGGAGATGAGGCAGCACGGCGAGAGCGGCGATCATGGGCACCAGATGCAGGAACAAAACAATGTCGCCCAGAAAGGGGTCGGGCACATCCTGACGCTTGATGACTTCAAAGTAATTCCACATTCCCTGGTAAGTAAGCCAGAAAAGCATCCCCACGGTCATGAGAATCCAGAAGAGCCGTATGTGGAGAGTGGGGCAGCGCGAGCGCGAGGTGTTGGGCAGGAAAGCAGCGGTGGCCACGAGCAGAAGAGTGCCCTGGATGAGGTCGCTGGCAATGGTAAGGGCTTCGCCTCGCGGCATGAAGAGAGACGCTGCCGTCTGCGCGAAAACCAGCGCGATCAGCAAGGAGACCCAGAGTTTGGTGAGTGCGGCCAAAGGCAAACTACTCCGAGCTTCATTCTAGAGCGGGTTGAAGGGTTGAGGGCCTTACCGGAGTAACCCGATGCCCGGCACCTAAAGGAACGCCCCGATTTCCCGTTGAGATACGACTTGCCGCGTCTCTGGCGCGTCCAAAAAAGAAGCTCATGGAGTTTGGCGGAGATTGCCTTTAGAATTAGGCGCTCAACGACGATGAGTCCCTTGTCCTGGATAATCCCTCAATACCGTGATCTATGGCGCTTCCGGGCGCCGCTCAGTGCGGGCGAGATCCGGCGCACGGAGCGTTGGCTGGCGTCGGCGCGGGTGGCGCTGACGGTTGCGGCGTGGTTTGCCCTTTGGCTGGAGCCGGCGCGGGGGCTCGTGTATTCGCGGTGGCTGTACTGGCTGCTGACGGTGTACCTGGTGCACGCGGTGGTGGTGATGTGGCTGGTTCGTTTCCGGCCGCAGTCGACGCAGGCTTTTCGTCTGGTAGTGCACGCGGCCGACATCCTCTGGCCGGTGCTGATCTCACTGTTCGCGCCGGCGCAACGGGGACAATTCTTTCTGTTCTTCGTGTTTGTGATGGCAGCCGCCGCTTATCGCTGGGGACTGTGGGAGACGGTCGGCACGGCGGTCACCGCGGTCGCACTGCTGGAAGCAGAAGCGTTTGCCGTACGAGCCGGGCTGGAACCAACCGCGGATCGATGGCTGCGGCAGTTGCATCTGGCGCCGCTCGGAGTGAGCGTGCGCGAATTGGATCCGCAACAGCTGTTTATCAGTTCGGTGTATCTCATTGTGCTCGGATTTTTGCTGGGCTACATGTCCGAAAACCAGAAAAAAGTGCGGGCGGAGCGCGCCGTGATCACACGCGTTCTCAGTTCAACCCGGGTGGAGGCGGGACTGACTGGGACCATGCAGCAGATTCTCGGCGAGGTCATGACCATCTATGGCGCGCGCCGGATGCTGAGTGCCTCGCAGGAAACGCACAGTTACCGCGTATTTCTGGCTGAGGTGAGTCGTGGCGAAAATGGCAGCGGGGCGCTGCACTGGCGCGAGGCTTTGCCCGAAAGCGAAAAAGTGTATCTCTTCGATTCCCCGGCGGACGCGGCTTACGCCTCGCGCAGCGCCAACGGTTTTGATACGGTGCTGCTGGATCGTGACGGAACGCGGCTGAAGGATGTAAGCACCGAATTCCTGGATGCGCTGGCGCGCCTGGAAAATTTTGAGGCGATGGCTTCGGTGCGCTTGATCTTCGGGACCGAGTGGTCGGGCAGAGTGTTCCTGATCGATCCCCAGATGATGAGGCAGCCGGAAGAGGAATTGCGGTTTCTGCAGGAGTTCGCGCAGCAGGTGGCCCCGGCCATCTACAACGTGTACCTAATGCGGCGTCTGCGGGAGCGGGCGGGGGCGCTGGAGCGGGCGCGGTTCGCCCGCGAACTGCATGATGGAGCGATTCAGTCGCTGATCGCCGTGGAAATGCAGTTGGACGTGCTGCGGCGTCAGTCGGGCACGCAGGCGCCGGTGGTGAACGCGGAACTGGGGCGGATCCAGAAATTGCTGCGCGAAGAAGTTCTGAAGTTGCGCGAACTGATGCAGGCGATGAAGTCGTTTGAAGTGAATGCGGACCGGCTGCTGGGTTTCATTTCCGACACGGTAGAGCGCTTTCGGCGCGAAACCGGAATCGCGGCGGAGTTCGTCACCGAACTGGAGCGGGTGGATTTGGCGCCGAAAGTCTGCCGGGAACTGGCGCGCATTGTGCAGGAGAGCCTGGTGAACGTGCGCAAGCATAGTGGTGCGCACCATGTACTGGTACGGCTGGCGCAGCGGGCGGGTAATCTGCAATTAACCGTCGAGGACGACGGGAAAGGATTTTCTTTTTCCGGACGACTCTCGGACGCGGAACTGGAGACGCCGGGGAAGGGGCCGGCAGTGATCCGGGAACGGGTACGCCTGCTGGCGGGCGAACTCACGATAGAATCGACTCCGGGGCACGGCGCCCGGCTGGAAGTCCGAATTCCACCGGCGAGAAAGGCCAATCATGGATAGGCCAACCACGTATAAGCCAAGTATGGATAAGCCAAGTATGGATAAGCCGGGCATGGATAAGCCGAGCGCGGACAAGCCGGGCGCGGATAAGCCGGGCGCGGATAAACGAACTCATCCCATACGCATTGTAATTGCCGACGATCACCCCATTTTCCGCGACGGGCTGCGGCGCCTGCTGGAATCGGAAGGCGATATGAAAGTGGTGGGCGAAGCCTGCGACGGCCTAGAGGCGGTGAAACTGGCGACCCAGATCAAGCCCGACATCCTTCTTCTGGACCTGGCGATGCCGCACCACACGGGCCTCGATGCGCTGCGCGACCTGAACACGCGCGCGGGCGGGGCGGGACCGGTGCGCATCATCCTGCTCACCGCGGCAGCGGAAAAGAAGCAGGTGGTGGAGGCGTTGCAGCTGGGAGCGCGCGGCGTCGTGCTGAAGGATTCTGCTACCCAACTGCTGCTTAAGAGCATTCATGTGGTGATGGCCGGAGAATACTGGGTGGGGCGGGAAAGCGTCTCGAATCTGGTGCAGTACCTGCGCAACCTCATGCAGAGTACGAACGAGGAAACGAAGCAGAAGAAATTCGGGCTGACGCCGCGGGAACTGGAGATTGTCTCCGCCGTGGTTGCGGGCTATGCCAACCGTGAGATCGCCGAATACTTCAAAATCAGCGAGGATACGGTGAAGCACCACCTCAGCAACATCTTCGATAAGCTAGGGGTCTCCACCCGCCTGGAGTTGGCGCTGTTCGCGGTGAACCAAGGACTTCCCCTAAAAACAATAGTGTAATCAACAGTTTAACTAGACCTTTTCGTTGTAGCACCATGGTGCTATCCGAGGGACCAAGTGTGCTATTGGCGAGGGGTCAATTTACGATATTCTTAGAATCACACGACGGCGAACTAACTGTCCCGCGTAGAGATTTAGGCTTGGGTGCGTCGTCGATAGGGGGCAAACAGTGATTAGAACTATCCGTCAACTTTGGGCTGAGGAGAGCGGTCAGGACGTCGCCGAATACGCGGTGATGCTGGCGGTAATCCTGGTGATCGTGATTGGCACGGTCCGGCTGATCGGCGGCAACGCCAACAACGTATTTTCGCAAGTACAAAGCAGCATAGCCAACTAGAGATCGCAAGACCGAGCCCCGCTGCGTCTTGCAGGGGGGGCTTCCCCTGATGTCTTCTCCAGCCAGTTCTCTCCCGCTGCAAACCATTTGCGGTGAAATGATCGAGGCGCCCGCTCACTCCTAGCTTTTGGCTGTCAGCTACTGGCTCTCAGCGTCTGATGTCGACAGCTTGAAGAGCGTCCGAACTGGAGCGCCGCGCGTGCGGCGACGGGACGCACTCCTGGTAGCCATAATCCACAGCCTTGTCTTACTGTCCCGATGGAGCTGCCGCCGTTTTCTCAGGAACCGGAGCCGCTTTTTCTGGAGCGGCGGTGCCGAGCCTGGTGAGGAACGGGAAAAAGGGCGTAACTTCGAAGGGCATCTTCTCGGCTGCGGTGGTGATGGCGACGGGCTTGGTCTTGATCAATTCGAGTTGATTGTTCCACGGGTCGACCTTGACCCGGCCACCGAGGGGTAGCGCCGCGACCTGGTCAACCTTCTTGGGGTCGAATTGCGGCGAGGCGGTCATCAGAGACGACATCCTGGTAGCGTCGCCATTGAGGAGGCTCTCGCCCAGATGCGCCCGGATCAGATTCTTCAGTTGCGGAGCGCGGGCCTGGACTGCTTTGAGGAACAAACCGGCGTTGTTCAGCTTGTCCTTGTAGGGCGAACTGTTGAGCATTTCGATGGCTTTTTTGTCGGCGGCTTCCTCTTCGCCGCGATCGCGAGCGAAATCCATGCGCTCGAAAGTGCGCTCGTCGGGGAAAAACATACGGTCGTTGAAGGCGAGCTTGGTGTTGAGCTGATGGCCGAGCGCGATGTGCGCCAGCTCGTGGGTCAGAATCATGGCCAGGGACGCTTCGTCCGGCAGCACGTCTATCATGCCGCGGCTCACCACGATGGTATGACCGATGGTGAAGGACTCGAGCGGCGTGGTCATCAGCACGCGGCATTCCACCTCGGGCTGAATGTCGAGGTTGTTGGTCACCATCATGTTGTTGACCACGGTCTGCAGCACCTTGTCGACTTCGCCTTTCGGGGCCATCAGACCGATCTGCTGCAGGCGGTCAATCACGTTGATCTCAGCCTGACGCTCCCAGGCGCGCTGGGCTTCGATGGGGGTAGCGTCCTGCGCTTTCTGGCTCTGGTCCTGGACCGCCTGCGGAGCATCGACGGTAATTTCAGTGAACTCGGAGTTGCGGCGGAAATCCTTCAGGTTGTAGCCCCAGAGCCGGGTTTGCGCCTTGTAATGCAGCGTCTGGCCCAGACGGTACTTGAGATCGGACTCCTCGGAATAAATCAGCGAAGGCAGCCACACACCGGGACGAAGGTTCTGCCGCCAGCTGTCAAAATGCAGGTAATAACTGGCTCGTGGATGGGGATAGTAAGTCCCGTTGAAGCGGACGATATTGTAGTCCTGGTCTTCGATCCAGATGCGGCCCAGAAACCGGCCCTTGCCCGCATCTTTCTTGGGGGCCACGTCCATGACGACGCAGCGTACTTCGCCCAGGAACTCGCGGCGCACGAAAGTAAAGTCGTAATACTTGCGCTGAAAATCCTCGTCGAGGACCACCATCTGGGCAAACCCCAGCGGCAGGAACTTCATGGAATAAACGTTGCTCAGTTTGCTGAGCATGCGTTTGCCGAGCCCGGCCGTGGTGGGCGAGGTGAAAGTGCGGTCATCGGTGCCATCGCTCATGTCCAAACGGCCAAGAAAGTAAACATCGCTGGCGGGGACGGTACCGCCCAGATCCTTGTCCTCCTTAAGATTCTGGAGATAGGTTTCCACCAGGGGATGAAGTTGCTTCATCTGGGCCATGAAGAAATGTTCACGCTCGATCGCCCGATCGACCACCTGATCGAAGCTGCGGGCGGAGGCGCTAGCCTGTCGGGCGGCAGCGTCGCGCTCGGAGAGCGCTGGTTCCGGCGTAGTCTGGGCGAACGAAGCCTGGTTGAAGAGTGACGCAACGCAGCAGACCAGGACGAGCGTGAAGAGTGCGAATCGGGGACGCAACATTTGTTTCATTCTACCTATGATGCATGACTAACGTGTGACCTATGACGCCAATTGAAACTCAATGTGCAACACGGCCTCGAAATCAGCGGGGTGGCCGTCCTTCAGCGCGGGTTTGAACTGAATTTTTTCCGCAGCGCGAACCGCCGATTCATCCAGCCCATGACCAAGACCGCGCACCACTTTCAGGATTCGAATCTGCCCGTTGGCTGAAAAGACCACCTCGAGCAAAACCTCACCCTCAATCTTAAGCTGTCGTCCTTCATCAGTGTAAACCGGACGGGGCTTGTACGTGATCTCAACCGGCAAAGTGTTGACGACGGGGTCTACGGTTTTAGTTTTGGGCTGAGACGCGGCTACGACGTCCGCGTCCCCGAAAGCGCCCTGGCGAACCGTCCCGCGCGAGCCCGAAACGCCGGAGCTGTTGCCGGTAGCGACGCCACTGCCAAATCCGGTGCTGGCGACCACCCCCCGGGCGCCATGCGATCCGCCCGTGCCGTTACCATAGCCGGGGCCAGAGGGCATATCAAACGAGCCTGCCTGCGCAATCGTAATCGGATGGCCGTGAGTATCTTGATTAGGCACGCCGTTCGGATCGCCGAAACCGCCGGTCTGTACTTTCGACGGCGCGGCCGCCATGGTTGGCGTGGCCGAACTGCCCGTGGAGAACACATTCGTCTTGACCGGTGGCCGGGGGATCATCGGCTTCACGTCCGGCAGAACTTCTTTTGCGGCAGCAAGTGCCACCTTGGGCGCTTGCTCCTCGGGAACAGGAGGCTTTTTCTGGACCAATTCGGCGGGAACCCGCATAGCTTCGGGCCGCGGCGTCACCGGTTCGGTGATCTTGGGGGCAGGAGCAGGAAAATGCTTGACCGGCGCCGGGGTCTGGGGCACCGGGGGCGGTGTACTGACCAGGCTGACAAAGTGGTAGTCGCGCTCCCGGGGCTCAAGAACATCGGGGTGCAGTATGGCGGTAATCACAAAGAACGCCGCCACGAGCGACTGCACGCCGTAACTGAAAACGAACCTCCCCCAACGAGTCCGAGGCTCGGGAAGAAGACCCAGGGTCAACTGTGAAGCTTGGGAGTCCATGTACGGCACCTCATGTAGCTATCTGCTTAGCGCTTCCGAAAGAAGTCGTCAATCCCACGAACAGGCAATTTGGAACCCCCGGAGACCTGGGCCCAACGACGACACTTCGCTTAGTGAAGTGCACGCTGAAGGCCATTTTAGACGAACCCTCTCCACTCCTAAGATGCTGCCAAGCGGCTACTTACATAAGGAAAACTCTATTCTAACAGACTGCAAGGCCACATCTGCAAAGTTTTTCCTATTTGGGAAAGGGAAAATTTTGTGGGAAATCGGAAGATTTTGCCGGGGCAAAGTTTCAGAGTTTCAGTGTTTCAAGGTGCTACTCGTCCTCTTCTTCATCAAGTTTGATGCGCAGCGACTTGAGAAATTTCAGATCCTGATCGCTGATCTTGAGGTCGGGATTAGTGCTGAGCGTCGAGACGAGCGAAGTCTTGTCGGTGGCCTGTTCGCCCTGCTTGCTGACGCCGATGGTGGCCTCGAGAACGAGGAAAATGTCGTAGCCGCTTTCCTTGATGCGGGCAACCACTTCCGCGATCGATTCGGAATCGGACAGAGACTCGTTGATCGCTTCTCCGAGTTCTTTCATGAGCTGCTTCAGTTGCTGATCCACGAATCCCCCTGGAATTGGACGCCGCTGATGGGGGACATCACATGCGGTTGTGATGGCGCCCATCGTTATTGTACGCCCGCCCGCTGCTAAAATCGACTGATAGTGACCGAGTAATGCTAATGATCGACAGCCAGGTGGTGAAAAAAATTGCGCTGACTATCCGCGCGGCCGTTCAGGTGGTCGTCAACAGGGTGGAGCGCAGCCGGACCGGTCGGGCCGTGCTGGCCGGTATTCGCCAGACCAGCCATTCTTTCGGGCGGGTGCTGCATCAGCTCTGGCTGGAGGTGACCGGATTCACGTTCCTGGCGATGGCTGGCGTCGGAGCCATGGCTGGCATCCGCGAGTATGGGAAGTACCAGTCTGGCCACGCTTCCGGGCCGGGGCGGTTGCTGCTGGCGGTATGCTTCACGATCTCGTTTACCTGGTTCGGGGTGAGTTCGTTCTGGCGGGTAAAGCGAAGAGCTAAAAGCTAAAGGCCGCCGCCAAGAGTGCCGAGACGCAAAGAAGAAAGACGAAGGGCAGGACAACATGACGGAACTCAAGACGGTCGATCCCCCAACCAAACCGGCAGCCCCCAGCCAGGAGACGTCGTCTCACATCGCCGTACGCCCCGTTTACACGCCCGCGGATCTGGCCGCGTGGGACTATGACCGCGATGTGGGGTATCCGGGAGAGTTTCCCTACACGCGCGGTGTGCAAGCCACCATGTACCGCGGCCGCCTATGGACCATGCGCCAGTACGCGGGCATGGGCGATGCCGAGGAGTCGAACAAACGCTACAAGTATCTGCTGGCCAACGGGACGACCGGTCTATCGGTGGCTTTTGATTTGCCAACGCAGATTGGCCTTGATTCCGACAATCCGCTGGCCGTGGGAGAAGTGGGCAAAGTCGGCGTGGCGATCGATTCGATCGAAGATATGCAGCGGCTGTTCGATGGCATCGACCTGACCGTGATTTCGACATCGATGACCATCAATGCCACGGCGTCGATTCTGCTGGCGCTCTACGTAGCCGTGGCGCGGCGTCAAGGCATGGAGATTCGCAAGCTCTCGGGCACGGTGCAGAACGATGTGCTCAAGGAGTACATCGCGCGCGGCACATACATTTATCCGCCGCACCAGGCGATGCGCATCATCACCGACATCTTTGCCTGGACGAATCAGAATGTGCCGGATTGGAACACGATCTCAATCTCGGGCTATCACATGCGCGAGGCAGGATCGACGGCAGTGCAGGAAGTGGCTTTTACGCTGGGCAACGGCATCGCCTATGTGGAAGCTGCGATTCGCGCCGGCCTGGATGTCGACAAATTTGCACCGCGGCTTTCGTTCTTCTTCAACGCCCACAGTAATTTCCTGGAGGAAGTCGCGAAATTTCGCGCCGCGCGCCGCATGTGGGCGAAGATCATGCGCGATAAATTCAAGGCGAAGAATCCCAAATCGTGGATGCTGCGCTTTCACACGCAGACGGCCGGCTCCACGCTGACCGCGCAGCAACCGGAGAACAACATTGTGCGCACCGCGATCCAGGCCATGGCGGCGGTTCTTGGCGGCACGCAGTCTCTGCATACCAATTCCTATGATGAGGCGCTGGCGCTGCCGACCGAGGCGTCGGCGCGGATCGCATTGCGCACGCAGCAGGTAATCGCGTTCGAGTCGGGTGCACCACAGACGGTCGATCCGCTGGCGGGCTCGTACTACGTCGAATCGCTGACCAGCGAAATCGAAAAGTGGGCCGTCGACTATCTGGAAAAAATCGAAGCCATGGGCGGCATGCTCAAGGCCATCGAACGCGGATATGTGCAGCAGGAAATCCAGAACGCAGCCTACGAATATCAGCAGGCGGTGGACCGGCAGGAAGCGGTGGTGGTCGGCGTGAACCGGTTTCATATGGAACAAGAGCACGCGGTGCCGATCCAGCGCATTGATCCATCGCTCGAACCGAGACAGGTGGAGCGCCTGCGGGCGGTGCGCGCCAAGCGCAATGCCGAAACCTGGCAAGCCGCCATCCGTGCGGTCGAAGACACGGCGCGCTCGGGAGAAAATCTGATGCCGCGGATATTGGCGGCCGTCGAGGCGAATGCTACCGTAGGCGAAATCTCGGACGCAATGCGCAAGGTTTACGGAGAATACAAGGAAGCCGTGGTGATCTGACCTGGCAGTGGCATGCGCCCTCTCGCACGTTCCGATCGATTGTTGCTTCTGAAATCACGGCAAGTTGATATACATTAGCGTGCAACGGGGGTGCGCATGGAGCGGCGAGACTTCCTTTCAATGTGTGCCGTGGCGGGAATCGGCGTATCGACGCCCGCGCTGGAAGCTCAGGAGACTCAGCCTATGATCGTCACACCTATGATCGTCACACCGATGATCATCACACCCGATCAGGCGCACGTGTACAGCCAGGGGCGGGGCGAGGCGCACATTTTGGTGGATGGAGAGCGCTCCGGCGGGGTCTGGTGGTTGGGACAGTTCCGCGAAGATCCCGGCTTCATGACCTCGCTCCACTACCACTATCGGCAGGACGAACAGTTCTTCGTGCTGGACGGAGTGCTGTCGGTCTATGTCGACGGCAAGTGGCACGATCTGGAAGCCGGAACGTTCGCCGTGGTACCGCACGGCGCGCAGCATGCGCAAGGCAATACAAGTAACAAACCGGTACGATTCCTTGGGTCGGGCAATCCTGCCGGTTTCGAGCGCTTTTTCCCCGAACTGGACAAACTGGTATCGCGCCTGTCGCCGGCAGACCCGCAATTCGGCGCCGAGGTTGCCAAGATCCTGGTCCGCTACGACACAAAACCTCTCGGTCCGGCGCCCGCCAGAACCTAGGCGGCCAGTTTGGCCGCATCTGTTGAGGATTCTGACCCTGTCCATGAAGCCGAACGGTTCCGCTCCGGATACAGAAAAAACAGGCTTTAATCTGCGGGGCTGCTTCAGTTTGCCAGTTTGTAGTCGCAGGCGGTGCGGCAGGCTTCGCAATACATCAGGCCGTCGGTGCAGAGACGCACGTCGAGTTGAGACTGGCACAGCACGCAGAACTTTTCGCACCAGCAACTCGCCTCAGGTCGCTCGCATTGGGCGCAGACGATACGGCTTACCGCCGGCTTCGAGGACATGGTTGAAGTTTAGTGCGGCCAAGGCTGAAAAGGAACGTAACGGAAGTCACTCAAAAGCAGGTGTCAGGTGTTAGGTCATAGATAAAGCAACCCCTTTGGTTTTTCCTGACACCTGACACCTGCTCCTTGATTTGCGCCCTTCCCGTCCAGGTGTTAAGTTAATCAGTTCCAGATTCCGGCAGCCCAGTCACTGTCTGAACGATGTCTGACCGAGGCTCTTCTTGTCCGCACTAGAAGCCACCCCGCCCCTTGTCCGCAAGACCGCGTTGAACGCCGTCCATCGCCAGATGGGCGCGAAGATGGTTGACTTCAATGGCTGGGACATGCCCGTCGAATATCCAGCGGCGATCGGCTGCGGCATAGTCAATGAGCACATGGCGGTCCGCACTGGCGTCGGCATCTTTGATGTCAGCCACATGGGGGATATCCGCTTGGCCGGACGGGAAGCGCTGGCCGCCGTCCAGCATATCTCCATGAATGACGCCTCACGGCTCGCGATCGGGCAGGCGCAGTATTCCGCGTTGCTCTATCCGCAAGGGACTTTCGTTGACGATGTGATCGTTCACCGCCTGGGTGAAGACGAGTACCTGCTCGTCATCAATGCGGGAACGCGCGAAAAAGATTTCAGCTGGGTGCGCGATAATACCCGCCAGTTTGACTGTAAGGTCGAGCATCTCTCCGATGACTTCACGCAGATTGCGATTCAGGGTCCGAAGGGCGTGGACGTTCTGCAAAAGCTGACCGACGCCGACCTGAGCGCGGTGAAGTTCTATTGGCTGACGCGCGGCACGGTATGCGGCCTGAAGAATATCCTGATGGGCCGCACCGGCTACACCGCCGAAGACGGATTCGAGATTTACATTCCACCGGACGAAGAGACCAGCGCGCGCGTCTGGTACGCGATTCTGGAGGCGGGGAAAGAGTTTGGCATCGTCCCCTGCGGATTGGGTGCGCGCAACACGCTTCGTCTCGAAGGCAAACTCCCGCTCTACGGACACGAAATCACGGACACGATCAACGTGTGGGAAGCGGGACTCGATCGTTTCTGCAAGATGGAGAAACCGGATTTTATCGGGCGCGCCGCACTGGAGAAGGCGAAAGCTGGCGGCGTGAAGAAAACCCTGGTCGGACTGGAGATGGTCGATCGGGGAATCGCCCGCGACGGATACAAGGTTCTCGACGACGGAGGACGCGAGATTGGCTACGTCACCAGCGGCTCTCCGGCGCCGTTCCTGAAGAAAAATATTGCGTTGGCCTATGTTCCGCCCGAGCATGCCGCGATCGGAGCGACGGTAAAAGTCGAAATTCGCGGCCAAGGCGTGAACGCACAGTTGGTGCCGACGCCGTTTTATAAGCGTCCGAAAAAAACGTAGCACCGCCGTCTCGGCGGCTGTCTGCCAGGCGTATTCGCCCGCCGCGCCGAGGGCGAGACGCCCTCGGGACAGCCGGCAAGATGCCGGCGCTACAAACTAGAAGCCAGGAGGTAGAACGAAATGCCTTACCCAACCGACCGCAAATATACGAAAGAACACGAGTGGATAACCGCCGACGGCACGATCGGCATCACCAACCATGCCCAGGATTCGCTGGGCGACATCGTGTTCGTCGAGTTGCCCAAGGTGGGGACGGAGATCGCCACGGGAAAGCCTTTCGGTACGGTCGAGTCGGTGAAAGCCGTGTCTGATTTGTTCGCGCCGGTTTCCGGGACCGTGGCCGCCGTGAATGACGCTCTGGCTACAGCCCCGGAGCAAGTGAACAAAGATGCGCACGGCGCCTGGATGGTCAAGATCAAGGTGAAAGATCCGGGAGAGATGAACGCGCTGCTTTCCGCAGCGGACTATGACAAGTTTGTGAGCGAAGAGGCGGGACACTGAAAAGCATTGCAAAAGTCAAAAGTAAAATTGCAGAAGTAAAGCCCTATGCTTCCCTAGTCATCGGTGGAAACCAAGGGGCTCACTTCTTCAATTTGACTTTTGACTTCTGCAATCTCACGACGATGACTCCAGCTTCAAAATTCAAACTGCCGCTGCCTACATCCAATAAGGGTTCTTATGAGATATCTGCCTAAATCTCCCGCGGATCGCGCCGCCATGCTGCAGGCGATCGGGATCCGCTCTGTGGATGATCTTTTCTCGCCGATTCCAGCCGAGTACCGTCTGACGCGCGATCTCGCCGTCCCGCGGCAAATGGCGGAGTCGGAAATTGTGGACTGGTTCAGGCAACGCGCAAAAGAAAACGGCGAAGGCTACACCAGTTTTCTCGGAGCCGGAGCTTACTTCCACTACCGGCCGGTAGTGATTGACGCACTCGTGCAACGCGGCGAATTCCTGACTTCCTATACGCCCTATCAGGCGGAGTTTGCGCAGGGCACGCTGCAGGCCATCTTCGAGTTCCAGACGATGATCTCGGAACTCACCGGCATGGATTTGGCGAATGCGTCGATGTACGACGGCTCCACGGCCGCAGCCGAGGCCGTCATGATGGCGGTTCGCGTCACCGGCAAGCATTCGGCGGTGATCGCGCGCAACCTGCATCCCGAGTATCGGGAAGTGCTTAATACATACGCGACGCACCAGGCTCTTCCGCTGAAGACAGTTTCGTTCACAGACTCGGGACAGATCGATCTGAAAGAGCTGGAGAAGGCGGTGGGCGACGATACGGCTTGCGTGCTGATTCAGTCGCCGAATTTCTTTGGGACGATTGAGGACGTCGAGGCCATCGCCGGGATCGCACACAAACGCGGAGCGCTGCTGATTGTATCGATCGCGGAAGCCGTGTCGCTCGGAATTGTGGAGCCGCCGCGAGCCGCCGACATCGTAGCCATGGAAGCCCAGTCGTTCGGAGTGCCCCTCGGATTCGGCGGTCCCTACTGCGGCGTGCTCGCCACGAAAGAAAAATTTGTGCGGCAAATGCCGGGACGTCTCGCTGGTCAAACGGTCGACAAGAACGGCAAACGCGGCTTCGTACTGACGCTGGCGACCCGCGAGCAGCACATCCGGCGCGAGAAAGCGACGTCGAATATTTGCACCAATCAGGCGCTAGTCGCGCTGATGGTGAATATCTTCATGACCGTCTACGGCAAGGTCGGTTTGAGGGAGCTGGCGAAACAGAATCTGGCCAAAGCTGCTTACGCAGCCGACCAGTTCGGCAAACATGCCAAAGTGCTGTTCGCAGGTGCACCGCGATTCAACGAGTTTGTGGTCAAAACCAGTGAAGATCCTTACGCCATCAACTCGCGGTTGCTCGGACACAAAATCGTCGGCGGATTTCCGCTGAAAAAGTTCTATCCCGAACTTGGCAACGCAGCTCTCTGGTGCTGCACCGAACTCACCACGCGTTCCATGATCGATACGGCGGTCGGTCTCGTTGCCGAGAGCGAGGGTTCAGAGCGAAGTAAAGACGCCGAGCCCGAGGAGGTGGTGAGATGAAGACGAAGCACATCACCCGCAAGGCGACGCGTCACATCAGCCAGAACGAAGGCCTGATTTTCGAAAAGTCGTCGCCCGGCAAAGCGGCCTGGAAGTTGCCGCCGCTCGATGTTCCGGAAGTCGACACGGCGAAGCTGCTGGGCAAGCAGGAGCGCAAGGATCTCGGCGATATGCCGGAAGTCAGCGAGATCGAAATCATCCGCCACTTCACCCGGCTCTCGACGTGGAATTACGCCATCGATCTCGGCATGTATCCGCTGGGCTCCTGCACCATGAAGTACAATCCGCGGGTGAACGAGTTTGTCGCGCGCGTCGAAGGTCTCGCCAACGGGCATCCGTATCAGGCGGAGAAGGTCTCGCAGGGCGCTTTGCAAATCATGAAAACGCTGAGCGATTGCCTGCTGGAGATCACCGGCATGGACGCGATCACGCTGCAACCGGCCGCAGGCGCGCACGGCGAACTCACCGGATTGCTCTTGGTGCGCGCCTATCACCAGTCGAAAGGCAATGCGCGTAAGAAGATTCTGATTCCAGACTCGGCGCATGGCACGAATCCGGCGACCGCGGCCACGGCGGGCTATGCGGTGGAAAATTTGAAATCGAACGACCGCGGCATGGTGGACGTGGCGGCGCTGGCCGCGCAGATGAATGAAGACGTGGCGGCGCTGATGGTGACTAATCCGAATACGCTGGGCGTTTTCGAGCAGGAGATCGACAAGATCGCCGAGCTCATGCACGCCAAGGGCGGCCTGCTTTACATGGACGGCGCGAACATGAACGCGCTGGTCGGGAAGGCGCGGCCGGGAGACTTCGGCGTTGACGTCATGCACCTCAATCTGCACAAAACGTTTTCCACGCCGCATGGCGGAGGTGGTCCGGGATCGGGGCCGGTGGCGGTGAAGAAAATGCTCGCGCCGTTCCTGCCCACGCCGGTCGTCATCACCAAGCCGGATGGCACGCTGGGCTTCGAATATAACCGTCCGCAGTCGGTCGGGCGCGTGCGCGCGTTCTATGGGAATTTCGGGATGTTCATCCGCGCGCTCGCCTACATCTTTGCCAACGGACCGGACGGTCTGCGGCAGACGACGGAAGACGCGGTGCTCAACGCGAATTACATCCGCAAGGGGCTTGAAGGCGTTTACGACCTGCCCTACTCGACGCCGTCGATGCATGAAGTCGTCTTCAGCGACAAGCTGCAATCGAAGAAGGGCGTGAGGACCATGGACCTGGCGAAACGCCTGATCGATTATGGATTCCATCCCTACACGACGGCATTTCCGCTGATCGTCGCCGGCGCGCTGATGATTGAGCCGACCGAGAGCGAGCCGAAAGAAGAATTGGATCTATTCATCGAAGCCATGAAGTCGATCGCGGAAGAGGTGGAAGAAGATCCGCAGTTCGTCCTCGACGCCCCGCACAACACGCGCATTTCCCGTCTGGATGAGACCGCGGCAGCGCGCAAGCCGGTGCTAAGGTGGAAGCCGGAGAACGCGTAGGGACAGCCGCCCTCGGCTGTCCAGACGAGCGCAGCTCGGCCTCTGCAGACAGTGCCCAGCCCTAAAGAGGCGTCTGATCTCAGAAAATGTTGCCGTTCGCTGAAGCAGCTGCCCTGATACGAATCCCCAGTCTCCGCAGCGCCTTGCTAGAATCGCTGGAGTCCAACCCTATGCCTGACGATCCGGCCAGCCCCGCGACTTCCCGAGAGACGGCGCGCCAACTGGCCGAGCACCACTACTACGCCGCGCTCGATCTGGTTCTCGAAGGGCATCACGAACAAGCAGTCGAAGAGTACCGGCGGGCGGTGGCGGCCGATCCGAAGTTTACCGACGCGCTGCATGGACTAAGCCGGGCGCTGCAGGACCTGAACCGCTTCGACGAAGCGATCGTTGTCGCCCAACAAATCTCGGATATCGATCCCGACGACATCCTGGCGCACACCAGCCTCTCGATCCTGTATCAGAAGAAGGGAATGGTTCCCGAGGCCGAGGCGGAAGGGAACAAGGCGCGGGTGCTGGGGTGGAAGCAGCAGTTGAAGAAGAGGGGAGACTGAACCGTGCATGCGACGGGGATGAACTCACGGCGTGATCGCCGATCTGCGCGTTTTGCATTCTGCGTTGGCACACCTCTGTTGCTGACCCTGGCCGTGGTTACAGCAGCCCAAACGAAAGACTATGCCCAACCCGCCAAGCCAATGCTGGGGCAGATTTCGGGACACGTGTACAACTCCGACACCGGTGAACCCGTCCCCAAGGCGCAAGTCGAACTCTACCCTGCCGATCCCGACACGGCGCAGGCTGCCGGTCCTGAGCGCATCGTGCGCACCGGCCCAGACGGCACGTTTGTGTTTCCCGATCTTCCTGCCGGTACTTTCGGGGTTTCGGTTTGGCGCAACGGATTTTCGGAATTCTCGCCGCAAGAGGATGAGCACGACGAGCCCGGATCCATCACTCTCAAGCCAGGACAAAAGCTGGCGAGCGTGGCACTGCGCCTTCACCCGACCGGAGTGATCGCCGGGCAAGTCTCCGACGAGGACGGGGAAGCAGTGCAGGGCCTTGAGGTCTTCGCTCTGCGCATCAACTTTCAGCCGGGTGGACGGAAACAGGTTTCCGCATCCGCTCGGACCGTCACTGACGATCTGGGCAACTTCCGCATGCCCAATCTTCCGCCCGGTTCTTACTACGCGAGCGCGGGTGGTCTGATTCAGCACCCGATGGAAGCGGTGGGGCTGAAGCAGAGTCCCACAGGCGGCGTGCAGTATCGCAACACGTTCTATCCCGGAACGTCGTCGCTGGACGAAGCCCAAGTGTTGAGGGTCGGCCCCGAGTTGACCACTAACGACGTCCGATTCACCGTCCCGACAGAGGGAACCTACGCGATCACGGGCAAGGTTCTCTCCGGAGCGGGGCCAGCAACGCTCAAAGACGCCGAGGTCAGCTGCGAGAGAACGGATGCGGCGGGGTACACATTTGGATCCGGCGGGGACACCGTCCGGATTGAATCGGATCATTCTTTCAAGCTTTCGCCGCTCGCTCCCGGTGACTACACGCTCCGCGTGAAGACGGTCAACGCGGGCGTTCAACACGAACTGGGTTTTGCATCGGTTCGTGTCGTGGACTCGAACGTACACGCCAACATCGAAGTCGGTCGCGCTGCCGAAGTGCGCGGGAGTGTCGAAGCACCCCAGGGTCTTTCGCTGGCGGGGAAACGCATCACGCTGGAAACCTTCGGGTCGGGTTTTTATCTTCTTTATCAGGCACCGGGCGTCGATCCCGGCGGACGATTCGTCATCACCAACATACCGCCCGGTGAATTCATCTTTACTGTTTCAGATGCCCAAGGGGAAGAATCCGCATACGTCAAGAAGGCGACCTGCAACGGCCGGGATTTCGCGTCCCGCGAGTTCACGCTGGCGGTTGGGACCGCTCTTGACTGCGATGTCACTCTGGCCGGCGACACCGGGACAATTCACGGAAAGGTGACAGATGGCGAGAACCCGGCTCGCGCGCTAGTCGTCGTTTTGATCCCTGAGTCACGGGAGCTTCGCAGGATTCCGCGATATACCCTCACAGCCCACACGGATGTCACCGGTGAATACAAAATCGCGGGGGCGATTCCCGGGGAATACCTGCTGTTTGCCATTCCGCCGAGCGCAGACCACGGCTATTTCGCCCTCGATTTTCCAGAGCGCCATACTGACATCGCCGCGCACGTCAGCGTCGATCCCAGCACAACCCAGGCCGTGAACCTGAAGGCCTCCAAGGTGGAGCGGTGAGGGCAATGACCGAATACATCACGATCTGAGAGTTGACGCTGGATCAGCGCGGTTTCTTCTGGGCCTTCTCGGCGAGCCGCGCCTTTACCATTTTCTTCACCAGGGCGGCCGGCAGGGGCTTGTCCACTGGGAAGTGGATGGTCCCTTTGGAGGTCTTGTACCCCTTGAGTTCGTTCTTGAACGCTTCGATCACGGACGCACCCGGAAACAAACTGCAATGGTTCGAAAACGCGGCGAACCACACGAGCGGGCCGTTGTAATTGAAGGCCGGGATCCGATAGCTGATGACCTCGGTGGCCTCCGCCGGCAGGGCGGAGCGAATTGCCGCGCGCACCTGCTGCAAGGTGCTGCGCGCGGGTTCCGGGACGGCAGCTAGGTAATCGTCCACGGTTTTTGGTTTTGCAGCGACGTTGCCCTTCGCGGTTGAACGGCGATTGCTGGATTTAGCTTTTTTCATACGGGCAATACCGCCAGGCGTTCTGATCAAGTCTACCTCCGGGAGTGAATAATCGCCCAGAAAAAGCGAGAATAAGCGGAATGAGGTGGCGATGGCGCAGATGACGCCGGAAGTTTCCAAGTTGCTAGAAGAGGCGCTTGCGCTCTCGGTGGAGGAACAGAAAGCGCTCGCGGATTCCTTGATCCGCGAAGCGGTTCAGTTTCACTTGGAAGGCATGCGCGCGCACGGCGATCCCATCCGCCCACCTTGCGGGCTGTAAGATATTGCTTCTGTCCCAAAGTAATTCTAGACATGACATCCCAGAACTGGGATAATGACTATGGTCAGACTGCGGAACGTTCCCGGTGAAAAGCCGCTGTTTTGGACGGGCTCGGCGAAGGACGACCTCGTGGAGTTTCCTGAGGCCGTCAAGGACGAAATCGGGACCGCCCTCAGCGTGGCGCAGTTTGGCGGCAAGCACCCGAAAGCGAAGCCGTGGAAAGGCGAAGGGCCGGGCGTCCTGGAAATTGTCGCGGACCATCGCGGCGATACTTACCGGGCCGTGTATACGGTGAAGTTCGAGCATGCGCTTTACGTGCTGCACGCATTCCAGAAGAAGTCACCGAAGGGCAGAAAGACGGCGCAGACCGACGCGGAGCTGATTTCACGGAGGCTCAGAATGGCCGGCGAGGACTACGAGTCGCGATATGGCAAACGGTCGAAATAGGGTATCCAGAAACAGCGAATCAGTGGTGCGAAGTTCGGGGAACGTTTTCGCCGATCTCGGGCTTCGCGATGCTGGCGAGAAGCAGACAAAGGTCAGTCTCGCGGTTGCGATCCAGCAGATCATTCAGGCGCGGCGCTTGTCACAAACGGCGGCGGCGCGGCTGTTGGACATCAACCAGCCGAAGATTTCTGCGCTGGTCAACTTCCACCTCGACGGTTTTTCCGTCGAGCGCCTGCTGCATTTTCTCAATGCTTTGGATCGCGATGTCGAGATTGTGATCCGCAAGAAACCGCGGTCGCGCAAGGCGGCACGGATCGTGGTCACGGAAGC
>Ga0074044_10000617_pt1 | contig 33857 bp, 29 predicted proteins | sample BogForMeECP23OM1_FD_94443 | JGI IMG/M metagenome (GOLD analysis project Ga0074044, IMG submission 94443) | Bog forest soil microbial communities from Calvert Island, British Columbia, Canada - Bog Forest MetaG ECP23OM1 | ecosystem: Environmental > Terrestrial > Soil > Wetlands ...
CTTGTCTGCGGGTTTGCGGGACATTCTTGTCCCGTGATTGATCAGCACGAAAGAGGCGACTGGAAAGTCGCCTGAACCCGCAGGCTGGAAAGCCTGCGCTACGTAATAACTGGAAGTGCTCTAGGCGTATTCCCGCGACAACACACACTCATCAGGCTGGGGCAGAAAGCAAACGTCCAATCCCCAATGCTGGTGACGCTGCTGCCGATCGTGACGTTGGTCAGCGATTCGCAGTCGAAGAATGCCCCATCCCCGATGTTGGTGACGCTATCGGGAATCAGGACGTTGGTAACACTGGTAGCGTAAAAAGCCCAGTCACCAATGCTGGTAACGGGCAGGCCGACCATTGTGCTGGGAATCATCACCACGCCGTTGGAATCTGTGTAACCTGTGATGGTGACGGCGCCGTTGTTGGTCGTGTAGTCGAATTGCGCTTGCACGGTAGCGGGCGGCGCCAGCAGCAGCGCCAGAGCAAGGCACTTAAGCGTTGGTTTGATCATGGTTTGAATTGTTTCTCAATTCTCCGCCGAGTGCAATCCGCCGGATGCCGGGCATCTCATTCATTTGGTAATCATACTCAACCACACCTTCATCATCCCGGCAAGTCGCGCCGTTCTACATGACAAACCTGTTTTCAAGCGCGTAATTCCGATGGCGTGCATTTATTCGCTTATAGAACGCCGAGGGGAATTAGTTTGATAAAGTCCAATCTCCGTCTGCAATACATTTATCAACCCTGTGTTAGACTGAGTCACCGCTAATGCCAGCGCTCGTTTTGCTGTCGCCACCGCTTCGGGGAAGCGTCCCGCTTCCGCATAAGCTGCCGCCAGCGTGCGAAGAATTAGCGGGTCTTTATCCTTGGAAAACTGGTTGGCCTGCTCGGCCAAGGCGACGGCCTTGTCTCCATTGCGAACCGACGGCTCCGGCGATGTCGCCAGTATCCAAGCCAAGTTTACTTGTGCAGGTATAAATTGGGGCTGAAGTTCAATGGCTTTTTGATAACAGGCAATTGCTTCGGCCGCCATACTTTTTCTGAAAAAAGCATAGCCGAGATCGTTGTATGCCTGCACTAAGCGCGGCTGAAGTTCAATGGCCCTTCGATAATAAGCAATCGCTTCGTCCACCCGCCCCATCTGGAGAAGACTGGAACCAAGATTGTTATGGGCTTCTGCAAAGTCTGGTTTGATTTCCAAAGCTTTTTGATATTGAATAATTGCTCCATCCATTTGCCCTTTTTGGAAAAGAGCCTCGCCGAGGTACTCGTAGGCTGCTGCGGATTTTGGCTGGAGTACCAGAGCTTTTTGATATTGAATGATTGCTTCATCCATCCGGCCTTTCTGGTAAAGAGCATTGCCAAGACCGTTGTGGAAAGTCGCGGATTCAGGCTGAAGCGCCAGGGCCTTTTGAAAATGTTCCAACGCCTCTTCCGCCCGCCCTTGATGGAGAAGAGAATTGCCTATAAGGTCGTTGGCCTCCGCATGGGCTTCAACACTCGCTAATATGTTAAATACAACCGAATAGGCCAGCAGCAGGCACCAACCCCAGCGGGCTATACGCCGCCAAACCAGCGAACCCACCAGCGCACGCTCCAAACCAAGAATTCCAATGACGGCCAGCAGCATCAGAGCTGGTAGAAAATCCAACTCATAGCGGCTGTCGGCTGAAAAAAAGAGGCAAAGGGTTAACGCACAAATCATAAATAGCAAAAATACAGTCGCTGCAAACCAGCGTAGGCCGGAAACCTCCTCCACCGGCCTGCCTTTCCATACCAACGGCGCGGCCAAGGCCAGCCATACCAGTGGATAGTTGCTCAGTATCCCACTGTAAGGTTCTCCCAGCCCACAGTAACCCGATGGCAAAGGCGACAGCGGGACAGCTTGTAAAAAGGGGAAATGACCACTCCATCGCATTGGTTCTAAAAAATAGAGACGAAAGTTGAACCAGAGGTAATGCAAACTGAATTGCTGGGCAGCATTCTGCTTGTAGCTCGTCAACTGATAGTGCCAGCCAAATTCGAATGGGCTGTCGAAGCGCAGGGTATTGTAAAGCATCAGCCCCAACCCAATCAGCGTTACCGGACCGACCGCCGCCATGAACAACAATTCAATCCGCCGACGTGAACTTGATCCAGTCGCCGCACGCCACGCCTGAGCCACCGGCATTAAAAGGATTATTACCCCAAACAACAATGATGGTCGCGCCCCTATCGCCAATCCATAAGCCAGACTTGCCATCAGCAACCACAAAACTTTCCGTTTCGGCTCATGCAATGCACGCCAGATAGCCGCCAACGCCAGCATTGTGAACGCAAACCCGCAACTTATCGCAACTTCATAAACATCACAGCGCGATAAAACTTCCAGTATGCCGGTGGCCAAACCAAGTGTGAGTATGCCGGCCGCCGCCACCCAAACGCTCGCTTCTGGAAAGTAACGCCGCCAGACCGCACGTAACAGACCAGCAGCAACCAAGAAGCCCAACGCATAAAAGATCACGACCGCATTTTTATGTAGGAGATAGTGCCCGGTTAGGGCCGCATAAGGCCAGAAAAGCACCAAGGCGGGTGTAACTCCAAAATACAGGTATAACTTCTCTCTGTAATAACTCATCTCATACGATAGATAACGCATATCCCATACATATGATGCATTGATGGCAGGATCATAGGGATCGGCAAGTTGGGTGAGTCCGGGGGGTGCCTCTCTTTTCACGTTGAGTTGCCCGGCGCGAAAACCCTGCACTAACAGATTATAGTAGGAATCTTCCGCACGCAGACTTGCTAACTCAAAGTAGCCCGATTTAGCACTCCAAGCAAAAATTCCAATTATTAAGGCGCAAACCATGCCAAAGACTGCACGGCGCATCCATTGGATATCATCTTTAGGCGCACTCGCCTTTCCGGAATCTAATCTTTTGATCATCATCAAGGTGGAAATTATATGATCCCCACGGTTCCTGTAGTGATAAGGCATAAAGGGTGACAGCAAACAGACTTGTCAGCCAATTCAAATTATAATAACAGAAGTTTCTCATATTCTTTTACCTTCAGATATCGAACAGTTCAATTCTCCGCCGAATGCAATCCGCCGGTGCCGGCGCGGAAGGCGATGTTGGTGCGTTCAGGATTGTCCGGCAATGGCTGTGCGCAGTTCCACAGGCACGCGCCGCAGTGGATGCATTTTTCGCGGTCGAAATTCGGCACGCCGCCGTTCCCCGGCGTGATGGCCTGGCCGCTGCACGCCTCGATGCAAATCTTCACGCCGCATTTCTCGCATAGTTCCGGGTTGAGAAACTCGACGTGGTCGGCATAACCGGGGGTTGCCTGCACCTTGCCGCCCATGAGCAGCGCGTCCTGGTGCGACATGAGCAACTGGCCGTCGTAAGGAATGGCGGGCCAGCCGGCTTTCTCCATCAGCGCGCCGTGGAGCGAGCTGTTCCGCGCCTGACATTCGGCATGAAGCTTTGCGATTTCTTCCGGTGACACCCGGCCCCGATAATACTCCTCGATGGACGGGATGCGTTTCCATGGCGGCAAGGGATCGCCGGAGAGTGAAAGTTTTCCGTTCGTCAAACCCGCCAGCGCCATGCCGATCATGCCACGCACCACGCCTTTTTGAAAACCGTCGCGCGACTTCTCGGCCGCGATCGCTTCCTTTTCCACCCAGCTTGCGCGACGTCGGTTCACGTAGGCTTCGTCGAGGTTCTGTTTCGTGAACGGTTTCCTTGCCTTGAGCAATTCGAGCACGGCCTCGGCAAGTTGTGCGCCGGTGGCCCAGGCTTCATCCACGCCGGAGCCGGTGAGCACGTTCGTGCTGCCGCTGCCTTCGCCGACGCGCGCATAACCGTCGCCAACAAGGTGCGGCTCACCGCGGCGGCCCGATTCGCCGAGCGTCTTCGCGCCCCACGAACGGAGCTTGCCGCCTTTGAGGTAACGCCAGAGATACGGATGCAGCATCCAGTGCTGGAGCTGGCGGTAGGCCGTGCGCATCGGGCTGTCGAACCACGACGGCACAAAAATGCCGAGCGACGCGACGCGGTCAGGATGCACGTAGAAGAATCCGAAAATCTCCGGCTCCGGAAAACCGAACGTGTGCAACACGGTGCCGGGTTTGAGCGGCGTGTCTTCAGGCAAATCCACGACAAATTTCATTCCCACCGCCCAATCGCGCGTGTGATGGCCCTCGGGCAGGCCGAAGTGGGCATCCAATTGCTGGCCGATGGGACCGACCGGGCCGTCAGCGACGACCGTGAGTGCGGCGCGAATGTCCATGCCGGGCGTGAAACCATCGGCCGGCTGCCCTTTTTTGTCCACGCCCTGATCGAGCAAGCGCACGCCGACAACTTTGTTTTTCTCAATGAGCGCCTGCGACACGGGTGTTCCGGGCCAGATTTGGACTGTGCCGGTGCTTTGCACCTGCGCGCCTACCCATTGCATGAACTGGCCCATCGAGAGGATCAGGCCGCCTTCCTTGTGCAGGAATGAAGGCGTCCACGGCAGATTGAGTGCGTCGTGTTCCACCGGCAGCGCCCACTTGAACGTGCGAATCATTGCATCCGCGGCGCGCAACGTGGCTGAGCGCCGGCTGGCGCCAATCGGATCGAGCAAATAAAGAACTTTTTCTTCGCCAACCGGCGCGGCCATCGGAATTTGTGCCTGGTCGAGATCGGGAAAGGTTACGCGCAAAGCCCGCGCCTTCGTCACGACGCCGGAGACGCCGAAGCCAATGTCATCGGCGCGCTCGTAGCAGAGCACCTGCGGCGGCATGCCCGGCGTGGTTGTGCTTTCGACGGCCGGTGTGCCGTCGGCATTGACCGGTTGCTTCGAGAGCGTGGTGAGGAATCCCGCCGTGGCCGGGCCGAAGCCGACACAGACGATGTCCACGTCCATGCGCTGGCGGTCAATAAGTGGCGAAATTGGTTCAGTCACGGGCGAACTGATTACTAAGACGGCCAACAAAAGCAATCCGCTTTATTGAAGAGAGCCGGCTAAAAGGGCGCCATCTGAGGGCGTGTTGCCCAAAAGGGGTGATTTGGGCAACACGCCCCTGACATGCGCCCCGGAGCGCCGGCCTCCGGCCCGGCGTGGCGTTGTCAGCCTTGATTTGTCGGAGGGACGAACTCTGCGAGTCCCAATTCTTTGCCGGATTTTCCGAACAAGTCAGGGGTTCGTATAACTCGTCCCTCCGACAGAAACACCATTCAACATTTTAGGCCACACGCCCATTACAGGCTTTTTACCACCCGCATCACCTTCGCCGCATCAGTCCCGCTATCCACGGCGATGTGGCAGATAAATTTCTTTCCGATGGCCGCCGCCGACAGGCCGCGCAGATTCAACCCTTTCGCGGCCAGCGCCTGGGCGAGTTGCGCGCCCTGTCCGCGCTTGTCGGTCCCCTCAATCCGCACCGTGTGCAGGTTCCGGGCCTTTTTGAATCCCGCGGCACCGGCTGCGCCGCACTGTTTCGGTCCTTTGACGGGGGTGACGAAGACGACGCCCGTGCGGGGCTTCTCCGGCGCGCGCCGTGCGATAAGGAACTCGAGGTTCACGCCCGCCGCTGACAGCGCCTTGAGTTTGGCCGCCAAAGCGCCGGGTTTGTCCGCAATTGAAACCGCCCAGGTATCCACTCGTTGTGCTTTCATAGAATCAGACTCCTTTCCTTGATTGCCAAAGACCTTTCTCGCCAACGACGGCGAGCATAGGCCGTGCGCGAAAAGCTGTCAAACGATTCGGCGACGGGTTCGCTTAAGATTGCGTCCCTTGGCGTGAGTCTAAACCGGATAATCCAGCGCCTCGCGCGTCATCACCTTCGTCAGCTCCTCAGCGGCGCGGTCCTTGGCCAGGCGGCAGCCGGTGAGGCAGCCGTCTAGTTTCGCACGCAGGCGCATGAAGGTTTCGAGTCCGGCGAACTTCACGCACGGACCGGCCTTCAGCGGATGCTCTTCGCCGGCCTCGAACACATCCGAATAGGCGCGCGCGGCGCCGTCAATGCCAGGGATGAGTCCTTCGAGCGATTCAAGTTCCGCGGCGCAATAACAAACGTGGCTGCTGGTTTCGTCCCAGGCCGGATGGTGATTGTAGCCGTGGACGAGCTCGGCGCAGATACGGCCGACTTCGCCACCGGCACGCGCGGCTTGCACATGGCAGAGGTCCGTAAAGAACGCAACTGTGCCGGCCAAACCGCCGGCGAGCGCGGGATTTCCGCCGCCTTTGGCCTCCAGTTCGATGACGTCGAGGATGAATTGCCGCGCGGCGAGCAGCCAGCAAAGCGCGTCGGCCAGCGGGAAGGTCACGCCCTGGCGCGCCTTGTGGTAAAGCCTCACGCCACCGGCATCTTTGGCTTCCTGCACGTGATTGAGCGTCCAGAGCCAGAGTTGCATGGCGCTGGCGAGCGTGCAGGCGCCGGTGCCGGGCCGGTCGGAGGCGATGCACCGCATTTCCAGAATCCACTGCTTGAATTGCGCAAGGAACAATTCGTTGGTCATCGTGATCGAGAGCTGGAGCCGTTGCACGGCTTCCGGCCCTTCGTAGGTCGCTTCGAGTTGCGCGTCCATCCACTTCTGGCCGAGGAAGCCGGGGCAATCCTCCGTGACGCCATAACCGCCCATGAGGCTGACGGCCTCGCGCATCATGGTCGCGCCGTGGCCGGTGTTCCAAAGCTTGCACGCCGGGCAAAGGACGCTGGCGAGCGAGTCGAGTTTGACGAACTGAACGAGCAGGTCGGCTTCAAGTTCTTCCTGGCGCTTCAATTCCCGCTCCCCGACCGGCCGGGACGTGATCTGAAGCAGTTCCAGCGCGTCCTTTTGTTTCGCCGCCAGTTCCTTGAGCGCGGCGCGCCCGGCCAGCTTTTTCTCCGCGAGCAACTGGTCCTTTTGTTTTTCCAGCGGGTCAAGCACGTCGAACATCCGCGCGGCCTCGAAGCCGAGCGAGGCGCTCGCCTCGCCGGCGGCCCAGATGCCCACAAGGCGATGCAACACGTCTTCCTTTTGCTGCAAACCGAGTTCGTAGCGCGGCGTGCCGGGCGCGCCTTCGCCGCCACGGAAACGGCGGCGCTGGTAAAGAATCACTGGCTCGACGGCGGAAAGCAGTTTCGCGGCGGTCATCAGACCGACGGTCACGCGGGTGCGGCGGAAAACGGCCTCGATGATTTCGCCGTTCGAATAATTCGGGACGATGATGCCGCTCTTGACCGTGTAGCCGCCGACGATGCGGCTGGCCGGCACCTTGAGATTGAAGACGGGATCGTTGGTCGAGGAAAGCTGGTGGACGAGTTTCTTCGTCGGTGTGCCGCGGTCCCAGGTGCCGGGGTCGCCTTCTTCGAGGATGACCATGCAACTGCCCTTGATTCGTTTGTCGTCGGAATCCACGGCTGCGGTCACGACGTTGGCGAAGCCCATGTTGGTGATGAACCGCCCGCGCTTGTCCACTTGCAGCACCGGCTCGTGGCCGTCCTTCCACTCGGCAACGCGAATTTTGCCGGCGAGCATTCCGGTCTCAACCCCGGCAAACGGGATCGGTTCGGTAAGCGCAAATGCGGCGCGGACCTGCTTGCGTTTCTCACCCGGCTTGAGCGGCGCGGCGCCGCTGACGTATTTGGCGCGCTGCTCCGGCGTTCCCCGCTCATGAATCGGCGCCAGACCCAGATTGCCCGCAAGGCTGCACGTGGCCGCCCCGGCGTCCACCCACGAAAGTTCGAACGCAACCAGCGCCAGCGCGAGGTTCTTCGGCCCGGCGATGAAGCCGCCCTCCTCCGGGTCAAGGGCTGCGGCGGTGATGCCGCTCTCGTCGAAGTGTTGAAGCAGCCCCGCTTTCGCGGGCGTCCACTCGTGCGAGTTGCGCCCGCCGTCCGCGACGACACGGGCGACCGGTCCGCGCGCCACGGCGCGGCTGGCCTGCACGAGCATGTGCAATTCGTAACGGTCGGCGAAACGCCACATGATTTGGCGGACGTCGTCCCCGGGGAGGGTTTGCAATCCCGGCGCAGATTTTTTTCCGGCGATTACTTCCATAAAAATTCTTTCATTTTCGAGCGGTTCTTTTTCTCATCTATATTTTCGCGTAACTTCGGCAACCTAAACAGACAACGAACCTTGCATAAGAATTTGTCGTTTTTCCAGAATAAAAGACGGATTTTCAAAAATAATGACTGAAAATGTTCCACTGCCTCCGGTTTTGAGGAATCGCCTCCGGTGGGGAGCTTGTTAGAAGTGTTTTTGGAACCACAACAGCGTTTGCTTCAGCCAGTTAAAGTTGATATAGCCGCGGAGGCATGCGTATTGGACGAACAGCAGTCCGATAAAAACCGCCGTCCATTCCCAGCACAATTTCCGTTCCTTGCGGCCTTTGATCAGCCCCAGCGCGGCAACCGCGTTTCCGGCCACGGCGAGCGCCAATCCCCACAACATCAATCGCCGGGCCTGGGGCGCCGCGGAAATCTGCCAATCCCCAAACTGCATCCCGGTAACCGCCGGGATGCCGAAGAAGATGATCGCCAGCAAAACACAGTTGACGCACTGGATCAGGAATCTTTGCATGAACCAAGCCTGGCGGGCGCCTGTCGTCCGGTCTTCATGTTTGACCGGTTAATTGATTTTCTCCGCAATCCGGTAGCGGAACATCCGCTTCTTCATCCAGCGCACCGCCAGCAAATCATAAAACGATGCGAACAGGCGGTTCCAAATGCCGTAGTGGCTCCGGCCGGCATGGCGGGGGTTGGCCGCAATCGGGATTTCGGTGACGGTGAAGCCTTCGATCTTGAACAGGGTCGGCATGAAGCGGTGCATTCCCTTGAAAAATTTCAGGTTCGCGATGCACTCGCGCTTGAACGCCCGGTAACAACAGCCCGCATCGTTGATGTTTTCATTCGACAGCTTGTTGCGGACCCAATTGGCGATCCGCGATGACGCCACCCGGATGAACCCGTCGCTCTGGCGCCGCGCCGCCACGCGCGAGCCGCAGGCGCAGTCGAATTTTTCGAGCGCCGCCAGCAATTTCGGCAGGTCGCGCGGGTCGTTCTGCAAATCAGCATCGAGGGTAACGATGGCCCGGCCGCGCGCCGCCTGCATGCCCGCCCACAACGCCGCGGACTGCCCGCAGTTGAACGCGAACCGCTGGGCGCGGATGCGCGGGTCGCCCGCCGCAAGATGTTTGAGGAGTTCCCACGTCCGATCCTTGCTGCAATCGTCGGTTATAACAACCTCGTAAGACAGCTTGAGCGGCTCCACCGCCTCGCGGATCGCCGTGATGAGCGCCAGCAGATTCCCCTCCTCATTGTAGCAGGGAATGACGAAGCTAAGTTCGGGTGTCTCGGGCATTTTTGATTTCGTAAAACGCTGCAATTACATCGCAGACTTTGCCGGCAGCGTCGAGGCCCATTTCATGGCAAAATGGCGGTCGCGGAAAGCCACCGCAGTCACCACGAATAATGCACCGTGTAAGTCACCGTGCGTTCCTCGTCGGGCTTGACCGGCACGCGGAACTCAAGGGTCTGGGAGTCGGTCTTCTTGAAATCGTCCGATTTCTGTGTGATGTCCCAGTTATTCCAGCGATAGAGATGCTCGACCACGCGGATTTCCACCGGCTCCTGCTTGCGGTTGCGCAACTTGATCTCGAACGATTCGTCCAGCCACTTGTCGCTGGTGTCCACGCGAAAATTCGTCTGCTTGCGTTCACCGACGAGATCGAAGGCGTTGCCGGTGGTCACGCGGATGGTCTCGTTGCGCGGCGTGTGGTCAATCATGTCCTCACCCACAAATTCCATCTGGCCTTCGGCGTCGCGGCGATAAAACCGCAGCTTGCCCTTGGGCAGCGCGATGCCGAGATGGTTCGTCTCCGCGTTGACGAACTCGCGCATCACCCGGACCTTTTTGTTGCCCTCCCGGCCAAAGTCCTGGTTGTAGTTCAACCCGCCATAAAACCGGTAATCGGACGCACCGTCATAAACGTAAATCGTCGGCGCCTTCACGTCGGTGGCGCGGACAAATTCCACCTGCTTGGTCTCGCGGTCGAGCAACGTCGTGGGCCGCGCCAGGGTGTAAAGATGGAATTCGTCGAACGCTTTTTCGGTAACGGCTGCTTCATCTAGCATCTCCATGTTTATTGCCTTCGCTCTCATCCCACCAAGCCTGGCCACACCTACTGGCTGAATTTTGTTCACATCCCCGGCCATCAATTTGATTTTGGCATCCCGGAACGTTTTCCCGCTCTGGTTGTTCATCGTCACCCAGCCGATCAAATCCACCGTGTCGCCCTTTTCTGGCGAGACGAGATTGTAATCCGCCTCCCAAGTGAACCCGCCGGTGATGTAGCTGACCTCGGCGTCGAACTTGCCCGGCTGGTCGGATTGGAGCAGCCAGTTCAGCGTCGGCTTGAGCACAGTGTCGTCGCCTAGATCGGGAAACAGCGGCGTTCCGGGCAGTGTGAATTGCAATTTGCCGTTCACCTCGATGATGGGTTGTTCCGAGCCGCCGCCGGGCACGTAGCCGCTGCGGATGATTTTGCCGGGAATGAGTTCACGCGACTGGGTGTTGTCCTTCAGGCGGATGTCTTGAAAATCAATCATCTTGCCCTCGAACAACGACAACAGCAATTCCTGCGTGACGGGGTCGTTGCGGTAATTTTGCTCCCAGATCTGGAGCGAATGTTTGCCGGCCGGGTCGCGCAGGATGACCTAGTCCGGTTCGACGCGCGCGGTGGCGTCGGTGTAACGCACGCTGTTGACGCCGGATTTGAGATCGAGCGGGACGGTGTCGCGCACGACGGCGAAGTCCTGGTTGTAGATGGTCAAGGCTGGTTCGGCGCCGAAGACTGCCTGCGCCATCAAACCGGCCAAACTGGCGATGGAGATGATTTTTTTCATGGTTTTTTCGCTTTCTTCTTCATTAACACTGAGGCGGGCAGGTGGTTGTCATAACAATGTAAAAGTCTCGTAAAAAAATCTTCCGTTCTGCCGGGCAAAGAATGAAAGCGGGCGTTTTCATCACCGGCCGGGCTGATGTCATGTCATAACTGATTCATTGGACGGCGTCCCGCCTAAAATGCTCCGTAAAATTGGAAGGCAGCGCTTCGTCGCTGCCCAATTTCAAGATTCGGGGCACTGACGAAGCCGTGCCCTCCAATCAATTCAACAGCCGGTACCAGTTGTCGCGCTGGTGCGGTTCATGGCCGAGGTCGCGGATGAGCCGGTGCATGTCGGCCACGGTCATGCGGAAGGTCGTGCCGGCCTGGCTGACGACATTTTCCTCAATCATGATGCTGCCGAGGTCGTTCGCGCCAAACTTGAGAGCGACCTGGCCGATTTCCTGACCTTGCGTGACCCATGAACTCTGCACGTTCGTGAAATTATCGAGGAATATCCGGCCCAGCGCCTGCGTCCGCAAATATTCGTGCGCGCCGACGGTCGGTGCCTTGAGCTTCGTGTGCCCGGCCTGAAACGTCCAGCAGATGAACGCGGTGAAATTCCCGTGGCGTGCTGCCGGCATCTTGCCGGCAGAACCAACTTCGCCTTTGGTTTGAACTTCCGGCAGGATGCCGGAAGCGCGTTGATTGGATTTGTCCTGCTGTGCGCGCAGCCGTTCCAGATGTTCGATGCGGTCTTCGATTGTCTCGACGTGGCCGAACATCATCGTCGCACTCGAATTGAGTCCGAGCCGGTGGGCCACGTCCATGACCTTGAGCCAGTCGTCGCTCATCGCCTTGAGCGGCGAAACTTTTTTGCGCACGCGGTCCACGAGAATTTCCCCGCCGCCGCCGGGAATCGAGCCCAGGCCGGCCTTCACAAAATCGCCGATGATGCGTTCCAGTGGCTCGTTGAACACTTCGCGGAAGTGGATGAACTCGCTGGGGCTGAAGCCGTGGATGTTGACCTGCGGCCATTTGGATTTGATGTGCGAGAGCAAATCGAGATACCACTGCTTGGTCAGCTTCGGGTGATGCCCGCCCTGCATCAAAATCTGCGTGCCGCCCAACGCGATGGTCTCCTCGATTTTTTTGTCCATCTCGTCGAACGTGATGACGTAGGCGTCGTCGTCCTTTTCCGTGCGATAAAACGCGCAGAACTTGCAATAGACGTTGCAGACGTTGGTGTAGTTGACGTTGCGGTCAACGAGGTAGGTGACGATGTCGTTGCCGCGCCCGTTGAAATCCTTGGCTTTGGCCAGTTGCCGGCGACGGTCGGCGAGCGCGCCAAGTTCCTCCAGTGGCAGGGGATACAGCCGCAGCGCCTCCGCCGGGTTGATGCGCTTGCCGTCCCAGACTTTCTGTAGCAATCCGTCCAATGACGCGTCGTAAATCACGGCATGAAATTATCTGATTGCCGGCATCGAAACAAGCTGCCGGGTTCAGCGCCCGCGGCGGTGGCTTTGTGCCGGCAGGCTTCCACCAGCTTTGGGTCCAGCGCCAGCGCGCGGTCGGCGCATTCCAGCGCCTTGTCGTGCGGCCCAACCGGGCGACCCTGCCGGCAAGTTTCGACCAGCCGGGTTTGCGGGCAGGCTCCAGTTGTTTCGCGCCCGCCCCGGCCACGTACAGCTCGACGGGCCCCGGGTTGAGATTGCGCAAATGGTTGACGCCCCGGCGGCCCAATCCGGGCAACAGCACTTTGGTCATTTCAGGTTCTTTGCGCGTTGTGAGTTTTTTCGTTCGTGCCGGGAAGCTTGTCGCAAAACGAAGCGGCGGCAGCGCCAACGCATGCGGCGGGTTTTCAAAAAACCGGCGCGTTCTGCGCTGCGAATCAAAACTTGAACGCGATATTCACACCGCCGCCGGCATCAAACTGGTGGTATTCCGGCACAGAACTGTTGTCCGAGTTCTTGATATCATAGCCGACAAACGCGCGGACGTTGCAGTTCGGGCACAGGATCCAGTAAACCGCGAGACCAAACGAGTTCAGGCAAACCTTGGGGCTGCCCGTCGTGGACTGCGTGAAGTATGTGTATTTGAAAAGATAATAGGGCTGGATGACCACATATTTACCCAGCATTTGAACATACTTTGCCGCCAACATCTGGTCGGTGCGGTCGTCGAAATCGTTTTGGGAGTAGGGCGGTTGCGCGGTAGCGCTGTCGGAAAAATGGTAATTGCCCTCGTAACCGATCGAAAACACCGCCTTGCCGTTCAACGGAAAAACCCGCTGCACGACCCAGTGCGGCAGCCATTCCTGGTAAAATTGATCGTAATCGGACGTGGACATCAGCCGGGTGTAATCCAGGCCCGCCCCCACCTTCCAGTTCCCCTGCGACCACTGCAAATCCGCAAAACACGTCTGCGCGTTGAAATCATAATCACTCAACGGCGTGCCCGTCTGGGGAAACGTTTTCCCATCGAATCCATAATCAAACCACTGGTGCCGGTAACCCAGCCGGGGAGCGACTTCGCCGCCGGCCAAATCGAACGGTTTCGGCGTCAGCGCCACTTCCACCGTGCTCACCAGGACGGCAGTGCTAATTTTGTTCTGGTCGTCCAGGAGCATGTTGTCCGTGTAGAAATATTGCGCGTCCGCCATCGCCTCGAACAACGGTTGGCGCGGTTTGAACCGCAGCACGGATTGCGGACCGACATCCTGGTCCTCGCCCGGATAGAGTTCGGGCGCCGAAGCGCCTTCGTTGAATGTCTGTTGCGCCGTCTGGTCGAAGCCCTGCCGGAGTTGAACATCTTCAACCTGGTTTATCGCGCCGGGCGTTTGCGCTCCGGCGATCCCGACGCCAGCCAACAGGCCGGCGCCAAAAGCAATCAAAGTTTTTGTTTTCATCCGATATAGGAAAGCAGGTCAGGGTTTGCCAACGCCGGGTTGTGAACGCAGACTTTGCAGGTAGTAGCCCGGGGGGCTGTAGCCGCCCGTCGCCGGCGCTGGTTTCACTTCGCCGATGGTGAAGCCGCCCCCTTCTGGTGGCGGCGGCGGTGGCGGTGGCGCAGGCGGCGGCGGTGGTGGCGGTGGCGGTGGCGGTGGCGGTGGCGGTGGCGGTGGCGGTGACGAGCCTGGCGGGTAATGGGGCAGAATCAATGTGATATAGGTATTATCATCAATTGCCCCCGGGCCGTTGCCCACGCCGTTGCCCCCGACGAATGAATCCGCCGTGACGCCAGTATCTTCAGCGCCACCGCCGGTTAATTTATGCTTCTGCCGGCGAATGGCGTCGTTGATGAGGGACTGCGAAGAGAGCGGGGTGGAAAACCCGTTCACGAGCAGCGAGCCGCCCACCAGCTTGCCAAGGTTGATGTCGAGCAAAGGACCAAAATCATTCTGGCCTGGCAGCACAAAAATCAGTTGCCCCTCTTTCAAACGCGCGGTTTTGCCGTTCGGCAAGGTTGCCTTGCCTTTGCCTTCCAGCACGATGATTTTGAAGCCGCCGTTGGGCGTGGCGGTTACGATAATCGTCGTGCCCAGCACCGCCGCCGCCGCGCCGCCACTGCGAATGACGCCGCCGCCCTTGCCAGACGGTGAATGGAACAGAATGCTGCCCTGCTGCAGGTCAATGTTCCGGCCGGCGGGTTCGAACGAAAAAACGGCGTTGGCCCCGATTCGCGTGATGGTTTGATCGGGCGCGGTCAGCTCGGCGCGGGAATCCGGGCCGGTGCGCACGAGATCGGGCGCTTTGACGATGTCTTTCACCCGGGCCGGTTGCGCCGCTTTGGTGGCTTGCGAAACGACGTTCACATCCTTGATGACCTCGGTGAATGTGCTTTCCGTCAATGACATTGCTTGAACGGCCAGGCTGCCGCCGAGCACCAATCCGGCAAGAAGAAATCTTTTTTTCATGTTCGCTTTAGCCTATTAAGGCCGTGACCGAGACGCCATTTTTGGCATTTATGGTGAAATGTCAATCCTGCGTGCCTTGGCGCCGGCGTCGTGATTGCGGCGGCAACTGAAGCGATGAAACCAACGGCTAAACGCCCGATTGCGGTGCTGGCCATTTGTGCGGCCTGCACCTTGGTGTTCCTTGTCTTGTGGTGGCGCGGGTTCGTGCCGTTGCAGGAACTGGAACTGTTTGCGCAGGACTGGCAAACCCGCCTCGGCCGCAAAACACCCGCGGACGAACGCCTGGTGCTCATCGGGATTAACAAGCCGGTTTACAGTTCCGAGTTCAGCGCGGAGGAATTGAAAGCGGAGCCGGCGCTGGCCTTGCTGCAAAAAAATTTCCCGTGGTCGCGCGCCGTTTGGGCGAGGCTCATTGAAAAGCTCGGCGACGCCGGCGCAAGGGTCATTGTCTTCGACCTTGTTTTCGCCGCGCCGGGCGACGGCGACGGCGAACTCAAGCAAGCCCTGGAAAAATACAGGGATCGCGTCGTCATCGGTTACAACATCAGCGACACCGGGACCGAACGCGGTAATTTCCGCGAGTTGCAGTTGCCGAATACCTCGGTGCTGACAGCTTTGGGAATCAAATCGCCGGTGGCAGACGACCGGCTCGGCTACGTCAACATCTGGCCGGATTTCGACGGTGTCCTGCGCCGGGCCAGTTACCGGCAGACCGGCGCCGGGGTTGGCGACGTCGTCCCTCCCGAGGTCATTCTCGAATCGCTGGACGCGCGAGCTTTGCGCAAATTCGGGAGGGCCGAGCTCGTTCCTTCCGGCTTTAAATCCCGCCTGTTCCGCTACACTGCCGCGCCGGGTTACGGCTTCAAGCCGCACCCCGTCGGCGATGTTCTTTCACCGAAACTTTGGGCAACCAATTATGCCGATGGAAAATTTTTCCAGGACAAGATCGTCTTCGTCGGCCCGACGGCGGAAATTTTCCACGACGAACATGATTCGCCTTTCGTTGACCCGCAACGCGCCATGACGGGGCCGGAGATTCACCTGAACATCATCAACGCCGCGCTCCATCAGGAATTTCTCACTGAACCATCCCCGACGGCGCAATTGTGCATCATCGCGCTGGCCGGCGCCGTGGCGGCTGCGCTTTGCTTCCTGGTTCACCAGCCTCTGAAGCGCTTTCTGGCAATGGTCATGCTCGCCGCGATTTACTGGACGCTGGCCTTCAAAATACTTCCCAACGCGAACAGCGTGACGCAGGTCATTTTTGTTTTAACGCCAACGCTGGCCCTGATTTCAAGCAGCCTCACCGCCTTGACCTACGATTACTTGCTCGAACGCCACGAAAAGCGCCGCGTGCGCCGGACCCTCGAACGCTACGTCTCCCGCGACGTCGTCAAGGAGCTGCTCGACAATCCGCAGACGTTTTTCAACACGCTCGGCGGCGTGCGCAAGCCGGTCACGGTGCTCTTCTCGGACGTGCGCGGATTCACCACCCTCACTGAGAGCGCCGATTCGCACGCGCTGGTCAAACAGCTCAACGAATATTTCCAGGAAATGGTCGCGCACGTGTTCGCGCATCAAGGCTCGCTCGACAAATTTATCGGCGACGCCGTCATGGCCGTCTGGGGCAGCATCGTCAGCCAGGGGCCGCAACAGGACGCCTTGAATGCCGTGGCCACGGCGCTCGCGATGAAACTCAGCTTGAAAAAGCTCAACGAAGACTGGAAAGCGCGCGGGATGCCCGAACTCGCTTTCGGCATCGGCATCAACCATGGCGAAGTGATTGTCGGCAACCTCGGTTCTTCCGAAAAAATGGAACTCACCGTCATCGGCGATCCGGTCAATGTTGCTTCACGCCTCGAAGGTCTTACCAAGAAATATCATGTCGATCTGCTTTTGGGTGATGGCGTGGCCCGCCTGATCGGAGGCCATTATCTCTTGCGCACCGTTGCTTCTGTCCAACCAAAAGGTAAAACCAAGCCTGCAGATGTGTTCACCATCCTCGGCGACGGCGCGGCACAGGCCGAATCCATGCCGGGCTGGCTTGCACGTTATGAGGAAGGCTTGCGGCTGTATCGGCAACGTGAATTCGCAAAGGCGGCGGTTGCCTTCCAGGAAAGTCTTCGGCAGCAGCCGGGCGATTTCCTCAGCGACCTGTATCTGAAACGCTGTCAGGCATTCATCGAAAACCCGCCCGATGATTCGTGGAACGGCGCGGATGTGATGACGGAGAAGTGAAGCTTGCTTCACCGGCCGATACCAGTTGTTGCGCTGGTGCGGTTTCTCTGCATAGGATTTGTTTGAGAAGATGAGAACCTTGGAAACGGTTGCGTCAGTCACCATGCGCTCCATAAACGCATTCAAGTCATGCCCTTCACGAACCGACCACTTATCAATTTCAACATCTATTCCGTCATTTGCCAATCGTTGACCAATAGCGAGGACTCGTTCGGCGTGTTCAGCGGGACTGTGGCTATAAGAAATAAACACACGCGGCGGTTTGCCTTCTGTTTTTTTCTCCATTGAAGTTCAGGCGTTGTGAAAATTATTTCGGCATCTGCAAACCAACCTTGTCCGCCACCTGGGACACGTCCTTGTCGCGGCGACCATAGCGAGCGGAAACGTGCTTTAGCGAAGCGCCTTTGGCTGTTTGATTCGCTGACTCCATGATGAACTGCAATTGAGGAGCAGGCTGGGACGTTTTGTAATCTGTCCTTTCCATGGTGCGCCACTGTTTGCCAAGTCCGGCTTCTTCAGCTATGGCGGACAGGTTGAGGCGTTGCAACAAATCCACCGTGACCGATCGTTTGACGCCAGGGAAAATCAAGCTCTGAAGAAATTGCCGGCAGGGTTCGGAATTCAGAATGTCCGCGACGAGCCGGGCTTGTGACTCCTGCTCAAAAGGCAGGTAATAACAGGTGTCGTCCATGAAAACCGGTTTGCCTTTGATTGGCCCGATGACTCGAAAGCTTGGATCGCGATGCAACCCGGAAACGCCCACCTTCCAAGGCGCGAATGCGTAGTCACCGATGCCAAACAAGGCAAATGGCATCCGGCCTTTGTAAATGCTGCTGCCCCGCGCCTCAAATTTTTTGCGATGGGACTGGAGATAACGCCAGGTGCGTGGAACGGTGTCCGCCATGCCCGCTGTGTCGTCGCCAACACGGCGTTGGGTCACGACCACAAAGCGTTCGGGAGTCGTGTGTCCGTTGGCCAGATCGGTGCATTTCAACAGTGGAAAGAGGTTTTGGGTTTCCAATTCTACCACTTCACCCAGCTTGTTCTCAAAATGCCCGACCTTGGCGGATCGGAGTTCCATGACGCCGGCACAGTCGTGTTTCACCCCGGAACGCCACTGGAATGGACACAGCCCTTCGAGATGTTTCTTTCGGCGGTAGGCGACGATGTCCGCAACCAAATCCTGCCCGGCCAATCCCATCCGGACGGATGGTTTGGCTGCTGAAAGTGAATCAAAAACGTCCGCCGTTTCCGGGCCAGCAGAACCCGTTCGTGCCAGCAAAAGACACGCGTCAACCGAAGCTCCGAAATGTTCCGTCGCGTCAATGCGGTAAAGCGCGGCCTTGGCGATACGCCCATCGTTCTGCCAAGCGTAGCGCAACAGCTTTCTCGCGATGGCTGTTTTGCAAAGCATCGCAACGGTCGCTTCCCGGCCCCGCAGAGCGCGAACCAGCCGGATGAGCATCCACTCGGAAATGTCGAAGTTGGATTTGCCGGTGCGCGCCGCAATTCCGCGCAGTCCCATGAAATTTTCTTTCGCTGGAAGATTGCTGCCGTTCAGCGCGGAGACGGCTGAGTTTGTTACCCAGGGCAGATTGCCAAGGATAAGCAGCCTTCCAGATGTTTTTTGCAGTTCCGTTTCCCAGTCATGGGTGAAAAAATCCTGACATTGGACGGAGGAACGCTTCGACACCCCCGCCTGCTTGAGCGCCGCCGCTGCTGCTTCGACGTAAGCCTGGTTGATGTCCCAACCGCGCAGAGTCGAACGTGTAAAAGTTTCGGCGGCAGCAATAAGAAAAGTTCCGTGTCCGCAGGTGGGCTCGATGATGACATCAGCAGCTACACCTTCAGCATGCAGCCGGTTGCAAACTTCCCGCGCCAGCGGCAAAGGCGTCTGAAAATCACCGAACTCGATGCGCGCTTTCGTTTTCATTTCAAGCGCAAGATGCCGCCAACTGACCCGGCTTGCTCAATGACGCGACCATATTGCAATCGCCATTGCAAGGCGTTTGATATGGTCAGATAGCCGAGTTGTGGCGGTTTTCGGAGAACTTCGGCGGCGAGATTTTCAGCTTCGATTTCATCAACGGGCAACATCCGTTCCTGGAAGAAAGCCAAAACGTCGTCCCGGTTGGCTTTGTTCTCCAATAAACGGAGAAGTCCGGAAGTGGTCTGAAAATCCGCCGTGCGTTCTTGCTCGACGAAAATGGTGTGCTGAACATTCAATTTTGCCGCGCGCAACTTGTGGTCGTCGTGTTTGTCATAAACGAAGACAAGCAGCGAATAACCCAAGCCGTAAATTTTTTGCCGGGCACTTTTAAAAGGACACGATGACTGCGGCTGGCGGATGCTCGTGACTTTGATGTCCACTCCCAGCTTGGGAAAATCAATGCCTTTTGCCGAACTCCCACGCACATACTCGTAGCGGCTTTGGAGCGCCGTTTGGAATTTGTGCTCCAAGTAAGTGCCGACGGCTTTTCCATCGGTGACGCCAAATAAACTTTTTTCGGCGTGTTTAGACTCGGCTTTGGCAAACGCTGTTGCCTCTTTTTGAAGAAACGCGATGGTCAGCGGTTTGGGCATGAGGTTGATTCAATATCGTTTCTCAGTTTATTACAACTTCACCTTGTCCGCCACCTGAGACACGTCCTTGTCGCCACGGCCGCTCAGGTTCACGATGATGAGCTTGTTCCGGCCCATCTTTGGCGCGCGTTTCATGACTTCGGCAATGGCGTGGGCGCTCTCGAGCGCGGGGATGATGCCTTCCAGTCGCGCCAGTTTCATGAACGCTTCCAGCGCCGCGTCGTCCTTGATGTAGGTGTATTCCACGCGTTTCTGGTCGTGCAACCACGCATGTTCCGGGCCGACGGCGGCGTAGTCCAGTCCGGCGCTGACGCTGTGGGTGAGCTGGATCTGCCCGTTTTTGTCCTGCAAAATGTAACTGCGCGTGCCCTGCAACACGCCGAGCGAGCCGCCATGAAATCGCGCCGCGTGCTGGTTGGGTTTGATGCCTCGGCCGCCTGCTTCCACGCCCACCATCTTCACCGATTTATCCTTCAGGAACGGATAAAACAAACCCATGGCATTCGAGCCGCCGCCGACGCAGGCCACGAGCAGGTCGGGCAGGCGTTTTTCCTTTGCCAGAATCTGACGGCGCGCTTCGTCGCCGATGACGCGCTGGAAGTTCCGCACCATCACCGGATACGGATGCGCGCCATAGACCGTGCCGAGGATGTAATGCGTCGTGCGGATGTTGGTGACCCAGTCGCGCATGGCCTCGTTGATGGCTTCCTTGAGCGTCTGCTGCCCGGCCTTCACGGACACGACATCGGCGCCGAGCATTTTCATGCGATAAACGTTGAGCGCCTGCCGTTCGCAATCCACCGCGCCCATGTAAACCACGCATTTCAATCCGAACATCGCGGCGACGGTGGCGGTGGCCACGCCGTGCTGTCCCGCGCCGGTCTCGGCGATGATGCGGGTCTTTCCCATGCGTTTGGCGAGCAGGATCTGGCCAATGGCGTTGTTGATTTTATGCGCGCCGGTGTGGAGCAGGTCCTCGCGCTTGAGATAAATTTTCGCACCGCCGAGTTCCCTGGTTAATCGTTCGGCGAAGTAAAGCGGCGTGGGCCGGCCGCAAAATTCCCGGAGATAATACTCGAACTCGCGCTTGAACGCCGGATCCTTTTGCGCGCGGAAGTATTCCCCCTCCAGCTCGTGCAACGGATGCATCAACGTCTCCGGCACGAACCGCCCGCCGAAGGGACCGAAATGGCCGCGCGTGTCCGGAACTTTGTCGCTGGACTTTTTGCTCATCGTCCGATTTTCACGCAAAGGCGCAAAGACGCAAAGGATTTATTTAAGCCACAGATGAACACGGACCTGGTAGGGCGCGTCACTCCGTGCGCGCCGCGGTTCGCGTTCGTTCGTTCGGCGGGCAGAAGACTGCCCGCCCTACCACAGTTCGTTCATCCATGTCCATCTGTGGTTAAAATTCATTGGAGACTACCTGGCCCATTTTACCTCATTTGGCGGTTGAAAGGTTTCCAGCCGGTGCAGCAATTTTTCCGCGTCCTCCTCCACCATGACCAGCTCGCGGTGTTTTGGACGGATGAACCCTTCGCGCGTCGCGTGGTCGAAAAATTCAAGAAAGCGCCGATAAAAACCCGCCACATCCAGCAGTCCGAATGCTTTCCGGTGATAGCCGAGCTGGCTCCAGGCGAGCACTTCGCAAAATTCCTCGCAGGTGCCGTACCCGCCGGGCAGCGCAATGAAACCGTCGGCGAGTTCGGCGATCAACGCCTTGCGCTCGTGCATGTTTTTAACCACGCGCAGGTCGGGCAGTTTTTCATGCACCACTTCCTTGATGACGAGCGATTGCGGGATCACGCCGATGACGTGGCCGCCGTTTTGAAGCGCGGCGTCCGCCAGAACTCCCATCAGCCCAACGCAACCGCCGCCATAAACCAGTTCGATTCCGCGCTTGGCCAGTTGGCGTCCGAGGTTTTCCGCCGCTTCGGCATAGGCGGCGCGGATGCCCTTGTTCGAGCCGCAAAAGACGGCAATGCGTTTCATTTTTGCTCCGCCTGGCGAACGTTGGCGATGAACGCGCGCATCCTGGCGGGGTCCTTTTTCCCAGGCGCCGATTCCACCCCGCTGGAAACGTCCACGCCGAACGGCTGCACCTTTCGTACAGCGGCAGCAACATTTTCCGGCGTCAATCCGCCGGCCAGAAAAACCGGTTTCCCAAATTTTTGCGCTTCGACGGCCAGGTCCCAATTGAATTTTTCACCCGTACCGCCGAGGTTTTCGGCTGAGCAAGCGTCGAGCAGCCAGGCCTCGGTGGGGTATTTCGGCAGCTCCTTCAGCGATTCGGCGTCGCAGATGCGGAAGGCCTTCATGCTCATCAGCCCGAACCGCGTGCAAAATTCCGGCGGTTCGTCTCCGTGAAACTGGAGCAGGCCCAGGCCGCATTCGCCGATGGCGCGCGTGACCAAATCCTCCGCCGCATTCACAAAAACACCAACGCGCAAGACGAACGGCGGCAAATGTTTTGAAATTTCGGCAACGGCGGGGATGATCATGCGCCGCGGGCTCTTTTCGTAAAAGATGAAGCCCAGCGCGTCCGCGCCCGCCTTAATGGCGGCTTGTGCGTCTGCCAGATTCGTGATGCCGCAAATTTTGACCCGCGTGCTCATCCTGGATTTACGATATTTGATTTACGATTGTCGCGCCTTTTGCCCGCAATTTCGTAAATCGTAAATCGTAAATCGTAAATTGCAACCTGCGGTATTTAAATCCGCGCATTTTTGTCTCGTCGTATTGCCGCCATTTTCCGCAGAATGGATTTGATGCCGCGGACGATTTACTTCGATTACAACGCCACGACCCCCCTCGACCCGGCGGTGCGGGAGGCAATGCTGCCGTTTCTCGGCGAGATTTGGGGCAACCCCTCGTCCGTGCATCTCGTCGGCCAGCGCGCCCGGGCGGCGCTCGACGACGCGCGTGATCGCGCGGCCCAATTCCTTGGCGCCAAGCCAAGTGAGGTTGTTTTCACCAGCGGCGGCACGGAGAGCAACAACCTGGCGATTCTCGGCGCGGCCCGCCTGCTCAAATCGAAGGGGAAACACCTCATCACTTCCGCCATCGAACATCATGCCGTGCTCCATTGTTTCGATTATCTCGAAAAAAAGGAGGGTTTTGAAGTTACACGGCTGCCGGCGGACCCCGAAGGCCGGGTTTCGCCGGAAGATTTGAAGCCGGCCATCCGGCGGGACACGGTGCTGGTTTCCATCATGGCCGCGAACAATGAAATCGGCACCCTCCAGCCGGTTGCCGAACTCGGCGCGGTTTGCCGGGCGTGCGGGGTGGTTTTCCACACGGACGCGGTGCAGTGGTTCGGCAAGGAACCGTTTAAAAACGCCGGCCAGTTCAACGCGGACCTGGTTTCGGTCTGCGCCCACAAATTCCACGGGCCGAAGGGCGCCGGCCTGCTCTACATCAAGTCGCCGCTGCATCCCGACCCGGTCGCTTTCGGCGGCGGACATGAAAATGAGCGGCGGGCGGGAACAGAAAATCTGGCCGGAATCATTGGCTTGGTCGGAGCCATGGAAAAGTTTGTGAAACCGCCGGTCTTTGTGCGGGCCAAACTGGAACCGCTGGCCGCCAGTTTGGCCGGGGCGGTGGCAAAGATTGAAAGCGCGGAATTGGTTGGTTCGCGCAATCTTCGGCTGGCCAACACGGTTGCTTTTGTCGTTCGCGGCACAGACAGCTTCGCCCTTTTGGCCGGATTGGACTTGGAAGGCGTTTGCGCATCAAGCGGGTCGGCGTGTTCGGCTGGTTCGCTGGAACCGTCGCATGTGATAAAAGCGCTTGGAAAACCTGATCGGGCGAATTCTCTGGTGCGTTTTTCCCTGGGCCGCGATTCAACCAAGGAGGAAGTTAATTTTGTGGGCAAGCTGCTGCCGGAGGTTATCCGGCGCGCTCAACTCGGAAAATAAAGTGCGCAACGCTTGTGAATGAATTGGCGACTTGGTGAAGAACTCCGACAAATACGACTTTATTTTTCTTCCCGCCGGCGAAACCAGTTTTCTTTTCTTTACAAAACCCAGTGGCTGCCTTGACATTCAAGGTTGTTTGCCTTATTCACAGCCTTTAATAATAAGAGATTTATTAAGAGAAAAGAATACTATTAACCACACATGAACCTCACCATTGCCAAGGATCAAATACTCATCGGCTTGCAAGCTGTCCAGAATGTCGTCAGCACACGCACAACCTTGCCCATCCTCTCCAACGTGTTGTTGCGCGCCGATGGCAATCTTGTGGAATTCACCGCGACAGATCTGGACGTGACGGTTGCTTGCAAGGTTGAAGCGAAGGTAAAAAAGGGCGGCAGCACCACCGTCCCGGTGAAAAAACTGTTTGGCATCGTTCGGGAATTGGGCGGCAATGAAATAGACATCGAGACGGACGACAAAAACATCACCAGCGTCCGGTGTAATTCCTCTTTTTATAAAATCCACGGCCTGGGAGCGGATGAATTTCCGCCACTGCCCAAATTCAATGACGACAAGAAGGTCTCCCTGCCGCAGGAAACCGTGAAGGCGATGATGCGCAAGACCTCCTTTGCCGTGTCCACCGACGAATCGCGATACGTGCTCAACGGCATCTTCATCAGCCTCAAGGACCACAAGATGACCATGGTCGCCACGGACGGTCGCCGGCTCGCGCTGGTGGACGAGGAAGTGGACATTGCCGAGAAAAGCAGCGGAGAACTCATCGTGCCGGCCAAGGCGGTGAATGAATTGAACCGCCTGCTCCAGGAAAAGGGCGACGTGGAAATCAAGTTCGGCGAGAATCAGGCGTCATTCGCGCTCAAGGATGACAAGGGATTTTCCGTGCTCGTCATCACGAAGTTGATCGAGGGCAATTACCCGAACTACCGCCAGGTCATACCCGCCGAGGTCAAGGAACGCGTGCCGCTCAGTCGCGAGGAGTTTCTGCAGGCCCTGCGCCGCGCCGAAATCATGACCAGCGAGAAGGCCAATTCCGTCAAGCTCACCTTCGGCAAGAACAGCCTCGCCATCACCGCCAATTCGCCGGAAGTCGGCGAGGCGCGCGAAACGCTGGCGGTGAACTACAAAGGCAAGGAAATCGCCATCGCTTTCAACCCGCGCTACCTCATTGACGCGCTCAACGCGCTGAGCGAGGACGAAGTCTTCTTCGAGTTGATTGACGAACTCAGCCCCGGCGTGCTCAAGATCAACGGCCCCTTCCTCTACGTGGTCATGCCCATGCGGTTGAGCTGAGTCAGGAAGACACTGCAACCCCCGAGGCGAGGAAAAACATCTGCCCCGCCGCGAAGTGGCGAATGGTGAATTACGAATCGCCGGGGGCCCAGCGCTCCAGTGGCGGGAAAGGCGAAGGGAGAAAGAAAACTGGCAACCATCGGCGCTTGCTCCCGCAGAGCAGGGGGGTTTAGGTTTGTAGCGTTAGGCACTTTTCATCCATGGAGACCAAACCGTCTCACCTCGACGAACACAAAATGTTGCGCGACGAGATGACGATGTGTCAGCACGAGAAGCAGCGCACGCGGTTATGGGCAACTGTTCCACCGCTTCGATGCCCGATGTGTCCAATCCTTTTTTGAGAACGTGCGCGGTCAGGCCGCACAGATTCCCAGCGTGGAAAAACAGGTGAAAAAGGAAGGAGCCGGGGATTCCGGCTCTTTCGCTTACGAATCAGCAAAAAGGCCACCGTTTCCGGCGCAGGGCAACCAAACACGAAAAACCGCCAACAAGACCCAAAGCCAGGGTTGAAGGTTCAGGGACAGGAGTCGCAGAAACCGTAAAATTATCAACCCGGTCTGTGCCAGCGGCGGCGACGGTTCCTCCGTTGGCGCTGGTTGTAGACATGTCAACCAAACGAAAAACAACCGTTGCAGCATTATCCAGTGCGGTTACGGAACTCAGGTCAATGGAGGAGGTGTAAACGGCCTGATAAGTAGTCGTATTCCAAACCGGATTGGGCGAGGCGTTTGCCAAAACAGAAAAATTGGCTCCAAATTGCGTGTAGGAACCGCCATTTACACTGTAGAACAATCCGAAATTTTGAGGGCCAGTGTTGCTGCTGGCTTGATCAAATGAAAGAGTTATATCCTGGAAGCCGAGGGTGCTGACGGAGAACTGAAAATAGTCCCCGACAGTCCAAGTGTTCACGCTGAACGAGTGAGACGAGCCATTTCCGGCCGGACTGCTCCAGGTGGCGGGGGACGCATGCAGCCCCGAGGCAGTACCACTCCCACTGTCTGCCGCGAGGCCGGACAAGGCAGTGCTCGAGCCGGAGATCAAGGCATAGTAGGTTTCGAACGTCCAGTTCGCGATGGTGTCCGCCCGGGCCGTGGCGATTGAAAACACGGCCAAAGCGGTCAAAAAAGACACAAAACTTTTCATAATGTTTTCCTTTCTTGATTCTAATTTGCCGGCGACCTTTTAAACGGAAAGCCACTCGCAAAACCACGAAATCATCCTGAAAGGAAACCCCGGGAAAGCAAGTTACAATCCAAAGAAGATATTCACAAATTATTCACAAGGGCCGCCCCCTACATCTGCTCGACGGTTTCGATGCCGAGGACGTCCAGCCCCTGCTTCAAAACGCGCGCGGTCAGGTCGCATAGCGCCAGACGCGAAGCACGCGAGACGTCGTCGGCCTTGAGCACCGGACAATTTTCGTAGAACGACGTGAACTTCACGGCCAGTTCGTGGAGGTAGTTGCACAAAAAGTTCGGACGATTTTCCTCCGCCACCGCCTCCAGCGTCAGCCCGAAATTCAACAGTTGCCTGGCCAGCGCAATTTCTTCCGCTGCCGCCAAAAAAATTTCGGATTTCGGATTTCGGATTTCGGATTTCCTGAATATGCTTTTGATCCGCGAGTAGGCGTATTGCAGATACGGCGCGGTGTTGCCTTGCAGCGCGAGCATTTTGTCCCAGCTGAAAACATAATCACTCTGGCGGTTCGGCAGCAGATCGGCGTATTTCACGGCGCCCAGCCCGACGACCCGCGCAATCTCACGGCGTTGCGCCTCCGGCAAATCCGGATTCTTTTCGGAAACAATCTTGAAAGCCCGCTCCTCCGCTTCGTCGAGCAGGTCGGCCAGCTTCACCGTCCCGCCGCTGCGGGTTTTGAACGGCTTGCCGTCCTCGCCCAGAATCGAGCCGAACCAGACGTGCGCCAGTTTAACTTCCGAACGCGCTGCCGGCATCTTGCCGGCAGAACCAACTGAAGAATGATCTTCCGGCAGGATGCCGGAAGCACGCTGCCATTTCCGAAATGCGGCGAACACCTGCTGGAAATGCAGTTGCTGCCGTCCATCGGTGACATAAATGATTTCATCCGGCTGCCAGGTCTTGAGCCGATACGCCAACGTGGCCAGGTCGGTCGTGGCGTAATTGAAGCCGCCGTCGCTCTTGCGGATGAGCGCCGGCTGTTCCTTGAGTTGGGGCGGGACGTCAAAAAAAATGGCAATCGCACCTTCGCTTTCGCGCGCGATGCCTTTGGCGACGAGTTCGTCCACCAGCGGCTTGAGCCGGGAATTGTAAAAGCTTTCGCCGAGCGTTTGGTCGAACTTCACGCCGAGCCGGTTGTAAATCGTGTCGAACTGCTTTTGCGACAGCGCAATCATCTCGCGCCAGATGCGGAGGGTTTCCGCGTCGCCGCCCTGGAGTTTGACGAGCTCCTGCCGCGCCGCCTCCAGAATTTTCTCGTCGGATTCGCTCGCGGCGTTGACGAGCTTGTAAAGCCGCTCCATTTCAGCAATCGGATCGGTCTTGAGCGCGGCGGGGTCCAGATGTTTCTTCCAGCCGACGACCAATTTGCCGAACTGCGTGCCCCAGTCGCCGATGTGGTTGTCGGTGATGACACGGTGGCCGAGCAGGCGCAACGTCCGCGCGAGGCAGTCGCCGAGGATTGTCGAGCGGATGTGGCCCACGTGCATTGGCTTGGCCACGTTCGGCGAACTGAAATCAATCACAACCGTGCGAACGGGAGGGCCGGCCGGCTGGTCGTCCCGGCCAACCTTTTCAAAAAACAAATGTTCGCCGCGGGCGGCAGCCTGGAGTGCGCCGGTGAGCGCGGAGCTTTTCAGCCGGAAATTCAGGAAGCCGGCGCCGGCGATTTCGACTTTTTCGCACCAATCGCCGACATCGAGGCTGGCGAGCACGTCAGTGGCGAGCTGGCGCGGATTCATTTTGCGCGCCTTGGCGAGCGACATGAGCGCGTTGCTTTGGTAGTCGCCGAATTTCGGATCGGGACACGGCCGGACGAGAACAGCAGAGGCATCTGCATCCGGCAGGACCGCGCGGACAGCGTGTTGCAATTTCAGTTCGATCTGTTTGTTCGGCAGCACGGGAATTATTTAACCACGGATGGACACGGATGGACACGGATAAAATTTCGGAGGGGCGGGTTACACGAGCCCCATTTCGCACAAGGCTTCAAGGTGGGGACGCCGCGCGGCGGCGTCCGGTCATCGCAGCGCGATGACCCTGCCATCATTTTTTCCCGTATTCCTTGATGATGTTGAGCATCGCGTCGGCGTCGGGAGCTTGTTCGAGCGCCTGGCGGAAATCGGGTTTATGGAGGAACTTGGCGATGTTGGCCAGCGTGTGGAGATGTTTCTGGAACTGGCCCTGGGGCACGAGAAAAAGCATGACGAGTTTCACCGGCTGGTTGTCGAGCGCGTCGAAATTGACGCCCGCCTTCGAGCGGCCCAGCGCGCCGACCACTTCGTAAATCAGGTCGGTCGAAGCGTGCGGAATGCCGATGCCGAACCCGATGCCGGTGCTCATCGAGGTTTCGCGCTTCTTGACGGCAGCCGTGATGGCGTCGCGGTCGCCGGGCTGGATTTTTCCAGTGGCGACGAGATTCTCAATCAGCTCATCAATCGCTTCCCAGCGATTGGCTGCGCGCAAGTCGGGAATAATCTGCGCTTTGCTTAAAATATCACCCAAGTCCATACGTTGCTTCTTTAAGGATTGAACCCATTCGCATTTTAATTCAAGACAGAATTGTTGATAAATTTCCGGTCGAATTATTCGAACCGCCGCGCCAGCCAGTTAAAAATTTGCCCCGAACTCTCCAGCCACCAGCCCAACGCGTTGAATAAACTGACTTTAGCGGTCAAAAACGGCAAGCCAAACAGCAACAAGCCGATGTTGCCGAGGAAAATGATCACCGCCGAAAACAGCCAGCCCTGCGACGTAATGTCCGATTGCCGCGTTTTCAAAGTGTGCCACGTCAGGGTCACATGAAATGCGTACGCCGCGCCGACGAACAGATGAAACCAGACCAGATAATTCCACCCAGCCCAAAAGAATTGGCCGAGGGCGAACACGGCAATGACCAAGGCCGTGTAAAACGGGAAAAAATACGGCGCCAGTGTGATGATAAAATTGGTTTTGCTCACGACGACATGCCCGCCGGCGGAGGTGACCTTCATTTTTTTCACCTGTCCGCCGAAAAGCCACGTCCACAACACATGCGTCAATTCGTGGCCGAACACATAAATCCACATCGGGTTGGGCAGCAGCAGAAAAATAACACCCCAGCACGCCGCGCCCGCCAGCAACGGCACCCAGACCACGTCCGCCTTGCCGCTGGCGCACAGCACCAGCCACAACGCCCGCGCTGCGCCGGCGCAGACCGGCAGCAGCAGGATGGCGATGATGAATTTAATCCACTTCGGCACAGGGCCAGAATTCAGAATTCAGGATTCGGAAGCCAGAAGAAAGCGGTGTAGAGTCGAGCCTGTGGCTCGAACAAATCGGCGCACAGCGCCGACGCTACAGCAATCCGGCTTGAAACTTGAAACCCGAAACTTGAAACTCGTCCGATGACGCAAGACGAAGTTCTCCAGATTTTCCGCAACACCGGCGCGCTGCTCGAAGGCCATTTTATCCTGCGCAGCGGATTGCACAGCCGCCAGTACTTTCAATGCGCCCTCGCGCTCCAGCAAATGCCCGTCGTGGAAAAACTCGGCAGCGCCCTCGCCGACAAGGTCCGCCAATTCCGCGCCGGCACCGTCATCGCGCCGGCGCTCGGCGGGCTGGTCATCGGACAGGAGGTCGCGCGGCAGCTGGGCGTGCGGTTCATCTTTGCGGAAAAAGAGGAAGGCAAGCTCGTGTTGCGGCGAGGATTCAAAATTGCGCCCCGGGAAAAAACCCTCGTCATCGAAGACGTGGTGACCAAAGGCGGTCGCGTCCAGGAAACGATTGATATTGTCCGCGCGCACGGAGGCCACGTCACCGGGGTCGCTGCGATTGTGGACCGCTCCAACGGCGCGGTGAGTTTCGGCGCGCCCTTTGCCAGCTTGATTTCGCTCCAGGTCGAACAATTCAAGCCCGACAAGTTGCCGCCGGATTTGGCGGCGATCCCGGCGATCAAACCGGGGAGCAAGTAAAAGGTAGGGCGCGATGTCCCCATCGCGCCGAGGGAACCCGTGGACAACCCGCCCCGCTTGGAAAAACCCCGACGAACAAAAACAAGTAGGGCGCGTTCTCCGAACATGCCGACTCAAAAATTTCGAGTTGTGCAATCAGGTGTCAAATCGAAATTTTCCGAGATGAATCTTCCTGCCCGCGCCCGCCTCGGCCACGAAATTCCGTCTTGGGTTGCGGAAGGCGCGTTCTTTTTTATCACCATCAACAGCGAGCCGCGGGGAGAAAACCAATTGTGTCGCGAAGAGACAGGGCAGATCGTGCTGGCCGCTGCTGCTCATAATCACCAAAAGGTGATTTGGCATTGCCGCCTCATGTTACTGATGCCGGATCACCTTCACGCCATCATTGCTTTTCCACGAGAGGCAGGAATGAAGGGAACAATTACAAATTGGAAACGGTTTCTGGCGCGGAATGAAAAAATCGTCTGGCAGCGCGATTTCTTCGATCATCGCTTGCGCAACCACCACGAGGAAACCGAAAAAATCAGCTACATACTGATGAATCCGGTGAGGCACGGACTTTGCGCATAGCCAGAGGATTGGCTTTGGATTTATCGCCCGGATGCTAATTTGGAAGCGGCGCGATAGGGACATCGCGCTGAAGAAACGAATCACTTGGCTATGCGACTGAAAAGGTGGGGCGCGTTCTCCGAACGCGCCGCTCGGGAAGAAAAACGGTTGTTAGCTGATCGACTTTGCCTTTCCCTGCGGCGCGATAGGGACATCGCGCCCTACCATCCCACTGTGCCAAACGGCACTTTTAACTGTGCCACTGTGACGCTATTGGCGCTGTTTTAGGTTCCTCCTGAAAACGGCAAAAATATAAATCCGTCCTTTGTTTGCAAGGCTTCCATGCTGTTTTTGGAATTGCGGCACTGTTATTGCATGGGAACAGGGAACAGACAACCATTTTTTAATTTTTTATGGCAAAAGTATTAGGCATTGATCTGGGAACCACGAACTCCTGCATGGCGGTCATGGAAGGCGGCGAACCGCTCGTGCTGGAAAATTCCGAAGGCAAACGCACCACGCCATCCGTCGTTGCGTTTACCAAGAGCGGCGAGCGGCTTGTCGGCGAAGCGGCCAAGCGCCAGGCCGTCACCAACTCGCGCAACACCGTTTACTCCATCAAACGCTTCATGGGCCGCAAATTTGACGAGATTCAGGAAGAACTGAAACGGGTCCCCTATAAAGTCGTTCGCGCTTCAAACGGCGATGCCGCGGTGGAAGTGGAAGTGGACGGCAAGCCCAAGGCGTTCACGCCGCCGGAAATTTCCGCAATGATTCTGGGCAAGCTCAAGGCCGACGCCGAAATGCGTCTGGGCGAAAAAATCACGCAGGCCGTCATCACCGTTCCGGCCTACTTCAACGATTCACAACGTCAGGCCACGAAGGATGCCGGTCGCATCGCCGGCCTCGAGGTGCTCCGCATCATCAACGAGCCGACCGCCGCGTCGCTCGCCTACGGCCTCGACAAAAAGAAGGACGAGAAAATCGCCGTCTATGACCTGGGCGGCGGCACGTTCGACATTTCAGTTTTGGAAATCGGCGACGGCGTTTTTGAGGTGAAGGCCACCAACGGCGACACGCACCTCGGTGGTGACGACTGGGACGGCCGCCTCATGGATTGGATCCTCGACGAGTTCAAAAAAGAGCATGGTATGGATCTGCGCAAGCAGCCCGACGCGCTCCAGCGCATCAAGGAAGAGGCGGAAAAGGCCAAGATTGCCCTGTCGAGCGCGCAGCAATACGAAATCAACCTGCCGTTCATCACAGCGGACGCGAGCGGACCGAAACACATTTCGATGAAGCTGACCCGCGCGAAGATGGAACAGCTTTGCGACGCGCTGTTCGAGCGCACCATCAGCCCGGTGAAGGCCTGTTTGAAGGACGCCGGCATCGAGGCGAGCAAGATTGACGAACTCGTGCTCGTCGGCGGCATGACCCGCATGCCCAAGGTCGTGGAAGTGGCGCACTCGCTCGTCAACAAACCGCCGCACCAGGGCGTGAACCCCGACGAAGTCGTGGCCGTGGGCGCCGGCATCCAGGGCGGCGTGCTCAAGGGCGACGTCAAGGACGTGCTCCTGCTCGACGTGACGCCGTTGTCACTCGGTATTGAGACGCTGGGCGGCGTGTTCACGCGGCTCATCGAGCGCAACACCACCATCCCGACACGCAAATCGGAAATTTTCTCCACCGCCAGCGACAACCAGCCCGGCGTGGAAATCCACGTGCTCCAGGGCGAACGCCAGTTTGCCCGCGACAACAAGACCATCGGCAAGTTTCATCTGACCGACATTCCGCCCGCCCCGCGCGGGGTGCCGCAGGTCGAAGTGACGTTCGACATTGACGCCAACGGCATTTTGCACGTGGGGGCCAAGGACCTCGGCACGGGCAAGGAGCAGAAAATCACCATCACCGCCAGCAGCGGCCTCTCAAAGGACGAAGTCGAGAAGATGCGCCGTGACGCCGAGGCGCACGCCGACGAGGACAAGGCCAAACGCGAGGAAGTCGAGACGCGCAACGAGGCGGACGGCGCGGTGTATCGCTCCGAGAAAATGCTCAAGGACACCGGCGACAAGATTTCCGGTGACGACAAGGCCAAGATCGAGAAGGCCGTCGCGGACGTGAAGGAGGCGTTGAAAGGCAGCGACAGCGCGGCCATCAAATCCGCCGCCGAGAAGCTGAACGAGGCGTGGCAGGCCGTGAGCGCCGAGCTTTACAAGGCCGCCGCCGCAAAGGCGCAGGCGGAAAAGGCGCATGGCGCCGGCCCATCTGGCGGCGAGCCGAAAGGCGAAGCCAAGTCCAACGACAAAAAGAAGGACGAAGGCGTGATCGACGCCGAGGTCGTGGACGAGAAGAAATAACCGCAAAAAAACCATGAGCGCAAAATTTGAACCAATTCGAATTTTGGATTTGGATATAGAAAGAACCCAGCCATCTCGAACCGCTTCCGGATTACGTTTAATGCATTTGAAACTTTCTGCGCATCCAACGGCTGAATGGGCGCAATTATTCAAAAACCAGCGACAATTTCCTCGCCATTCCATGTGGCGGGAGGCTTGGGTTGAAGGTCGCTATATTGTTGTGGATTGTGTTCCAGAGGAAATAAAACAATACCATCTTCGCGACCTAAATGAAGATGCGGCAGTCGTTAACGGCGAATACCAAATTCGCGGAGTGACAGCACTGCATGAGTGCCTTCGCCAATCGCTGGCTCGTTTGATGGAGATTTATCCGGCTGTTCAGTCTCACAAAAACGAGCCGATCTTTAAAAAGCTATTTGGTGTTATGACTGACATTAATACCTTGTGTGATTTAGGACAGAAGGGTTTTTTAGCTTGGAAAATTGCGAGAAAATTTCTTCCCCTTTTAACATCGGATGCTAGTCATTCAATCCCTGATGCAGTCGAGGTTGAACCAGTTCTTGAAGAACAAACTTAAAATTTTAAAACCCCAGTGAACATGAAGCAGGCAAATTTGAGCAAATTAGTCGCGACAGCGTCTTGGAATGTGCCAGCGCCTCTGGCGCTTTGGCTGGCGTGTGACGACGGCCGGGCAGAAAAGCGGCAGAGAGCTGCCGCAGTCCAAAACCTGGCGGGAATTCGGACGATAGAATTTTCCCATCGCGAGTGCGGCGGGATTTGATTACAATTAACCGACAAACCAACAACAAGGAAAAACAAACTATGGCACTAAACGTCAAACCGATCGGCGACCGCATCCTGGTCGAGCCGGTTGAAGAAAAAGAAGTCAAGAAGGGCGGCATCATCATTCCCGATACCGCCAAGGAAAAGCCGCAGGAGGGCATCATCATCGCCCTCGGCACCGGCAAAACCAACGACGACGGAAAGAAAATTCCGTTTGAAGTC
>Ga0074044_10000618_pt1 | contig 33836 bp, 32 predicted proteins | sample BogForMeECP23OM1_FD_94443 | JGI IMG/M metagenome (GOLD analysis project Ga0074044, IMG submission 94443) | Bog forest soil microbial communities from Calvert Island, British Columbia, Canada - Bog Forest MetaG ECP23OM1 | ecosystem: Environmental > Terrestrial > Soil > Wetlands ...
GAAATATTGAAGTCACTGCCCGACACCCCGCAACGTGCTCGGCAGGAATTGGAATTAGAGACGATGCTTGGTCCTGCTTTGATCGCCACCAAGGGCAACGCAGCGCTGGAAGTTGGAGCGGTCTACGAGCGGGCGGTCGAGCTGGCTCGGCAAGTGGGAGAAGATGCTCAACTGTTTCCGGTCTTGTTTGGACTGCGTTCCTTCCACTTTGTCCGTGCGGAGCTGCGGCCTGCATCGGAGCTCGCGCAGCAACTCGTGAGCTTGGCCGAAAGACTGCAAGACTCTGGTTTTCTGGTGGAAGCCCATCTGGCGCGAGGCAATTCGCTTTTTGTTTTGGGAGAGTTGCTCCCCGCTTTGGATCACTTCGAGCGGGCCGTCGCCATCTACGATCCTCAAGAGCATCACAATCATGCGTTTTTCTACGGACTGGACCCGGGGGTGTTTTGCCTCGGCCGGATCGCTTGGGGCTTGACGCTTCGCGGCTATCCGGACCGGGGTCTGCAAAAGGCTGGCGAGGCAATCGCCTTGGCCCAGCAACAGGCTCACCACTTTAGCTTGGCGGTCATCTTGAATAACGTGTTCACGGTCCATCACCTTCGCAGAGACTGGCCAGCAATGCAGCGACAAGCGGAGGCGGAGATCGCACTGTGCACCGAGCAAGGATTTGGAGGCATTCTGGCGCTAGCAACTGTGCATCGGGGAATCGCTCTGGTCGCGCAGGGACAGACGCAGGAAGGAATCGCGCTGATTCAGCGTGGGTCGGCCGCCTCTCGGGCCACAGGCGCAGCGCTATTTCGGCCTAATTTTCTCTCTTATCTGGCAGATCATTCCTAGTGGCAGGGCGATTTGAGGAAGGGCTGACCGCGGTGGCCGAGGGGATCGCGATAGCTGAAGAAACGGGGGAGCGTCTCTACGAAGCCAGGTTGCTCCGGCTGAAGGGTGAGTTGCTTTTGGCGCTGGACTCAGCCAACGCCGCCGCGGCCGAGCGGTGCTTGCGCGACGCGATCGAAGCTAGCAGCCAGCAGGGCACAAAGTCATTTCAGCTGCGCGCGACGACATCACTCGCGCGCTTGCTCGCCAAGCAAGGCAACCGCGAGGAGGCGCGCGCGATGCTCGCCCAGATCTACCACTGGTTCACCGAGGGCTTCAACACCGCCGACTTGAAGGACGCGAAGGCGCTGCTCGACGAGCTAAACGCATAGCCGGTTCGGGCTGCCCTAGGCCGATATCCTCCGCTTCGGCCAAAGACATCGATTCAGACTCGCTGTAGCAGCCCCTTTTCTTCCGCATCCCGCTAGTTTGCGGACGGTTTCTGATACAGCCCGGGAAAGTCCTTCTGGAGCCGTTCCAGTTTCGGCAAATCGTTGAAGACGATGTAGGGTTGATACGGGTGCAGAGCCAGGTAGTTCTGATGGTAGTCCTCGGCCGGGTAGAAGCCGGTAAGCGGAACGACCTTGGTAACGATTGGCCCGGAGAACACGTGTTGCTGATCGAGCTGCGCGATGTAGTCATCCGCCAGCTTCTTCTGCGCGTCGTTTTCATAGAAGATCGAGGACCGATATTGAGTTCCCGAATCCGGGCCCTGTCGATTCAGCTCGGTCGGATCGTGGGCGACGAAAAAGAATACCTTCAACAGGTCGTCGTACGAGACCTTCGACGGATCGTAAGTGACCTGCACCGACTCGGCATGTCCGGTCGTTCCGGTGCTGACGGTTTCGTAGTTCGCGGTGTCCGCAGCTCCTCCTGCATATCCGGAAACCACTTTGGACACACCCTTCACATGCTTGAAGACAGCATCCACGCCCCAGAAACAGCCGCCCGAAAAAACCGCGGAAGCGCGGTCCTTGCCGGCGGCCTGCGCGAAAACGGCGACCGGCGTGGCGCCGAACAAGACTCCTGCGGTAAGCAGCAGCGTCAGGATGCACTTCCTTCGCGATATCATCGTCGTGGCTTCTCCGGGTGCGTACATTTCCGAAGTCCATTCATAATAGCAACGCCGGACACGCGCGTCCGGTTCCATCCGCCACGTTGAATTTGACCATGGGTACCGAACTCTGAGCACAATCCATCGATGCGATTCGCGCCAGTACTTCTCGCCTTCGTCACGTTCATCTCCACCGGGTTGGGCGGGATTGCCGCGCTGCGCTTGCGCGACCGGCTTCATTTGCTGCTCGGTTTCAGTTCCGGCGCCGTGTTGGCGGTGGCGCTATTCGACATACTGCCGGAAGTCTTCGCGTTCGACCACGGCTCATCGTACATGCCTGTCACGGCGCTCGGATTCCTTGCCTTCTTCGGACTTGAACGTTACACGGCGATGCACCGTGCCCGCGAACACCCTCACCTGGTGGGCGCCCACGAGCCGGAGCTTGGCACGATGTCCGCGGCCGGCTTGGCCTTTCACAGCTTCCTGGACGGAGTTGCAATCGGTGTCGGCTTTCAGACCAGCGTGGCGATGGGGCTCTTAATTGCGCTCGGCATAATCGCGCACGATTTCAGCGACGGGTTGAACACGGTGACGGTCGTTCTGGCGCATGGAAATTCTCCGCGACGCGCCGTTTTCTGGCTGATAATCGACGCGCTGACGCCGGTTCTCGGTGCGGCTTCGACGCTGATGTTCAATCTGAGGGTAGGACTCCTGCCGCCGCTGCTTGCATTTTTCGCCGGCTCCTTTCTCTACATCGGAGCCTCGGACCTGCTGCCGGAAGCGCGCGAGCACGATTCGCCATTGGTTGGCGTCGCCACCTGCATGGGGATGCTTGCAATTTTTCTCATTACCCGCGTGCTGCGCGGATGAGGCAACGCGAGCGCGATCACGGGGAGCCGCACAGCGTTTGGTTGATGTCGCATTGCGGCTTGATGCCGCGATCGCGCTGCTGTTGGTTGAGCGCAAAGATCGCCTGGTTGGTTTCCGTGCTGGGCTCGCATCCGCACAGCTGGCTTGCGCAGCAACTGCATTCGGCAGCGGTTTCCGCTTTGATTATTTCGGAGATGTCGCAGCCGGCTAGTCCGTTGCATGCAGTGCTCACCAGGTCGCGGTCGTTGCATTCGTCGGTGCATAGCGTTGCGTCGCAGGTGAAGCCGGCCTGAGCGCCTTTCGGTTGCAGGCAGCTGTGATACTCGTCGCAGACCTTGGCGCAATCGACGCCGCTGTCAGGCGGCAGCATCGTGGTGCCGGGGACATACAGGGGGCATCCGAAGCCGCCGGGCGCGTCCGGCAGGCATGCTCCAGGACTGGGAACCGCGGCAGGAGCGGATGCTGTGCGCACATCCGCGGAGACCGCGGCGGGCGTGGCGGTCGGCGTCGCGGTGGGCGCGTAGGCGGCCGACCATACGAGGTCGTCGCCAAGCGTGCATGCCTGGTCGTTCTGGCCGACCTGGTACGGACCATTGAAGATCGGGCAGGAGCATTTGACGATGCCGGTCTGAGAAGTTTTGAAGCACGGTGCGGTCATGCATCCGGCGTACGGCGCCTTTGGGCAATTAGTCTGGCCAATCCCGTTCTCGGGCACGCAATCGAAGCTGAACGTGGAGTAAACGCTCGAACCGGGAATCAAATTTCCCTGGTTGACGTTCGCGCAAACCGGGGCCGAGTTGAGCGTCGCGCAGAGGCTGCCGTCGGCGCCGCATTGCGCGACGGTCTTCTGATATACCGCGTAATTGAGGATGGCGTTGATATCGACGAAGTACACGCCGTACGGAATGTCGAAGCATTGGCAATTGGCGTAGTTACCGTCCGAGGTCATCGTGCACGAGAGATCTTCGGGGCCGGAGCTGGGCCCCGAGTAATAACAGAGCGCGAAGGGCCCGCCTCGGCATGGCACGAAATTGCTCGACGCGAGGGTGATGTCGGCGTAGGCGGGACCGAAGCTGGTCGTCCAGTTGGAGGGGTTGCTCCAGAAGGCATGCGAATTGGGGACGAAGTGAACGATGCCCGGCGTCGATGATCCTCCGCTGCTGCCGTTGCAGCTCGCGAGCAGGAGCATTGCCACTATCAGGAGATGAGCAGAGAAGTAGCGTTTCACGATCGGAGTGTTCCGGAATTTCAAAAATAAATCCATACCAGATAGCCAGGCAGTTTTCAGCATTATACGGGCCGCGAAGCTATCCAGAGGGGGGCGAGCGATGAAGCAGACAGTCCGCGACATATTGGAGGAGCTCGGCGCACGTTGAAAACGAACGGTTGATCGGGTAGCCATTCTGGTTCGATGTCATCACGGATGAGCAGCAGAAAGCCGGCCGCGGAGCCGCCGTCTATAGAGGCTCTGCGCGCGCGAATGGACGAGATAAATCTCAAAATTCTGCGGCTGGTGTCGGCGCGGGCCAGCGTGGCCACGGAAATTGGCCGGCTGAAGCATTATGAGGGCGGCGAAGTCTATCAGCCGGTGCGCGAGCGCGCGATTATCGAAAAGATGATCGCAGAGAACCAGGGGCCGCTCACCGACGAACAGGTCAAGCGGATTTATGTCGAGATAATTTCGGCGTGCCGCGCGCTCGAGCATGAGCCGCGGGTGGCATTCCTCGGCCCGGAGCATACCTACTCGCATGAGGCGACGCGGATGCGGTTTGGTTCGAGCGTCGAGCTGATGCCGCTGGAGTCGTTCGCCGGGGTCTTCCAGGCGATTGAGAGCGGACGCGCGGATTTCGGCGTGGTGCCGGTCGAGAACTCGACCGAAGGATCGGTGACGCTGACGCTCGACCTGCTGATAGACACGGCGCTGGTGATTATCGGCGAAGTGCTGCTGCCGATTCGGCACTCGATAATGTCGCAGAGCGGCGAGGCGCGCGACGTCAAGCGAATCGTATCTCATCAGCAAAGCCTCGCGCAGTGCCGCGGCTACCTGAGCGCGAATTTCCCTAATTGCGAGACCGAGGCGGTGGCATCGAACGCGCTGGCGGCGCAGCGCGCGGCCGCGGATGCGTCGCTCGCGGCGATCGCGTCGGCGGCGGCGGGCGAGGCGTACGGGCTCAAGCCGATCGCGGCGAACGTACAGGATCTTGCGACCAACGTGACGCGCTTCCTGGTGATGGGGACGCGGCCGGTGGAGCGGTCGGGCAAGGACAAGACGACGCTGCTGTTCGCGGTTGCGGACCGGGTGGGTACGCTCAACCAGGCGCTGAACCTGTTTGCGCGCAACGCGATCAATATATCGAAGATCGAATCGCGTCCGCTGCGGGCGCGTCCGTGGGAGTATCTGTTCTTTGTTGACGTTAAGGGGCATCGCGACGACCCCAAGCTGGCGCGCGCGCTCACAGCGCTGCAACGCAAGGCCCTATTCTTGAAGGTCTTAGGATCGTATCCTGAAGGCAGGTCGGCTGCTGCCTGAGCCGGGCAGCAGAAAAACATTTCAGCCTTTCAATCGCCGTCACCCGCTTTGATCAAAGCACAAGATCTCGTACTCCCATCGGTCGCCGCGCTTGCTCCCTACGAGCCGGGCAAGCCGATCGAGGAGCTGCAACGCGAACTCGGAATCGACGATCCGGTAAAGCTGGCGTCGAATGAGAATCCGCTGGGACCGTCGCCGCGCGCGATCGAGGCAATCAAGGCGGCGCTGCCGGAGCTGAATCGCTATCCCGACGGTGCGAGCTACGCGCTGCGGGCGAAAATCGCGGCGTATCACAAGATTGGCGTGGAGCGGGTGTTCGCGGCGTCGGGCTCGGTCGAGGTGCTCAACCTGCTCGCGTTTCTTTATCTGCGGCCGGGACTGAACTCGGTTTACTCGGAGCATTCGTTTGCAATTTATCCACTGGCTACGGCGGCAGCCGGCGGGGAGCATCGGGTGGTGAAGACCAGCGATGGATTCTCGCACGACCTCGAAGCGATGGCGGCGGCCTGCGACGCGAACACGCGGATAGTTTTTCTCGGCAATCCGAACAATCCGACCGGCACGATCTACCGGCGCGCGGAATGGAAGCGGTTTTTGGAGCGGGTGCCGGAGCAGGCCGTGATCGTCGCCGACGAGGCGTACTTCGAATTCGTGCGCGACCCGAATTATCCCGACTCGCTGGAAGACCACGACGATCGCCGCTTGATAATCACACTCAGGACGTTCTCGAAAATTTTCGGGCTGGCGGGAATTCGCGTCGGATACGCGGTGGCGCGGCCCGACCTGATCCAGATGCTGCACAACGTGCGGCAGCCGTTCAACGTGACCTCGCTTGCCCAGGTGGCGGCGATCGCGGGGATGGACGACCGGGCGCACATCGCAAGGACGCTGCAAGTCAACGCGGAGGGGATGGACTACCTCGAGGGCGAATTCGCGCGCCTCAAGCTGCCGTTCGTGCCGAGTCACGCCAATTTTTTCCTGGTCGAGGTGGGCGACGGGCGCGCGGTTTACGAGCAACTCCTGCGCAAGGGCGTGATCGTCCGCGCGATGAACGGTTACGGATATCCGCGGCACGTGCGAATCAGCGTGGGGCTGCCGGAGGAGAATCGGCGGCTGGTCGCGGCGCTGTCGAAGGTCACGGGCGCGTAGGCGCGCGACACAGATGGCGCAGTTATTTCGGCAGATCACCGTGTGCGGAGTGGGCCTGATCGGAGGCTCGCTCGCGTTGATCGCGCGGCGCGCGGGCCTCGTGGGCAAGGTCGTCGGGCTGGGGCGGTCGCAGGCGAACCTGGACGTGGCCGTCGAGCGCGGCATGATCGACGTTGCAACGAGAGACCCGGTCGAGGCGGCGCGCGGCGCGGACCTGATCGTGCTGGCGGTGCCGATACTGACGATGCGATCGACGCTGGAAAAAATGATCGAGCACGCGGCGCCGGACGCGGTCGTCACCGACGTCGGCAGCGTGAAGGGCTACGTGGTGCGCGAGTTGGAGCCGCTGATAACGGGGATGCGATCGCTGGTGGCGGCGCATCCGGTGGCGGGCAAGGAAACGACCGGCGCGGCGGCTGCGGACCCCGCGCTCTTCCGGGACCGGCGGGTGATAATCACGCCGTCGGCGAAGAGTACGCCCGCGGCGATCAATAAGATCGAGCAGTTGTGGGACGAGACCGGCGCGTGCGTCGAGATGATGGACGCTGCGGCGCACGACCAGCTGTTGGCGCGCGCCAGTCATCTGCCGCAGGTCGTGTCGAGCGTGCTGGCGGCGGCGCTGGCGAACGAGAAGGTCGGGGGCCAGCTGGCGGCGGAATACGGCGCGGGCGGACTGCGCGACACGACGCGGCTGGCGTCGTCGTCGTGGGAGATGTGGCGCGACATTTTTGTGACCAATCGCGAGGCGATCGCAGCGGCGCTGAGAATCTACGGGGAGACGTTCGCGGAATTTCAGCGGATGGTCGAAGCCGGCGACGTGGAAGGAGTCGGGAAGATTTTCAATCGCGGACGGGCGCTGCGGGAAAAGATCAGGTGAGCCGTCTTTGTGTCATCCTGACGACCCGAGCAACGCGAGGGGAGGAAGGAACTCGGACAGCTTCGCGCAAGCGAAGCCGGTTCCGGTCTCCGGGTCGCCGCATCCCGCATTCCGGAAAAGTAAGATGAGCCGCAAGAGACCAATAATTGCGATCGACGGGCCGGTCGGAGCGGGAAAATCCGTGGCGGCGCGCGAGCTCGCGCGCGAGCTTGGGTTTGCGTACCTGAATACGGGCGCGATGTATCGCGCGGTCGCGATCGTGGCGCGCGAGGCCGGCGTGAGTCCGGACGATGCGAGCGTCGAAGCGCGGCTGGCGCCGGTATTGGCGGCGATCAAGATCAAGTTCGATGGCGACAGGATTTTGCTCAACGGCAGAGACGTGACTGCGATCGTAAGCGAGCCGGAGGTCGGCGAGCTTGCCTCGCGGTTCTCGGCGATTGGCGCGGTGCGCGCGCGGATGCGCGAGTTGCAGCGCGCGGCGGGCGCGGACGGCGGCGTGGTGATGGAAGGACGCGACATCGGCACCGCGATTTTTCCCGACGCCGAGTTCAAGTTCTTTCTCGACGCGGACGTGAAGACGCGCGCGCGCCGCAGATTCGAAGAACTGAAGAAAAAAAGCGCGTCGGTAACCGAGCATGAAGTGCTCGCGCAACTGATCGAGCGCGACCGCCGTGACCGCGGGCGCGAGCTGGCGCCGCTGAGGCGCGCGGACGATGCGGCCCAGATAGATTCCACGAACCTTTCAATCACCGCGGTGGTCGCGGCGATGAAAGCGAAGATTAACGCTCGAATCAACGCCGCCAAGGACTTGAAACGAGCCTAGCCCGGTTGTAAGGATTGCAGCAGCCCCGAAGTCCCGGAAGGTCCCACTAAATGGAGAAAGCGTTGCCTGAACAGAAGAGCGGAGGAGAAAATGACTTTGAGTCGTTGATGGAAGAGAGTTTGAAGGCTCCCCGTCAGGGCGATGTGCTGGTTGGAAGAGTGCTTCTGATCACGCGCGACAGCGTCATAGTCGACATCAACTACAAGTGCGAAGGGCAGGTCCCCCTGGCCGAGTTCCTTGACCATGAAGGACATCCGACGGTCAGGGAGGGCGACGAGGTTGACGTGTACTTCGAAGGCACCGAGACCGACAACGGCACCGTGGTGCTTTCGCACGCCAAGGCCGAGAAGTTCAAAGTCTGGCGCGAACTCGACAAGGCGTTCCAGGCGGAGACGCCGGTCGAAGGCGTGGTGCTTGGCAAAGTCAAAGGCGGGCTGAAGGTCGATATCGGGGTGCCGGCGTTTCTGCCGGGATCGCATGTCGATATTCGTCCGGCGCGCAATCTGGACCGCTACGTCGGGCAGCGCGGGCGTTTCCAAATCCTCAAGTTCAATCGCGCGCGCGGCAACGTGGTGGTGTCGCGGCGCAGCGTGCTCGAGCGTGAGCGTGCCTCGCTCAAAGAGCAGACGCTCAAGGTGCTCGAAGAGGGCGTGATCCTCGAAGGCACCGTCAAGAATATTACCGACTACGGCGCGTTCATCGATCTCGGCGGCATCGACGGGCTGCTGCATATCACGGATATGGCGTGGGGCCGATTGCAGCATCCGTCGGAGGTGTTGAAGGTCGGAGACAAGGTCAAGGTTGTCGTGCTGAAGTACGACCCCGAGCGCGAGCGCGTGTCGCTCGGCATGAAGCAGATCATGCCCGACCCGTGGACCAAGGTGGCGGAAGCGTATCCGCCGGGCACGCGAATCAAGGGCAAGGTCGTGAGCGTCACTGACTACGGCGCGTTCGTGGAAATCGAAAAAGGCGTCGAGGGTTTGATCCACGTCTCGGAGATGAGCTGGAGCAAGCGCGCGGTGCATCCGTCGAAGGTGGTGAACCCCGGCGACATCGTGGAAGTGCAGGTGCTCGGGGTTGACGAGGCGAATCGGAGAATTTCGCTCGGACTCAAGCAGACCGAGGCGAATCCGTGGGAAGAGCTCGGGCAGAAGCATCCGATAGGCAGCCAGGTCAAGGGCAAGGTCAAGTCGATCACCGACTTCGGCGTGTTCGTCGAGATCGAGCCGGGCATCGACGGGCTGGTGCACATTTCGGACTTGTCGTGGACCAAGAAGATTCGGCATCCGAGCGAAGTGTGCAAGAAGGGCGACGAGCTCGAGGCGACGGTGCTCGGAATCGACGTCGAGAACGAGCGCGTAAGCCTGGGCGTCAAGCAGCTTTCGACCGACCCGTGGAATACGGTGGCGGAGCGCTACCCGCTGAACACGCGAATTCACGGCAAGGTCAGCTCGGTGGCGGACTTCGGCGTGTTCGTGGAGATCGAGGAAGGAATCGAAGGGCTAATCCATATTTCGCAGCTCAGCAACGAGCGGGTGGACAAGCCTTCGTCGCTGTACAAGGTTGATGACGAGCTGGACGCGCTGGTCGTGCAAGTGGACCCGAAGGAGCGCCGGATAGGGCTGTCGATCAAGGCGGTCAAGCAACACGAAGAGCGCGAGGAAATGCAGGCCTACCTCAAGCGCGAGCATGAGGCGGCGCGGTTCTCGATGGAAGATATCCTGAAGGAAGAACTCAAGCTCGATCGCGACGACGGCGAACGGCGCGCGGTGCGCGGCGGCAAAAGCAGCTAGGCGAGGAGAGCCGCTCAGATTCTGGCGGGGCGCGGACGGCGATCGATGACCAAGCGGGAAATCATCGAAGAACTAATGGCGCGCCGGCAGAAGTTTACGCATCGCGAGTCAGAGACGATCGTGAATGCGATGTTCGACGCGATGGCCAACTCGCTGACGCGCGGCGAGCGGATCGAAATCCGGGGCTTCGGCAGTTTCGCGGTGAAGCAGCGTCGCGCGCGGCAAGGCCGCAATCCCAAGACCGGCCAGCTCGTCAGCGTCGATGCCAAGCAGATTCCGTTCTTCCGCGCGGGCAAGGAACTCCGAATCGAAGTTAATGGCGCCGAAGAAGCGGGGCGTTAAGCGGCGCGATGCGGCGGAGCTTCCCGCGGAAGGTTTCCGGCTGTGGGCCCCGTGGCGATACGCGTATTTGCGCAGCCTGCTCTCCGAACCCCAGGCGTGCATCTTCTGTTTCGCCAAGCTGTCGGAGGCCGAGCGCCGCCAACGGCTGGTCCTGTATGAGAATCGCGACGTGCTGGTGATGCTCAACAGGTATCCTTACAGCAGCGGACATATCCTGGTGGCGCCGCGAGGCCATGTCGCCTCGCCGGAGTTGCTGACGCGAGTGGATCGAGCGGTGCTCGGCGACGCGGTCGCGGCGTCGATAAAAGTGATGCGCGGGAGTCTGCATCCGCAGGGCTTCAACGTCGGCGCCAACCTGGGCAGCGCCGCGGGCGCGGGATTCGCCGACCACGTGCATTGGCATGTGGTGCCGCGCTGGGCAGGCGACAACAATTTCATGCCAGTACTTGCCTCGACTCGCGTGCTGTCACAAAGTCTGGAAGACGGTTACGCGCAACTGCGGCCGATTTTTAAAAATCTCGGCGCTGAACTATCTTAAATTCAAGCAAACAACCTGCGGGATTCGCGATGAATGAAAAACTGCTGAAAATCCGGACGCTGGGCGAACTCAAGAGCGCGGGCTGCCAGACCATGCCGGTGCGGATGGAGATGCGCAAGAATTTGCTCCAGCGGCTGCGCGACCGGGAGCAAATCCTGCCGGGAATTGTCGGCTACGAAGAGACGGTAATTCCGGAGATCGAAAACGGCGTGCTCGCGGGACATCACATGATTTTTCTCGGCGAGCGCGGTCAGGCGAAGTCGCGAATAATAAGATCGCTGGTTGGATTGCTGGACGAGTACGTGCCGGTGGTCGCAGGCTGCGAGATCAGCGACGATCCGTTTGCGCCGATCTGCCGCCGCTGCGTGAAGCTGAAGGAAGAGAAAGGCGACGCGCTCGAGGTCGGATGGATTGAGCGCGAGAGCAGGTACGCGGAAAAGCTCGCTACGCCCGACGTTTCGGTGGCGGACTTAATCGGCGAGATCGATCCGATCAAAGTCGCCGAGGGACGCTACCTGGCCGACGAGGAAACCATCCACTACGGACTTATTCCGCGCACCAATCGCGGCATCTTCGCAATCAACGAGCTGCCCGACCTGACCGAGAAAGTGCAAGTCGGACTGTTCAACCTGATGGAAGAAAAGGACGTCCAGATCAAGGGCTACAAGATTCGGCTGGCGGTTGACGTGGTGTTCGTGGCGAGTGCGAATCCGGAGGACTACACCTCGCGCGGGCGGATTATCACGCCGCTCAAGGATCGTTTCGACATCCAGATTCGCACCCATTATCCCAAGACGATCGAGCACGAGATATCGATCATGGAGCAGGAAGCGGCGCATCCGCCGCGTGCGGGCGTGGCCGTGCGGATTCCGCAGTTCATGAAGGACATCCTGGCGCAGATTACGTTTGAGGCGCGGGCGTCGAACGAGATCAATCAGTCGTCGGGGGTGTCGGTGCGCGTTACGATCAACAATTTCGAGTCGGCGATTTCCAACGCGGAGAAGCGCGCGGTGCGAAACGCGGAGAACGAGATCGTGCCGCGCATTTCGGATCTGCATTCGCTGTACGCGTCAACCGCGGGGAAGATCGAGCTCGAGTACGTCGGCGAGGACAAGAAGGAAGACGATTTGATCGAGCGGCTGATCAATCGCGCGGTGCTCAAGGTTTTCGACAAGTATTTGAAGCTCGACGATCTCAAGAAAGTCTCGAGCTACTTCGAGCAGGGCTGGGGAGTCGAGGTTTCTGACAGCGCGCCGTCGTCGGAATACATGGAACCGCTGCGCGAGGTGACCGGACTGCGCGAAGTGATCACCCTGCTGGGACCGTTCGAGACGCCGGGGCTGATGGCCGCGGCGAGCGAATTTATTTTCGAGGGCCTGCATCTGCATCAGAAGCTCAACAAGGATCGCCAGGGCGGGCGCTTCGCCTATCACGCATGACGCGCAGGCAACTGAGCGCAGTCACCACCCGCTACACCCAGTGGGACGGGACGCAGCGGCTCAAGCTCGACGCCGACAAGGTGTTCGAGAAGCTGGCGGAGTACCTGTCGTACACCGACGACGTGCGGCAGGCGATGGACTGGATGATGCGGCAGGGGATGGATTTCGACGGCGTCAAGGTGATGGGGCTGGAGGAGTTTATCGAGCAACTGCGGCAGGAGATGCGCCAGCGCTATCGCGACTTCAACCTGAAGAACGCGCTGTCGGAGATGGAGCAGAAGCTCGAGGACATTTTGAATCGCGAGCGGGCGAAGCTGGAATCGCTCAAAGGGCAAAAGCCCGGCATCGAAGAAAAACAGCGCGAGTTGTCACGCATGCCGCGGCGGCTGTCGGAGGCGATGCGCAAGCTGGAGAGCCACGAATTCGAGGACGCGCAGGCCAAGGCGGACTTCGACGAGCTGCTCGAGGAATACGAAAATATTCGCGACCTCGAGAATTTTCGCGATCGCAATCAGCACATGTTCCACGGTCCGAAGAGCCTCGGCTACGACGACGCACTCGAGCTGATGCGCGAAATGGAGCGGATGCGCCAGCTCGAGCAGGACCTGATGTCGGGCAACTTCGACACCATCTCGATGGAGGACCTGCAGCAGATTTTAGGTCAGCAGGCGAGCAAGGATTTTCAGAATCTCAAACAGGTGATGGTGCTGCTGACGCAGTCGGGCTACATGGTGCCGAAAGGCGATCATTTTCAGCTCTCGCCCAAGGGCGTGCGGCGAATCGGGCAGTTGGCGCTGCGCGACATCTACCAGAACCTGTTGAAGGATCGTTCCGGCGGCCATCTGACGGACCATCGCGGCGTCACCGAGATGCGCCCGGAGGAGACCAAGCCGTACGCGTATGGCGATCCGCTGAATCTGAACCTGGTCGCGACGCTGAAGCATGCGCTGGCGCGCAAGGCCGGCGTTCCGCTGGAGCTGCGGCCGGAAGATTTCGAGATTTACGAAAACGATTACGCGAGTTCGTCATCGACGGTGCTGTGCCTGGACATGTCGTGGTCGATGAGCTGGGAAGGGCGATTTGCGGCGGCGAAGAAGGTCGCGATGGCGATGGAGACGCTGATTCGCTCGAAGTTCCCGCGCGACTTTTTTTCGATCGTCGGTTTTTATACGCGCGCGGTCGAGTTGAAGCTCAAGGATCTGCCCGAAGCCTCGTGGAACATGGGCGATCCGTTCACCAATCTGCAGGACGGGCTGCGGCTCGCTTCGGATTTGCTGGGGCGGCATCCGTCGCGCAACCAGCACATCATCGTGATCACCGACGGGCAGCCGACCGCGTACTTTCTGAACAAGCGGCTGTACTGCGAATGGCCGCTGTCGTTCGGCGGCATCAGCATGCGCGCGGCGCAGGAGACGCTGAAGGAGGTCGAGCGAATCACGCGCAAGGGGATCACGATCAACACCTTCATGCTTGACGATTCGCCGAGTCTGCGCGCGTTCGTGGACAAGATGACGCAAATCAATCGTGGCCGCGCGCTGTTCACGCGTCCTGACCATCTCGGCGAGTACATGCTGGTCGATTATCTGTCCAAGAAGCGCAAGCGCGTCTGAACAAAGATAAGTGGCAGCTGTTGCGGAGTTGCTGGAATCTCACTCTGCTCCCAAGCCCCCTTTGAAGTGGGCGGGAGGCAAGCGATGGCTTGTGCCATACCTGCTACACTACTGGAATCCTCATCGATCTCGTCGTTTGGTTGAGCCGCTATGCGGAGGTTTGGCCATATCGCTGGGCTTGGTGCCTGATCGGGCCCTTGTAAGCGACATCAATCCCCATGCGATAAACTTCTATCGCTGGCTCAAAAGAGGTCTAAGCATCTCCCTTAGGATGCGGAACGAGGAGACCTACTTTTACACACGACGAATGCGGTTCAATCAGATCATTAGCGAAGGTAAGGCGGACAGCAAGGAAGCGGCAAGTCTTTTCTATTACCTCAATCGCACCTGCTACAACGGCCTATGCAGATTCAATCGGAAAGGTGAATTCAACGTTCCGTTTGGCCAGTACAAAAAGATTAGCTATGCAACGGATTTCTCAGAATTTGTTAGAGCATTCGCGCACTGGGAGTTCATGTGCGCTGATTTCGAAAAAGTCCCGCTGGAGGCTGATGATTTCGTCTATGCGGATCCGCCCTATGACGTGGAGTTCACGCAGTATTCGAAGGAAGATTTTAACTGGGACGACCAGGTAAGGCTGGCCGAACGATTGGCTCAGCATCCGGGCCCGGTAGTTCTATCGAATCAAGCCACCGACCGAATACGGGAGCTATACAGGAAACTCGGATATGTGGTCACCATCCTCAACGCTCCGCGACTAATCAATTGCACCGGCGACAGAACTCCCGCTCAGGAAGTGTTGGCAATCCGGAACCTGTGAATAGGTATGGTCCGAGAGTCCTAGCGGACGGCGGCCTGACGCGTCTCGATCGACGCGGGCATAGTCCAGCTTCCACCGATTTGACGAATCACGATTCGGTCCTGTTCACTTCCGGCGGCGGCGACTAGTCGTTGCAGCGGCTGTTCCATCGGCTCCTTCGACAGCTTGAACGTGCCCCAGTGAATAGGAATGAGGTAGTGCGCGTGCGTCTGTTGGAACATCGCCCAGACCTGCTCGGGATTGGCGTGATTCCAGATCCACGGGTCGTAGGCGCCGATGGAAAACGCGGCCACGTCGGGCGGCGTCGAGGCGAGGCTCGCGAACAGCTCGGTCTCGGCGCTGTCGCAAGCGAGCAGCATCCGGCGGCCGTTTTTTTCGAGCACATAACTGTTGAAGCCGTAGTCTTCGCCGAACGGCGGCCAGCGGCGGCCCCAGTGCCGCGCGCCCATCGCACGGATGGTGAGTCCATTGACGACGGTGGTCTCGCCCCACTCGAGTTCGCGGATGTCTTTGAAGCCCAGCGGCGCGATGAGGCTCGCGCACTTGCCGCATGCGACCACGACCGCGGTCTTCGGCAGAGACTTGAGCGACGGCAGATCGAGATGGTCCATGTGTGCGTGCGTGATCAGAATGAGGTTGATTTCCTGTAGCTGCGCGGGAGCCAATGGAGGATCGATGAATCGTTTCGGCCCGATCGTAAGGATCGAGTCGAACGACATGCCGACGCGCGAGAACAAGGTCGGGTCGGTAATCACGCGGGTACCGAAAAAATTCATCAGCAGCGCCGCGTGGCCAAGATTTGCGATCGTGAGCGAGTTGTCGGGCCACGACGCAGGCTCGAGACGCGGCGCATGGCTGGGCACACTGCTCATGTTCTGAGAGTACGACCTCGCGGCCAACAGCGCCAGTAAAAAAACGGCGATGGCGGCGATCGCTCGCAGCCGGAACCGCACCGGGCGCGACGGATGGTACTGAATCAGATTCACTTCTCCAGCACAGGCTTGAAGCACGGGAGTTCCTTCACCAGCACGTAACTGTAGCGACGATCGTGCCACTTGAAGGTCCCGACGCCCGGACCGAACGCCCCCGTCATCGAGTCAAACTGCTCGCTGTCGGATACGTTGACGACGTCGGCTGGAGCATAGGCGAGAAATTCCGGGTGGTCCGGCTTGAGCATCTGATACAGCGGCGGATTGAAGAAGAGCTTGGTGATGCCGGGCTTCGGCTGCCAGGCGTCGTTGGACGCGCCGGTGGTATGAACCAGAACCCAGGCCGGCGAGCCCGAGTCGCCGCCAATTTTCCACTGGCGCGACTCGATCACCCCGTCCTTGGTCTTGAGGACTTCCTCGACGCCGGGCGGAACGCGCAGCAATTGATCGCATTGGTCGGCGTTGTCTTCTTTAGAAGCGCCGGTACCGCTGGCCTGTTTCAACGCAACCTGGGAGCCGATGACCTGCGCGCCGCCGGCGGCGACCATCGGGGCAACGGTGCTCACCATGGCGGCCGCGCCGCCTGCCGCGCATCCCGAGCACACTGCCGCCAGCACGATTCTGATCGCTACGGACGCGATCCTGCACAAGATTGAATTTTTCACGGCGTCAAGGCTTGCGCGCAATGACCATCGAGGAAGTGAACGGAGGGCTTGGCAGCGCCTCGTGGCGAATGTCGATGAAACCGGCGTCGGCGAGCCATCGGGAGACTTCGTCGAAGGAATAGTCGCGCCCGCGCGTGGTCAGCAGCAGGTAGAGGGCGAAAATCGCGCCCGCCCTCGGCGCCGTGAGGTCGGCATTCATGATGTGATCCTTGATGATCATCAGACCACCGGGTTCGAGCGCGCGAAAGCATTTGCGAAGGGTTTGAGCGTTGGCCGTTTCATCTTCGCTGTGAATTATATTCGACATGAACAGGGCTCCGCATGGGCCTGGAATCTCATCGTAGAGGTAATCGACGCGCACCAGATCGATACGCGCCAACGCCGCAGGCTCGCGCTCGGCCAGAATTCTACGTGCAACTTCGAGAGTGGCAGGCAGGTCGTAAATCGCGGCGCGCAGATGGGGCCATCGGTGGAGCATTGCCACGGCGTAGGTTCCAGGCCCGCCGCCGATGTCGCCGAGCTTCGAGACGCGGCTGAGATCGAGTCGATCGGCGACGTAGATCGGATCGCCACGGGCGCGAGTCAGGCTGTCCATCGCGCGGATGAATCGTTCGGTCTCTTCGGGACGGCTCTGAAACATGTCGGGTGGGCGCGCGGGAGCGCCGGTGCGTATGGTTTGTTCGAGATGCGTCCAGGTGCCGAAGATCGCTTCGTCAAACAGAATCAAGCCGCCGAGAAATTCGGCGGACGAGCGGAGCAGGTATCGGCGCGACGCATCGGTGAGTGAATAGCGATTGGCGCGCTTGTCGAGCAGACCGAGCGCCACCATCGCGTTGGCTATCAGAGCTGTCGCACGGCGATTGGCGGAGATGGCGGCGGCGAGATCGGCGTCGTCGAGCGGCGCGGTCTCGAGAATGTCGAAAATTCCCAGCTTGAGCGCGGTCTGGATGGCGCGCGCTTCGGCGTGACCTGAGGCGAGCGCGGCGAGTTCGGCGAAATCCATCGCAGCGCGCCTGCCTCTCAGCGCAGGAAGTCTTGTGTAACGTAAGTGTTGCCGTCGGCGGATTGTGCGATTCCGACGCCGGTTTCGGTGAACTTGCCGGAGATGATGTTGGCGAGATGCTCGGGGCTCTTCAGCCATCCGTTCATCGCGCGTCGCGGCACGTCGGCGGAATCGGCGTAGTCGTCCATGTAGATGTTCTCGGCGACCGCGCGATACCCGATGCCGACGCCGCTGATTCGGTCGGCGGGCGCGACACCGTCGGGACTGTTATGCGCGAGATAGTGGCGCATCGCCATGTCGTAACTGTGGCCGCGCGCGACTACGGCAAGGCGAGGCGAGAATTTGAGCGGCGGCAATCCGCCGCGAGCGGGTTCCTGGTTTACCAGGCCCAGGATTTCGGTTTCCTGCTCGGTAAGACCGGATACCTTTTCCGGCGACGGCGGCGCCGTGTACACCAGGTAAAAGCGCGCGACTATCGCGCCGAGCAGCGAGAGCGCGAGCAGGCCGAGTCCCGCCTTGATCGCGCGGCGCCGGCGGACCACTGTAGAAGCCGGCATCCGGATGACTTTCGCGCGGCCATGGTGGGTTCCTGGTGGGCGGCGGCGCGTTGCTGATCTTGCGCTCATGTTTCGCTCACGAAGGAACTCGCCGGAGGCGGTGCGGATTTTTACGTGTGGCATCCACGGTTGAACTCGAGACCTGAACCACCGGCGTTCGCAGGCGCCTTCCCTTTTAGTGGTGGCGACGCGCGAGCCGCGGTCCGTCGTCGCGCTTCAATTTCCAGCTATCGCGCCATCGGCAGGATGTCAACGCGAATAATTCTTGCGTCAGTCGCGATGCTTTGCTTCCTGCACACGCGGGCGAGCGCCGCGGCGGAATCGGCGCATGCGCTGCCGGCCGGGGCGCTCAGGTCGTCGCCGAGCATGTACCTTCGCGAGGCGTCGTCGAGCCCGATTCGATGGCAAAGGTGGAGTCCGCAAACGCGCGCGCTGGCGCGGTCGCTGAACCGTCCGATCATGATCGACATCGGCGCGGTGTGGTGTCACTGGTGTCACGTGATGGACGAGACGACGTACGCCGACCCGGAAGTTGCGGCGGCGCTGGACAGCGAGTTCGTGCCGGTAAAGGTCGATAGCGACGAGCGTCCGGACATCGACGAGTACTATCAGAATGCGGCCGGGCAACTGACCGGCGCGGGCGGCTGGCCGCTGACGTGTTTTACGACGCCCGACGGCGAGTTGTTCTTCGCGGCAGGATATCTGCCGTCGCGGCCGGGCAGCGGACCCAACGGGAGCGGCGGGGAGAACTCGTCGATGCTGCCGTTGCTCGCACGAATCGCGCAAGTGTATGCGGCGGATCGCGCGGGGCTCGAGCGTCAGGCCGAGGCAACTGCGGCAAAGCTCAAAGCCGGGTCGAGCGGGAATGCGCCGACGCACGGAGGACGCGAAGGCCTGCGCGCGCAAATACTCGCGGGGCTGGCGGCGTCTTACGATCGCGAGGGGGGCGGATTCGCGTCGGGAGCAGGGCCGCGATTTTACGATTTCCCGGCGCTTGAGCTTGCGCTCGCGCATGGCTTCTATGGGCATCCGGAGTACACGGCGATGGCGCTCGACACGCTGAAAAAAATTGCGGCGGGCGGAGTGTTCGATCAGCTTGGCGGCGGATTTCATCGCTATTCGACGGACCCGCAATGGCGCGTGCCGCATTTCGAGAAGCTCGGCTACGACAACGCGATGGCCTTGCACGCGTACAGCGACGCGTACGAAGCCAGCGGCGATGCGGACTTCGCGCTGGTCGCGAAGTCGATCGCGGGCTACGTGAATCGCGAGCTGCTGGACGCGAAGTCGCACGCGTTCTACTCGCATCAGGACGCCGATTCGTTCAAGGGCGACGACGGCAGCTACTACACCTGGACGGTCGAGGAAGTCAGGCGCGCGTTGCCGCCGGACGAGGCGCGCGTCGCAATTTTATTTTACGGCATGGAAGACGCGCCCGCGCGGGCGCCCGACGGACGAATCGTGCTGAGGCGCGCGATGAGCCTGGAGCAAGTAGCGGCGAAGCTGAAGATGCCGGTTGATGAAGCGCGCAAGACCATCGCCAAAGCGTCGGAAGCGATGCTCGCGGCGCGGGCTCTCCGCAAAACGCCGCAGGTCGATCGCGCCCTGATGACCGATCGCAACGCGCTGATGGCGGACGCGTACCTGACGGCGTCGGCGGCGCTTGACGACCCCGGTCTTCGACGCGCGGCGCTCGACGATCTGAACTTCGTACTCGCCCATTTGCGCGCGCCCGACGGGAGTTTCTTTCACGTCTGGTCGGACGGTCGCGCGCAGGTGGCAGGTCTGGCCGCCGACCAGGTTTACCTGCTCAATGCGATCGTTGACGCGTATCAGTTCTCGGCCGACGAAAAATACCTGGTCGAAGCGCGCGGCCTCGCGACGATTATTTTGAAGAACTTCCGCGCCGATGGTTCGAGCTTGTTGATGAACCGGGAACCCGACGATGCGAACACGGTGATTGCGCAGTCTCGGGCGAGCGGGCAGGTGTTCTTCGACATGCCGATGCCGTCTGTGCAGTCGACGATGGCGATCGCGACGGCCAAGCTCGGCCTTGTCACCGGAGATGACAGTTACTCGAAGGCCGCCAACGAACTGATGGCGGATGCGCCGTCGATGGCGGGATCGATGCTGAGCAACTCAGTCGCGACGGTCGGGCTGGCGCTGGAGTATCGTGCGAATGGCGACGCGATGGTCGCGGTAGTCGGGCCGAACACCGACGCCCACGCGGCAGCTCTGTGGCAGACGGCGTTGGCGAGTTATCGCCCGGGAAAAGTCGTGATGCGGATCGAAGCGGATCGCGCCAGAGCGATGCCGGCCGCGGCGCGGGCAATGTTGGCATCAAGTGATTCGAAAGGAGTTCCACTCGCGTTCGTGTGCGCCGGGACGGCGTGCGCCACGCCGATCGGAACGCCGGCGAAGCTCGCGGCCGTCATCAGGAGATTCGGCGTCGAGGGGATAGACAAGACCACGGTTGCCAACGACCGACCGGCTCGCGCGCGACCGCCCATGTGACACGGTTGGCAAGGTCAGTCGAGGGTCTTGTGAAAACAGAGCGTCGCCAGCGTGAGGGTAGCTGCTCCGAGCACGGTCATCGCAACCATCTGCGGCCATAGCACTTCCAGTCCGATGCCTTTGATGAAAGTTCCGCGCAGGACGACGAGATAGAAACGCAGCGCATCGAGGTTGGTGAACCATTGCAGCGCGGTCGGCATGCTGGCGATCGGATAGCCGAACCCGGACAGCATGATCGCCGGCGTGATGTAAAAGAAGGAGAGCGAAAAAGCCTGCTGTTGAGTCGAGCAGATCGTGGAAATCAGCAGTCCGACGCCCAGCGCGCTCGCGAGGAAGAGTATGGTGCCAAGCAGCAGAACGAAAACGCTTCCGCGAAACGGAACCTGGAACCACAGCGTCCCGGCGATGGCGACCACGATCACGTTGGCGAGCCCGACGAGCAGGAACGGCAGGGTTTTACCGACGATCAATTCGGCAGGGCTGATCGGCGTAACCATCAATTGTTCGAGGGTGCCGATCTCGCGCTCTCGCACCACCGCGAAGGCAGTCAGCGTCATCACCGATACGAGGACAAGCGTGCCGATCACGCCGGGTACGAAAAACCATCGGCTCTCGAGGTTCGCGTTGTACCAGGGGCGCTCCTGGAGCTCGATGTTCGGCGCGAATGTCGCGAGGGCTGGTCTCAACCGGTCGGCGAGTTGCAGTTGATAGTCCTGGGCAAATCGCGTCGCGATCTGATTGATATATCCAACGGCGATCAACGCGGAGTTCGAGTCGCTGCCGTCGAGCACAACCTGGACGGGCGCAGTCTGGCCCTTGCGCAGCAGTTCGGCGAAGCCCGGCTGAATCTGGAGCACCAGGGCGACGCGCCGATGATCAAGCAGGGACGGGATCTGCGCTTCGTTTTGCAGGAGCTCGCGCACCTGGAAGCGCCTGCTGGCGCTGAAGCGCTCGAGGAATTCGCGGCTCTCCGGGCTGTGGTCGAAATCGAGCACCGCGGTCGAAACGTGATTCACTTCGTAGCTCGCGGCGTAGCCGAAAATCAGCATCTGCAGCAACGGCGGCACGATTAGCGAGAAGCGCGCATGCCGGTCGCGAAACAAGTGGATGAATTCCTTGATCAGAATCTGGCGCAGACGCTCTATCACCTCAACCTCTCATGCCAGCGACTTGTGGAACGACTGTTTGGCCAGGAACACCATGATCGCTGCATAGATGACCAGCGCAATCAAAGGACCGGCGAGAAAACCGAGGCTGCTGCCGCGCAGAAATACGCTCTTGAGTATCACGATGTAGTAGCGGGCCGCGATCAAGTAGGTGAAGGGCTGCACGCCGACCGGCATCTGGTCGATTGGAAACGTGAATCCCGACAGCAGAAACGAGGGCAGGAAGGCGGTCACCAGGCCAATCTGGCTCGCGGCAAGCTGATGCTTGGTGGCGACGGAGATCCAGAACCCAAGCCCGAGAATCGCGATCAGGTATATTCCCGAGCCGACCGTCAGCGCGATGAGCGAGCCGCGAAACGGGACCTGGAACCACCAGACGGCGATCGCGGCGCAGACCGCGGTGTCGAACATCCCCAGGGCGAAGTAGGGGAGCAGCTTGCCGATGATGATTTCGAGCGAGGTCACCGGCGTCGAGATGAGTTGTTCCATCGTGCCGCGCTCCCACTCGCGCGCGACGGTCAGTGAAGTGAGCAACACTCCGACGACGGCCATGACGATCGCAGCGACCCCCGGCACAATGAAGTTCTTGCTTTCGAGATCCTCGTTGAACCAGGTGCGGGCTTCAACCGATAGCACCGGATTCACCGTGGGCGCGTTGGACTTGCGGAGATACTCGGCTTGAACGGCGGCGCCGTAGGAGGCAAGGACGCCCTGGGCGTATCCGATCGCGAGCTGAGCGGTGTTGTTGTCGGAACCGTCAACGAGCGCCTGTATGTTCGCCGGCCGTCCGTCGTGGAGGCGCGCGGAGAAGTCGTACGGAATCACGATCGCGAGCTGACAGCGGCCGTCGTCGAGGGCGGCGGCCAGCGCGCGATAGTCGGTGACGATGGCAACCAGATCGAAGTATGCAGAGGACTGAAAGCGCTTGAGGAGATCCTGGCTCGCCTGGCTGCCTTCGCGATCGAACGCGAACACGCGGATGTGCCGGGCGTCGAGATTCACGCCGTAACCGAGCGTCGTCATGAGCATCAAGGGCATCAGCAGGACGATCAGCAGGCTGCGCGAATCGCGCACCACCTGGAAGACTTCCTTGCGCGAGATGGCAAGCAGGCGGCGAAGATTCACGACGGCAGCTCCGAAGAGGCCTCGGCGCCGCGTCGCGCAGTCAATGCCACGAACGCATCTTCGAGGCTCGGGCGAATCGTATGCAGGCTGGTGACGGAGATTGCGTCGGCCTCGAGTGCTGCGCGAATCGCGGCTGAATCGGCTGCCTCGGATACAACCAGGTGCAGCGCGTTGCCGAAGACCGCGACGTCGCGAACGCCGTCAAGGTGGCGCAGGCGCGCGATAGCGTCGCCAAGCCGATCGCATTCGAGCAGCAGCAACGAGCCGCGGATCGCACCCAACTTGAGTTCGGTGGGCGTGCCGAGCGCGATCAATTTCCCGCCGTTCATCAGCGCCAGCCGGTTGCAGTATTCGGCTTCGTCCATGTAGTGCGTCGTGACGAAGATGGTGACTCCCTCGCTGCTCATCCGCTGAATCAGCTCCCAGAACAAACGGCGCGAGAGTGGATCGACGCCCGAAGTCGGTTCGTCGAGAAACACGATCGGCGGGCGATGCAGAACCGCGCAGCCGAGCGCGAGGCGCTGCTTCCATCCGCCGGACAGCGTGCCGGTCAGGTTCGACTCGCGGCCGCGCAGCCCTGCCATCTCGAGCGCCCAATCGATTCGCGCGCGCAACTCAGCTGCGGGGACGCCGTACATCCCCGCATAGAAGCGCAGATTCTCGAACACGGTGAGGTCGGCGTAGAGCGAAAACTTCTGCGACATATAACCGATGTTGCGGCGGATCAGTTCGGGCGATTGAACAACGTCGTAGCCGGCGACGATCGCGCGGCCGGAGGTGGGGCGCAGCAATCCGCACAGGATCCGAATCGTGGTCGATTTTCCCGAGCCGTTGGGTCCGAGGAATCCGAAGACCTCGCCGGCGCGGGTCTGAAACGAAATGCGATCGACAGCCGTGAAGTCGCCAAAACGCTTCACCAGGTTTTCGACTTCGACCGAATTGCCGCTGGAGCGCATCATGGTGCGGGCTGCGCCGACTTTTCGCGCACCGCCTCGACAAACAGGTCTTCGATAGTCGGCGTCGCGCGCACGATCTCGTCAAATGGGATCCGGCCGCCGGCCAACCGCGCGCTGAGTTCGCGGATGCGCCGGTCGGCGTCATCGACAAACAAATGCACCGCGTCGCCGACCAGCACCGCGCTCGAAACACCCTCGGCGCCGGCCAGTTCGTCTTTGACTCGGCGCGGCTCCGGCGAAACGATCGAGACGACCGAGCCCCGCAGACGCGCCTTGAGACTCGCCGGCGAGTCGCAGAATAGCAGGCGTCCCTGATGAAGCAGCGCTACCCGATGGCATCGCTCGGCCTCGTCGAGGTACGCAGTCGAATTGACGACGGTGACGCCCTGGCCGACGAGCGAGTAGAGCATCGCCCAGAATTCGCGCCGCGAAACCGGATCGACGCCGTTGGTCGGCTCGTCGAGCAGCAACACGCGCGGCGTGTGGATCAGGGCGCAGACCAGGCCGAGCTTTTGCTTCATCCCTCCGGAGAGCTTGCCCGCCGGGCGGGCGCGGAACTCGCTCATGCCGCATGCTTTCAGCAGTTCGGCGGCGCGCGCCTCGCGGTCCCGTCTGCGAACGCCGAACAAGTCCGCATAAAACCGGATGTTCTCGTCCGCCGTCAGATCTTCGTAAAGGCCGAAGCGCTGCGGCATGTAGCTGATGAGATGCTTGACGCCTTCCGGGTCAGCGACCACGTCGCATCGTGCGACGGTTGCGGCGCCGGCGTCGGGCGGGAGCACTCCGGCCAGGATGCGCATGATCGTGGTTTTGCCCGCGCCGTCGGGTCCGACGATGCCGAAGATTTCACCGGGCGCGACCTCGAAGCTCAGGTGATCGATCGCGCGCACGCCGGGGAAATCCTTCACCAGCTCGCGGACGACGACCGTCTTGTTGTCATCCACGACTGTTGCCGCTTTGCACGGGAGCGCCGAGCTGAATGGTCGCATCCGCGGGCATCCCGGGCTTCAGTTCGTCACGGGGATTTTCGACGTCGATTTTGATTCGATAGACCAGCGTCACGCGCTCCTTGTGAGTCTCGACGCTCTTCGGCGTGAACTCGGCCTCCGAAGCGATGAACGAGATTTGTCCAGGATACGCCCTGTCGGGATAGGTGTCGGTGTGAACCGTCGCCGCCTGGCCCCATCGGATGCGGCCGAGGTCGGTTTCCGCGACGTAGGCGCGCAGCCAGACGTGATCGAGGTCGGCCAGCGTGACGACCGGCGTGCCCGGTTGCATCACTTCGCCGAGCTCGGTCTGACGGGTGAGAATGACGCCCGAGAACGGCGCGCGCAGCGTGGTGTAGCCGAGCATGATCTTCGCGAGCTCGAGATTTTCGCTGGCGTTGCGGATGTTCGCCCTGGCGACTGCAATGTCCTGCTCCGCGCTGCCCTCCATCGCGAGGTCTCGTTGCATCGCGGCGTTCGACTGCTTGAGGGCGGTCTCGGTGTGGTCGCGCTGGTCGCCGGAGATGATTCTATCTTTCCAGAGTTTCTGGCTGCGTCCGTAGTCGATATTCTTCTGAGCGAGATCGGCGTCATCGCTGGCGATGGTCGCGCGCGCGGCTTCGAGCTTTTGCATCGCCGAAGCGAGCAGTTGTTCCTGCACGCGGAGCGCAGCTTCGTTGATGGCGACCTGCTGGCGGTAGTCGCTGTCGTCGAGCCGGGCCAGGAGCGTGCCCGCCTTTACCCACTGGCCTTCGTCGAACGGCAATTCAACGACGCGCGATTGCACCGCCTTGAAGCTGACGACGCTTTCGTGAGCTTCGATGTTGCCGGAAACGAGCAGGCTGTCGTTGGCGCCGGCGTCCTTGAGAAGCAGCGAATAACCAGTCCATGCCCCGACGCCAAGCAGCACAACCACAACCAGCAGGATGATGCGCGTCTTCATGCCAGTTGGCCGCGCCTTTTGAATGATCGGCGGCGATGATGAGCGGCTGGCGATGGCGTCATCGGATCTCGCCGGCGTCGAGACTCAATCGGAACAGGCTCGGCGCTCTTCGCCAGGCGATCCCCGAGCCAACGCAGAAAGCTCGCGCGCTGACGCATGAAGCGCCGGTCGGTGGGCTCCATGCCGTGGATGAGGCGGATCACTTGCGGCATGACGAGCGGGAACAGGGCCAGCGAGATCATCGAAATGAAGAGTTGCGTCAGATTGACGCCGCGCGGAATCGATCCTCTGCGCTGCAGCAGGCGAAGGCGCGCGACTGCTTTCTCAAATAGCGCGCGGCGTTCGGCTTCCGCGATGCATTTTCTGCCGCCGCTGTCGATCGCCTCCCATTCCATCAGGCGGACGAAGTCGATATCCGTACCGCCGGACAGGTAGATATGTGCGAGCATGCCGGCGAAGTCGTCGGGCGTGGATGCGAGGAATTCAGCACGCTCGGCGATTTTGCGCCGCAGGATTTCCCGATACAGCTCCTGCTTGGCGCCGAAGCAGTAGTAGAGCATTCGCTTGTTCACGCGCGCCCGCCGGGCGATCGCGTCAACTCGCGCGCCGGCGAAGCCGCGGGCCGAAAATTCGGCGAGCGCCGCGGCGAGAATTTTCTCGCGCGTGCGGTTGAGATTGCGGACGGTTGTGCGCCGAACGGTCACGAGATGAACCTTCATTAACCGGACAGTTAATTCGACTATTAACTGATCAGTTAATTAGGCCCGTTAACCCGGGATGAGTCAAGGGAACGGCGCAAAATCGGCCGGCTGCGCGCGAAAGCGAATCGGCGACGGGGGCGCGCGCCCTTACCACTTCTCCTTGAACGGTCGAACGTCCACATCATGCGACCATGCGCTGCGGTCCTGATGCGCGAGAAACCAGTAGGTCTCGGCGATCGCCGACGGCTTGAGCATGTCGTCCGCGCTGAGCTGCGGGAATCGCTCGCGGATCGCAGGCATGTCGATCGCGCCGTCCACGTTCACATACGCGACATGAATGCCCTGCGGTTGCAGGTCGCGAGCCATCACCTGAGCGAGCCCGCGCATCGCGAACTTCGCCGGCCCGAACGCCGCTGAAGTCGCGAACGGTTTTACGCCGGCGGTCGCGCCGGTGAATATGATCGTGCCGCGGCCGCGTTTCAGCATCGCCGGTACCACCTCCTGCGCGGCCAAAAATGCGCCAAAGGTCGTGACGCGCCAGGTGTTCTCGAACGTGCTCGGCTTGGTGTCCATCAGCTTGCCGAACGGACGCATGGCGGCGTTGTAGAGCAGCGCGTCCACGTCGCCAAGCTCGCGGCGAATCTTGTCGAACGCCGCGGTTATGTCGGCGGCCTTGGCGACGTCCGCCGGGACCGCGATCGCTTTAACGCCGGAGGTCTCGATTTCCCTGGCCAGCGCGGCCAGTTTATCCTCACCGCGCGCCACCAATGCGACCGCATACTCCCTGGCAAATCTGCGCGCGAGCGCGGCGCCCAATCCGGGACCGACGCCAATCACTGCGCATACTGGACGACGACTTGATTCTCCCATGTCTGCCTCCCGAGCCTGCGAACGTCAGGGAAACCGCGGCGGGCGCGCTGTCCGCTCCATCGAAAGATCAGGTCAAGCGGCCCGAACGCGGCGTTAGGGGATCAGCACCAGCTTGCCGGTGGATTGGCGCCCCTCCATGAACTTGTGCGCTTCCGCGGCCTGCGCGAGCGGGAATGATTTGCCGACCAGCAGCCTGAGTTTGCCCTCCGCGATCAGCTTGAACGACTCCTCGATTCCGCGGCGCATCACGTCGGGCACCGCGGCCACCGTGTAAAGCACGAAACCGCTCACCTTGATCGATTTCTCGAACAGCCTGAACAGGTTGAGCGGTTCCGGCGGGCCCCCTGCGCGTCCGTAGAGAATCAGGTGTCCGAACAGCGCCAAACAGGTCAGCCCCTTATCCAACGTGGTTGCGCCGACCGCGTCCAGAATCAGATCGACGCCGCGCCCGCCAGTGAGCCGGTTCGCTTCGGCGGCGAAATCGTGGCTGGCATAGTTGATCACCTCGTCCGCGCCATACTCTTTCACGAGTGCGGCCTTGGCGTCGCTCGAGACGGTTCCGATCACGCGCGCGCCCGCGGCCTTTGCGATTTGCACCGCGACGATCCCGACGCCGCCCGCCGCGGAATGGACCAGCACCGTCTGGCCGGGCCTGGTGTTGTGCGAGGTGTGCAGCATGTGCCATGCGGTCAGCACTTGCACCGGAATGGCCGCCGCATGTTCGAAGCTTATCGAGTCAGGAATCGGAATCACCTGCGTCGCCGGCGCGAGCGCATATTCGGCATACATCTTGGCGCCCAGCGCGGCGACGCGCTGCCCAGCTTTGAAATTCGTCACACCCGCGCCGACCGCCTCAATTTCGCCGGCCGCCTCCAGCCCGGGCGTGTCCGGCAGCTTGGGCTGCATGAGGTACTGTCCCTGCCGAAACAGCGTGTCGGCGAAGTTGATTCCGGCCGCGCGCACCTTGACTAGTACAGTTCCGGGTTTCACCTCGGGCTTAGGGACCTCGGCGAGCTTCATCACCTCGGGTCCGCCGAGCTTTTCGAATACGACTGCTTTCATGACACTGACCTCGTCGTGGGGCGCGCTGCGCTGGAATTTTCTGATTTATCTCACGGATCATGCGACGATGGAATCCGCATTACGCCGGTTACATTTAGAGCTTCTTCCACAAAACTCCAGCCAATCGTTGCCGAATAGTACCAGTTGGATTTTAGAAAAGTGCCTGCTGGCAAACCAAGTTTCAAAGTGCAACGATGTTTTCGTCGAGCCGCGTAGTTGGGGAAGATTGCGGCGCGCGAGGTTCAGTTTGGGTAGAGAGTGACAGGCGCCGATGCGATGGGATTCGGTCAAGGACTTGAACTGCTCGGTAGCGCGGACCCTTGCGGTGGTCGGCGAGCGCTGGACGATGCTGATATTGCGCGAGGCCTTTCTCGGACGCCGCCGGTTTGACGAGTTTCAGCAGGGAACCGGAATCGCGCGCAACATCCTCAGTTCGAGGCTGCGCGACCTGGTGCGCGACGGAATCTTCGATCGCGCGCGCAGCGACGGCGACAGCGGCCGCGTCGAGTATCGGCTGACCAGAAAAGGACTCGAACTGTATCCTGTGCTGATCGCAATGATGCGCTGGGGCGACATCTGGCTCAGCGACGAATCGGGGCCGCCGATGACGCTGATACATCGGGTCTGCGGCGCGAAGACGGCGCCGGATATGGTCTGTTCTCATTGCGGCGAGCATCTCACGGCGCGCGAAGTCGTCGCGATTCCGCGTCGGCCGGCGCCTGCGCACGCGCGCCGCGCCGAGCGGGCCGATCGCAAGCGCGCCGCGCGCTGACCGTGGTTCGCGCACGAGGCCGTCCGGCGCAGGGCGCGCCGGCTGCGAAGAATATTCGTTCAACATGATTGAATTGGTGATGTTCGACGCCGACGGCGTGCTGTTCGATTCCACGGAATCGAACGTTGCTTACTACAATTGGATTTTCGCGAAGATTGGCGAGCCGCCGTTGGACAGCAACGAGGAGCTCGCGGCGGTTTCGTTTGCCGCAAGCGAGGTGTTTGAGGCGCGCGCCCGCGGCGACGCGGCCAAGCTCGGCGCGATGCACGACGTGACGCGCAACATGGATCAGACGCCATTTTTCAAGATGCTGCGGCCGCCGTTTGAGTTGCGCCCGTTCATGCTCGACCTCAAGCGGCGCTACAAGCTCGGGCTGGCGACCAATCGATCGGCAACCGTGCCTGCGCTGGTCGAGCATCTCGGTCTTGGCGGCGTATTCGACGTGATCGCGAGCGCGCGCGACAAGGTTCGCCCCAAGCCTGCCCCCGACATCCTGCGCCTGTGCCTGCACCGCGCCGGCGCCGACGCGACGCGCGCCGTTTACGTAGGCGACAGCAGAGTAGATCGCAAGGCGGCCGAGAGCGCGGGCATGCATTTCATCGGCGTCGGCGCCCGCATCGAACATCATCGCAGGATCGCGACCATCGCCGGCCTGCAAGCGGCTCTCGCACTATTGGACGCGAGCCGGGAGTAGCGCCGGCCTAGAGAATCATCTCGATCAGACTCGGACCCGGCGTCGCGAGCGAGCGTTCCAGTTCACGCGTGAGCGCCTCCGCCGTCTCGACTCGCACACCCGCCACACCCAACCCGCGCGCCAGACTGGTCCACTCGATATCGGGATTGGAAAGATCGGTGAGCGATCGCGCCTTGCGGCCGGGTTCGGTCACTCCCGCGCGCGCGAGTTCGACCTGCAGGATTCGGTAACTGTGGTTGTTGCACAGCACCGTCGTGACGTTGAGCGACTCACGGGCTTGCGTCCAGAGCGCCTGCAGCGTGTACATCGCGCTGCCGTCGGCCTGAAAAGCGATCACGCGCCGGTCGGGACACGCCACCGCCGCGCCGGTTGCGCACGGCAATCCTTGCCCGATCGCGCCACCGGTCAGCGAAAGATATGTATGCGGCGGCGCAGCCGCCGAGGCCGCCAGGAATGGCAGGCCGGTGGTGGCGGCCTCGTCCATCACGATTGCACCCTCGGGCATCGCCGCCGCGATCGCGGCGCCCGCGGTCATCGCGTTGAGTTTTCCGGCGGGACGATCGGGCCGCGATATTTTCGCCGGCGCCGCGACCGATACCGGCGCGCCGATATCGCTTGCCAGCGCTTCCAGGGCGGCCGGAACGTCGTCGGTCGGCTCGGCCAGAACCGCGGTTTCGACGCCCTCGGGGATGAGATAGCTCGGAAAGTTGGGATAGCCGAAAAACGCGACGGGCTTTTTCGCACCGGCGACGACGATCGTGTCGAATTGCTTCAGCATCTCGATCGCTTGTTCAGGAAAGTAGGGCAGGCGGTCGAGCGTCGGCATGCCTGCGCCGCGTTCGAGGCGGGCGGGAAAAGTTTCGCAGATCAGATGACATCCCGATTTGGCGGCGATGCGCGCGGCCGCCTTCAGGCCCCGTGCGCGAAGCGCGACGCCGCCGAGAAAGAGCGCGATTCGATTGCCCTTGCGGATCGCCTCGGCCGCGCGCTTGACCGCATTTGACGACACCGCCGGCGCCGCCGCCGGCTCGATCGGCACGGCGGGTCTCCCGGCCGGATCCCACTGGCAATCCGACGGGATGATCAAAGTCGCGATTTGCCCCGGAGCGCGGCCCGCCGCCGCAATTGCCTGCGCGGTCATGTCCGCGAGGGATGCTGCATTGCGCACGCTGCGCGTCCATCCTGAAACCGGCGTCGCGAGCGAAACGATGTCCGAGGTGAGCGGTGCGTCAGCGCCGACGTGCCAGGTCGCATGGTCGCCGATCAAATTCACGATCGGCGAGCGCGCGCGCCGCGCGTTGTGGAGATTCGCGATGCCGTTGGCGAAGCCGGGTCCCAGATGAAGCAGCGTCAGCGCCGGCTTCTCCGCCATCCGTCCGTAGCCGTCGGCAGCGCCGGTGCAAACGCCCTCGAACAATCCGAGAATCGGCCGCAGCCCGTCAGTGGAATCGAGCGCCGCAACCAGCGGCATCTCGGTCGTTCCCGGATTTGCAAAGCACACTTCGACCCCTGCCGCGATCGCGGTACGAACCAGGCTCTCAGCTCCATTCATGATCCAATCCTCGGCTGCGCGGCGACGCTCTCGTGAAATCGTGCGCGGGCATTCTTGTCCGGTCGCGGCTTGCGTTCAGTCGAAAGCATCGAGCGCCTCTGCCGCTAGGCGTTGAGCTTGGCGACGGAATCCGCGATGGCGGTGTCGGCGAAGAATCGGGGATTTGCCTTCAGATGAAGTTGCGCCGGATAGGCAAACACGAAGTCGCGATAGTCCGCGTCGCTCAAAAGTCCCTTGTCCACCAGCCGATGGCTCTCGAGCAGCACCTTCGAGATGTCCGGCACGTCCCAGTGGCCGATGTCGGAGGAGAAAATCGGCTGAAGCCGCGTCCGCATCGGATTGGCGCGCGAGTCGAGTGCGCGATGAACGCTCAAGTCATCGGCCTCGCAACCGAAATAGAAGTTGCCGAAGATTCGCGCGAAGTCGTGCTCGTCGCGCACCCCGGTCAGCGCCCACTCGTCGCGGTCCGCGGCGCGATCGTGGCGCTCGAGGCCTTCGTCGTAGGCCCGCACCGCGCGCGCCGAGTTCTTCGCGACGAATTGGGGGCCGCCGTACTCCGCGAGCAGCTGATGCAGTCGCGGGCGATCGAGCCGCGACGGATCGTAGTTCACCAGGCCGGCAGTGTTGCGTTTTTCCCAATGCTCTTCCAGCGAATGGAGCAGGTCGCACGCCCATCCCGCGCCGCACTCTAGAAATCCAAACGCCAGCTCCGGGAACCGCGCCGCAACACCGCCCATCACGATCGAGCGGCACAACTCGCCCTGCTGATAGGCGTGACCGCCGATGTGGTTGAACATGTAGTTGGTAGGCGATCGCCGGCCCAGCGGCAGGTAGCGCAGACCCACGCCGCCGTGCGAGGTGACGGCGATCTTCAGCTCGACGAATTTGCGCCACACCGGATCGTAGTCGAAGAAGCTGTCCAGTCCGTAGCAATCGAAGTACGCCGCATTGGGGAACGCACCGGGATGCTCGCGTTCGAGGGCGGGAATCGGACGCGCCACGCCCGGAGGGATCATCGCGACCTTGAGGCCAAGGCGCGCCGCGTACTCGAGTTCGGCCATCGCTTCATCGGGCGTATGCATCGGGATCGCCGCGGCCGGTGCGAGCCGATCGCGAAACTGCCCGCAGATCTCCGCGTTCATCGTGTTCAGCGCCCGGCATGCGATCCGCCGCACATCGGCGTCGTGAATCGTCGGCAGCGCAAGGCCCAGCGTAGGATACACAGGATGGAAAAATCGACGCCGAGCTCGTTCAGCCTGCTGTACAGCAGCCGCGGCGCCATCACGGTCGCGAGATCATACGCGTCGTTGGTGACGCCCCACCATGCGCCGCGCATGTCGCCGGCCTCGCGATTTCCGCGCGAGCCGGTCGGATGCTCGCGGAGCTCGCGATTGTAGCGCTCGAGCATTCCGCCGCCGCCGATCTTCTGTAGATATTCGTTGAACAGCGGAGCGGGTTCGATCAGATGGCCGTCGGCATCGACCACCGGATGATCGAGCCGGTCGCGGAGCGCTCGCACTTGACCAATATTTTCGCTGTTCACGCTGGAGCCGCCTCGATTGAACCGTCAAACGAGCGGTAGCGCGCACGCGCCAAAGGTGTCAAGCGCGGCCGCCGATCACGCCGAATCAGCGCTAACCTCAAATCAAAAATGCGGACGTGACTTCGTCAGCGTTGGTCGCCGCGACGACTCGCGCGCCGCTGACGCGCTGCGGGTTCATTGATTGGATGCGTTGCCGGTCCGCCGCTTCGTGCGGCCATAATCTGCGCGCATCGCAGATGCCGCGGCGGCTCGCCGATTATTTTGGCGCCGAAACCAAATCGGCTGCCACAGAGAGGGCATTGCTCCTCTGCCATCACGCGCAAAGTGAGGCATTTGGGATGGTCACAGGACCCGCGGCATGGACCTCCGGTGATTCCAGGGGTGAGGATGGTGACGACGCTCATGGTTTTCATCTGTTCTGCGGAAATTTGAAGCACCCCGACTCGCGTCGAGACTAGATTAGAACTCCTAACTCTTTGTAGCAAACTTGCTACATATGGTTACATAGATTCGGTATCTTGGTATTATGCCGCGTTCCACAGCGTTATTTGGCTGCACACAATTTATTCACATTGACTTTCGCGCGCAAGTCGTCCTGGAGATAACTTGCGATAGCTAGCGGTAGCATCTTATTGCATAAACTGGGATGCAGCCCGATGCGACCCGGAAATGTAGCGCAACTAATGATCAGGCGCTGGGTAGCGAACCGCGGAGCAGATTGCGCGAGCGCTCAAGATTGCGCCGGATGTATCCGCGGACGTGGCGAGCGACGCTCTCGTCGGCATCGCCAAGCGCCACGGCAGTCGCAAACGCGGCCATCGCGGCTTCCATCGCGCGCCTGTCGGGGGGATTTTTCGCGCTGGCGCGAGTCGCGCGCGCAAGCACACTGCGAAGCCCGCTTTTTTTCGAGAAGTGTTTGCCGCCCAGTCGCTTGAGCGCCGCGAATGTCGCGCGCAGGTCTTTTATCTCGGCCGCGTCGTACGCCGGCGCCGACTCGAGCACTGCCGCCGCATGCGCGAGCATTCCGATCGCCGACATCGCCTGCCCTTGCGCATACGGCGACGACAGTTCGGGCAGGATCGC
>Ga0074044_10000619_pt1 | contig 33793 bp, 35 predicted proteins | sample BogForMeECP23OM1_FD_94443 | JGI IMG/M metagenome (GOLD analysis project Ga0074044, IMG submission 94443) | Bog forest soil microbial communities from Calvert Island, British Columbia, Canada - Bog Forest MetaG ECP23OM1 | ecosystem: Environmental > Terrestrial > Soil > Wetlands ...
CCTCACCCACCGCCACTCCACCTCCGCACCGCCCCTGATCGCGTCAAAACCCACATCTGTCAATGACTCTGCAAGGTCTTACCACACTAGTAGTACACCTGGAAAATGGAAATCCGGGTCAAAGAGTAGCGCCATCGCCAAATCGTAAGGACGCTTACTATCCTGTGCAAAGGCGAGCAGCCGGGCGATACGCCCGCGCGCGGAATCGGCCCGGCCCGAGACAAACGCGACAAGGCCGGTCACTCCGATGGTAATGGGGGTTATGCCAGCGCCCTGCGTCAGACGGCCAACCGTTTGAATCAAGCCGCTCAGGCGCGCGAAATGCTCCTCGGCGCCGACTAGGTCCCCGCTGTAAAAGCGCGTCTGCACCAGGGTTTCGCCGTGCGCGAGCACCAAGTGCTCTGTGTCGTGACCCTCGCGCCTGGCAAGGTCGAGTATGTGGTCGGCGAGCGCGGCGGCGCCGGCGTAGTCACCTGCCGTGAGAGTGGCTCCCCAGGTCCTTTCTCCCTGTCGAACGAGCTGGGAAATGTTGCCGACCTTCTCGGCGAGGGCCGTGACGCGTGCGCCTGACTCGACCGTCTGCGGATCAGAGTATCCTCTGGTTAGCTGCATCACTCGGACGAGAGCGGTGCAAAGCTCCAGCTCGCGCGTGTCACGTTCCGGCGATTCAGGCAGAGTATTCAGCATCTCCCGCGCCTGCCGATAACCCTCCTCGGCCTCTTTGAAAGCGCACCGCGCAAAGGCCGCGTCCCCGGCGCTTTTCCATGCCGCGATAGCCGGCGCGGCCTGGCCAGCCTCGGTCCAGTGGCGCGCGAGGATCTGCGGCTGCGCCTCGGCCAACGCGGGGAACCTTTCGCTGATGGTCCGCGCCACGCGGTGATGCAGTTCACGGCGCTTGCTCTTGAGCAGTCCTTCGTACGCGGCGTCCTGGATCAGCGCATGCTTGAACTGATAGGTCGCCGCCGGCGGCAAGCCGCGCGCGTAAATCAGCTCTGCGCCGGCAAGCTTCTCAAGAGTCGATTGCAGCTCAGGCTCGGGTATCGGCAAGACGGCTTGAAGCAACTCATAGGAGAACTCGCGTCCGAGCACCGCCGCGATCTGTGCGACCTCCCGGGCCGGTCCGAGCCAGTCCAGCCGCGCGGTGAGAGAGTCGTGCAGCGTAGCAGGAATCTCGCGCGCCACCGGCCGGCCGCCAGCCTCCAGAATCAGCCGCGTCAGCTCCTCGGCGAAAAGCGGTACCCCGTCGATGCGTTTGACGATGGCATCGATTACATCACTGGTCAGAACTGCGCGAGCAGCGACGCTGGCGATCATCTTGCGGGTCTGGGGGTCGTTCAGGCGACTCAGCGTGATCTGCGCATGATGGGCCCGCATCGGCCACGGCGGCCGGAACTCCGGCCGCACAGTGCAGAGCAGCATCAGCGGTGCTGTGGCTGCCTGCTCGACCAGAGTCTGCGTGAGTTCAAGCGTCGATGGATCGACCCAGTGCAAGTCCTCCATCGCGATTACCACCGGCTGAAGCCGTGCGAGACTGAGTACCCACATCGCCAGATTCGCCAGAAGCAGTTTGCGCTTCTGGTCGGGCGGGAACTTAAGCGGAGGATATTTCACTGGTACGGGGAGATTCAGCATCTCCGCGATCAGCGGGACTGCCTCGCTTAGCTTCATCCCGGTTAGCTCCAGCGCGCTCTCCAGCGACTTGACGCGCTGCTCGTTGCTTTCATCGCCGCGCCAGCCGAGGCCCTGATTGAGCATCTGGGCGATCACACGGAAGGGCGTGCTGTCAAAGAAACGCTCGCCGGCGCCTTCGACCCAGAGGTGAGCGTCGCCACTTATTCGCGCGCGGAATTCCTCGACCATGCGCGACTTGCCGATCCCGGGCTCGCCCACCACGAGCACGAGCTGCCCTCCGCCCTCGCGCGCCCGCTGCCATCGGCTGAGCGCCAGGCGCATCTCGTCCTCGCGCCCGACGAAGGCAGTCAGCCCGCGAACCTCGGAGCGATGCCCGCGCCGGCGAACGACGCTGGCCCGGATCGCCCGGTAAAGTTGGACCGGCTGCGCGATTCCCTTAAGCGACTGCGCGCCGCGATCCTCGACCACGAACAGGCCCGACACGAGTTCATGCACGGCGCCGGTGATGAGGACCGAATCGGGTGCGGCGGCGGCCTGTACGCGCGAGGCAATATTGGGCGCGTCCCCGAAAACATCAGACTCGCTGCCACCGCCCTGACCTACGACCACCGAGCCGCTGTGGATTCCGACCCGGACCGAAAGCTTGACGCTGTGCTCGCCGGCGAGGCGTTCGTTCAGCGCCGCGATTGCATCAACGATCGCCAGACCCGCGCGGACCGCGCGCTCTCCGTCGTCCTCATGCGCGCTCGGCCAGCCAAAGTAAGCAACCAGCCCGTCGCCGAGGTACTTTGCGACGTGCCCGCCCAGCTGGGTGACAGCCTGCGTCGCCGTCCGCTGATACTGAGCGGCGATGTCGTGCCATTCTTCGGGATCGAGATGCGCCGAGATTTCAGTCGAGCCGACGAGATCGCAGAAAAGAGCCGTCAGATGGCGCCGCTCACCGTCGGCAGGCGCGACGGTGACTGGTTGTTCGTGCGCATCCCGCGTAGCAGGTGCAATGTGATGTGCTGGAGGACTCGCGGGAGGATTCGCAACCGTCTTGCCGGCGAGCGCCGCCCCGCATTCGCCGCAGAACTTTTTTTCGGGCGGGCTATCTGCACCGCACTGCGCGCACCGATTTGTCAGCGCAGCGCCGCAGTCCCCGCAAAACCGCTTGCCCCCCAGATTTTCCGCTCCACACTTCGTACAGCGCATAGAGTCTTTATGATCAACCGGCATCACCTCGACGACCTGACGAGAAGGCGCGCAGGGACGATCGACCGATAGAAGCACGAGCTTGCCGAAAACGCTAACGGCGAGGAATCCCGGCGCAAAGTGCCGGACGTGGCTATTCATGACCACTCGCAATGGCACGGAAGCTGCCTTGGTTGGCAGGGCCCCGGTTTTGTGCCAATTCAACTAAAATGGATTTGGAGAAATTAAAATGAAAGAACTGAAAGTTCGCGACGTGATGACAACCGATCCCACCACCCTTAAACGCAACGACAAGCTGACGCTGGCTGACGATATCATGCGCTTGGGGCGGGTTCGCCATCTGCCGGTTGTCGATGATGACGGCGAACTGCTGGTGGGTATCGTGAGCCAGCGCGACCTCTTTCGCGACGCGCTCGCCCAGGCGCTGGGGTATGGCAGGCACGCCCAGCGGAAGATCCTCGATTCTCTCGCGGTTAAAGATGTGATGGCGACCGACCTGGTCACCACCAGCCCGGAGACCTCACTGGTTGAGGCCGCACAACTTTTGACCAAGCGTAAAATCGGCTGCCTTCCGGTGGTCGAAAGTGGACGCCTGATCGGGATCCTGACCGAGGGTGACTTCGTCGCGCTGATAGCGCGCAACCGAAATTTTCAACTAACAGTGAAAGGAATCTGATCATGATGGGCCTGGACAATTCCGCGAAGGGTGTAGTTTCCGTAACGGCGCAGGCGGCGACCACATTCCTGGTGCTGATCGTGACGCTTGCACTTTCCGCTCGGAGCGCTGCAGCCCAGCCGGGGAAAAAGGACTACGAGACTTACTGCGCGGAGTGTCATGGCTCCGACGGCAAAGGCAACGGCCCCTCGGCCTCGGTCATCCCGATGACGCCGCCGCCGCCCAACCTTACTCAGCTCGCGAAGAAAAATGGCGGAAAATTCCCCTTCGATGAGGTCGTGGATACTATCGACGGCCGCAAGAATATTCCGTCTCATGAGCGAATCCAGATGCCTTTTCTGGGGACGACTCTTCAGAAACCGGGGGAGGAATTCACGCCTCAAAGCGATGCCGAGGTGAAAAGGCGAATCGAAGCGATGGCGCGGTACGTCGAGAGCCTCCAGCAGAAGTGACCCGCGACGACGGCCTCGCAGCTGCGCCGGTACGTCGCTTAGGGGTTCATGATCTGGCTGGTTCCGGCAACCACAAGTAGAAATGCCCTGAGCAGATCGCTCGTCGTGACGATGCCGACCAGCTTGCCGTCGGCGACAATCGGCAGCCCGCCGATCTTGTGCTTCAGCATCAGGCGAGCCGCGTCTTCCACGGTGTTATGCGGCGTGAGTGTGACGAGCACGGTGCGCATAGCAGCGTTCACACGCGTCGATTCCAGAAAGCCCGAGTATTTGTGCAGGTCGCGTTCGGTCAGGATGCCGACCAGGCGCCCGTCATCCACCACCGGCACGCGCCTGAAACCCCCGGTCTCCATGATGCTCTTTGCTTTTGACAAATTTTCGTGCGGATTGATCGTTACGGGGTCCGAAGTCATCAAATTGATAATCTGCATGGTTGTCCTCCGAGGTAGTCAGTTGTTGAGGTGCAATTCGCTTGCCATCAGGAATCGTGGCTCGATGGGCCGATTCAGCTGCACAGAACAGTCCAAATGTTGCGATCGGATACAGATCGGCGCGAGGCATAATGGTCGAGCCGGGCGTCCTCTACCTGATCGCATTGGACTGTGTAAAAGGGTCTCAATTTTGCGTCGTCTGATGTATACTCGGTAGCGTTTTATCAGGAGTGTAACCGCGCAACTCGAATTCGGTTTCTGAAGGGATCAGATGCCCCAGTTCAAGAGAATTCTATGTCCGGTTGACTTCGACCAGAATTCGCTTGAGGCGCTCCGGCTTGCGGTCGAGCTCGCGCAAGAACGCACCGCAACGCTCCAACTGCTTCACGTGGTTCCGCTGCCTCCCGGACCTGAGGTGGCGTTACCCTTCGTTAGAATCGAGGCCTCCGCGCGAGCCAAGCTTGAGCGACTGGCACGGCGGAAAGTTAACCGCAAGGTTCCCTGCGAAGTCGCAATTATGTTGGGCGATCCGGGTGTCGAAGTTGTTCAGGCGGCGAAACGATTGCGCAGTGATCTGATCGTAATGGCGACTCACGGCCGTAAGGGACTCCGTCGTCTTGTTCTCGGAAGCGTCGCTGAACATGTCGTCCGCGAAGCGCCGTGTCCGGTGCTCACAGTCAAACCGAAAGCGCCGGTGGCGGAATCATCGCCGAGACAACGGGTAAAATAGCCGCGCGCTTAAACGAGAGACTCTTGCGAAGTAGCAAGGAGCTTCTCGATGACCAAGACCTGACCGGCTTGCCGGACGACTGTACATCAGAAATTAAGGATCGCGAATACGCGACCGTGCTTGTGACCCATCGGACCGCATGATGCCGGTGGGTCGCCCGCATTTCGTAAGTGTTGCGATCGGATACAGATCATCACTTCGTGACGCGAAAAAGCTGACCTGATCGATGGCACGTCTTTGGCTATGGCAGTGAGTACACGGCTACGGCGATTGGACGACCACGAAGGAGCAGACTTTCATGGCACAGCAATTCCGCAGCATCCTTTGCCCGGTGGATTTCGACGATAACTCGATGCAAGCGCTCGATGCCGCCGCAAACCTCGCCCGCGAGAGCAACGGCACCGTCTTTGTCATCCATATCGTTCCGCTGATCCTGCAGCCGACCGGAATGCCAGTCTATGTGGATCTCTACAAGGGCCAGGAAGAGGCTGCTCGCGCCAAGCTGCTCGAGATCGCGCAGAAGCGGCTGGGCGGGATCAAGTACGAAATCCTGATCCATACAGGCGAGCCGGCAGGCGCCATCTTAAACGCCCAAAAGAAGACGGGCGCTGACGTGATCGTGATGGCCACGCACGGGCGTCGCGGCTTCAAGCGCTTCTTTCTGGGAAGTATCGCCGAACTCGTCCTGCGCGAGGCCGCCTGTCCCGTCCTGACAGTGCGCTGCACTCCGACTCAAAACGGCATGGTCGGAACCTGGATGACGAAAAATCCGGTCACGGCGACGCCGCGTGAGAAGCTCGTCTCCATCGCGGCAAAGATGCACGCAGGAGGTTTTCGAAGTGTGCCGATCGTCAGTGACGGCGCCCCGGTCGGAATTGTGACCGACCGCGACCTCCGCCGGCACAACGGTTTCCTCGATCAAACCGAGGCGTCCAAGGCGATGAGCCAAGGGCTGATAACTGTAACGCCGTCCACCAGTATTCGGGAGGCGGCGCGCCTGCTGCGCGAGCGGAAGATCGGAACGCTGCCAGTGGTGGAGGAAGGCAAGCTCGCCGGCGTGATAACGACCGTTGACGTGCTCGAGGCGCTGACCCAGGGAACTGGGCACGGCGAGTAGCCCGGGGAGATGCGTGGATCCAGCCTGGTGAAATGATGGAAGCACACGAGACTCCGAGGACTGAAGAACATGCAGCTCGTGGCCTGCCGCCGCTGGTCGAGGCAATGATGCGGCCGGGGTTCTATCCTGACTCGCCGGCGCGCATCGAGTTAAAGCAGACGCACATTTCCTGCGTCTTCCTCGCCGGTGATTTCGTTTACAAGGTGAAGAAGCCGGTACACTTCACGTTTCTCGATTGCTCGGATCTCGACAGCCGATATCACTACTGCTGCGAGGAGGTTCGTCTGAACGCGCGCCTTTCGCCGCGGGTGTACCTCGGCGTGTTCGCGATTTTTAAGCGCGGTGATTCCCTTGTGCTTGGACCCCAGGTACGCGCGGCGCATCCCGAAGCCGTCGAGTATGCGGTCAAAATGCGCCGGCTGCCCGAAGCCCGAATGCTGGACCGGCTAATCGCCTTGGGCCAGGCGGACAGCGGCACAATTCGCGCGATCGCTACGCGGATCGCGGAATTTCACGCGAGCGCCTCGTCGAATCGTGCGTGGACCTACGGTTCCGCCGCGGCGATCTGGAGTTGCGTGATCGAAGACATCGCGCAGAACGAAGCTTTCATCGGTCACACGCTTCGCAAAGACCAATTCGCCGCGATCGATGCCTTCTGCCGCACATTTATCACGGCTCATTGGCGGCTGTTGAATGACCGGGCGCACGAGGGCCGTGTCCGCGAAGGCCATGGCGATTTACGCGCCGAGCACATCTGCCTTGCGGGCAACGAAAACGAAATCGAGGTGATCGATTGCGTCGAGTTCAGCGAGCGCTTGCGCTACGGCGACGTTGCTTCGGAGATCGCATTCCTGACAATGGACCTCGAGCGACTCGGCGCGCCCCGGCTCGCCGATGAGTTGGTCGAGGCCTATGCCGAGGCCACCGGCGACGAAGAGCTTGCGGTGTTGGTCCCGTTCTACAAGTGCTATCGCGCATGCGTGCGCGGCAAGGTCGAGAGCCTGCGAAGCCTCGAGCGCGAGGTTGGCGCCGCCGAGTGCGAGCGCGCCCGCCAGCTCGCCGGCAGTTATTTCGACCTTGCATTGCGCTATGCGCGCGGCTCATCGCCGGCTCTGATCGTAGTATGCGGGCTTTCGGGCTCGGGAAAATCGACCGTCGCACGCATGCTTCAGCATCGCAAAGGATTCAGAGCGATCAACTCGGACCGCGTCCGCAAGCGGCTGGCATCGGTCTCTCCGCACGAGCGCGTCCGCACAGACTACGGGGCGAACATATATTCCGAGAAGTTTACGAAAATCGCCTATGACGCGATGCTTGCCGAAGCGGAGTGCCTGCTGAGCGAGGGCTGCGGAGCAATTCTCGACGCGACGTTCAAGGCATCTGCCGACCGGCAGCTCGCACGAGCGCTCGCTGCACGGCGCGGCGTACCGGTGCTCTTCGTCGAATGCGTCGTCGGTGAAGACGAAGCGATCCGCCGGCTGCAACGGCGCACCTCGATCGAAGATGAAGTGTCGGACGCTACCCCTGAGGTGTACCAGCGACAGCGCGCCGAGTTCGAGCCGATTCGCGAGATTCCGCCGCGAAACCACCTGCGCATCGACACCACCCGTCGGCGCGAACACCTCGTCGCCGAAATCGAGGACGCGCTCGCGCGCCTGACCTGAAGCTTTGTTATCGCGGCTCTAAAGTCCGTACTTTTCGATCTTCGCGTAGAGCTTCTTGCGCGAGATTCGCAGCAGAGCCGCGGCCCGCACCTTGTTGCCCTCGGTAGCCTTGAGCGCCCGGGCGATCAGTTCACGCTCGGCATCGGCAAAAGTGCCAATCGATAGTTCAGGTCCCGGCGGTCGCCTGTCCGATCGAAGCGATGGCCGGTCAGAGCGACTGCCGGCGATGCCGGCGGGAAGGTCTTGCCGCCGGATCATTGGCGAGCGGCCAAAAGTAAACGCACCTTCGATCGCGTTGGACAGCTCGCGGACATTACCCGGCCACGGATATTCCACCATCGCCGCGAGCGCATCTCCCTCGATACCGCGCACTGGAATTCGCGGTTGGAGCTTCTCATTGAAGTACCAAATGAAATGCTCGACCAGCAGCGGGATATCGTCGGAGTGCTGGCGCAGCGGCGGCACGTTAAGGACGCCGGCCTGCAGTCGGTAATAGAGATCCGGACGCAGGCTGCCGGCGCGGACCGCCTCCTCTGGATCGCGATTGGTCGATGCGACCAGGCGCACATTTATGGGCATCTCTTTCGTCGAGCCCACCGGCCGCACCGTCCGTTCCTGCACGGCGCGCAGGAGTTTGCTCTGCGTGTCAGGCGCCATCTCGGTTACTTCGTCGAGAAACAGCGTGCCGCCCTCGGCGGCCCGAAAGAGTCCCAGGTAGTCGGCATTTGCGCCGCTGAACGCGCCCTTCCTGTATCCGAATAGCTCGCTCTCGATGAGGTCCTTTGGAATCGCTGCGCAATTGAGCGCGACGAACGGCGCCGTCGCCGCCGTGCCGCACTCGTGAATCGCGCGCGCCACCAGTTCCTTCCCGGTTCCACTCTCGCCGACAATCAGGATCGTGCCGCGCGTTCCTGCCGCGGCCTCGATATGATCGTAGAGGCGACGCATCGCGGGGCTGGAGCCAACCAGGCCATGAAAGATGCTGCGCTTCTCGCGCGACACCAAAGTTGCCTGGCGTTCGAGCGCTTGAATGCGTGCGCCCGCGCTCGCCGATGCGGAGCGAAAGTACGCGTCGGCCAGCAGGATCATGCGGATGTGGCTGAGCTTGTCGAAGGTTGTGTAGATCTCGAGGGGCGGCGCCGGATCGGTGGGGAAGGCGGTGTATGCGCTTTCCTCGTACAGATGAAGAGACGCGACGATTTCAGCAAACGGCACGTTGCGCTCGCACAGCAATTCGCCGGTTTGGATCGTATCGATCGCGTAGCGATCCATGTCCCCTTCGAGCAGATCTTTGGTGCTTCGCGAAAGCGCGTTGTAGAAGATCTCGCGAAACTCGGTTTCCGACAGGCTCCGCGTATCCCCGAAGTGAATGACATAGAGCTGATACCAATACTCTATTACTTCCTTCAGGTGCTCGAGCACTGATCGGAGGACCGGCTTCAGCGCCTCCAGTTCCTCGTCCCACAAAAGGTGGTAATGTCGCGGCTCAGTCTCGGGCGGTTGGATCGTACTCGTCCCCCGCTGTGTCGCCGGCGGCCGGACGGGAGGATCGGTGAGGTTGGCGTCCTTTTCGTGACTCTTTTCCACTGTTTCCGAAGGAGGCATTCAAGTCGAAAATTGTCTCCTTTCGTTCTCCCTTGCGCTGTCTAAAGCGGGTAGTAGCCTTGGCACGTTTGCTGCTTCCCAGCACAATATCAGGTTTTTTGACCAATGCCACGCAGCCAAGACAGCGCTCGATCGAAAGTGACCAATGAGTTGGAAGAAACACCGCGCTCGCTGACGGTGCTGCTCCTCTCTGATGACGAAGCGTTAACCAACTTGGTACTCGCAACCGTCAGGCATCCATGGAAGCTGGTTCGCCATGGAGCCGACAAATATGGGAGTCGCGAGGTATTCACCCAGCCCAACGTGCGGCTCGTGATATTCGACGATCAAGCGGTCGCAGAAAATAAGCGCGGGTGGCTGCTCACGCAGATTCGCAAGCACTTCTCAGGCACTTCTTTGCTCTACATCGCCGCCATCCAAAGCGATGGCAACGAGAAACGGGCGCGCACGAACGGCGCCCTCTACTACACTGCGAAACCGCTCGCGCTCGAGCGATTCGGTTACATCCTGCGATCATTTCTGCAGGCACACCAACGCCGGACAAGCACGAGTTGATTGACCGGTCACCTCGGTCGATGCAATCGACGACGAAACAGTCTGGCTGCTGAAGTTATATAGAAAGAGGGCCGATCGGAAATTCCGACCGGCCCTCTGTGCTTGACGCGATTGTATGGCGCGCGTTCAATCGAAAATCAGCACTGTGCGCGCGACTTCTCCGGCCTTCATCGCACGGAACGCCTCGTTGACATCCTCGAGCTTGCCGCGGCGCGTGATCATGTCGTCGAGGTCGAGCCGCCCCTGCTGATAGAGCTCGATGATGCGCGGCATGTCGATGCGGAAGCGGTTCGATCCCATGAAGCATCCCTGGATGCGCTTCTCGAACAGCAGCGAAAAGCCGTCCACTTCGACTTTCTGCCCAAGCGGCACCATGCCGACAATCGTGGCGATGCCGCCGGCGGCGATCGATTCGTATGCCTGCTCGGCTGCCACTTTGAGCCCGATCGCTTCGAACGAGTAGTCCACGCCGCCGCCGCTGAGCGAGCGAATCTGCTCGACCGCATCACCCTTTGACGCATCGACGGCGTGAGTCGCGCCGAGTTTCCTGGCGAGCTCGAGCTTGGCCGGGAACTTGTCCACCGCGATGATCATTCGCGCGCCCGCGATTCGCGCCCCCTGGATGATCGCGAGGCCGACGCCGCCGGCGCCGAACACGGCGACGGTCGAGCCCGGTGCAACTTTTGCCGTGTTCAGCGCGGCGCCGACGCCGGTCATGACGCCGCATCCGATCAGCGCGGCGCGATCGAGCGGCACGTCGTTGGAAATCTTCACCAGCGCGTTTTCATGCAGCAGCATTTTTTCGGCGTAGCCCGACAGGTCGGCGAACTGATTGACCATCTTGCCCTGCTGCGAGAGGCGGGGCTTGTCGCTCGCGGCGCGCTGCGTGGCGGCCTTGTTCGAGCAGAGATTGGGATGCCCGGACATGCACTCCTCGCAGTAGCCGCAAAAGACCGACAGGCACGCGATCACGTGGTCGCCCGGCTTGAGGTACGAGACCTGCGAGCCGACTTTCTCGACGACGCCGGCGGCCTCGTGGCCGAGAACCGCAGGAGTCGGCCACATATACAGGCCGTCCACGAAATGAAGATCGCTATGGCATACGCCGCTGGCGACGGTGCGCACGACGACTTCGCGCTCTCGGGGTTCGTCGATATCGACCTGCTCGATGCTGAGTGGCTGACCGGGACCGTGGAAGACAGCAGCTTTCATCTGGATTGCTCCTCTTTTCAGTGAATCCGCGCTAGTTAAACATCAACACCGTGCGCGCGACCTCTCCCGCCTTCATGGCGCGGAACGCGTCGTTGACGTCCTCGAGCTTGCCGCGCCGGCTGATCATGTCGTCGAGATTGAGGCGTCCCTGCAAATAGAAATCGAGATAACGGGGCATATCGATGCGGAAGCGGTTCGAGCCCATGTTGGAGCCTTGCAGTTTGCGCTCGGTCAGAAACATATAGCCGTCGATTTCGACCTTCTGGCCGACCGGGATCATGCCGATGACGGTCGCGGTGCCGCCGGCCTTGAGCGAGTTGAACGCCTGCTCGGCGGTCTTCTTGAGTCCGATCGCTTCGAATGAGTAGTCAACCCCGCCGCCGGTCAGCTTTCTGATTTCATCGACGGGATCGCTGTTCGACGCGTCCACGGTGTCGGTCGCGCCGAGCCGCCGGGCCATCGCGAGCTTGCCCTCGAACATATCGACCGCGATTATTTTGCGCGCGCCGGCGATCCGCGCGCCCTGTATTGCGGCGAGTCCAACCCCGCCCGCGCCGAAGACCGCCACCGTCGAGCCGGGTTCGATCTTTGCGGTATTGAGCACTGCGCCGACGCCGGTGGTGACGCCGCATCCGATCAGCGCGGCGCGATCCAGCGGCAGGTCCTCGCGAATTTTCACCACCGCATTCTCATGCAGCAGCATCTTTTCGCAGTAAGACGAGATGTCCAGGAACTGGTTGATCGGCTTGCCCTTCTGCGAGATGCGCGGCTTGTCCTGGGGATTGCGCTGCGTGGCGGCCTTGTTCGAGCATCGATTCGGATGCCCCGACATGCACTGCTCGCAGTTGCCGCAGAACACCGACAGGCAGCAGATCACGTGGTCGCCCGGCTTCACGTAGGTTACCTGTTTGCCGACTTCTTCGATGATTCCGGCGGCCTCGTGGCCGAGAACCGCGGGCGCAGGGTAGGGGTAGAAACCGTCAACGAAATGCAGGTCGCTATGGCACACGCCGCTCGCGACGGTCTTGATCAGAACTTCCCGGTCCTGCGGTTTGTCGAGTTCGACTTCCTCGATGCTGAGGGGCAACTTGGGCCCGTGGAAAACTGCGGCTTTCATCCTGAGGTCTCCTTGAGTGAGGCGATAATCTCGGCTGCACGCGCGGCAGGACACCGCGCCTCGCGAGCGCCCTGGCGATCACCTTACTACCACACTGACAGCGCATTTCCAGTGTGGGATGTCGCGAGCGGGACTGGCGGCGACCCTGGTATTCGGCTATGCGCGCGCGCTGAAGCAGATCGTCTCATTGCTGAGCCGCACTACGCCGCCGGCCGCCGCATAATCTCGCGCCGCCGCTACGACTGCCTCACGCACCTGGCGGACAACCTCGGCGGGCAGTTTCGAGAGCGTCGCGCGGGTGCCGCCTATCTGGCCGCGGAAGTCCGCGAATGCGTCCGGCGAAGGAAATTCAAACGTTACGATCAGCCGTTCGATTGTCAGGTCGTGAAAGCCTGCGGCGACCAGCGCGTGCTCGAGGATCGATGTGTCCGCGAGCCTGGTCGGGTCGGGCGCGTTGGGCGGCGGCACGATCCCGGTAATCCGCCGTAGCGCGTCGCGCGCAAGGCCGCACATTGGCACTTTGTCCGCGGCCGACCATACCGCCGTCGCAAAGCGTCCGCCCGGCTTGAGGGCGCGATGCAGTCCGCGCACCACGCCGTCCAGGTCAGGCATGAACATGAGACCCCATCGGCACAGCGCGGCATCAAACGAATGCGCCTCCAGGCTCAGAGACTCGGCGTCGGACTCGACGAGTTCGACGTTCTTCAGGCCTGCGGCGTCGATCCGCTCCCGCGCGATCGCGAGCATTCCAGGCGACATATCCACGGCGACGACTCGTCCCGATTGTCCAACCACGCGGGCCGCGGTCAGTGCGGGCTCGCCGCTGCCGGTCGCGATATCGAGAACGCGCTGGCCGGCGCGAACTCCCGCCAGCTCGACGAGCCGATCGTTGACGGTCTGCGCGGCACGCTCGAAGGTCGGCCACCATCGCTTCCATCCCTCGGCGCTGTCGTCCCACGCCGCCTTCTGCTGGCCCTTTATTTTCAAATCGTCGGGATTCCGATCGCCCATCGTAGTTTCACCTTCGCAGCACCGTAACGCCGCGCAGCCGCGTGACCACCTGCGGATATTCCTTTCTATACGATCGGAAGGCATCTGGCGCGAGGTTCTGATCGCCAACAATCAACACGGCCGGCGCTGGTGCCGTCGCGTCAAAGCGAACCGCGCGATCGAGTTGATCGGCTGGCAGATAGTATCGGACCACTTCGATCGCGTACGCCGGAACAACGGTCATGACCTCGCCCGGCTTGAGCACGGAGAAGGCCGCCGCGATTGCTTCGCGATACTGAGCGTCGTGCGGCTTGTGATCGTACGAAACGATATGGCCGACCGAGAACGCGACGGCGAGCGCCAGCGCCCCGATGCGGACGAAATCGCCGGGCAACTCGAATATCCCCAACGCAACGAGGATGAAAAACGGGACGAAGCACGACAGCGCGTAACGCTCGACGAACACCGGCGCAATCGCGTACGACGCTGCCACCATCATCACCGGCGGCGCCCACATCCAGAGAAGCGCGAAGGAAATTGCGTTGCGCGCGCCGCTGCGCCATCCGCGAATCACGCCCCAAATCGCAAGCGCCGCGAGAATCGGAAACGCGAAGCTTCCGGTCGCCTTGTTGAATAGTGCGACGGGCCCGAACAGGGCCGGCGGCTTGCGCCATCCGCCGCCGGCTCCAGCCGAAGCCGCACGCAGAGGCGACAAAAGTCTCGGTGCCAGAATCAACCCTGCCGCCGCCAGCGCAATTGCGATTGCCCCGCCGTGCCGCGCCTTCGCATTATCCAGGCGCCATCCCGTGCGCGAGATTACACTAAGCAGCCACAAGCCCTCGGCCGCGGGCACCAGCACGGCGGCGAAGTTCGAGCCGATCGCAACTGCCGTCAGAACCACGACCGCCGCGTAGTTCGAAAGGCCGCCGACGCGAAGCGCACGCAGAAACATGGCCACTTGCGCGAGAATCGCCGCGAGCATCAGCGGATACATCCGCGCCTCGCGAGAGTACTTGATGGTGACCAGGTTCACCGCGAAGACCAGTGCGGCGAGCCCCGCAACTGTCCTGATGTCGCCGGGGGTCAGCGCCGATTCTTTTTCCGAATCCGATGCGAACAGTTCGCAGCCGACAAGATAGACCAGCAGTATCGCGACGACGCCGAAGGCCGCCGACATCGCGCGCATCGCGGCCATGCTCGATCCGAAAAGCGCGATCCACCCGTGCAGCATCAAGTCGTGAATCGGCAGCTCGCCGGGATTGAGCGCCGGTTGCCGTGCGATCACTTCGGCGGCGGTTGGCGCGGAGGCGGCCGCCCATGACGCGCCCTCGTCCGGCGACATTCCGAGAGCGCCGAGATTATAGAAACGCAGCACGCCGCCCGCGGCGAGAGCGACAACGAGCAGGATAAGACTCAGCGCATGGGCCGAAACGATCGAGCAGTAAGTCGTTTGATCGCGCGGGCGATCGCGTGGTGGATCGCGCTCGTCGGCTTTGGATGCGGCCGTCGTCAGAGACCCTTCCTTAGCTGCGGCGCGGGACGAAAGCCGACGGTGCGAGCCGCCGGAATAGTCATCGGGGCATTGGTGCGCGGATTGAAGCCGGCGCGCGCGCGGCGCCGGCGCACGGAGAAAGTGCCGAAGCCGGGCACCCAGAAGCGCTTGTCCTTGCGAATCGAGCGCGCAATTTGTTCGAATGCGAGGTCCAGGGTGGTGGCGACCAGCTTTTTGGGCTGGTCGGTGGACTTGGCGATCGTATCTATCAATTCCGCTTTGGTCATTGGCGAGGACCTCCAGCGAGTTTCTATAGCCGAACCGCGCGCGGAGCCATAGGTGCAGGCGGTTCGATCTGATTGCGCTCGATCCACCCTTCGATTGCCGCGAGCGCACGCGTACCCATCTCGATTTTCTTCTGACGGCTCCGCGCGCGGATCTTCAAATCAGGCATCAGGCCGTAGTTCGCGTTCATCGGCTGGAAGTCGCGCCGCGCGGGATCGGTGATATACGCGATCAGCGAGCCGACCGCGGTCTCCGGCGGTGGAACGACCAGCTCACGATTCATGACCAGATTCGCGGCGTTGATGCCCGCGAGCAATCCCGCCGCCGCGGACTCGACGTAGCCTTCGACTCCGACCATCTGGCCCGCCAGAAATAGGTCGGCGCGCGCCTTGAGCTGGAACGTGGGACGCAACAGGCGCGGCGAATCGACGAAGGTATTGCGATGGATTGAGCCGAGGCGCACGAACTCCGCCTTTTCCAGTGCGGGGATCATTTGCAACACGCGGCGCTGCTCCGGATAGGTCATCTTGGTCTGGAATCCAACCATGTTGTAGAGGCGGCCCGCAGCGTCGTCCTGCCTGAGCTGCACGACCGCATACGGCCGGCGCCCGCTGTGCGGCTCCGAGAGCCCGACCGGACGCATCGGACCGAACGCGAGCGTCAGCGGGCCGCGGCGCGCCATTTCCTCTATCGGCATGCATCCTTCGAAATAAACCGGCTTCTCGAACGGGTGCAGCTCGATTTTTTCCGCCGCCACAACCGCCGCGACGAACGCCTGGTACTGGACCTCGGTCATCGGGCAGTTGATGTAATCATCGCCGCCCTTGCCGTAGCGCGAGGCCCTGAACGCCACGCTCATGTCGATCGAATCGGCGGCGACGATTGGCGCGATCGCGTCGTAGAAATACAAGTTGCGCGGACCGATCACCCGGTTCAGCGCCTCGCCGAGCCGCGGGCTGGTCAGAGGACCGGTGGCGAGAATTGTAAGACCGGCGGGTATCTCCGCTGCCTCGGCGCGTGAAATCTCCACCATCGGATGTTGCTCGAGCGCCCTGGTGACGGCGCGCGAGAAGTCGTTGCGATCGACAGCGAGCGCGGAACCCGCGGGCACCCGCGTGCGATCTGCCGCCGCAATCACGAGCGAGCCAAGCCGGCGCATCTCTTCTTTCAGCACGCCGACGGCGGTCTCCATCGAATCGTTGCGCAGCGAATTCGAGCACACGAGTTCGGCAAAATCCGCCGTGCGATGAGCTTCGGTCATCCTGACGGGCCGCATCTCGACGAGCCGCACCCGGATACCTCTGCGCGCGAGCTGGTAGGCGGCCTCGCTGCCTGCTAGCCCCGCGCCGACGACGGTGACTTGGGGTTCATTCATCGCGAATGCCGCCTGGAAACTGGGCGTAGATGCGGCGAAGCGTGATCGTGGCGTTTTTCTCTCGCGGTGTAAACCAGCGGGGATCGGCTATACGTGAGGACGGAGACTAGGCGGGCGGCGTCGAGGCTGGTGCGGGAGCGGGCTGCTCGATGACGGGAGCGGGAGCTTTGTAGCCGCATTCCTTGTTGGCGCATTGCCAGGTAATGCCGGTGCGCTTCAAGTCCTTCTCGACCAAGTAGTTCGCGCCGCAAGATGGGCATGGCTGCGGGACGACTTTGTTCCAGGCTGCGAATTTACACTTCGGATAGCGCCCGCATCCGTAGAAAATCTTTCCGCGGCGGCTGCGGCGCTCCAGGATTTCGCCTTCCTTGCATTCCGGGCAGGCGACCCCAGTCTTCACCGGCTCGGATTGAAGGCGCTTGATTCCGTCGCACTCCGGATACCCCGAGCATCCCAGGAATTCGCCAAAACGCGAGCGGCGCTTGACCATCGGCTTGCCGCACTTCTCGCAGACTTCGTCGGTGGGCACGGGCGCCGACGGCGCCTTGAGCGTGATAATTCCCTGGTCGTCGCGCGCGAGCTCGCCAGTGTTGGTGCATTTGGGGTAGTTCGAGCAGGCGAGGAACTCGCCGTTGCGCCCCCACTTGATCACCATGTCTCCGCCGTCGAGCTCGCACTTGAGCTCGGTGGGCAGGCCCTTGCGCTTGACCTCGGGCATCTTCTTCTTCGCGTCGGCAAGGTCCTTTGCGAATGGGCCGTAAAAGCGCTTGAGCGTCTTCACCCAGTTCTCGGCGCCCTCTTCAACCTTGTCGAGGTCTTCTTCGAACTGCGCGGTGAAGCCCGATTCCAGGATGTCGGGAAACGCCTTGACCAGCATGTCGTTGACGACCCGCCCGAGTGAGGTCGGCCGCATCCGCTTGCTCTCGTCCTCTTCGACGTACTCGACCTTGAGAATGCTCGTCATGATTGCGGCGTACGTGGAGGGTCGCCCTATTCCTCTTTCTTCGAGCTCCTTGATGAGCGTGGCTTGGGTGAAGCGCGGCGGCGGCTGCGTGAAGTGCTGCTCGGGGTCCAGCCCCAGCAGTTTCAGAATCTCGCCCTCGGTGAGCAGCGGCAACGTGCCTTCCTGGTCATCGCCTGAGACTTCGTCCTGGCCTTCGATGTACACGCGCATGAAGCCGTCGAACTTCATAACCTGGCCGGTTGCGCGGAAAATCGCGTCGCCCGATTGGATATCGACGGTCGTGCGGTCGTACACCGCCGGCGTCATCTGGCTCGACACGAAGCGATTGTAGATCAGCGTGTAGAGCGCGAGCGCATCCTTGTCGAGGTAGCGGGCGATGGACTCGGGGTCGCGCTCGACGGCAGTTGGACGAATCGCCTCGTGTGCGCCCTGCGCCTGCTTGCCGGATTTATAAAAGTTCGGCTTGTCGGGAACGTACTCTTTACCGTAGCGCGCGCCGATATGGTTGCGGACGGACTCCAGCGCCAGGTCCGAGACGCGCGGCGAGTCAGTCCGCATATAAGTGATAAGGCCGACTGCGCCCTGCTCGCCAAGCTCGACGCCCTCGTACAGCTTCTGCGCGATCTGCATCGTGCGCCGGGGCTGGAAGTACAGCTTGCGCGAGGCCTCCTGCTGCAGCCGCGAAGTGATGAACGGCGGCGTCGGACTGCGGCGAACTTCCTTGCGCTCGATGCTTTTGACTTTGAAGGGCGCAGCCTCGACGGCCGCAATGACCTCCCGCGCCCGCGCCTCGGTCAGCTTGCAGGCTTTGTTGTCGATGCGCTCGTCTTTGTAGCTGTAGAGCCGCGCCTTGAACGGCGGAGGATTCTTGCCCGACAGACGGGCGTCGAGCGTCCAATATTCTTCAGCGCGAAATGCCTCGCGTTCGCGCTCGCGATCGACGATTATCCTGAGCGCGACCGATTGCACGCGCCCCGCGCTGATGCCGCGCTTGACCTTGTCCCACAGCAGCGGGCTGAGCTTGTATCCAACCAGCCGGTCGAGCACCCGTCGCGCCTGGTACGCGTCGAACAGGTTGTGATCGAGCTTCGAGGGATTGTCCACCGCCTCCTTGACGGCAGCCGCCGTGATTTCATGCAGCAGGACGCGGCGGACGTTGGACGTGGTCTTGCCGAGATGGTCGGCGATATGCCACGCGATCGCCTCGCCTTCGCGATCAGGGTCGCTCGCCAGGTAGATGTTTTCCTTGCCCTTGGCGGCGCTCTTGATCTCGCCGATCACCTTCTCTTTGCCTTTGATTACGACATAGTGGGGCGCGAAATCGTGCTCGACATCGACCCCCAGCTTGCTCTTGGGCAGGTCCACGACGTGACCGACCGACGGCATGACCTGGTAATCGCTACCCAGGTAACGCCTGATCGTTTTCGCCTTTGCGGGCGATTCGACAATTACGAGATTTTTTGCCACCGACTCAGGCCCTCCAGCTCCCTTACCCGGCCGCGCAGGTTGGCGCCGACACAGGATCGTCCCCCTTCAGGTCTTACACCCTGCCAGACTTATGCAAGCGAGAAAAGCTTGCCCGGATGTTGGGTAACGCGACCCTCGAGTTCCAGCTCCAGCAGTAACCTAAGCACAGTTTGCGCATTTAGCCCGGACGACTCGATGATCGAGTCAACATGGAGTCTTTCAGACTCTTTTAGATTATTTAAGATTGCTGTAGTATCATCGGTCGTTCCACCAACAGTCTTGGCGCCTTCTACCGACTCGTCCAGCCGAGCGACTTCAACTTTGATGCTAGACGCAACCGGCGTCGGAATCGGTTCGGCATGCCCGGCGGAGATGCTCCGGGTCGCCACCAGCCTGCCAGCCATTTGAGGCGCCAGTTCTTCGATCACGTCCTCGACGCATTCGACCAGCTTCGCGCCCTCCTTCAACAGACGATTGCTGCCGCGCGTTTTGCCACTGAGCGGGCTCCCGGGGACGGCGAACACCTGGCGATCCTGCTCGAGCGCCATCCGTGCCGTGATCAGCGAGCCGCTCTTCTCGGCCGCCTCGACGATTACAACGCCCAGGCACAGTCCGGACAGAATGCGGTTGCGAGTCGGGAAATTCTCTGCCAGCGGTTGCGTCCCGATCGGGAGCTCACTGATCAGCGCACCTCCGCCGGCGATAATCGCCTCGGCCAGCTTGCGGTGCTCGCCGGGATAGATGATGTCCACGCCGCATCCCAGCACGGCAATCGTCTTGCCATGCGCGTCGAGCGCTCCCTGGTGCGCCTCGCTATCGATTCCACGCGCCAGCCCGCTCACGACGCTGAAGCCCTTGGCCGCCAGCTCGAGGCCGAGCCTCTGCGCCATCCGGCGCCCGATATCGCTGGCCGCGCGAGCCCCGACGATTGCGATGCAGTTGGTGTCGGCAAGCTGCGCCGTGCCGCGCACGAACAAGAATGGCGGTGGGTCCGCGATTTGCCGCAAATTTGGCGGATAGTCGGCGTCGGTGCATTTGACCAGACGCGCCCCGATGTTCGGCAGCTCGCACAGTTCTTTCTCGAGCGGTTCGAAGTCGCGAAACTCAGCGATGCTGCGCGCGGTGTTGCGCGGTACGCCGGCAGCCGCGATCTCGTCGGCATTGAGCTGGAATATTTTTTTTCCGGCGCGCCGAACTTTTCGATCAGCAGCTTGCAGGTTCGCGGACCGACTCCGCGCGCACGTCTCAATGCGAGCCAATAAACGTCTGATGACGGCATCGCGCACCACCCGCGACAGTCGCGGATGCTCTCCTTCAGTGGACACGCGCCGCAATTTCCGGCGCTGTGATATAAATAAAATTGTTCTCAACGCCGAAGATTCACAACCGGTTCATCGGATCGGCGTATTCTCAGGAGCGGGCGGGGCTTCGCGGCGGGCGCGTTTGATTGACCGTGCGAAACGAATCGCATAAGTTACGCGCAACCGCCTTATCTGTTATTATTAGGTGTTGGCCGTAGCACTTTGACGGCTGACGGAGGACGAGGTATTGGGCGCAATATCACTTGGCACCATGAATTTCGCGGGAATGTCCGCGGCAGACAAGCAGATTCTCATCTTCAGCTTTTATCGCGACGCCGAATTAAGAGGCGCGCGCTTACTCTTTAATCTCCTGTCACACCTGAAAGACGGCGAGGCGCAGCTCAAGATGACGGCTCACCTGGCGGACGAAACGCGCCACGCCTATCTATGGACCAAGCGAATCGCGGACCTCGGCGGCGCTCCCATCCTGATCGACGACGGGTATCAGCGCCGGCTGGGACTTCGCACCGGCGTTCCCAAAACCATCATCGATCTGCTGGCCCTGACCGTCGTCGTGGAAGAGCGCGCGCAGAGCCGGTACAACGCCCATATGGCGCTGCCCAACGTCGATGCGGAAACGATGGAAGTCCTGAAATCCGTCACCAAGGACGAATCGTGGCATCTCTCGTGGATCGAAAAAGAGATGCACGAGCTTGCCCGCCGGCAGGGTCATGAAGAGCAGGCGGAAAAGTCGCTCGATCGCTACCGCAAGATCGATCGCGAAGTTTACGCCACCATCGCCGCCGACGAAGCCGAGTTGATGCGCGCGTAGGCGCGGCCACACAGCTACGCGGTCCGTGCCAACTCTTCAGTGCGCCGCGCTGCCAGCGCGGCGTTCAATTTCAGGCGCATCGCCTCAGCGTATTCGGCGGCGGCTTCGACCGGCTTGACGCCGTCCTTCTTTCGGTACGCGTACATCAGGCTTCGGCTCGCATTCACGATGAACCCGGTTCCGTCCGCCCGCGCCGACGCGACCGCGTCCGCCGCCGACCCACCTTGCGTGTCGTATCCCGGCACCAGGATCGTCGCCGCCGGCATCAACTCGCGCGCGCGCCGCGCATGCTCCGGATATGTCGCGCCGACCACCGCGCCGACGGGGCTGAGCCCGCTGGCGCTTAAGAAATCGCCGCCCCATCCGTTCACGCGCGCCGCAACCGATTCCCATATCGGGCGATTGGGTGCGTTCAGATCCTGAAATTCTCCCGATGAAGGATTCGAGGTCTTCACGAGCACGAATACCCCGCGGCCGTGTCTCACCTTCGCGATAAACGGCATCAGCGTGTCGCTGCCCTGATACGGGTTGACGGTCACGGCGTCGCAACTGAAGTCGCCATCGCCGAGAAAGGCCTCCGCGTACGCGGCCGAGGTCGTGCCGATATCGCCGCGCTTTGCATCGGCGATCGTAATCAAGCCAAGCCGCTGAGCCAGCTTGACGACCTCGCAAAAGGCGCGCATCCCCTCCAGCCCGCGCGCTTCGTAAAACGCGAGCTGCGGCTTGACGGCGATCGCGGAGCGCGCGCACGACTCGACAATTTCGCAGCAGAAGCGCACCAGTGTGTAACCGGGCGGGATGCCGGGCGCGCCCGGCGCATCGAGCTGGGGATCGATGCCGAGCACCACGACGCTGTCCTTGAGGCGCGACGCTTGTGCAAGGCGATCTGCAAAGTTCATCGCGCGCATTATTGCACACTGCGGCAAGCAGATCACATCGGGCGTTGCGTTCTCGCATCCGTCGCGGGCATTCTTTGGAGCAACGACAGGAAAAAAAATGGCATGAACAACCTGACAATCGTTACCAAGATCCGTTTTATGGCCGCGATTGCGCCGGCGATTCTGTTGCTTGCGGCCGCGGTGATGGTGGGCGCGTTTCACTTCTTCGGCACAGCGCCGCGCGAAATCTACGAGAATGAATATGCGGCCGCGCGCGCCGCCGAGGGCATGGAAAACGCGCTTTACAAGATGGATTGGGGACGCGCGCAACCCGACGCATCGGAAATATTGATGGATCAGCAGCGCGGATTCATTTCTGAAATCGAGATCGCACGGCAGCACATAGGAAGCCGCGAGCAGGCCGAGCGCATTGAAAAAATCGCCAACGACGCCCGCCCGCTGTTCGACGCGTTGCGCACGGCGCCGCCGGGCGGCGACAGCCTCGAACCGCGCCTGCGCGACCTGGAAGGAACGGTGGCGGATCTGATGAGCCTGGACGACGCCGCCCTGGTAGCGGTCGCGGCCGGCGCGGAGTCGCAGGCCCGCATCATGATTGCGATCACGATTGTGGGGCTGGTCGTCGTCCCGTGGATCTGTTTCATCGTGATCGCGCGCCTATCCGGCGGCCTCTACACCGAGCTCAAGCGAATGCGCCGTCACGCCGACGCACTGGCCGAGCACGCGCCGGGGGACGACGCGCACGCCCTTGACGAGTCGCTGTCAAGGCTCGGCTTCCAGAAACCGAACCCGATGCTGGCCGAGTAATCCAACCCTCGAAAGCCTGGTGGTTGGAGTTACCCTGCGATGGTTGCAACCTTACTTTGTCTGACCGTTCTCTACAGTCAGCAGCGCGTGGATTGTCGTGAGTTCCACCACGACGTACGCGCGCTTGCCCTTGGGCGTGACGACTTCGATGTCGTCCTGCGCTGTCTTGCCGATTAGCGCGCGGCCCAGCGGCGAGGACAGCGAGATGCGGTTCTGGGCGCCGTCAACTTCCTCGGGCACGACGATCTCGAACTCCGCGATTCCGCCTTCATCGAGATCCTCGAGCCGGACGCGGCTGCCCAGGCCGACCGTGTCGTGCGGGATCGTCTCGAGATCGATCATCGTGAGTTCCGCGATGCGCGCCTCCAGGTTGCCCACCCGCGCGCGCAGGAACTCCTGGCGCTGCTTCGCCATCGCCCATTCCGCGTTTTCGGACAAATCGCCGTGAGCGCGCGCGCGCTCGAGCTCCCTGGGCAGGTCCACGGTGAGCTCGCGCTTGAGCGTCTCGAGGTCTTTTCTGAGCCGCTTGATTACCGGTAATTCAGCCATCGATACATTCTTCCTGCACGCGATCTGCTCTTATTCTATACGGTCCGCCGCGCCTGCGAGCGAGCCGGCGATCTTTCTCCGCCTGCTTCAATCCGCGACGATTGAGGTCAGGCTCCGATTGACTCCCGGCACGCTCTGAATCTTCTGCACCACGAGCTCGCCGAGCGAGGTCACGTCGGCGGCCTCCGCGATCGCGATAATATCGTGCGGTCCGGTGACTGCATGCGCGACGGAAACTCCGCCGACGCCTCGAATCTTGGCCGCGACCTCGCGCGCCTTTCCCGGGGACGTGTCGATAAGAATGAATGCCTTCACAGCCATGCTCGTTTCCTCCCGGCGCACACCGGCAGCCCCGGCGCGCACCCGCAGTCAGCGCGGTGGCGGAATCAAAGTACCCTTCTCATCATATACATAAAAACCGCGGCCCGATTTGCGCCCCAGATAGCCGGCATCGACGTACTTCTTCAGCAGCGGGCAGGGACGGTACTTGTCGTCGCCCAGCACCCGATGCATGACCTCCATGATCGCGAGGCAGGTATCCAGCCCGATCAGATCCGCCAGCTCGAGCGGACCCATCGGCTGATTGGTGCCGAGCTTCATCGCGGTGTCGATATCGGTCACGCCGCCGACGCCTTCGTACATGGTGTAAATCGCTTCGTTGATCATCGGCAGCAGCACGCGATTGACTATGAAGCCGGGAAAATCCTGCGCGGTCATGGTGGTCTTGCCAAGCTGCTCGGCCAGCGCCCGCGTCTGCTGAAAAGTCGCTTCCGAGGTGGCCAGTCCGCGAATGATTTCGACCAGCTTCATCGCCGGCACCGGGTTCATGAAGTGCATCCCGATCACGCGGTCGGCGCGCGAAGTCCGCGCCCCCATCCGGGTAATCGAAATCGAGGAGGTGTTCGAGGCGAAAATCGTCTCCGGCGGGCAGAGCTTGTCGAGCTTCTGCAGCAGCGCGATTTTCGCGTCTTCGTTTTCGATCACCGCCTCGATCACGAAGCCAACCCCCGCCAGGTCCTCGAGATTGGTCGTCGTCTCGACGCGGCGCAACACGCGATCGCGCTCTTCGGGCTTGAAGCGCCCGCGCTCGATCATCCGGTCCAGGTTGCGGGCGATCGAATCGACGCCGCGCTTGCACATCTCCGGCGCGATATCATGCATCACGACCGCGATCTGCGCCTGCGCCGCGACCTGCGCGATCCCCGCACCCATCTGCCCCGCCCCGACCACGCCGATCTGATGCAAACTCATTCGTCTCTCCGTGAACTACTCAGCCACGAACTAGAGGTACGAGATATAATTCTTGAGCGAGCTAAGCAACGCTGCCACGTCGGCCTCATCGCCCAGCTCGCGGCACAGGATCTCATAGTAGCCCCTTATGCGGCCGCGCTCCTGATTTTCCGGCGCTTCCGCAAGCAGCGCCTGGAAGTCTTTGAGAATCGCCTGCGTCTCGAGCTTTTTCCTGACCGGGATCACCTCATCATCGACGGCGATCAGCAAACGGATGTGATCGATAATCCGATTCATCACGGCAAAGTCGCTGCGGTCTTTTTCCATCTTCCGATCAGGCCGCACGCACGCGATCTAATGATGCTCCGGCGGCTCCTCGCCACCGACCCACGTGCCCGCACCGCCGCCGCTGCGCATCGCGGCGCGCACCTTCATCACATCTTCGGGCGACTGGCGGCCCGGCATCCCCAGGTTGCGCATCAAGACGTTCGTCATGCTCGAGGTGAGCCGGTCGCGGATTGTCGGCTCGGCGCCGACTTGCGCGTCGAGCACCACATCGACCTGCTCCCGCGTGAGACCCTCTGCCACGAAAATATCGACCAGCCCGGCCAATCCGACTTCGCCACCGCAGCGGTCCACGATCGCGACTACTTTCGCACACGGCGAGCAGACGCGGCGGATCAAACCAGCGCGCTTGCTGCAATAGACGCACCGCATCAGGAGATTGACCGCTTCATAGAGACCCTCGAGACCCTCGCATCGACGCCCCCCTTGCTATCCCCAGGGCCCGCATCGTCAAAGGAGCCCGAAAAAGCTTGAAGCGGCCGTGCGCACGAAAAATCGGCGGACCCGCTTCGTTTTTGACGTTACTACCGCGTCCAGTCGGTCGCAAGTACGGTTGAATCGTGTCGTTGACATTGCAAACCGGCGCGACTAGAATCGCAATTGAGAATCATTCTCAGAATTAGGATCGCTCGCTCCATCATGACCGAAACCGCCGTCGCTTACTTCTTCTATTCGCTGGGCCTGCTCTTCCGCGAAGGCATGGAAGCGATGCTGGTCATCGTCGCGCTCGCGGCCGGCACTCGCGGCGCCGGACGAATCGGCCGCTCGCGCGACATCTATGCGGGCGCGGCAGCCGCGATCGCCGCGAGCATCGCTCTCGCGTGGGCGGTCAATCATGTGATCAGCGACGACGCCAGCGACACGCTTGAAGGCGTCTTCCAACTGTTTGCCGCCGCGACTCTCTTTTACGTCAGCTCGTGGATGACCTCGAAAGGGCAGTCCGATCGCTGGATAAAGTTTATCTCGCACAAACTCGAGAGCGCCGAGCGCAGCGCGATTCCCGGGATTGCGCTCGGGCTCACCGCCTTTCTCGCCGTGATGCGTGAGGGCGCCGAGACGATAGTGTTCTTCCAGGCGCTCACCAGCGGCGCGACTGAAGTTGCCGAGCGTCACGCGGTTGCGGCCGGCATCGTCGTCGCCGCGGTTGCGCTGGCCGCATCGTTCGTTGTCATTAAACGCGCTGCCGATCGAATCCCGATGCGGATCTTCTTTCACGCGACTTCGATCATGCTTTACGCGCTGGCGATCGTTTTTGTCGGCCAGGGCGTCGCGAGCTTGCAGGAAGCGTCGATCGTACCGGCGACATTCGTAAACTACGCGCCGACGATTCCGATGCTCGGTCTGTTTCCGACCATTCAATCACTCGGCGCACAGGCGGTTCTGCTGATGCTGGCGGCGGCCGCCGTGTTCGTTCCACGCAACGCGGCCGCCCGACGGGTCAGGGGCGCAGAGCGGGCGGCGATGCCGCGGGCGCAGCGGGGCTAGACCTGAGCTGAGGCGCCTCTGCGACAGCGTCGCCGGCGCCGAACAGGACACTTTCCACGTCGGAACTCAGCTTCTCGGATATAACCAGCGCGCGGAACCCCATCCGCGTGCATTGATCGGCCATCGGGTCGCGCGCGAATCGGCTTTGACGCGCGTGCCTGAGCGCCACGCGCAAATCCTGCGTGCGATCGAGCAGGACCGACAGCCGCGCCTCGACGATTGCCGTCGAATTGCCGCCGCTCGCCGCAAGATCGAGCGCCAGCGATTCATCGTGTTCCGCGTCGGCAAGCGCGTGCAGCGCGGTTTTTATTTCGGTGCAGGCCGCTTCGGGGCCGTTCTCGGGCCCCAGGGATAAATCCGCGGCCTGGGTTGTTTGAATTGAAAATAGAAGCAAGGCAATCGTGAGCAGAATCCGCGAGGATGCTGAAAAAAGAGCCGGCCACGCGGCCGGCTCCGACAGTCTTTTCTCGGCGGGCGCGCGCGATCTCGTCAGGCGGCGTCTTCCTCGCGGCTCTCGTAGCCGAGCGAGCTCAGAAACGCCTCCTTCTGGCCGGACGGCATGATGTAGATTCCGTCCCATCCGCAGACCTCTTCGCAGAGCAGGCATCCGACGCAGGTCTTTTCGTTGACCTGCACTTTGCCGAGATAGACCGCCGTGTTCTCCGGCGACGGCGAGATGCAATCGAACGGGCATACATCCACGCAGACGCCGCATCCGTTGCAGTTGTCGGGATGGACGACGGCGACCGGGCGTTCGGCGCGCTTGAGCACGTGCGTCATCTCGCCGTGGTTGTTCATGATCGCGTCGTCGGGGCAAATCACGCCGCATGCTCCGCAATCGATGCACATCGCGGCTTCGATGTAATAGACCTTTTTCGACAGGCCCGAGATGGCGCCGGTCGGGCAACGCTTTTCGCACGCGCTGCAGCCGGTGCAATTCTCGGCGATGATCTCAAACGGCATCCGGGTTCCCTACTTCCTCATCTCGTCAATGATTCGGTCGCGACGGCCGTGCTCGATCAGCTGATCGTTGCGGCGGGCCTGCTTGAGCGCGACATAGGTGAAGAACATCACCAGGATCATCATCGCGATGATCGGGATATTGTCCGGCACGGTCAGGATATCGAGAAACTGCTGAAACCCGGTGATTTGCACAATTAAATCCTCGGCGCTCGGTTTTTACTTGGTCGAGATCGGATGTACCAACGACATTAGGCGGTGTCAACTTTCACGCCTCGCCGGATACGCACATCTAATCGATGCATCAGCGCGGCGCTTGCAGGGCGGCGCTGCGAGCGGGCAGAGTATTTCTGGCATGGGCAGTCAGCCGCAAGTATCGTCGTATGCCGCATCCGCGCCGCGCGGCATCTTCAACCTTGCATGGGGCATCGTCGCGACCGTGCTGTCAGTGCTGTGGACGGCGGTTTGCGCGATCGCTGCAGCGATCGCGGCCACGATGCGCAAGCAGCACGCGGTCACCGTGATCACTCGCGCATGGGCGCGCGGAATAATCGGGCTTTGCGGCATCAAGGTGCAGATCGAGGGCCTCGAGAATCTCGCCGACCTTAGGTCGTACGTCCTGGTCGCCAACCACCAGAGCTTCTTCGACATCTTCGCCTGCGCTGCGTTCATGCCGGGCGAGCCGCGCTTCGTCGCCAAAAAGGAACTGCTCAAAATCCCCGTGATCGGCTACGCGATGCAGCGCGGCGGCCACATCATCATCGACCGCGACGCAGGCGGCAGAGAAATCCGCAAGGCGATCAAGATCATTCGAAGCGGCCTTGATGTGTGCGTGTTCGCCGAGGGCCATCGCTACAACGACAACCGCGTTCACGATTTCGAAGACGGCGCCGCCTGGCTCGCGATCCTGTCCGGCTTGCCGGCTGTGCCGATGTCGATCAGCGGCTCGGGCGTCTTTTTCCCGCGTGGCGCGAAGGTCGTGACGCCGGGCTGCGCGATGCGCATGATGATCGGAAAGCCGATGGCGACCGACGCAATGCGCAGCGCCGACCGCGCCGAGCTGACGCGCAGGCTCGAGGAAGCGGTTCGCGCCACGTTCACGACCGAAGTCTGAGCGCGCGCAGGCCGCAGATCGTTCTCAGAGAAGCAGCAGAGCAAATGACGGCGAAATCTGTTGCCGCGTGGGATCAGCCGGGTCAGGCTTTCCGATCGAAGATGAACAGCGGGACCTGGTTGGCGAGCTTGGGATCGATCGCCAGGATGCGGCGTCCCGCCTGCATGCGAATCGCGCCGGCATCGAGACCGGCGGCGCGAAAGTCGGCTATCACCTGATCGACGTCGTCGGCCTCGAGCCACAGACCGACCATCCCTTCGCCCGGCGAATCGATCGTGGCGGTCGCGCCGCCGGCGACGAGGCGAATTTCCGCGCCGCCGACCTTGACCGACGCCGACTTCCCGTCTGCCGACGTGGCCACGGGAAAGCCGAAGTTCTTCGCGTAGATCGACGCCGCATCCACGAGATCCGAGGTCGCGACTTCGATGCTATCCAGGCGTCTAATCATGGTCACTGAAAAAACGGGGCCGGATCGATCCGGCCCCCTGATTCATCTTCTTTGCATCCAGCGATCAGCCCTTTGGCTTAAGCGAGAAATTGGCCGTCGCCGTCGCGCCATCCTTGACGTCAGCTTTCTGGTCCTGGGTGCCAAGCTTCTCCTGCCAGACTTCGACGGTGTAATTGCCCGGCGGCACGCCCGCGATCGAGTAGTTGCCCTTGTCGTCCGTCACGGCGAAGTAGGGAGTGTCGGTCGCGACCCACCAGCCGTGCATCCAGCCGTGCGCATCGCAGGTGACCTTGATCACTTCGGGCTGATCGACCTTCTGCTGAATTACTTTCTTGAACTTGGGCTGCGCCATGTTGAACGACGGATTCTTGGTCGAATAGGTATGGATGTTGTGCAGAATCCCGTCCGAGTTCTGGATATCCACGGTGCTGCCGGCCGGGAAGGCGAGGACGTGCGGCACGTAGTCGCATCCCTTCTGATCGAACTTCACTTCGCCGGGCTTCAGGTCGCCCTTGGCGCCTTTCACGATCACAACCGCGTTGGCGATTCCGCCGCCGCTGTCAACGACCAGGTCCTCTTCGAAGTGCGGATGGAGCGCGCAGACTTCCTTGTCCTTGGTCACGTCAACCTTTTTGGGTGCGGGCGCCGTGCCGTCGTACTTGACGGTTCCGCTAACTGTACCGCCGGCGGCGCTCGCCAGGCCGGCGCCGACGCTCATGCTGAGCGCGACTCCAGCGCACGCCGCCAGTACTACTGCATACTTCTTCATTACCATTTCCTCCTGGGAAATTACCCGGACACTGTTACTCAGTTGAACAGACACTCACATTAGCGGATACTCAGTTGCCAACTCAATCGATAAGACGATCGCAACCTACTTCTTAGTCACTTTCGGCGGCTCGGCCGCCACCTGGCCGGGCAGCGTCTCTCCCGGATGAGTTCCAAACCAGAAAATATAGTCCCGCAGCGCGCGGATCTGCGCGTCCTGATTGCCGCCCAGGATGTCATCGGGCCCGCCGGGATAGAATGACGGCATCTTGGTCCCCGACTGCAGCGCCGCCGGATTTGCGATCCACTTGAGTATCCAGGCCGGATTCAGCCGCTGATGCGCCAGCGCGAGGTCCGGCGCCCATCCCGATTCCGGCCCCTCGGGTTTCTTGTCGCCCTGCTGGTGGCAGCTGAAGCAGTTGAAGTAATCCTTGGTCATCAGCTTGGCGCCGGCCTGCAGCTCGGCCGGCGGAATCAGGTTGGTGTTGATGAACATATACGGCACGTTCACGTCCGAAAGCGCCGTGAAGTAGTTCACGATCGTGTCATCCTCGCCGTTGGTGAAATGGAAAGTCGGCATCCTGATCTTGAGCCACGGACGAATCGGCGTCGGTCCCTGCAGGAATGTGAATAGCCACTCGGGCTGCACCTTGAAGCCCTCGCCATTGAGTATTGGCGGCGCAAAGTTGATTTGATCTTCTGAGTAGAAGCGGCGTATGTAGCCGCCCCGATTGTCGATTATATGGCAGCCGACGCAGCTGTAGTAATTGACCATTCGCCGGCCCGCGACAATTTGCGTCTGATGCTCCGAGCCGGGCATCCGGTACCGCTCCTGCACCCTGCCATCGGTCATGCCGGCCAGGAACACGACCAGGTTGTTGATGTCGGGGTTGTCGAAGTCGAAATTCGGCATCAACTGCTCGACGTCTTTGGTCGCGTAGATGCGCGGGGTCTGGAGTTTGTGGAACGCCCACTGATCCCAGGTCTCGGGAATCTGGGTCTGGTTGCCGAAAAACAATTCGTCGAGATGCTTGGAGCCAAAGGTCGTCAGCTCGACGCCGATGCGCGACTCCTTGTCCATCCCTTCGATCTCATGGCAGCCGAAGCAGCCGTACTTGCGGATCAGCGCGGCGCCCTGCGCGGTCTGCGCCGGGTCTTTGAGCTTTGCGAGCAGCGCCGGGAGATCGGGAGCGGGCTGTTTGGCGCCGTGCGTCATCAGGAATGCGGTCAGCGCCTCGGCTTCGTGATCGGTCAGGCGCAACGACGGCATCGCAGTATGCGGTGAATAGTCGCGCGGATTCCTGAGCCAGTAGTAAAGCCATCGCGCGTCCGTCTTCTCCGCGATCTTGCCGAGATTGGGTGCGAAGTCCTTGGTGGTGCGCGCCTCGGCCGGCTTGAAGCCCTCGGCGACGCCGACTGGAGTTCCATATTGATCCGGATCGATCGCGTGGCATCCTTTGCATCCCACCGACTCGAACAGCCCCTTGCCCTCTTCGACGAACGCGGGATTCTTGATGTCGGCGTCGAGCGTCGGAGGCGCGGAATGCGCGGTGAGCCAGTCTTGCGATTGTTTGTCCGAGCTCGCAAGCAGGTAGGCGGCGATGGCGGTGGCCTCGTCGCGCGAGAACATGAAATTCGGCATGCGCGTGTGCGGCCGGAAGAGGTGCGGATCGGTGATCCAGCGCACGGTCCATGACGGGTCGAGCTTTGCCGACGCGAGTTTCAGATAGGGGCCGATCTTCGGCATATCTTCATAGCCCGCCATCAGATGGCAGCCCGAGCATCCCATCTGCTCGAACATGCGCTCGCCCTCGACCCAGTTCGCCGCGATCGGTTTGCCGTTCGCGTCGTGCAGCGAGGCGACGTCGATATGGCACTTGATGCATCGCGACTGCATCTTGTCGCCCCGCAGCAGCGGAGTATCCCAATCAGGATCGTTGCCATGCGCCTGCAGCACGGAGCTGACCGCGGGCCCCTGCCCGTCGTGACAGGGACTGCATCCGAGCTTGTCGGGCGGATGCTTCAAGATGATTTGCTCGAAGTTGGGATGGGTGCGAAACGGCTCGGGCGCATCCTCGAAGCCTCTTTTGTCGGCGCCCATGTGGCAGCTCTGGCATCGATCGACCCGCGCGATGGCCTCGTCGAAGGCGTTGCGGTCGAAGTCGTCGATCGCGGTCTGCTGAATCTTGGGAATTTTCGGATAACGGAACAGCACGGTGTTGCGGAACTTGATCGGGATCATCCACGAGTCGGCCTTGTCGAAGAAGTCATCGCGCTTGGCGGTGAGCTTCTTCATCTGCTCGGTCAGGCTGTCAACTTTCGAGTTGAGCGCGTCGATCTGATCCTTGACCGCCTGCAGATTGGCCTTGGCTTTGTCGGAGACGATATTTTCCTGCGCGAGTTCGGCGTCGAGTTGATCGATTTGCTTCTTGAACGGGGCCGGGTCTTCCTTTTCCTGGACGGCGTGATTGTAGTCGTACCATCGCTCGGTCAAAAACGACTTGGTGAAGCGGACCAGTTGATCCTTGTCGTTGGCGGTGTTGTTGAGATCGACCAACTGGCCGCGCAGCTCAGCCAGCCTGGCGGCGGTGGCGCCGGAGTCGAGGTCCTTGCGGGCCTCGGCCAGCTCCTTTGAGACTTTCTGATACTCGGGATCGGCGTCGAGGCGATGCTGCTCGCCGGCCGCGTCCTTCATGTACCGGTCGTAGGCGAGGTGGTCCCACTGGACCTGGTATTGCTTCCACGGGCGGCGCGAAATGTTGTCGTCCCAGATTGACCAGACCGCGCTGACGAGCAACACGGCTACCAGCAGCACGAACAACGCGCTGTAAGATTTCCCTTCTTCGGCGGGATCAAGCCCCGGTCTGCCAGCCATCTGCGCTACCTGTCCTCGACTCCGAAGGCCGCCGCGCGGCCACAATCCAAATACTCACTCGAATAGTCAATAGTCATTTGCCCGCGCGAACCCACCAGCCCTCGATGATGTAGCCGGCGAGAAAAACCAGGATGCCGATCCCGGTGAACTTGTATTCGTCGCCCATCCCGTGCGGCTGGGTGATCCCGACGTAAAGCGCAAAGCCGACGTCGGCGAGTCCGAGCGCCTGCAGTACTTTGGCGAGGATGTACACGGGGTCGTCGCGGCCACGTCAGATGTTAATCCAGGGCGTAACCAGGATGTACTTGATGTTGAGGGCGTGCCGCAGCGCCATCTTGATGAACACGCCGGCCATCGCGAGCAGCAGAAATCCGGTGATGCCGAAGCGCACCGGCCCCCACTTCTTCAGGATCTCGGGACCGCCGCCGGGAAACGCCGACCATGGATCGCCCGCGGGCCGTGATCGTATCCAGAAATACAGGACCGCGTAGCCGACCACGAAGTAGCCGCCTATAAGCGCCAAGCCGAAGATGGCGGACGCCAGGTAGTCGCGGAAGCCGAACATGTAGGGCAAATCGACGTTGGTCAGCGCCTCGACCAGATGCGGATCCCAGACCTGGCCGGGCCAGAACCAGTTCCATCCGGGGCCGCGGAAAAACGTGCCGATGATGATGAACGAGACCCACAAAATGTGGAAGCCAATGAAGAAAGTCAGGATCTCGAACATTCGCTCGCGAAAAGTGTAATAGCCGTTACCCTTCGGATTGATGTCGAGATACGGAATCATCATCAGCCCCACGATGATGAAGCTCGGCAGCACCACGCCCGCATACCACGGGTCGAAGAACACCAGCATTTCCTGCAAGCCCAGGAAGTACCACGGCGCCTTCGACGGATTTGGGGTGCGAGTCGGATTCGACGGCTGCTCCAGCGGCGCGTTGAGCAACAGCGACCACACCGTCAATACGATCATGACCAACAGCGTCATCAGGAATTCGTTGCGGACCAGGAACGGCCAGGTGTGCAGCTTCTCCTCGACGCCGCTGCCCGCCTTCCTGATCGGGACTTCGATTCGCTTTGACGCGCCGCCGGCCGCCGGCGTTCTGGCCGCAGCTCCGCCGGCGCCCGCCGCGCGCATCACGATGCCGCCTTCGTTACCTTCCGGGCTTGCCATGATTAATCCCTTAGTGAGGCGCTCCGTCCTCGTCGTCGCTCGACGGCGGCG
>Ga0074044_10000620_pt1 | contig 33752 bp, 32 predicted proteins | sample BogForMeECP23OM1_FD_94443 | JGI IMG/M metagenome (GOLD analysis project Ga0074044, IMG submission 94443) | Bog forest soil microbial communities from Calvert Island, British Columbia, Canada - Bog Forest MetaG ECP23OM1 | ecosystem: Environmental > Terrestrial > Soil > Wetlands ...
AAAAAGAATGGCCCCCGCATCAAGACTGCGCTTGAACTGCGGGGCTCGGCGTGAACCTGTCTCGCCGTGCATCGAAAGCGAATCCCCAGGGGACCCCATGAAAACCAGAGCCGCCGTGTGCCGCGCCTTCGGCGCGCCGCTCATCATCGAGACGATCGAGCTTAGCCCCCCCGGCCCCGGCGAGGTTCTGATCAAGACGGCGGCCTGCGCGATCTGCCACAGCGACATTTTCTTTATGGACGGCGCCTGGGGCGGCGAGCTGCCGGCCGTCTTCGGCCATGAGGCGGCGGGCGTGGTCGAGGCGGTCGGGCCGGGCGTGACCCGGCTAAAGCCCGGCGACTGCGTGGTCGCGACGCTGATCCGCAACTGCGGCTTCTGCCCCGCCTGCGCCGAGGGCGCGCCGGTCTTCTGCGAAGAGGTGTTCCCGCTCGACAGGGCGACGCCGCTCCGCGACAGCGACGGCAAGCCGGTCGTCCACGGCCTCGGAACCGGGGCCTTCGCCGAGCATATCGTCGTCGACGCCTCGCAGACGGTGGCGATCCCGCAGGACATGAAGCTCGACAGCGCGGCGCTGATCGCCTGCGGCGTCCTGACCGGCATGGGCGCGGTGGTCAACACGGCCAATGTCAAGGCGGGCTCGAGCGTCGTGGTGATCGGCTGCGGCGGCGTCGGCCTCAACTCGGTCCAGGGCGCGCGACTCGCCGGCTGCGACCCGATCATCGCGATCGACGTCGAGGCGAAGAAGCTCGCGGCCGCGCGCGAATTCGGCGCGACCCACACGATCAACGCCAGGGGCGAGGACGTTGAGGGCCGGGTGAAGGAGCTGACTCTCGGACGAAAGGCCGACTGGGTGTTCGTCACCGTCGGCGTCAAGGGCGCGGCGGAACAGGGCGCATCGCTGATGAAGCGCAACGGCGGAACGGTGCTCGTCGGCATGCCCCCTTCAGGCGTCACCGCGACGATCGACCCCGGCCGGCTCGCCGCCGATGGGCAAAGGATCCTCGGCTCGAAAATGGGCTCGGCCCGGCCGCTCATCGACGTGCCCAAGATCGTCGCGCTCTACCGCGAGGGGCGGCTCAAGCTCGACGAGTTCATCACCGGGCGCTATCCGTTGGAGAGGATCAACGACGCCGTCGCCTCCTCGCGCTCCGGCGCGGCGCTGAGGAACGTGATCGTGTTTTGAGTTTCTCCCTCTCCCGCTTGCAGGAGAGGGTTCGGGTGGGGGGCGCGAGATGAAGATCACTGAACTGAAAACCTTCGTCGTCGGCAATCCGCCGCCCGCGTTCGGCGGACGCTACTTCGTGTTCCTGAAACTCAGGACCGCCTGCGGAATCGAGGGCGTTGGCGAGGTCTATGCGGCGAGCTTCGCCCCGAAGGCGATCGTCGCCATGATCGAGGACGTGTTCGAGCGCCATGTGCTGGGCATCGATCCGTTCCGCATCGAGGCCTTGTGGCGCAACGTCTACGGGCGCGGCTACACGCTGCGGCCCGACGTCTCGCTGATGGGCGTGCTGTCGGGCCTTGAGATGGCGCTGTGGGACATCGTCGGCAAGGCGGTCGGGAAGCCCGTCTACGAGCTCCTCGGCGGAAAGGTCCACGAGCGGCTGCGCACCTACACCTACCTCTACCCCGACGAGCCGGGCTCGCACGCCTGTTCCGACAGCCCGGTCTACTCGGTCCCTCACGCCGCGGCGGAGCGGGCGCTGAAATATGTCGCGCAAGGGTTCACCGCGGTGAAGTTCGACCCCGCCGGCCCCTACTCCACCTTCGACCCTCGTCAGCCGAGCCTCGAGCGGCTCGCGCTCAGCGAAGCCTTCTGCAAGACCCTGCGCGAAGCGCTCGGGACGAAGTGCGACCTCCTGTTCGGCACGCACGGCCAGTTCACCGTCTCGGGCGCGCTGCGTCTCGCCCGCCGGATCGAGCCCTACGAGCCGCTGTGGTTCGAGGAGCCGACGCCGCCCGAGGCGCCCGAGGAGATGGCGAGAGTCGCCGCGCAGTGCCGCATGCCGATCGCGACCGGCGAACGGCTGACGACGAAATATGAATTCGCCCGCGTGCTCGAGACCGGCGCCGCCTCGATTCTGCAGCCGAACCTCGGCCGGGTCGGCGGGCTGCTCGAAGCCAAGAAGATCGCCGCGATGGCGGAGGCGCATTACGCCCAGATCGCGCCGCATCTCTATTGCGGGCCGGTGGTCGGGGCGGCCAACATCCAGCTCGCCGCCTGCAGCCCGAACTTCCTCATCCTCGAGAGCATCGAACGCTGGGACGGCTTCCACGCCAGGATCCTGAAGAAGCCGATCCGGTGGGAGGACGGCTACGTCATTCCGCCGGAGGATCCGGGCCTCGGAATCGAGCTCGACGAGGAGGTCGCCAACGCCCACCCCTGGCAAGGCTCGGCGTTGCATCTCGTGCCGCGATTCGGGCCGGTTGCGGCGCCGGACTGACGGCTCCTAGCCGATCAATGCTGCGGGCCCATCAGCCAGGCGCCATTCTCGGCGCACCAGACGTGATTGTGGAGATTGGCGATCCACTGGCGGCCCGACGCGGTCATGGACAGATACTTGACGCCCTCCTCGATGTGGGCCGCAACCAGTTCGGAAAAAAACTTGGGATACTTGTCCACCAGATCCGCCGGCGACTCGTAGCCGAACTGACGGTTGGCGCCGAGCTCCTCGAATTCGGCGAAGAGGGCGTTCGCCTTCTTCGGATAGAGCGGGTCCCCGAGCTGCCCGATGAGGTCCGAGGCGAGCGTCAGCCTCGCCTCGAGACTGGCTTCGCGCCCCTCAAGGGCGGGCGGAAAGCGGGTGAGCTCGATCGCCTCTGCGACCCGCGCGGGGTCGACATGCTTCGAAGTCGCGAGCCGCTCGTAGGCGAACAGCTTCGAGCGATCGACGTGATAGGGCATGAGCGAGGCGTCCGAGGCACCGCGGGGGAGCGTGATTTTGTTGCCGGCCTCGTCGACGACGAATTCCGTCCTGGTGTCGCCCTTCAGAACGCCGCGCACGAAGCCGATGTCGTGCAGGAGGCAGGCGCAAATGAGGTGGGCATAGTCTTCGGGCTCGATTCGCTGCTTAAGCACGCGCCCGCGCAGGATGTCGCGGCCGACCATCGTCACCAGCATCGTGTGTTCGAAATTGTGATAGAGGGCGTCGCTTCTGGCGATGCACTCGATGGCGCTGCGGGCCAGCGAACCGAGGCGCTCGGCCAATTCGTCATGCGAGGGGCCGAAGATCTCCCGGAAATCGTCGGCAAGGAACCTGCCGAGCTTCCTGGCCGCCGCGGCCGCGATCGTGTCCACCACCTGGCTCCCGAATTAAGGCGGCCGACTCAGTTTAGGCACCCCAGTCCGTATTTAAACTTAGTGCAATAAAAGCCCGGACGCCAGAGCGGGGGGTCGTTCTTTCGATGACCCGCGACGACGCGGCGCTTGCCCGCCGCCGCCGAGCGCCTATTCTCCCTGTCAATGGTTTGGGAGGCGTGAATGGCGACCCGCTACGGATTCATCGGACTCGGCAGTCTCGGCGGGGCGCTGGCCGCCAGTCTTCGGCGCGCCGGGTTCGATCTCACAGTGCACGACATCGACCCCAAGACGGCGAAATCCTTGCTTGCTGCCGGCGCGGTCTGGGCGGAGTCTCCGCGCGCGCTCGCCGGGAAGGTCGACGCGGTCGTCACCTGCCTTCCCTCGCCGGCCGTTTGCGAGCGGGTGCTGAACGGCCCGAGGGCGTGCTCGCGGGTCTCGCGCCCGGCTCGACCTGGATCGAGATGAGCACCGACGATTCGGATTCGATTCAGCGCCTCGCGGCGGTCGCGGCGGAAAAGGGCGTCTTCACCCTGGAGGCGCCGGTGACCGGGGGCGTTCACAAGGCGGCCGCGGGCGAGATCGCCGTCATCGTCGGCGGGGAGCCCGACGTATTCGAGCGCCATCGCGCCGCGCTCGAGGCGATGGGGGGCCCGATCTTCCACGTCGGCCCGTTGGGCTCGGCCTCGGTGATCAAGGTCATCACCAACATGCTCGCCTTCGTCCATCTGGTCGCGGCGGGCGAGGCGCTGATGCTCGCCAGGCGCGGCGGCCTCGACCTCGCGCAGGCCTACTGCGTCATCAAGGCGAGCTCAGGCAACAGCTTCGTCCACGAGACCGAGTCGCAGCTCGTGCTGAACGGCTCCTACAACATCAACTTCACCATGGACCTCGCCTGCAAGGATCTCGGCTTTGCGATGAGGCTCGGGCGGGAGCTCGGCGTGCCGCTCGACCTCGCCGCGATCACCTCGCAGACCTTCATCCGCGCCCGCGAGGCCTACGGCGGCGGGGCGTGGTCGTCGCAGGTCGTGAGGCTGCTCGAGGACGCGCTGCACACCGATCTGCGCGCGCCCGGGTTCCCGGCGGAGCTGAAGGCGTAGCAAGTAACGAATGGCGAATAGGGAGTGGCAAATGGCGAGTGGCGGCGCCCTACTCGCCATTCGCCACTCGCCCACTTCACCCGAACCGGAAGCCCGAGATCACCTTGCCGCCGACCACGTCGCGAAACGCATGCTCGCCCTTGCTGTCGCCGGCGGCGCCGGCGACGACCATCAGCGGCAGGAGGTGCTCCTCGCGCGGATGGCAGGCGCGCGCATGAGGGGCCTTGTCCCAGGCCGCAAGCCGCGCCTCGCGCTCCTTCGGCGGCGCCTTTGCGGTTGCGTCGAGCCACGCGTCGAAGGCTGCCGAGGCCTCTTCTCCGCCGTCGAAGAAATGGCGCAAGTCATGGTAGCTCATGCCGCTGCCGACGATCGCCACGCCCTCGTCGCGCAGGGGCGCGAGAGCCTTGCCGAGCCTGATGTGGAAGGCCGGATCGAGATCCTTGCGCAGCGACATCATGACGACCGGGTTCTCGGCCTTCGGGTCGACGATGAGGAAGGGCACGAACACGCCGTGGTCGAAGCCTCGCTCGCTGTCCGTCGCCACGGGGAGGCCCGCCGCCTCGATGAGGCGCTTCACCTCGGCCCCGAGTTCAGGCGCGCCCGGCGCCGGATAGCTCAGCTTGTACGTGTGCTCGGGGAAGCCGTAATAATCGAACAGCATCCCCGGCTTCGGGTTGACGCTGACAGTCGGCTGCGCCGCCTCCCAATGCGCGGTGACGACCAAAAACGCCTTCGGCCGCTCCGGCAGCGAGGCGACGAGGCCGGACAAATAGTCGCGCAGCTTGTCCCAGGCGTGCGGCCCGAAGGGCGGGGGGAACTCCATCCAGAAGCAAGGGCCCCCGCCGTGGGGGATGAAGATCGCGGGCTGACGGACGGCGGACATGGAGGCCTCGGGCGGTTGACGCTGGCAATGTAGTTAAGCCCCGAACCGAACGAGCGCAACGACGCCGGCGCGCCGAAATGCACGACATTCTGAACAATCATCCTATTGGAGCCAGCGGCTGTCGCTTCCCCACGGGTTTGATGGTCGCGAGGCTTGACCGGCGCCCTGCATATTCGCAGCATCGAGCCGCACGGAGTGCGAGTCGGACCGGGGCCGCGCCGCGCGCTCAACTGATCTCCCTTGGGTACGAAGGAGTGGGCCATGGGATCGAGGAACCCTCAACGCCGACATGCCAAGGCTATCCACAGGAAGAAGGTGCTGGCGGAACGGCGCCGGGTTGGGATGGCCGAGACCAAGGGAACCCTCGCCGAAGACGCGCGTCGGGCGAGAGCGGCCCCTCTTCACTCCTGTCTGCTGCAAAACTCGTTGTTCGAGTGCGGAAACGGGATGGTCGTCCTGACCCGCAAGATCAGTGCGCACAGGCTTGCCCTGGCCGCCTTCCTGGTCGACGCCTACTGCCTCGGCGTCAAGGATGCTTTCTTCCGTGAAATCGACGAGGCGGAGATCGAAACCCTTCTCGAACCTTTCGAGACAGCCGGGCGGTTCGAGGCTGTCGATCCTTCCTATGCCCGAAAGCTGCTGCACGAGGCCGTGGCCTATGCACGGTCCCTCGGATTGGAGCCCCATCCCGACTATGCGGCAGTGGAGCCGTTGTTCGGCGATGTCGCCGCTGACGCCGGCGAGGCCCAATTCCAATTCGGTTACCAGGGCAAACCGCTTTACATCCCCGGGCCGTCCGAATCACCGACTCAGATCAGGCGGCGGATGGACCTCCTGCGCCGACGGCTCGGCGCCGACGGTTTTGAATTTCGCGAGTTTGAAGACGCCTTGGATGCTCTCGAAGGGCCTGATGGCGAGGATGAGGACGAGGACGCCGACATCGAGGAGGACGAGGACGTCGACATCCAGGACGCCTATGATCCTGCCGTCGCTCCGGATCCCGCGCAATGGCTGGCTCTCGGCGAACAGGAACGCCTGGACCTGGTGTTGGACTACCATCGACGCGCCGGCATTTCCCTGCCGAGCGAGAAGATGCATGCCGCCACCCACGTCACTATTGAGAACCAGATCGCGCTGGGCGATGAGCTGCCGGTCCGGCGGACCGTCGAACGGCTGATGGCGGAAGGCTTGGATCGGCACGAAGCCGTTCACGCGGTGGGCTCGGTGCTCACCACGCATCTGTTTGAAGCCATGAAAGAACAAGAGGCGAAGGCCGTCTCGAACGACGCCTACAACGCCGCGGTCGAGCAGCTTACCGTCGAGAGCTGGCGCCGCAAATTTGGAGATGAAGATAACGAAGACGAAGATGACGACAACGAAGACTGAGCCTCAATGAGGCGCTTCTCTCCACTCGCGAAGCAAAGCGAGACGTCGCGAAACAAAGCCGTCATCGCGAGCGCAGCGAAGCGATCCAGATGCAGGACTGAGCCGCGACTCTGGATCGCCGCGTCGCTTCGCTCCTCGCGATGACGACTCGGCGAGACCGGGACATGACCTAGCAAGCCGCAGCGCAAAAGTTGCGGCCCGAATCGCGCAACGATCTATGCGCGGAGCCGCCATATCGCGTCGGCCGAAATCCTCGTCCTTCGAGGCGCGCCGCATAGGCGGCGCTCCTTGAGGCATACGGATTTCTACTGCAATCGGATCCACTGAACCTCGTCCTGAGGAGCGATGCGAAGCGTCGCGTCTCGAAGGACGCGATCGAGGGATCCGACGCGGAGCCGATCGGATTAGCCGGAAACCGTATAATCCCTACGCCCTATCGATCCGAGCGGCATAGCAGCCGCGCTTGGCGTAGTGGGCGTGAATATAAGCCGCCGCCGGATTCTCGAGCAGGCGCCGAATGGCGGCCTCGACCTCGCGCCCGTTCGCCAGTTCCGCGTCGACCATCATGCCGGACGCCTCGAAGGCGCGAAGCGAGATCGGCCGGATGCGGAGGCACTCGGGCGTCTCGTCCACCGCTTCGTAGGCGGTGATGGCCCCCTCGCGAACGAAGATGGCGTGGCTCGCCCTGTAGGGGGTATCCGCCGGCTGGTGCAAATAGTTGAGAAGGAGCAGCGTCTCGCCCGGCTCGGCGTCGCGAAGCTCCACGCGATCGGGATAGCCCGGCTTCGCGTCGGCGACATAGCGTTTGATGTTGAGCCTCGCAAGCTTCTCGTCCGAAAGTCCAAACAGGTTTCGGAACGGCGTCGGGTCGAGACCCGTGATGCGGTAGGACATGACGATTTCCCTCTATTGTTTTCGGCATGACCTGAATAGCTCGGCTCCGAACGCCGTTCTTCCCGATCGTTGCTCCGCAATCGGTGAAATTGCGATCACGCCGCGTCGTGGAAAATGATGCCCAGCGTGAATCGCTCGCCGCTGTGCACTCGGCTCACGCCGTGGCGCATGTTGACCCGGTAGGCGCCGCGTGTCCCTTGGACGGGGCGCTCGCGCACGGCGAAGATCACGCCGTCGCCCTGGGTCAGATTCACCACTTCGGCCCGCGACTGCATGCGCGGCCGCTGCTCGGTCAAAACGAACGCGCCGCCGGTGAAATCGCGGCCCGGTTCGGACAGGAGAATCGCGACCTGCAGCAGAAAGACAAGGCTCCCGTAGACGTCCTGATGCAGGCAATTGTAGTCGCCGGGACCATAGCGCAGGAGGATCGGCGTCGGCCGCGTCTGACCCGCGGCGCGGCAGCGGGCGAGGTACGCCTCGTGCGTCGCGGGATAGCGCGCGGTGAGACCCATCGTCGCGTTCCACCGGTCGGCGATCGGCGCGAGCCGCGGGTAGAGATTGCGGCGCAGCTCGACGATCAGCTCCGGCAGCGGATCGGCGAAATATTTGTATTCGCCGCGCCCAAAGCCGTGGCGCGCCATCACGATCGTCGACCGAAAGCGTGCGCTTTCCGGATACATCGCCGCGACGCTTTTGCAGGTTTCAGGCGACAGGAGCGCGGGAGCGACCGCTAAGCCGAAGCTGTCGAGTTCGCTCTCGAGCGCCGCCCAGTCGAGCCTGCCGACCGCCGCCTCGACCCCTCCCGACCCCGCGCCTCGTGCTGCCGTCAGAGCCGGCATCAGGCAACCTCCCGATCCAGAAGCTTGCGCTTGCGCTCGACGCCCCAGCGATAGCCCGAAAGGCCGCCGTCGGTGCGCACCACCCGATGGCAGGGGATCGCGACCGCGAGCGGATTGGCGGCGCAGGCCTGAGCCACCGCGCGCACCGCCTTCGGGCGGCCGACCGCCCGCGCGATTTCGGCGTAGGTCGCCGTCCTGCCCGCGGGGATTGCGCGCAACGCCTGCCAGATCTTTTGCTGAAAGGCGGTGCCGCGGATGTCGAGCCGCAGATCGAGGTTTTGGCCGGGCGCCTCGACGAGGCCGACGACCGCGGCGACCGTGCGCTCGAAATCCGCATCGCCGCCGACGAGTTTTGCGCGCGCGAAGCGGTCCTGCAATTCGCGCACGAGCGCGTCCGGATCGTCGCCAAGCATGATGCCGCAGACGCCTTTGTCGGTGGCCGCGACAAGCACGGCGCCGAGCGAGGCCTGGCCGACGGCGAACCGGATGACCGAGCCTTCGCCGCCGCGCCGCGCCGCAGTCGGGGTCATGCCGAGCCGCGCCGTCGCGGTCTCGTAGAAGCGGCTCGAAGAGTTGAACCCGGCGTCGTAGATCGCCTCGGTGACGGTCGCAGCGCTTCTGAGATTCTCGGCGGCGCGCCGCGCCCGCTCGGCGGCGGCGTAGGCTTTCGGCGTGACACCCGTAACCTTCTTGAAGACGCGATGGAAGTGGAACGGGCTCAAGCCCGCCTCGGCGGCGAGGTTTTTGAGCGGCGGCGCTTCCTCGGCCGACGCGATCTTTTCGCAGGCGCGCCGCACCGCCTCAACCTGCGCGTCGGGCGCGCCGAGCCGATCGGGCCGGCAGCGCTTGCAGGCGCGATACCCTGCCCGCTCCGCCGCCTCGGCGGTCGAAAAGAACAACACGTTCTCGCGTTTCGCCGGACGCGACTTGCAGCTCGGGCGGCAGTAGACGCCGGTGGTCCTGACTGCGACAAAGAAGCGGCCGTCGTAGGCGGGATCGCGCCGGCGGATGGCCTCCCACATTCTTTCGGGAACAATGGCGCTGCTTGCCTCGGGCATGGAGGTGAACATAGGGGAGACTCCGGACTTTTGCTTGCGGTTCTTCTCTACCGCGACCGCCTCGCCGCCGAACTCCGCTCCTTGCTTTGCAATTTCGAACGTTGTCGGCCGTGGGTGGCCGGCGCGGCGTCCGCGACGATCAAGCGCTTCGAAGTCATGCGAATGATCCGCAAGGGTCACTGCCTCATTCTTCAACTCGGCGTGGCGGGAGAAGTGCGCTGTGTGAATCGCATGTTCCGCCTCGGCACTTGATTCGGCCATGCGATAAGAGCAATCTCCGCTTCGGCTCGCCAATGCAACAGAGCCCGTCGGGCTCGATCTGGCCACGAAGGTACCAAATCGCCCTCACTGACAGCTGGGTAGCGCTCTCATGGGCACCTCGAAGAACTCGTCAGCGGAATCAGACACACCGCCATTTTCTTACGACATTCTTTTTGCAATTCGATCGCGCGATCATCTGGAAAAACCGCATAAAGAACATCCAGAGCAGGTAATTCAGAGGCTCTTAGATAAGACTCCAAGCTTGGTACGCTTTAAGGCAGCTTCCGACCGGACGTACATATCTTCACCTTGCGGCCGACCCATATGTGGGCAATCACGGCTTCGGCATCTTGATCGAAAGAGGAGCTGATGTAACAAAGGCGACACTCCCCTACATCTAGCCGCAAGAGGTGGCATGGTTTGGCGCGTTGAACTGTTGTTAAAGCATGGCGCGAAAACAAATATTCGTAACAAATCAGGTGATACTCCGCTCAAAGTTGCGAAACTTTACAAAGACGAGTGTATTGTCGAATTATTGCGAGAGCATGGAAGTGTTAGGCACCGACTAAGAGGCGCTATTTCTTCATACAAGTCAACCACTCTCTCCTTGAAGCACTTATTTGGCATGCGGACAAGTCAAACGACGACTATTCGGCGCGAAAGTGCGATGCCAACTCCCAGGCAAGAACACTTCTATTATATGGTCGGTCAGGGGGAGTTGGAATATATCAAACGAAGTCTTGACGCCGATGCTACGCTGATTAACAGCCGAGGCCGTGGTGGCGCTCCCAGCTTAAACGCAGCCGCACAGAAAGGTGACGAGGCAATGGTGGCGTTATTGCTGTCGAACAAGGCGGATATTAACGCCACAGACGACTCGGACATTACAGCTTTGGAGGAGGCTGCAGGTGCCGGTCACCGCACCATTGTAGAACTATTGTTGAACATTAAGAATGATAATAAAAGGATTTGGTCAGCGCTGAACCGGGCGGCGTATTGTGGTCGGACAGATGTCCTAGAACTTTTGCTCTCGAAGTACACGGAGGTCAATAACACCGAATACAGAGGCAGGGATTCCCCGTTACATGCTGCCGCAGCTGGCGGTCGCTACGACGTGGCGAGATTGTTAATCGCAAAGAAAGCTGACGTTCGGGCTGAGAATTCGGCGAGAGTAACTCCGTTGCACAAAGCCGCCGCCAATGGTCACAGATCAGTCGCCGAGCTGCTGCTGGCGTCGGGAGCTAAGGTGAATGCGGGCGACGGCGCTGGAGACACACCTTTACATAGAGCAGTAGAGAATGAGAAGAATGAGATGGTCAGGTTTTTGCTTGAGTCAAAAGCGAATATCAACGCAAAAAACGCTAAAGGCTTCACACCGTTACACTTGTCGCCTTCTCCAAGCGGACATCGTGCAGATGGGCGTAGTACAGAATACCATCATGTAGAGTTGTTACGACTCCTACTAGCCAACGGGGCAAATGTCAATGCTCAAAGCAAACAGGGTGACACACCGTTACATTTCGCGGCGTACCATTTGAACGTGGATTTAGTGGAAGAACTTTTGAAGGGAGGTGCTAATCCGCAGGTACGAAACTCGAGTGGCCGTGTCGCGCGTCCTTTTGCTCCCAATTCGGTGTTGGGTTATTTTCAAAGGAGGCAGTACGAAAGAGTTGTACAGTTACTTGATCCGGAGTCGGCATACCGTGTGCATGCGCTAGGGAAGATGCCGCGAGCATAACGCTCGTCGTCGGCTTAAGCCCTTCGCGGCATGGCCCCGCCGGCGGCGTCGGCGATCGACCGGGCGCCGAACAGGATGAAGATGACGCCGACGACCCGCGTGACCGCGACGCCGTGGGTCAGGAAGAACTTCCTGACCGCCGGCAGGCCGGCGGCGAAGATCAGCGTCGCGTCGGCGAGGAACATTCTTGATCAAGATCAATGCGAGGCAGCACGGTTCGCCGTCTCGTTTGGGCGCCCCGTCGAGCAGCGCTCCGGGGGAGCGGCGGCACAGCGAACTGGAGAAGGTCGATGGAAAACGCAACATTCCGAAAGTGGCTGGCTGAACATGGGTGCAGCTTCGATACGCAGCAGGAAGGGCGCGGAGAAGGTCATGGGACGGTGACGATCCATCGCGCGGGGCGAACTGCGGAACTGCCGCTGGTCGGTACGAACCACAAGCTCGACCCGCGTTCGGTTCGTCAAGTCTGCGAAGCGCTCGGCCTCGATTGGTCCAATCTTCCGGGACCGCAGGGCCGAGTTTGAAGGCAGTGGCTGAAGGTTACTAAAGCGCTACGCCAGTCGCAACTGTGCATGTCCGGTTTGGGTCATTCGACGACATGAAGCTGTGCTTGTTCGATGTCCGTTCTTTCCTCAAAACCGGCGGTCCAGCGAGGGACGACGTCCACCGCACATCCGGAGCGCGTCGCACTCACCCGTGCCAAGACAAATTTTCCAGGGGTCAGGCGCGTCTGCGGGTCGCTTCAATTCGTCATCGTCCCAGTCATCTTCCTCCTCCTGCTTGCGGCGATCTTCCTCCTCCTGCTCGTCCTGCTTGCGGCGATCTTCCTCCTCCTGCCTGCGGCGATCTTCCTCTTCCTCCTCGTCTTCGTCCTGCTGTTCTCCATTCTCCTCGTCGTCCCCAGCTTCATCGTCTTCCCCAAGTTTTCCCTGTTCTTGGTTCATCGCGACCTCCCAATTTTGAATGCCGTGCTACAGTCCGGTGAGCTGATGTTTACGACGATTTATGCGACCGCGACAGCGGCGCACAGGCCGCACTGACAGATAAGACTTCAAGGGGGAAATGTGATGCCCCCGCCGCCAGCGCGGAGCGACAAAGCGCCTTATGGCGATCATCAAAATTGATGCGAAGGCCGCCTGAGGGCAAACGTGCAAAAATCAAGCAGACGGTGCGAAAACTGGGCGGCTACTTCAGCGCCGCACCAAATTTCGAGGCCTATGACCGCGCAGAGCGGAAAAGAGGACGAAAAATCGCGCTTCGCGGGACTTTACGGAGCCTCCCATCGAGTTTTCGCACGGTCTGCAAGATTTTTGCACCAGTTCCATAGCCTTTGAAACTCAAACGCTAGCAAGGTGCAGAATATAGGGGCGGAATCTTTGCACAAAGCGAGGTGGCCCGGACGACCCAGGGCCGCGCTCAGCTCCCGCCGCCCCTTCACACCGTCCCGCGCATGGCGCTGCCGGCGGCGTCGGCGATTGATCGCGCGCCGAACAGGATGAAGATGACGCCGACGACCCGCGTCACCGCAACGCCGTGGGTCAGGAAGAACTTCCGGACCGCGGGCAGGCCGGCGGCGAACATCAGCGTCGCGTCGGCGAGCAGGAAGCCCAAAAAGGCGGCGGCGAACATCTGCGGCGCATCTGCGGCTTTGAGCGCGCCGATGTAGGGGGCGACGATCGCCGAGAACATCGCCAGCGCCACCGGATAGGCTTTGGGCGCCATTTGCGTCGCTCGCCTCGATCGTCTCAAATGGGGGGTGTCGGCGTCGGCGCGCACGGGCCGGTCGGTTGTCGGAATTCTGGCGATTCACGTTTTGGTCCGAAAGGAATGAGGCAGCGGAATGAGGGTCGCGCGCCCGGGAATGGCCGCCGTTTCGGATCGAACCTCGGCAAATTTGGCGGGGCTGGAACGTTGCGTTGCGTGGTCGCGTCAGTGGAGCGCGGAATTCCCGTTCTTTCTCGCCAACCACCTGCCGATGGTGCTTGTGGCCCTCCAACGGATGGGCGCTAGCGACGATCGCCTTGAAGCCTATTGTCACATCTACAACGACATGAACCATCTCGCGCCGGTTCCCCCGCGGATCGGCGAGATCACTCAGGCGAATTGGCGCGAATTCCCGGGTCAGCGCGAGCGCGAGGGAGATTATCGCGTTTTCTTCGCCGCCGAGGTCGCCCGGCTGGGCGCCAGCGAAGCCGCGATTCATTATCTTCCCCAGCTGTTGCCGGGCCTTGCGGCGAGCGCGCTGCATGCGTTCATGCGGATCGCCTACGCAACGCTGACCGACGATGACGAGGAGACCGGCGTCGCCCTCGCCTACTGGGCGACGACCTATCTGCCTCTCGGCGCGCCGCAGGGGCTTCCGCCGTCCACCGATGATCCGGCGCAAGTCCTCGCCTATATGTATGGGCCGCCGACGTTCCGCCATGTCGAGACCGAGCGCGATCTGCTCTGGTACTTCATGCGGGCGGTCGCCCAAAAACCCGAATTCGCGCCGGTCGTCGATATGCTCGCGGTCGGACCCGACACGCGAAATCGGATCGCCCGACTTTCCCTCGCGCTCTACGCGGCGACCGGCGACTTCGCGGCCTTGCACGCCGTGACCGGAACCCACTGGCTGCGCTTGATGGTGCCCCGGTCGCCGGATGAAGCGACGCCGCTTCGCTATTTCTGGCAAGCGGTGGCATCGCTCGTGCCCAAGATCGGCTTCCCGGAATTGCCGAGCGCAGAGCAACTCGCCGAATGGCGCCGGATGCCCCTGCCGGATTGGACCGATATTTTTCGAGAGGCGGTGACCCATGACGACGAGCACGATCTGAGTCTGAGCTTCTCCGCTTTCGAAGAATTCAGGGTCTATCGCGACCCGCTTTACCAATACGCGACGGCGAAACGATTGAACCTCATCTGACGCCATCGCTAGGGTCCATCCGCCCTCACGCCGTCCGGCGCATGGCGCCGCCGGCGGCGTCGGCGATTGATCGCGCGCCGAACAGGATGAAGATGACGCCGACGACCCGCGTGACTGCGATGCCGTGGGTCAGGAAGAACCTCCGCACCGCCGGCAGGCCGGCGGCGAAGATCAGCGTCGCGTCGGCGAGGAGGAAACCTACGAAGGCGGCGACGAACATCTGCGGCGCGTCGGCGGCGTGAAGCGCGACGATGTACGGCGCGACGATCGCGGAAAACATCGCCAGCGCGACCGGATAGGATTTTGGATTGGTGAGGCCGAAGGCCATGCCGGTCGCGAGCGGCCGGCTCGCGCCGATCGTCCGCGGCTTGGCGTCCTTGCGCGTCATCACCGCGCGGAGGCCGAGATAGATAAGATAGAGCCCGCAGACGAAGCCGAGCAGTTCGAACAAAGTCGGGCCGATCCGGTTGGCGCCGACGATGGCGGCGACCGCGAGCGCCCCCCACGTCACGTCGCCGACGAGATGGCCCGCGATGAACCAGGCGCCGGAGACGCGCCCGCGCGAGGCGGCGAGGGTGAACAGCGCCAGGAACGCCGGCCCCGGCGTGACGACGTAAAGATACGCGGCGGCGAGCGTCGCGACGAGGATCTGGGGACTGGTCATAGGGTCTCCGGGCGGCGGGGACGGATTCCTTCCTCAGCTTGCTTCTATCGAATTCTCACAAGCAGAATTCAAATGCTTTCATGGGGTTGCGCGGAAATATGGATGTGGGACGAAAGCTGCTGCGGAGGCTGGCCGAGAGGGCGTGAGATCGATGCCTCATGCGGCGCGTTCCGTGCGCTCCAACTTCGTGCCCCCTTCGTGTCCTTCGTGGTGAAACCTTTGTCACAATAAAGAACTCCAAGTTACACGAATCAATGCGTTTTCCGCCGCTCAGCCGCCCCGTCGAAACGCAACTTCAAATGCGGAATTTGGTCGCCCATCCGGGTATAAGCGGACTTGCGTGTCCTTCCGTCTGCTGTCTCCCTGTTACCCGAGAATCATTTCCCTGTTACCCGCGAATTATCTCCCTGTTATCTGCTGTTCCGCGCGCACCCGAAACTATTGCCCAACATATTGTTATTCAAGTGGTTTTTCCTGCGAACCGGTCGGAAAACCGCCTGTTTTCTCTCTGTTATTTGGGCGTTATCAGGGAGTATCAGGGAGAATCGGGCGCCAAGCACTCTCCTTCGCGGCCCTTGACCTCCGGCAATGGGCGCCGCGGCGCACGATATCATCCCTTGTCCTCCAGCAGGCGCTTGAGCGCATAAAGCGCCGCATGCGCCTCGCGCGGACTTAAGCTATCGGGATCGAGCGCCGCGACCGCCTCGCGCAATTCGTCGCGCGCCGGCGCGGCAGGCGGGGGCTCGTAGGAGAACAGCGGCAAGGCGTCGAGGGTGCCGCTCGGGCGCGCGGCCTCGAGGTCGGCGAGCGCTTTTCGCGCCCGTTTGACGACCGAGGCCGGCAGACCGGCGAGCTTGGCGACCTGGATGCCGTAGGAGCGGTCGGCAGCGCCGCGCACGACCTCGTGCAGGAAGACGAGGCTTCCCTTGAACTCGCTGACCCGCATGGTGAGGTTGACGAGCCGCGCAAGAGTCTCGGCGAGCTGGGTCAGCTCGTGGAAATGGGTGGCGAACAGCGCGCGCGACCGGTTCGCCGCATTGAGGTGCTCGACGCAGGCGTAGGCGATCGACAGGCCGTCGAAGGTCGCCGTGCCGCGTCCGATCTCGTCGAGGATGACGAGCGAGCGCGCGGTCGCCTGATTGAGGATGGCCGCCGTCTCGACCATCTCGACCATGAAGGTCGAGCGGCCGCGCGCCAAATCGTCCGCCGCGCCGACGCGCGAGAAGAGGCGGTCGACGACGCCGACATGGGCGCGCGCCGCCGGGACGTAGGCGCCCATCTGGGCGATGAGCGCGATCAGCGCGTTCTGGCGCAGATAGGTCGACTTGCCCGCCATGTTCGGGCCGGTGACGACGGCGATGCGGCCGCCGTCGGCGACGTCGCCCGAAAGATCGCAGTCGTTGGCGACGAAGGGCTCACCTGCGGCTTTCAGCGCCGCCTCGACCACCGGATGGCGGCCGCGCTCGATTACGAAAGCGAGCGAGGCGTCGACCAGGGGCCGCGTCCAGTCGCGCTTGACGGCGAGTTCGGCGAGCGCCGCGGCGACATCGATCTCGGTCAGCGCCGCGCCGAAGCCGCGCAGGCGGTCGCCCTCGGCGAGACAGGCCTGGCGCAGCCGCTCGAAAGCGTCGAGTTCGAGCGCGAGCGCCCTATCGGCCGCGGAGGCGATGCGCGCCTCGAGATCGACGAGAGCGCTGGTGGTGAAGCGCAAGGCGCCGGCCATCGTCTGGCGGTGGATGAAGGCGGCGTTGAGCGGCGGCCTCAGCAGCGCCTCGCCCTGCGCCTGCGGCGTCTCGATGTAATAGCCGAGGAAGTTGTTGTGCTTGATCTTGAGCTGCCTGACGCCCGTCTCCTCGGCGTAGGACGACTGCATCTCGGCGATGACGCGGCGGCTTTCGTCGCGCAACGCCCGCGCCTCGTCGAGGGAGGCAAGGGCGCCCGGCCGCACGAAGCCGCCGTCGCGCTTGACGAGCGGCAAGTCGTCCGCGAGCGTCGCTTCGAGATCCCGTTCGAGCGCGCCGCAATCGACGCTGAGCGCCGCGTAATCGCGCCGGAGTTCCGGCGGCAGGTCTCCGGCTGATTCCAGTATGCGCGCGAGCGCGCCCGCCGCGGCGAGGCCATCACGTATCGCGGCGAGGTCGCGCGGGCCGGCGCGATCGAGGCTGAGGCGCGCCAGCGAACGCAGGAAATCGGGCGCGCCCGCAAGAGTCCGCCGCAGCGCTTCACGCAGGCTCGCGGCCTCGACGAGGAAGTCGAGGGAATCGAGGCGCTCGTTGATCGCGTTGGGATTGGTGAGCGGGCTTGCGAGCCGTTCGGCGAGAAGCCGCGCGCCGGCCGGCGTGACCGTCAGGTCGATTGTCGCGAGAAGAGAGCCGTCGCGCGCGCCGCTCAGCGTCCGGGTCAGCTCGAGGTTGGCGCGCGTCGCCGGATCGATCTCGAGGTTCGCGCCGCGCGCCCGCCGCGTCGGCGGCGACAGCGCCGGCCTCGCCTCGAACTGGGTGCGCTTGACATAGGAAAGCGCGAGCGCCGCGGCGGCGATCTCGGCGCGGCCGAAGGCACCGAAGCCGTCGAGCGTCTCGACGCCATAGAATTCGCACACCCTTCGCTCGGCCGCCGATCCGTATCCGGCTTCCCGGGCTAGGGGCGTCGCGGGCACGCGCATGTCGGTGACCATGCGCTGGAACGAGGCCTCGTCGTAGACCGCCTGGGCGGCGACGATCTCGCTCGGCTCGAGCCGCGCGATCTCGGCGGCGAGGCCGGTCTCGTCTGCTTCGCTCAGAGAGAACGCGCCGGTCGAGAGATCGAGCGCCGCGAGGCCGTAGGTCCAGCGCGCCTCGTTGGCGCGGACGCGCTGGACCGCGACGAGGAACCGGGCGCGCCCGGGCTCGAGGAGCCGCTCCTCGGTGATCGTGCCCGGCGTCACCAGCCGCACGACGTCGCGCCTGACGACCGACTTCGCGCCTCGCTTCCGGGCCTCCGCCGGGTCTTCCAGCTGTTCGCACACGGCGACGCGATGGCCGAGCGCGATCAGCCGGTTGAGGTATTCGTCGGCGCGCTCGATCGGCACGCCGCACATGCGGATGTCCTCGCCCTCGTGCTTGCCGCGCTTCGTCAGCACGATGCCGAGCGCGCGGCTCGCGACCTCCGCGTCGTCGAAAAAGAGCTCGTAGAAGTCGCCCATCCGGTAGAACAGCAGGCAGTCCGGATTGGCCGCCTTGATCTCGAAATATTGGGCCATCATCGGCGTCAGCCGGGCGGCGACGCTTTCGGGACCGGGGTTGGCGCTCGAGGCTTCCATGCGCCCGGAGCCTAGCAAATCGGGGCTTGGCGCGCAGGGGCGGACGAAGGATATCCACGGTGGCGCAAACCGGCTGGCGACGCGTCGACGGTATAGACTACGATATATATCATTGTCCAACTGGGGAGCGCCATGACTGAAATCGCCAAGTTGTTCAAGAACGGGCGCAGCCAAGCGGTGCGGCTGCCGGCGGCCTTTCGCTTCGACGGCGATCAGGTGTACATCCGCCGCGATCCGCTGAGCGGAGACGTCATTCTGTCGGCCAAGCCGCGCTCCCTGGATCGCCTTTTCTCCGCCCTCGCGAAAAGTCCGGCGCCGAAGGATTTCTTGAACCCCGCCGAGCGCAATCGGGAGGCGCCAGAGCGCGATCCCCTCGAGGGCTGGGACAAGTGACTCGCGTCATGCTCGTTCCCACGCTCCGGGTCGAGGACTGCACTACCGACTGAGGCGATAGGCCTCGGGCCGCGTTCCGCATCCGGGAGCGCGGCGCTCTTCAGGCCGCGTTCGCCTTGAGTAGTCGCCGCGCCTTCAGCGCGGTGGCAGCCATCGTGTAGCCTCCGTCGGCGCCGTCGACGAAGTGGACGTGGCCGCGATCGCGGTAGGACGGCACGAAACAGGTGACTTGCGCGCCGGCCTGCCGGAACGTGCCGTAGTCGGCGAAGTCCACCGCCGCGGCCAGCCGCGTCTCCAGGGCGTCGGCGAACGCTTCGGAACAGTCGAGCGTCAGGCGCAGGCCGTCGTCGAACTTGCGAAAGTCGGCGTTGGCGGCGACGTCGCCGACATAGGTCGCCATGTCGAACGGCCCCGCCCGCAGCATGAACCGGTGGAAGACCGCCGCCGTCAGATAGCCCTTCAGCGCCGTCATGAGCGATTGGACGCGGGACGCTCCGGCGGCCTTGGCGGCCGAGGCCTCGAGGCTGACTGCCGTGCGCGGCTCGGCGATGCTGAGACTCTCGACCGTGATCGGCCGGCCGCCGTCGGCGGCGGAAAGCGCCATGCGGACGACGTCGTCAAGGAGCGCGGCGAACCGGGGGTCTTCGCGGCGCGGGGCGGCGATCACCGACAGAATGACGCCGTGCCTCGCCGGCGTGACGCTCCATCGACAGGAAAGGCCCGAAAGATCGGGACGGGCGTCGGGCGGCGCTGGCGCGAGCGCGTACCCGCCGCGCTTGACCTGAGCCTCGAACCAGGCGAGCCCGCCGCCCGTGAACATCGCATAGGCGCAATGCGGCGAAGCGCCGAATCGCGCGACCCGCACGTCGCGCCCGGCCGCCCGGATGTCGCCGACCGGAAGCATCGCCGCCCGCAGATCGATCCGAAATTCGGCGTGTGAAAAGGACGCCATCGCCGCGAGCGCCCGCGCCGCCGCGGCCGCGGCGGCCGGAGAGACGGCGAAGCTCGCGCCGTCGCCGCCGAAGACGAAAGGAAACGACCGGCGATTCAGCGCGTTGCAGACGGCGGCGATCACGCCCGCGCCGACTATGTTGACCGCCTTGTACCGCCCCTGCGCCACCGCCTCGGTCGAGGCGACGACGTCGGAGAATCCGACGACCCAGCTGTCGGGCAGCGGCCGATAATTCTCGACCTTCACCGCTTCGGCGAAATCATCCAGGACCGGGAGAGTGTCGTAGAAATCGCTTTCGTCGCTTTGCATCGGGTGCCTGCCTCCTCCAAGCCTAGGCTACCGCAACGGCGCGGCTCGGAAAATCAGCGTCTGAGATTCATCTGGATGAGAGGCCCGGGTCCCGCGCCAAGCGATAAACCGCGCCCCGCCTCGATCGCCGTGCGCACGAAAGCCTTGCCCGCGGCGACGGCCTCCGGCAGCGGCTTGCCGAGAACGACATGGGCCGCGATCGCGCTCGACAGCGTGCAGCCGGTTCCGTGCAGGTTCGTCGAGGCGAGCCTCGGCGCGGCGAAGCGGCGGACGCCGTCCGTCGTCACGAGGAGGTCGACGGCCTCGTCGCCCTCGAGGTGGCCGCCTTTCATCAGCACGGCCCGGGGCCCCAGGGCGATCAGCGCGGCGCCCTGTCGCGCCATGTCGGCTTCGCTTCGGGCGATCCCCTCGCCGAGCAGCGCCGCCGCCTCGGCGAGATTGGGAGTGAGGCAGTCGACCCGGGGCAGGAGCTTCGCCCGGACCGCCTCGAGGAGGCCCGCTCCGCTCAGCGGGTCGCCGGACGATGCGGCCATGACCGGGTCGTAGACGACGAAGGCGCCATTTCCTTCTCCCCTTGCGGGAGAAGGTGGACGCGCGGAGCGCGGCCGGATGAGGGGTTCGGCGCACAGTGAGCGCGCCTCGCGGCGCGGACCCCTCACCCCCGACCCCTCTCCCGCAAGGGGAGAGGGGAGTCTTTCCGCCACCGTTTCGACGATCGCCGCGCTCCCCAGCATGCCGATCTTGACCGCGGCGACGGCGAAATCCTCCATCACCGCGTCGATCTGCGCCGCGACGACCTCCGGCGGCGCGAGGTGGATCGCCCGCACGCCCAGCGTGTTTTGCGCGGTCAGCGCAGCAATCGCGGTCGCGCCGTAGACGCCGAGCGCCGCGAAAGTCCTGAGATCCGCCTGAATCCCGGCTCCCGCGCCCGAGTCGGAGCCTGCCACGGAGAGCGCGATCGGCGTTCGCGCGGTCACGCCGGGCGCGTCGCCGCGATCCATTCCCTCGCGCGCGCCTCCGGGTCGGCGTTCAGCGTGATGTCGGTGACGACGGCGACGACGTCCGCGCCGGCGGCGAGACAGAGTTTCGCCCGCTCGACGGTGAGGCCGCCGATGGCGACGAGCGGGATCGCGCCGATGCGGCGCTTCCATTCGCTGATGCGTGCGAGCCCCTGCGGCGCGAAGGCCATCGCCTTGAGGATCGTCGGATAGATCGGCCCGAGCGCGACATAGTCGGGATCGAGCGCCAGCGCCCGGTCGAGTTCCGCCTCGTCATGCGTGCTGACGCCGAGCCTCAAGCCCGCCCGACGGATCGCCGCGATGTCCGCGCCGTCGAGATCAGCCTGGCCGAGATGGATCCAGGGCGCGCCTTCATCGATCGCGATGCGCCAATAGTCGTTGACGACGAGCGTTGCGCCAGCCTTGGCGCAGATCGCCAAAGCCGCCCGCGTCTCCCGCGCGACCATCGCCTCGTCCTTGTCCTTCACGCGCAATTGCACGAGCCGCGCCCCGATCCCGACGAGCCGGGCGACCCTCTCGGCGCTGTCGACGATCGGGTAGAAGGGATCGAGTCCTCTCACGAAAGATTGGCCTTCCCAACCACCGGCGTCGAGGGCGCGGCCATGTCGCGCGGTTGCATCGGACCGGCGAGGAACGCCGCGCGGCCGGCCTCGATCGCCTGGCCGAAGGCGCGCGCCATCGCAACCGGATCGTCCGCCTTGGCCACGGCGGTGTTGAGCAGCACGCCGTCGTAGCCAAGCTCCATCGCCGCCGCCGCCTGCGAGGGCAGGCCAAGGCCCGCGTCGACGATCAGCGGGACGCCGGGAAAATGCGCTCGGAGCGCGCGCAGGCCGAACACGTTGTTGAGCCCCTTGCCCGAGCCGATCGGCGCGCCCCACGGCATCAGCACCCTGCAGCCCGCCTCGATCAGCCGCTCGGCGACGACGAGGTCCTCGGTCGTATACGGGAACACCTCGAAGCCGTCGGCCGTGAGGATCCGCGCCGCCTCGACGAGGCCGAACACGTCCGGCTGCAGCGTGTCGGCTTCGCCGATCACCTCGAGCTTGACCCAGGGCGTGCCGAACACCTCGCGCGCCATCCCAGCCGTCGTCACCGCCTCCTTGACGCTGTAGCAGCCGGCGGTGTTCGGCAGCACGCGCGCGCCGATGTCGCGGATGAGCCGCCAGAAATCCTGACCCTCCTTGAGCCGCGCCGACTCGCGCCTGAGCGAGACGGTGATGATCTCGGCTCCGCTCGCGCGCACCGCGTCGACGAGGATCGCCGGGGAGGGATATTGCGACGTGCCGAGCATGAGGCGCGAGCGCAGCGTCGCGCCGTAGAGGGTGAGGTTGGGGACTTGGGTCATGGGTCCTTGCGTCCGTTAGCGATCGCGCCGAGCGCGTCATTGCGAGCGAAGCGAAGCAATCCAGCCTTCGCGCAGGGCACGGAAAGATGAATCTCGATCCCTACCATCCTCATCGCCTATTCGCTTCTTGAAACTTGGCGTATCGATGTTCGAGGTAAGGGCGGTGCCGTTCAGTGAAGGCAATTCGGACGCCGTCTCGCAGGCCCATCCTGCGCCGGTTATCCGAGGACAGTCGCACGGATAGGCAAACTTCACCCGATGGCGAAAAACCGATGAGATCGGCGTCGATGTGGGCAGCGAGGTAGAGGCCATTGTGTTTGTCGCCTCGTTCGGCTGGGGTCTGCTCGGATTCGCTGAACGCCTTGATATGGCAGGCTTGCAAGAGGGCTGGGCATTCGATGCCGGTGACCGCGCATTTGCTCTGCCAATATTCTCTCACCTCTTCGGCGAAATCGTCCTGACCGATCCGAGCAAGAGCAATCGTTTCTCGTTGAGTATCGCCCGTTTCGAGCGCGTGCTCGGGTTCGTCGTCGGCCCATTCCGACAGTTGTCCGGCTCGCGAAAAAACTTCGGCGAATATCGCGTCAACGAGCTTAGGTACGTGGTACTGCCGCCAATTGAACGCAAGCTGCCCGCCGTGCATAAGATCTCGATTGAGCGTCCGCGTCGCCAGCAGGAACCAATCCGAATGGAAAAGGTCTTCGAGTTGGTCGAGTGACGCGCCAGTAATCCGGAGCTTGACTTGCGTGCGCGTGTTCCCGTTAGCGGCTTCCCATTGTACGTGGCCTCAAAACTTGACGGAAGTTGGTAGCCCGAGTTTCGCGCGCCCTCTAGCGTCTCCGCGTCGATATATACCTCACCATCCGCCTTGACCTTGTCGTCCGCGGAATCCGCGCGGCGGAAATCGATCCACAGTACACGTTGTCGCCAGATGTTGATTATGGCCGCAGCGCCTCTTTCGACAATTGTTATGTTCCACCAGCCTCGCTCAGTGTTCGACGGTTGCGTTTTGAGCGGCTCAAATATCGCGTTCTCGATATACCGCCGGAGGAAGGCGGCGAAAGACCGCCATTCGGGCGCCTCCCGAAGGAGCCCGAGGCGATCGTCATATGGATCATCCGCAAGTGCCGGATGGTCCCTCAACGGCGGTGCGTCTTCTATGAGTGGCGATGTCAGCCACGCGTTTTGCTCATCCGGCGTCGCGATCTCGTCAAGCTTGGGACGCTTCGGCTGTTTCGCCATGTGTAACCCCCAAACTCCTTACTCCGACCATCATCCAAGAACGTCACTGCGAGGAGCGGAGCGACGAAACAATCCAGCGTCGCAGCAACCGCCCTACGATCCCTTGGATTGCTTCCCCGGGGTTCGGCAATGACGCATGGCTCACCCCCCCTGCCTCGGCGCAAGAATCTCGATCCGGTCGCCGTCCTTCACCGGCGTCGCCTCGCGCGCCCCCGCCGGCACGAACTCGCCGTTGAGCGCGGTCGCCACTTTCGCCTCGGCGTAGTCGAGGGCCTCGAGCGCCGCGGCCAACGTGGTCGCCTCGACGTCGCGCGGCTCGCCGTTGACCACGACTTTCATGTCCCCGCTTCCACGTCTATCGAGCGCATCATCGCCTTCGATCCTCTAGCGGATCACGCCCCGATCCTCATGGCGCGACGGCAGTTCGAGCTCTCCTTCGCCGGCAAGGTTATCGAGCAGCCATTTGCCGAGATGCAGTTGGCCCTTGCGCGACTCACCAGCCGTTACAGGTCGTTCCCCCGCCCGCTCGAAGGCCAGCGCCGCCGCCCGCTCCGCGAACGCCGGCGCGAGCAGGAACCCGTGGCGGTAGAAGCCGTTGAGGAAGATGCGGCCGTCGCGCTCCTCGATACGCGGCTCGTTGTCGGGATACGCGGGGCGCACGTCGGCGCTCATCTCCAGGACTTCCGCCTCGCCGAACGCCGGATGGAGCGCGTACGCCGCGCTCAGCATCTCGATCGCGGAGCGCACGGAAACCGCGCCTCTCTCGGCGCTCTCGATCATCGTCGCCCCGATCATGTGTTCGCCGTCCGTCCTCGGCACGACATAGAGCGGAATGCGCGGATGAAGGAACCGCACTGTGCGCGTCAGCCTCAAATCCGGCGAGCGCACGCGGATCATCTCGCCGCGCACGCCGCGCAGGTCGGGCAACTGCGGCCGCGCGGCGAAACCGCGGCAGTCGACAATGATTCCCGCCTCCGGCCCGAGCCGTGTCCCATCCTCGCCGAAGCGCAATTCGACCCCCTGCCCGCGCAGCTCCTGCGCGAGCGCGCGCAACGCGGCGCGCGGATCGAGATGACCCTCGCCGGCGAAGAAGAGGCCGTTGCGGAAGCGGCCCGAGAGATCCGGCTCGAGCGCGGCGATGCGCGCTTCATCGACGCGCTCGTAGCCATCGGTCCGCTGGGCGAAGCGCTCGATCTCGCCGACGTCGCGCGGCGGCGCGACCACCAATGTTCCGGCCCGGGCCACACCCGGCGCATGGGCTTCCCACCAGTCGATCGCATGACGCCCGAGTTCGACCACCTGCGGCGGCGCGCTCTCGCCTTCGCAGAACGGCGCAAGCATGCCCCCCGCGAGCCAGGACGCGTTGCCGCCGAGCTCCGGCGACCGCTCGACCAGCGAAACCTCCGCTCCACGCTCCGCGAGCGTCAGCGCGGTCGTTAAGCCCACAACACCAGCGCCCACGACCGTCGCGCGCATTTCACTCCGCCGCCTTCACGTAGAGAGCGCCGCCGGCCTCGATGAATTCGCGCGATTTCTCGGCCATGCCGGCCATCGCCTCGGCTTCCGCCCGCAGGTCCTGCGTGATCTTCATCGAGCAGAACTTCGGCCCGCACATCGAGCAAAAATGCGCGACCTTGTGGCTGTCCTTCGGCAAGGTTTCGTCGTGGAACTTTTGCGCCGTGTCGGGATCCAGCGACAGATTGAACTGGTCCTGCCAGCGGAAGTCGAAGCGCGCCCGCGAGATCGCGTCGTCGCGGATGCGCGCCGCCGAATGGCCTTTGGCGAGATCGGCGGCGTGGGCCGCGATGCGATAGGTGATGACGCCTGTCTTCACGTCCTCGCGGTCGGGCAGGCCGAGGTGCTCCTTCGGCGTCACGTAGCAGAGCATCGCCGTGCCGAACCAGCCAATCATCGCCGCGCCGATGCCAGAGGTGATATGGTCGTAACCCGGCGCAATGTCGGTGGTCAGCGGCCCGAGGGTGTAGAAGGGCGCTTCGCCGCATTCGCTGAGCTGCTTCTCCATGTTGATCTTGATCTTGTGGATCGGCACGTGGCCGGGGCCCTCGATCATCACCTGGCAGCCCTTGTCCCACGCGACCTTGGTGAGTTCCCCGAGCGTCTCGAGCTCCGCGAATTGCGCCGCGTCGTTGGCGTCGGCGGTCGAGCCCGGCCGCAAGCCGTCGCCGAGCGAGAACGACACGTCGTATTTGCGCATGATGTCGCAGATGTCGCCGAAGCGCTCGTAAAGGAAGCTTTCGCGATGCCCAGCAAGGCACCAGCGCGCCATGATCGAGCCGCCGCGCGAGACGATGCCGGTCACCCGCTTCGCCGTCAGCGGCACATAGGCGAGCCGCACGCCGGCGTGGATGGTGAAATAGTCGACCCCCTGCTCCGCCTGCTCGATCAGCGTGTCCTTGAACACTTCCCAGTCGAGCTTGAGCGGATCGCCGCCGACCTTCTCCAGCGCCTGGTAGATCGGCACTGTGCCGATCGGAACCGGCGAATTTCGCACGATCCAGGAGCGGATGTTGTGGATGTTGCGGCCGGTCGAGAGATCCATGACCGTGTCGGCGCCCCAGCGGATCGCCCACACCATCTTCTCGACTTCCTCGGCGACGCCGGAGCTGACCGCCGAATTGCCGATGTTGGCGTTGATCTTGACGAGGAAATTGCGGCCGATCGCCATCGGCTCGAGCTCGACGTGGTTGATGTTGGCCGGAATGATCGCGCGCCCGCGCGCCACCTCGCTGCGGACGAACTCCGGCGTCACGAATTCCGGAATCTCGGCGCCGAAGCTCTCGCCGTCGGCGATCCGCGCGCTTGCCTCGTCGACCGCCGCCTCGCGCGCCAGGTTCTCGCGATGGGCGACATAGATCATCTCTTCGGTGATGACGCCGGCGCGGGCGAATTCGCACTGGGTGATGAACTGGCCCGGGCTTCCGGCGCGCAGCGTCCGCGTCGCGGGGCAGAGCGGCGCGAGACGATCGGCCGAGACGGCGCCGTTGTCCTCCGGCCTGATCGAGCGACCTTCGATTGCGGCGTAGCCGCGCGACGCGATCCAGGACTCGCGCACCGACGGCAGGCCCCAGGCGAGGTCAATCCGCGCCGCGCTCTCGGTGTAGGGGCCCGAGGGGTCGTAGACCCGGACTGGCGGCTCCTTCGGGTCGCTGAGCGCGATCTCGCGGAACGGCACGCGGATGTCCGCCCGGCCCTTCGGCGAGGCGTAGACCTTGCGCGAGCCGGCGATCGGCCCGGTCGTGACGTCGTGCGGCGCGGCGAATTTGGGAATCTCGTTCATAGCCGTCTCCTCGCGCGTTGCAGTCCGACGGCGGAGAGGGGCTGACCGGATGGAGGAAATACGGCCGCTTCAGTCCCTTCGCCGGCATGACCCGGATCAGGTTCAAAGGGTTCGGCTCGTCGCCGTCTCAGCCCCGTTTCGGGACGCCCCTCGAGCAATTACGGAATTTGGGACTCGGAAGGCGTTCTGTCAAGCCGCCTGAATGCCGTCGCGATTATCCGTTCAGCGGCAGCGGGGGGCGGCCGTTCGCGGCGCGCCTGCGGGCGGCGAAGCGCGCGGCGAGCGGCGCGATCCCCGGCGCGCGGCTCATGGACGCCGCCGCCCTCCGCCGCCATTGGCGCAGAACCGCAGCCGCAGCGTGCTTGTAGGGCGCGACGATGCGGTGGGCGTAATTATGCCAGACGATCACCTTGCGATAAGCCCAGGCGAACCACGGCATCGTCATCAGCCTGTGCTCGGTCAGGTCGAAAATCGCCGGAAGGACGGCGATCGCGAGGAGTTTGAGCACGATCCAAGCGATCACGCCGAGAACAACGTAGCCCATCGCGATGGCGACCGTGGCCACCACCAACAGGGGCTCCACAATCAGAAACGGCACAAGGAAAATCAGCAGCACCAACGGCGTCGGCAGGCGGTCGACGACGGCGACGAAGCCCTGCTTGAATCGTGTCCAGGGGATCAGCCGGACGATCAGGCGCGCGACGACGATCAGGCCGTCCCACATCCCGGCGGCGGCGAGAAACGCCATCGCCAGCGCCAAAAGCGCGGTCCGCCTTATTCTGTGGTTCTTCATCCAGCAAAAACCGACGAAAATTCCGTGACGATCCGTTCACAGACGCATGACAATGCCCATTCATCGCGGCGCGCGCAAGGCCTTTGGCGCCGCAATACGGCCATCAATAGACTGTTAACGCTGCGCGGGCTTCCCTGCATTCATGAAAATAAGAGCAAAGGATCGGTAAGGTTGCCGGAACCTTGCCTTAACGCTTCGGCGCCTAGTCAGCGCCGGGCGGGGATCGTCAGGAGCGTTTTATGGGAGCGGGGAAATCCAGGCTATCTTTGGCATTGACGACAGCGATCGCGCTTGGTCTGGGCTTGAGCGCCTGCGCCCGCCACAACGCAGACAGCGATCTCGCGGCCGGCGCGGGCTATGGCGCAGCCGGTCCGGGCAGCGTGCAGGAGTTCAACCAGACCGTCGGCGACCGCGTCTTTTTCGACACCGATCAGACCGACCTGTCGCCGGCCGCCCAGGCGACCCTCGACAAGCAGGCGGCTTGGCTCAACCTGTACAACCGCTATTCCTTCACCATCGAGGGCCACGCGGACGAGCGCGGCACGCGCGAGTACAATTTCGCCCTCGGCGCGCGGCGCGCCCAGGCGGTGCATGACTACCTTGTTGCGAAAGGCGTCTCCGCCGCGCGGATGAAGACGATCAGCTACGGCAAGGAGCGGCCGGTCGCGGTGTGCGACGACATCTCGTGCTGGTCGCAGAATCGCCGCGCCGTCACCGTACTGAACGGTGCCGGCCCGGCGAGTTGATGCGTCCAGAATGGCGGGTTTTTGGCTCGAAAGGCGATGAGGTCGTCATGGCCGTCCCCGGACTTGATCCGGGGATTGACTCGGCCATCCACGCCGCAGTCGCGGCCAAGAGGGATTGGGTGAAACGCTGGCTGGGCTGCATATGAAGATTGTGGAATTGTTCAAGTTTCTCGCTTCCCCGGAGGCGTCGTCCGCATTTGACCGCCTGGATGGCCGGGTCAATCCCCGGATCAAGTCCGGGGACGGCCATGACGCGCGCGAGCTCTTGCGCCTGACGGCCGCTGCGGCGCTCGCGTGCGTTGCCCTCGCCTCCCCGGCGCAAGCCCAGGGCTTCGACTTCTTCCACCGCCAGCCTCCGCCGACGGCCCCGATGACGCCGCCCGCCGACGTTCCCGGCGAGGCGCCGGCCGACGACAACGAGACGGCGGCGCTGGTGCTCCGGATCAACCGCCTCGAGGAGGAGTTGCGCCAGGCGAACGGCCGCATCGAGCAGCTCGAGAACGCTGAGCATCGGCTGGAGGATGAGTTTCAGAAGTTCCGCCAGGACGTCGAATACCGCTTCGGCGAGCGATCGGGCGAGGCCTCCGCCCCGGTCGCCGTCATCTCCGGCGCGCCGCCCGCCGCGCCGCCGCCCGCCGCGGCCCCTCCCGCGACCGTGATCGAAGCGCCCGTGACGGTGAGGCCGAGGAAGTCGGACGCCTTCGACCCCGGCGCCGACCCGAATGCGCCGGGCGCGCCGCAACGGCTCGGAACCACGGCGCCGAGCGCGCCGCTCGTCCGTCCAGTCCCTCCCGCCGGGCCGCCGCTCGAACTCGGCAGGGGGCCGACGCCGCCGACTCCGCTCGCGACAGGGCCGACGATCGTCGGCACGGGCGTGGCGATGTTGGACGCGCCGCGCGAACAGTTCAACACCGCGCTGCAGGCCTTTCAGAATGGGCAGTACCAGCAGGCCGAAGACGGGTTCAAGGCGTTCATGGCCGGCAACCTCGGCCACCGGCTGACGCCCGACGCGATCTTCTACGTCGGCGAAACCTACTTCCAGCGGTCTCGCCCGCGGCAGGCGGCAGAACAATACTTGAAGGTGACGACCGACTACTCCAGATCGTCGCGGGCGCCCGAGAGCATGGTGCGCCTCGGCCAGGCGCTCGCCGCGCTCGGCAATTCCGAGCAGGCCTGCGCCACCTTCGCCGAATTGGGCAAGCGCTATCCGAACGCGACCCAGTCGGTGAAGAAGCTCGCCGAACGCGAGATGGCCAAGGATCACTGTTGAACGCGGACTGCGCCGATCCGCTTACGGCAGAGCAAATCGACGCGCTGTTCGCGCCGCTTCTGGATGCCAAGACGCTGCTGATCGCCGTCTCGGGCGGCCCCGATTCGACCGCGCTTCTTTTGATGGCGACCGAATGGGCGGCGCGGCGCGGCGCGCGCATTGCCGCCGCGACAGTCGACCACCGGCTGAGGCCCGCGAGCGCGACCGAGGCGGCGGCGGTCGCGATGCTCTCAGCGAAGCTCGGCGTCCCGCACAAGACGCTCGTCTGGACGGGCGCCAAGCCGTCGACCCGGGTGCAGGAGCGAGCCCGGGAGGCGCGCTACCGGCTCTTGACCGAGCACGCGCGCGCGATCGGCGCCGATGCGATCGCGACTGCCCACCATGCCGACGACCAGGCCGAAACCGTGCTCTTTCGCCTCGTGCGCGGCTCGGGCGTCGCGGGTTTGAGCGGCATGGAGGCGATGAGCCGGCGCGACGGCGTCACGATCGCGAGGCCCCTGCTCGGCGTCGCGAAGCGCGATCTCGTCGCATTCTGCCGATCGCGCGGCGCAGCCTTCGCGGACGATCCCTCGAACGCAAACCCGCGTTTCGCCCGGCCGCGCCTGCGCGCGCTGCTCGACCGCCTGGGCGAGGAAGGCCTGACCGCGGATGGCCTCGTCCGCCTGGCGCGCCGCGCCGCCGAGGCCAACGAAGCGCTCGAGCGAATGACGGCCGAAGTCGAGGCGAGACTCGGCGCCGACGGCCCGATCGACGCGAAAACCCTGTTCGCCGAGCCGATCGCGATCGTCCAGCGGACGCTCGCGCGGCGCATCGGCACGGCGGGAGGGCGCGACGAAAGCCGCATCGGCCTCGATAAGATCGAGGCGCTGGCCCTGCGGCTGCGCGAGGCGCTCGCGGACGGACGCGCGCTCAACGCCAACGTCGGCGGCGCGTTGGTCCGGCTCAGCGCGAAGGGAAGGCTCGGCATCGGGCCGGAGCCGGCGAGGAAAAGGCGGTAGGCAGTCGCGCGGCCCACCTTCTCCCGTTCGGGAGAAGGTGGCGCGGAGCGCCCGGCATCAAGCCCGGGTTGGAGAGGGGCTTGGCGGCCCGATTCTCCCTGATACTCCCTGGTAACAGGGACGAAACAGAGAGGATGGCGGTCTCCGGACCGGTTTTCGCGGGAAAATTCATTTTGATAACAATAGCTTGAGGAAAGTTGGCGGTGCACGAGGAACAGGAAGGTAACAGGGAGATGATTTCGCCATAACAGGGAGATCATTCGCCGTAACAGGGAGTGGAGGGACGCGCAAAACATGGAGATCGAGGGCTCCGGCGCCAGATGGGCCCTCAAACCCACGTTCGACGTCGCGATTCGAGGCGGCGGCGGAACGGAGGAAAGCGTATTTATTCGTGTAGCTTGGAGTTCTTCGTTGTCACAGAGCTTTCACCACGAAGGACACGACGGCGCACGAAGTCAGAGCAGACGAAAGCGCCGGAGGAGGGCATTCGATTTCCCGCCTCCTCGGCCAGCCTTCGCAACGAGGCGCCGTCCTAGTTCAAGTCCGCCGCGTAACTCCCTGAAAAACGTTGCGAATAAGACTTGTGCGAATTCGGTAGTCCCCGGCCCGAGAGCGGCGCCCCCCCCGACTGCCGACTGCCCATTTCCCAGCGCCGCCCAATCCGGCTATCCTCCCCCGGAAACGAAGCCGGGGAGGCCGACATGCTTTGGGGAATCGATCCGCTTTTGGACGCGGACCTGCTTTATGCGCTGCGCCGCATGGGCCATGGCGACGAGATCGCCATCGTCGACGCGAACTTCCCCGCGTCCTCGACCGCGAGTTCGACGGTCACGGGGCAGCCGCTCCTGATGGCCGGCGTTTCGGCCGCGCGCGCAGTCGAGGCGGTGCTGTCGGTGATGCCGCTCGACAGTTTCGTGCAGGACCCTGCGCTGCGGATGGAAGTGACCGGCGATCCGGTCGGCGTGCCCGCCGTACAGCAGGAAGTGCAGCAGGCGATCGACCGGGCGGTCGGCCGCCGCCAGCCGCTCGTCGGCATCGAACGCTTCGCCTTCTACGAGCGCGCGGCCGAAGCCTTCGTGATCCTCGCGACCGGCGAGCGCCGCCACTACGGCTGCTTCATCTTCAAGAAGGGCGTGCTGCCGGAGGAGTGAATTCGCTTCTCCCGCATAGCCCGTCGAGAGACGGGCGTCCTTCGACGCCCTTTGCGGGAGAAGAGCCTGCCCCCGGGCTTGACCCGGGGGTGGCGCGCAGCGCCGGATGAGGGCTCGAGCTTTCGCAGATCGAAGAACCAAATGGCGCGCGGCGATGCGATAGGGTCCTTCATCCGCTGTTTCGCTTCGCAATCGCTCGCGACGACGAGGATAGCTGCACGGACAGAATTCATTGCCCCTGAGCCGGTCGCGGATCCCCTGCGCCTCGCTCAATCGCTCTCCCTTAAATCGTGCGCGTCTCCCGCCGGCGTTTGTGCTATTCTGCGTGTCGTCTGAGGACGCGCCATGGTGGGAACGCGGAAAATCGCGGCGATCCTGGTCGCGGACATCGTCGGCTACAGCCGTCTCGCCGGCGCCGACGAGGAACGCACGCTGGCGCGGCTCCGGGGCTTGAGGAGCGATCTGATCGATCCGGCGATCGACGCGCATCATGGACGCATCGTCAAGCGGACCGGGGACAGCAGCCTCATCGAATTCCGCAGCGTGGTCGACGCGGTGCGCTGCGCCATCGAGGTGCAGAACGGCCTCATCGAGCGCAACGCCGGCCTACCGCCCGAGCGCCGCATCGAGTTTCGCGTCGGCATTCATCTGGGCGATGTGGTCGAGGAGAGCGACGGCGACTTGATGGGCGACGGCGTCAACATCGCCGCTCGGATCGAGAGCATCGCCGCGCCCGGAGCGATCTGTCTGTCCGAACAAGCCTATTGGCAGGTCAAGGGCCGGCTCGATTTGGCGGCTGCCGATCTCGGCCCGACCCAACTCAAAAACATCGTCGAGCCAATCCGGGTTTATGCGCTGCAAGTCGGCGTCCCCGCCCAGGCAAAGCCCGCGGCGACGAAAAACCGTTCGGCGCTGGCCACGCTCTTTGCGGGATTCGCCGTCCTGTTGGTCGTCGTCGCGGCGAGCGCCTGGTACATCCTCGCCAATCGATCCCCGCCCATCGCGTTGAACGCGCCGGCTGAGCCTGCGCACCTCTCGATTGTCGTGCTGCCCTTCGCGAACCTCTCCAACGATCCGAGCCAGGATTATTTCGCCGACGGCATCACCGAGAATCTCACCACCGATCTCTCGCGCCTCAGCGGCTCCTTTGTTATCGCCCGCAACACGGCCTTCGCCTTCAAGGGCAAGAATGTCGACGCCAGGGAGATCGGCAAGGAGCTTGGGGTCCGCTACGTGCTGGAAGGTTCGGTGCAACGCGACCAGAGCCGCATTCGGGTCAACGCCCAGCTCATCGACGCCGAGAGCGGCGGTCATCTTTGGGCCGATCGCTTCGACAAACCTCTCGCCGACCTGTTCGACATGCAGGACGAAATTGTCGCCAGCCTCGCCAACCAATTGGGGGCGGTGTTGGTCGTGAGCGAGGCCCGGCGCGCGGAACGGGCCCCCAACCCCGATTTGATGGACCTCTATTTTCAGGGGTTGGCTTGGTTCAATAAGGGATTCAATCCCGAGCAATTGGCGCAAGCGCGCGGTTTCTTCGAGCGCGCCCTCGCGCTCGAACCCGACAATCTCGACGCATTGATCGGCATGGCGTCAGTGGACGAGCGGGTCGCTACAAACTTCATGGTCGACGATCGGGCCGAGCGCCTCGCCGCGGCAGAGGCGATGCTGACCAAGGCCCTGTCGCTGGCGCCGAACAACGCCTGGGCGCATTACTGGATGGGTCTCGTCCAAATCGCAACCAACCGCGGCGCTCAAGGCACTGCCGAATGCGAGCGAGCATTGGCGCTGAATCCGAATTTGGCTGCCGCTCACGCGGCAATCGGCTTGGCCAAGCTGGTCAACGGACACGCCGAAGAAACCGAGAGTTATGTAATTGACGCGCTGCGCGTCAGTCCTCGCGATACGCTTG
>Ga0074044_10000621_pt1 | contig 33738 bp, 25 predicted proteins | sample BogForMeECP23OM1_FD_94443 | JGI IMG/M metagenome (GOLD analysis project Ga0074044, IMG submission 94443) | Bog forest soil microbial communities from Calvert Island, British Columbia, Canada - Bog Forest MetaG ECP23OM1 | ecosystem: Environmental > Terrestrial > Soil > Wetlands ...
AGGGCTAGGTGACGGAAGTTAGATGTCCTTCTGGACGAAACTTCAGTGTTTTCAGCACCCTTCTGCGAGGCAGTCACCGCCTCAGTCACCCTCGACTCTTGCAGTATGACACTTTCAGGACCCAGATTGACAAATTTTGCCAGTCGCCCCTCGTCTCCATCTTCACCTTCAAGCCGCCGTCAGATGCCGCAACTCCCATTCTGTGAACGCTCGCCCCGGCTTTTTTTGCGTCAGCTTTCGCTTTTCCGATGGTCTGGCAGCCCGTGGTGCAAGTGCGATCCGTGTCCGTAGCGCGCTTTACTTCCCGGAGAGGAGCGACTCCGCCGTTTTCTGCGCCTTGGGAAGATCCGGCGAGGAGCGCGCCACGCTCTCGGAAATCGCCTTGGCCTCGTCCGCGTGCCCCTCCAGTTGCAACGCCCGCGCCAGCAGCAAGTACCCAACATCGGTGGGCTGGACCGCCGCGGCGCGCGAGTACTGGCGAATGGCCTCCGCCAGGTCGCCATTTTCCTGGGCGATCAAGCCGAGCCCGACCATTGCCCTGCCTCGATCGGGCGCCAACTGGAGCGCCGTCTCGAAACACTGCTTTGCCTTCATCGACTGCCCCATTGAGCGATAGACAAATCCCAGACTGCCATAGGCCGAAGCGCGCATGCCCACGTCGCCCGCGTTGCGAACCACCGCCTGATAATGTTCGATGGCGGCCGGCAAATTGCCGCGGCGATCCTCATACGCGCCAAGATTCAGGTTGGCGGTCAAACCCTCGGGATGGATAGCGAGTGCGGCGCGGAAGTGCGCGGCCGCCTCTTCGGTTCTGCCATGGCTGTAGAGAAACTCTCCCAGGTTGTTCTCTGCGACATAGTTGTCCTGAGTGACCGCCAACGTGCGCTGCCAGAAGGACTGAGTATCGTGCCAGTAGCCAACTTGCCGGTAAGTGAGGGTCCCCAGCGCCAGCAGACAGGAAATCGCCGGAATGGCAAGCCATGTGGCGGAAATTTGATGCGCCTTGTCCCAGTCGCCTACCAGCCACGTCAACATCAGAAACAAGCCCACGAATGAGATGTAGGCATAGCGGTCCGCCATCCCCTGAAGGCCCACTTGTACCAGCCCAATCATCGGTACGAGGCTGCCCAGGAACCAGAACCATCCGACGGCAAGATACCGTTGCTCGCGGGCGCGGAGGACCAAGGCGGTGACGAGCAGCAATAAGACCACGGCCGCGCCTACTTGCCAGGGGGGATAGAGCTTGGTGGGGTGCGGATACATGGCCACGAGTTTCGATGGCCAGAGCGCCTTCCCCAGATAGAGCACATACGAGATCACGGCAGTCTCCAGCCGCAAGAGCAGGCTGTACTGGGAAAAAGTCTGGACGGCGCCTCCCGCCTTCTGGGCTCTCATCGTCACCACAGCGCTCGCTGCGGAGAGCAGCAGAAGGGGAACCTTTTCGAGTACCAGCCATCCGCTCCACAATCTGGGCACGTTCCCGTCTTGTGCCGCCGGACCGGCCGCGGCCGGAGCGCCAATCCGGCATAGCGGCCAGTAATCCCACAACCAGAGCAGAAATGGAAACGCGATCACCTGTGGTTTCGAGAGCAGCGCAAGCGCAAAGAAGCACGCCACTGCGGCGTATCGGCAGAGCCCGGATTTACCAAGACCAGATTTACCAAGGCCAGGCCTACGCGCGTACCAGACGTAGGCATACAGGGCGAGCAGAAAAAACATCATGCTCAAAACGTTCTTCCGCTCGGATGCCCAGGCCACGGACTCGACGTTGATCGGATGAAGCGCAAACAGGGCGGCGACCATCAGGCTGCGCCAGCGAAATCCCGTGGCGCTCTGGAGCAGCAGAAAGAGAAGGACAACGTTGGCCGCGTGCAGCAAGACATTCACGTAGTGGGGTCCGGCGGGATTCACGCCGAAAAGTTGACAGTCGAGAGCGTGGGAAAGCCAGGTCAGGGGATGCCAGTTCGCCTGCTGATAAGTGGTGAAAGCCCATTTCACGGTCTCCCACGTCAGGCCCGCCCTCACATGAGGGTTGTCCGCGATGTATCCATCGTCGTCATAGATGAACCCGTTGCGCGTCACGGGGTTGTAGGACACAAGCACAACGGCGGTCAACATCAGACACAACAGCAAGGTGCGTTGCGCCGGCGACTGAAACAGCTTGGAGGAAGCCGGGACTCCCGGTCGTTCGAGGTATTTCGCCACCGCGGCAGTGGAAGACGAACTCATGGACTCAACAATTCTGATCCAGACACCAACGATCGACCCAAGCCATGTGGAAAAACGGGATGCCATTTCGCCCACCCTTGACGGGTCATAATCGGGCGGCTCGTGAGCGAGACCTGTTCTTACTGCTAGGGTATCAGCCGCTGAAGGCATGCACGAAGACTGGCTGGCACCCCATAAGCACTATAGTAATTGCAAGCGCACTCCGATGCTTCCGAGCTCTTAACTGAAAACGGGCCGGCATGAACCTGATGGGGAGTTGTTACCTTGGAGTGGTGGCGAGCGATTCCGCGCCGTCGTAGTCAATACCACATCGCGGTAAAATCGTCATCAGCAGGGGTGGAATATTGTTTTGAGGAAGCGGTCCACCTTCCGCCAACGGAGTCGCTTCCACTTATCGACATGTCAGCGTCCCCCGAAAAGCGCGTCGTCATCTTCTGTCTGTTGTTGGCAGCCGCTACGCTCGCTTTCTACAATCCCATCGTCCGTAACCAGTTCGTCGATTTCGATGACTTGGCCTATATTGTGAAGAATTCCCATGTTCAGGTTGGTCTGACGTGGGACACCGTGAAGTGGTCGTTTACGACCTTTCGCGCCGGGAACTGGCATCCGCTGACCTGGTTGTCGCATGCCATGGACTGCCAGTTGTTTGGCCTCAATCCTGCCGGCCACCACTACACCAATCTTCTGTTGCACGCGGCCAACGTCGTACTGCTCTTCCTGTTGTTGAAGCAGGCCACCGGATTCACCTGGTCCAGTCTGGTGGTGGCCGCTTTGTTTGCCCTGCACCCAGTCAACGTTGAGTCGGTAGCCTGGGCCGCTGAGCGCAAGAATGTACTTAGCACGTTGTTCTTCCTGCTTGCCCTCCATGCGTACGACCGGTATGCGCGCACGGGCCGGCGTTATCTTTATCTGGCGGTCACTATTTTGTTTGCTTTGGGCCTGATGGCAAAACCGCAGATCATCACTTTGCCGTTTGTGCTGCTGCTTTGGGACTACTGGCCGCTGCAGCGAATGGGCGCGGCATCCGCGGCAGGAGGCTCGCCGGCTTCGACTCCACGCTCGTTCTACTTTCTGGTTTGGGAGAAGATGCCCCTTTTCGTTCTTGCCGCGGCGGATTCGGTCGTGACTCTGCTGGCACAGCGAGCCGGGAGCGCGGTCCGGACGGTTGCGGAAGTCTCGGTGTCGGCGCGGCTGGAGAACGTCTTTGTTTCCTATGTGCGATATATCGGAAAAGCGTTTTGGCCGTCTCGGCTCGCTCCCATGTATCCGCATCCGGGGAATTCGTTGCCCGCCTGGCAGGTGTTGGGAGCGGCGGCGCTGCTGCTTCTGGTGTCTGCGCTGGTGCTGCGCTGGCGCGACCGCCGCTATTTGCCCGTCGGCTGGTTCTGGTTTCTGGGAACTTTAGTCCCGATGACCGGCATTATCACGGTTGGCGAGCAGGCGATGGCCGACCGGTTCGTGTACATCTCCTTTATCGGATTGTTTGTCGCGGTCGTGTGGACCCTGGGCGCGGTGGCCTCCGAGCGTCGGATCCCCAGTGCGTGGCTCGCCGGCGCCGCCGTTCTCGTGGTCTTCAGTCTGGGATGCCTCACCTATCGCCAACTCGGTTACTGGCGCGACGATGAAACCCTCTGGCGCTATACGTTGAGCGTAACCGACGGGAATTACATGGCGCACGACAATCTCGCGCTCGCTCTGGCGAAGCAGGGCCGGTCCGACGAGGCGGTCTTTCAGTTCCGGGCGGCCAAGGCACTGCACCACTATCCGCCCGACCAAATCCTTGCCCTCGGTCATTACGAATTGCACGTTGGACATCTCCAGGAAGCGATCGAGGAATGCGATGCGGTGCTGCACGATTCCGCCGATCCCAAGCTTCAGGGCGCCGCATGGAGCGGGCTTGGTCAAGCTCACTTGCAGTTGCGCCACTACGATCAGGCCGCCGCGAGCTACCAGAGTGCTTTGCGCCTGAATCCTGACGACGGCATGGCGCTGACCGGTTTGGCGGTCCTGGCGCTGCGTCAGGGGCAGTCCGATGTGGCGGTCGCTCAGCTGGAGCACGCGGTGAAAGTCGATCCCAACGACGTAAATGTCCTTCTCTTCGCGCAAGCTCTGCGCCGGGTCGGTCGCGTTGCAGAGGCCGACTCCGCTTTGGCGCAAGTGCAGAAGATTTCCTCGGATCCAGGCCAGGCTCAAATCGTGGCGGGACAATTCCTTTCCTTGGCCGGCCTGAAGCCATTGTAGAAAGGCAGCTCTCAGCTCTCAGTTTTCAGCTCTCAGTAAAACCTTCAACGCAGAGGATGCAGAGACGCCGAGTGCGCGGGGAAAAGCTTTTGACTTCACTGACAACTGACAACTGACAACTGAGAGCTGACAACTGAGAGCTGACAGCTGAAAGCTGGCCTTTCAGGTTCGCTTCAGCAGCAAACAAGTAATGTCATCGTGCTGCGGAGTGTTCCCCACGAACCGGTCCAATTCCGCCAGCAGGCTGCGCAGCAGATCTGCTGGAGCTGCCCCCGACTCGCGATCCACCAGTCGTATCAATTCCGCTTCGCCGTATTCTTCATCCTTTTGATTGACCGCTTCGACGACCCCATCGGTAAAAATCACCAGCCAGTCGCCGCGTTCGAGGCGAGTCGTTCCCACTTGGTAAGGCGTTTCCGCAAAAATCCCCACCGGGATGCCTCCCGCCTCCAGTCGCTCCATCGCGCCCGAGTTCTTGCGCAGAACGGGAACGTTATGCCCGGCGTTCACATAGGCCACGTTTCCGGTCGCCGGATCCAGTTCGGCCAAGAAGGCCGTGGTGAAGCGGTTTCCGCCCTGGCTGCTGGAACAGGCATAGCGGTTCACGCCGGTCACCAGTTCTGCCAGCGCGATGCCGCTCGTCGACAACGTCCGCAGACTGGCCTGGAAAGTCGCCATCAGCATCGCCGCCGGAATACTTTTCCCCGCCACGTCGGCCACCACAAAGAGAATGCGGTCTTCGCCCTGATCTTCGTTCGACGTCCGGCTCGACCTCCGCCCCGGCCGCAGGATCACATCGTAGTAATCGCCCGCCACCGTGTTTGCCGGACGCGTCGCATAAGCGATCTGATATCCCGGAATCTGCAGCGGCGCGCCCGGCAACAACCACGCCTGAATATCCTTTGCGATCTCCAGGTCGCGTTTCATGACCACGCGATCCGCCAGCTCCAGCAGCAGCACCAGTAAGAGCAGCAATCCTCCCCAGACTTTTAGGTCGAACTCAAAGACCTCGATATGTCCGGCGCGATCGGCGTAAGTCATTCCGCCGGAAGGGAAGAACAGCAGGATCAGCGCCAGCAGCAGCAGCACGCGGCGCGCCGGGGTCAGCTTTTCCAGGATCGCCCAGAACAGTGCCTTCGCGATTTGCCAGCCCCGGCGCGGTCGCGACCCTTTCGTCTGCAGATCGTCCAGCCCCGCCGAGTAGAGCCGGTAACTCGAGCGCGCGTCCTTTACGAACTGCGACCAGAGCTGGTTCACGGCCAGCCCCTCGCTCACCCGATGCCAGAACTGCCGGACGCTGCTCTTGAATCGGGGTTGCGGCGAAACCGTCTGTTTAGAGGAGGCCATGTCGGAGCCAACATTATAGGCTGGCGCCGGTGGTGGGCTTGAGTTCCGCCGTTAGATGGGGAAGGGCACGACTTCAGTCGTGCCGTAAGCGTCCGAACGAAGGCCGGGCTTGAGCCGTAGAGGGTCGCCCCTGCAACCTCCAGCCTTGCCAAGCCGCCTACGGATGCTCGCTCTGTTCCGGCGCCAGCCCCGGCGGCGGCGCCGGAATCGCAATATCCAGTTTGTCAACCGTCCCGAGCGATGACAATGGCTTGTCGAATTCGCTCACGTTGCCCAGCACCAGCACCGCCATCTGATCGCGGTGAATGTACTTCGCCGCTACCCGCGCTACGTCTTCCTGCGTGACCCCTTCGATCCCTTTCTGAAAGTTCTCCAGAAAATCCAACGGATAGCCGTAAAATTCGTAAGCTATTTTTTCCTGCAAAACCTTCTCCGGTGAATCGAAACGGAAGACAAAGGAATTCAGAATCGCGTCCTTGGCGCGTTTGATTTCCTCAGCGCTGATGGGACGTTTGGCGAGGTCGGCGATCTCCTCATCGAGCGCCTGAATGGATTCGATCGTGGTCTTGCTCTTCGTCATCACCATCAACCGCAGCATCCCGGGGTGATCCCAGCCCGCGCCCACTCCACCGCCGACTGCGTAGGCGAGCCCTTTAGTGGTTCGAATGTCGTTAAACAGCCGCGACGAAAATCCTCCGCCGAAGGCCTCGTTGAACACCGAGGTCGCAAAGTAATCCGTAGTGTGGCGGGTAATGCCCAGCGCAACCATTTGAATGTTGCTTTGATTCACGTCGGTTTTGTCGACCTGGTAATAGCCCGGTTTGGCGGGAGCCGGCTTGATCTGCGGATCGTTCGCCGCCTGACCCCGGGGCCACGACGCAAACGCCTCGCGCAGACGAGCTTCCATCTTCGCCGAGTCGAAGTCGCCGACCACGCCGAGGATGATGTTGTTCGGGTGAACGTACTTGTCATGCCACTCGACCAGATCCTGACGCGTGATCGCCGCCACCGTTCGATACTCGGGGACTCGCGCATACGGATTGTCTGCGCCGTATACGAGTTTCGCCGCTTCCCGTCCCGCGATCTGCCCAGGATCGTCATTGCGCCGCGAGATGCCGTCGTACATCCCCTTCTGAGCAATTTCAATTTTGCCGGCGCGGAACTCCGGATTCTTCAGCAGGTCCACGAACACGCGAAACACGTCGTCGAAATCTTCTTTCAAACACCACCAGCTCACGCTGGTCGAGTCGATGCGGCCACCGGTTTCAACCTTGGCGGCGCGCTGCTCCAGATAGTCGTCGAGTTGATCTCCAGTTTGGTTTTTGGTGCCGCCGGTGCGCCACACTTCGCCGTAAATCTCGGTCAGCCCCGTCTTGTTCGCCGGAACCAGGCGCTCGCCGCCGCGAATGCGAGCGCTGCCTTCAATGGTCGGCAACTCGTGGTCTTCCTGAAGAAAAACCACCATGCCATTCGGGAACACGACGCGCTTCGGCTGCGCCGGATGAAACGCCGGCAACTTTGGAATCGGTATCTGCTGCCAGGTCTGCTGAGTCTGTGCCCACATTTGCCCATTGCTGCCAAAGAAGCTAATGACCACGACAGCGATAATGACGAGAGCAAAGAAGGAAAACCGTGCGCGCTTCACTGTCCACCTCCTTGCGGCCCTGCGCCAGTTCCCGGCGGCCCGCCGGCAAACTCGATGATCCCCACCGTCCGGTTATCCGGCACAAACGTCTGATTCGCGACCCGCCGAATATCTGCCTTCGTAACCTTCTCGATCCGGTCGACCGAGCGAAACAGTTCCCGCCAGTCGTCATAGCGCGCCTGATTCGATCCAAGTTCGGACGCCAGACCCTCATTCGATCCGAGCGAGCGGATCAGATTTGCTTTGGCTCGCGTCTTGATCATTTTCAATTCTTCATCCGAAATATCTTCTTTCTTCAGCCGCTCAATCTCCGCGTGAATCGCATCGGCCATTTCCTGCGGCTTGTGGCCCGGGATGGGGAACGCATAAAACGCGAACAGATGAGGATATTTATCTCCCGGCAGCCCAGAAAATCCGGCCGAGCCGGAAGCGATTTGCTTGTCGCGGACCAGTGCCCGGTAAAGCCGCGACGTGCGTCCACTCGACATCAAGTCGGCGATCGCGTCGTAGACCTGGTCATCCGGACTGCGGTAATCGGGCCGATGGTAGCCTTCGAGATAGATCGGCTGCGACTGCTCGTGCAGCACCACCGTCCGCTCCGAATTCTGCGGCGGCTCAACCGTCGTCGCGGTGTCCGGCTTCGGGCGCGCCGGAATTCGGGAGAAATATTTCTCGACAATCGGCATCGCTTCCGAAGCCTTCACGTCTCCCACCACGGCGACCACCATGTTCGAGGGCACGTAATACTTGTCAAAGAAATTCTTCGCGTCGGTTGCCGAAAAAGAATTCAAGTCCGAGATCCACCCAATCGTCGGCCGATGATAAGGATGGGCGGCGAATGCCTCTTCAGTGAATTGCTCGAGCAATCGCCCAATGGGATTGCTGTCAACCCGCATGCGGCGCTCTTCGATCACCACGCTGCGCTCTTTGTAAAACTGCCGCATCACGGGATGCAGAAAGCGCTCCGATTCGAGATAGGCCCACAATTCCAGCCGGTTGATGGGGAACGAGTAGAAGTACTGGGTCTCGTCGTAACTGGTTTCGGCGTTCATGCCCTCGCCGCCTTCGCCTTCGACGATCTTGCCAAACTCGTTGTTGTAAGGCGTGGAGAACTTGTCGGCGGCCGCAATCGCGTCCTTCCAGCTTTGCTCGAGCTGCTTGAGTTTCTGTTCGTCGCGTCCCACCGGCTTGTCGCGCTCGGCAATGTAGGCGGCATAATCCGCTTCGACTTTCGCGAGCGCAACTTTCTCGACGGCATAATCGCGCGTCCCAATCGTGTCCGTTCCCTTGAAGGCCATGTGCTCGAACATGTGCGCGAGGCCTGTCTTGTCCATAGGATCCTGCACCGAGCCCGCATCCACATGCGTGAAGAACGAGAACACCGGAGCCTCCGGCCGCTCGCAGATGATGACGGTGAGGCCGTTGGCGAGCTTCTTCACGGTGGTGCGCTTCTCGAAAGAAGCCAGGTCCTGGCCGAGAGCGAGCGAGCACAATACGAAACAGACGACAATTGTTTGTATAGAAGTTAAGCGGGATTTCATTCAGCCTCCACGACGGAACGCCAAAAATCGAAGTTACGTGGAGGCAGGGAAGATTGTCAAACCGGGCTTCTCTGATTCTGATATGCAACGTACCTACCAAACGCGGCAGGCGTTCTCGGCAACCATGGGCTGTCCCGCCTTGCACCCAAAGGCCTGCTGGAACCCGGCTGAGTTCTGCACCGCGCCATTCACACGCCAGCGTCCCGGGGAATGCGGATCGGTCAGCACCCGCTTCCGCGCTTCCTGATCGGTCACGTTCTGGCACCAGATCTGGCCATACGCCAGAAAGTAGCGCTGCGCCGGAGTATATCCATCGAGGGGCTTCACCGGCGTGTCGCCAATAATGGAGGTCAGCGCCATATACGCCAGCTTCAGCCCGCCGTTGTCGGCGGTATTTTCACCGAGCGTCAGCTTGCCATTGAGCTTGATGTCACCCTTGTCGTCCTTCACGGAGACAAAGTTCGAATACTCGTTGGCTGTGCAATCAGCGCGCTGCTCAAATTCCCTGGCATCCTCCGCGGTCCACCAATCGCGGACGTTGCCCTCCGCATCGTACTTGCGACCCTGGTCATCGAAGCCGTGCGTGAGTTCATGTCCGATCACCACGCCGATGGCGCCATAGTTCACCGCGTCATCCATCAGCTTGCAGTAAAACGGCGGCTGCAAAATCCCCGCGGGAAAGTTGATATCGTTCATCGGAGGCCGGTAGTAGGCATTAACCGTCGGCGGAGTCATCCTCCAATCCTTGCGGTCCGTCGGCTTGTCGATCTTCTTATACTCCCGCTGCACGTCGAACGCCTCAGCGCGCACAGTATTGCCGGCATAATCGTCGGGCTTGATCACCACCGTGCTGTAATCGCGCCACGTGTCGGGATAGCCAATGTTGTTGACAATGGTGTCGAGCTTCTCATAGGCCTTCTTCTTGGTAGTGTCCGACATCCACGTCAACTGGCCAATGTCCTGACGCATCGCATTCTCGATCGCCTGCACCATCATCAAAGTGCGCTCCTTGCCTTCGGCGCCGAAAGTGCGGTCGACATAGAGCTTGCCCAGCGCCATGCCCAGGTTCTCGTCGGTAGCTTTCACGCAGCGCTTCCAGCGCGGCTCCATTTCTTTCTTTCCCGACATGTACTTGCCGTTGAACAGAAAATCCTCTTCGACGAAAGCCTTGGTCAGGAGAGACGCGTACTCGTCAATCGTTTTCCAGCGCAGATATACCTTCCAGTCTTCGAGTGGTATGGTGCCGAGCTGCTCGTTCACCTGCTTGAAGAAATCGGGGTTGCTCACGTTAAGCGAAGTGAACTTGGGCGAGCCATTATCGGCAAAGTAGACAGTAAGGTTGAAATTCGGAGCCGCGCCAGCGATTTCCGCGACCGTCATCTTATGGTCGCGCGTTTTAGGATCGCGGCGAACTGTGCGGTCCATCGAAGCCTGCGCCAGCCCCGTCTCCACGGTTAGCACGGTTTTGGCCTCAGCCGCCGCCACGTCCGGCTTGTCCCCGGCGAGCTCGAACATCTTCTCGACGTGCTCGACATACTTCTGCCGCGTCTCTACCGACTTCGGATCGTCCTTTATGTAGTAGTCGCGATCGGGCAGCGTGATCCCGCCCTGGTCGAGATTCGCAATGGTTTCGGAGGAATCGTGCATGTCGGGCTGCGAGGAGAAAGCAAACAGTGCCGGAATCGAGTTGCGGTGCATGGCTGCAATCTGCCGCATTAATTCCGCCTCCGTCTTGAGGCCGTGAATCCGTTCCAGCTCCGGCATCAGCGGAGCAGTCTTCTTTTTCTCGATCGCGCTCTCATCCATGCACGAGCCATAGAAAGTGCCCACCATGGTCTCCGTAGCCGAGCGTTTCCCGGGAGCCTGCGCCTCGGTCAGTATGTCCCGCAAAATATAAAGATTGCGCTCGAAGAGCTCATCGAATCGCCCCCACCGCGCCTTGTCCGGAGGAATGGGATTGTTCTTCATCCAGGTTCCACAAGCGTATTGATAGAAGTCCACGCACGGATCGATGGACTTATCGATGGCGTTAGTGTCGAAGGCGGGGATTTCGTGGGGAACGTTTGACGAAGGCGAACTGGTCTGAGCCGAACAGAGGACAGCGGCCAGCAGCAAAGAAAAAACACAGAAAATGCGAGTTCGCATACTTGCCTCGAGTTGTGAATTGTCATCCCGCGACTTGCCGATAGCGCGCTCCACGCATCACGAGGAGTGAAGAGTTAACACGGTGCCGATGTAGAAACGGCGGCAAGTCTCCAACCAGACACACTAGACCAAAGCAGCATCCCTTTCAAGCGTGGGAGCAACTATACTGGGAGCCGTTTTGAAGTTGCAGCCCGCAGCACTCCATGTCCGCTCCCACCATCGTCGACGTGCAGGGACGCAAGCTCAAGCTCACGAATCTGGACAAGGTCCTTTATCCCGCTGCCGGTTTCACCAAGGGGCAGGTGGTTAATTTTTACGTCCGAATTGCACCAGCGCTGGTGCCGCACCTCGCGGGACGGCCGCTCACCATGAAGCGCTATCCCGAAGGTGTTGATCACGAATATTTCTTCGAAAAGAACGCGCCCATGCATCGGCCCGACTGGGTGAAGACCGCGCCCATCTGGAGCGAGAGCAACCACCGCACCATCCATTTCATTCTTGCCAACGATTTGCCCACGCTGGTGTGGATCGCGAACCTGGCCTCGATTGAACTGCACCCGTCACTATCGCTGGCTGCCGACATTCGGACGCCGACCGCGATCGTTTTTGATCTTGACCCTGGACCTCCGGCGAACATTGTGCAGTGCGCGCAGGTTGGCCTCTGGGTGCGCGAGATTTTCGATCACTTCGGGCTGCAAAGTTTTCCGAAAACCTCGGGCTCGAAAGGACTGCAGATCTATATCCCGTTGAATTCGAAAACCAGTTACGAGCAGACAAAGTCTTTTGCCCACGCCGTGGCGCGCCTGCTGGAGCAGGAGCATCCCGAGTTGGTGGTCTCGGATATGAAGAAGGCTGTGCGCACCAATAAGGTATTCGTCGACTGGAGCCAGAACGACGAGCACAAGACGACGATCTCGGTTTACTCCCTGCGCGCGCGCGAGCAGCCGACGGTGTCAACGCCGGTCGCCTGGGACGAAGTCGAGCAGGCGCTGAGGAAAAAAGACGCGGGGCGGCTGGTGTTCGAAGCGAAAGACGTGCTCGCGCGCGTGGAGAAGATGGGCGACCTGTTCGGGCCCGTGCTGAAACTGAAGCAGAAGCTGCCGCAGTTGGCCGGAGTGCCTGCCGCATCCGAAAAAGAGGAGGACGAAGGCGTCAGCATCGCAGCCCAGGCCGAAGCGCGGCCGCGCCCAGAGAGGAAGACGAAGCCGAAGACGAAGCCGAAGACGAAAGCGAAGCCATCCGCGGAAGAGCGTCGCAAGTTATAATTCCGCCTTGCGCTTGACTGACCCAGGCGCTACCAAACCACATGGCGCATCTCTACGTTGGCACCTCCGGATGGGCTTATCCGACATGGAAGCCCGCTTTTTATCCGGAAAAACTCGCGCAGAAGAAATTCCTGAACTTCTACGCATCGAAATTGAATGCCGTCGAAGTCAACTACACCTTTCGCCAGTTGGTTAAAGAGACGACCGTCCAGAACTGGATCTCCGAAACGCCCGAGCATTTTCGCTTCACCATCAAGGCGCACCAGGTGCTCACCCACATCAAGCGCCTGAAGAACGCGGAAGAATTCCTGCAGCGCTTTCTCGGAACGCTGGAGGCCTTAGAGCGCGCCGGACGCCTCGGCCCGTTGCTCTTTCAGTTGCCGCCGAATTTCAAAGCGGATCAGGCGGTGCTTTCCGAGTTTCTGAAAAGCTTGCCGCGAAGTGTGCGCGCGGCGTTCGAGTTCCGCCACGAATCCTGGTTGGCCGAGCCAACGTTCACCGACGCCACCTGCAACACGCTGCGCGAGCGCAACATCGCGCTCTGCGTGGCCGAAACCGAAGAGCGCGACACTCCCGACGTAGTCACCGCCGATTTTGCTTACTACCGTTACCGCAAACCCACCTACACCGCCGAAGAACGCAAAGCGATGGGCGCCCGCATCCACGAGCATCTCGCCGCGGGCCGCGATGTCTTTGCCTACTTCAAGCACGAAGAAACGCCCGAGGGCGCGCTGTATGCAGTGGATTTGCTGCGAGCGGGGGGCGACGGGAAGGGATAGAAGCGATCTGGCGATCTCATAAATGTTTTCAGAGGACGAGCGCTTAGAACCCGCACTATCCGCGCGCGCATCCTGTTCGTTACTTCTCGGGTCCGATCTGACCTACCATACTCATCTCATGGTCTCAGATGCCAATTCCCGCACGCTCTCTGCCTTTCTCGACTATCTGCGGGTGGAGCGCGGATCGGCGAAGTTGACGATTGCCGCTTACTCGAGCGACCTGGCGCAGTTCGCGGAGTTTCTGGAGAAGCGCCACGCGGTTCTGAGCGGAGCGCGGCGCGAAGATGTGCGCGAATACATCCAGGAATTGTTTTCGAATGCGCTCGATGGGCGCTCGGTGGGAAGGAAGCTTTCGGCCATCCGGCATCTTTACCGGCATTTGCTGCTCGATGGAAAGATCGACAAGGATCCGACTCTGAACATCGACCTGCCGAAGCAGTGGAAGGTGCTGCCAAAGGCGCTGAGCCGCGACGAAGTCGGAGCGATGCTGGCGGAAACGCAGCCGCGAAATGAAACCGCGCGGGGGCAGGCGCTGGCGCTCCGCGATCATGCCATGCTGGAACTTCTCTATGCTGGGGGCGTGCGTGTGTCAGAAGTCGCCGACGCGCGTCTTGAAGACCTGAAGCTGGAAATGGGATACATCATGGTGCGCGGCAAGGGCGACAAAGAGCGCATGGTGCCGCTCGGAGTGCCGGCTCAGCAAGCATTACAGCAATACTTGAAAAACGGCAGGGAAGCGGTAGCAAAGAAAAGAGGTTCGCCGCTCTTATTCTTAGGAACGGGAGGCCGGCGCCTGACCCGTCAGCGAATCTGGCAGTTGGTCGGGAAAGCGGGCGTCGCTTCGGGACTTGCTTCGGGACGCCACGCCAGTCCGCACATGCTGCGGCACTCCTGCGCGACGCACATGGTGGAGAATGGCGCCGACCTGCGCACGGTGCAGACCATCCTCGGCCACGCCGACATTTCGACGACGCAGATTTATACGCACGTTGCACTCGACCGGCTGAAGAGCGTGTACGCGAAACATCATCCGCGGGCGAAAGCGAGGAACAATTTGTAATTGGTAATTTGTAATTGGTAATTTGAAACCAAACCGGTGCGATACTTGCGTTTCGGCCTTGACCTGATTTTCAAATTGCAAATTTCAAATCACCAATTACACATTTCTTCTCATGAGCGTGGCTGCCAACAACTCGCGCACCATCGTCGAACGCGCCACCGACGACTTCCTGCGCCACTTGCGGGAGCGCAATGCCTCGGCGCACACGATCAAGGCTTACACCGGAGATCTCGACAATTTTGCCGCCTACATCGGCTCGCGCGCTTGGAAGACGATCGACCATATCGCGATCCGCGGCTTCCTCTCCCATCTGTACGACAAAGGATTGAGCAAGACTTCCGTTGCCCGCGCGCTGGCCGCGGTGCGGTCGCTTTATCGGTGGCTGGCGCAGGAAGGGGTGGTCGAGCAGAATCCGGCGAAGCTGGTTTCCACGCCACGGCTGCCGAAGAAACTGCCGCGCGTTCCGACGATTGAGGAAATGAATTTTGTGCTCGACGGCGAAATGCCGGAGGTGGCCTCGTTTCCGGAGCGCGATCGGCTGATGTTCGAACTGCTCTACGGCTGCGGCATTCGCAACTCGGAGCTGGTGGGCATCAATCTCGATGACGTCAGCCTCAGCAACGAAGCCATTCTGATTCGCGGAAAAGGCAAGAAGGAACGGTACGTCCCGTTCGGAGGGTCGGCGCTGGCGGCGCTTGCCGTCTACCTGCCGTGGCGGCAACAACTGCTCGCGACTTTAAGAAATACGTCGAAGCGGACGATTTCCGCGAAAAGCATGCCCGCGAAAGGCATGCCCGCGCTGCTGGTCAACCAGCGCGGCGGACGGCTTACCACGCGCAGCGTGGGGCGCATCGTGAAGCGCATCGCGGTTGCCAAGGGACTGTCGCCAGAGGTGCATCCGCATACTCTGCGTCACGCTTTTGGCACGCACATGCTGGAAGAGGGAGCGGACCTGCGGGCGATCCAGGAGTTGCTCGGGCATGAGCGGTTGGCGACTACACAACGCTACACGCAGCTTTCGGTCAAGCACGTGATGAACGTTTACGATCAGACCCACCCTCGCGCGAAGTGACGGCGCACGCAGGAGACGCGGCAAGCTGCGTCTCTACGGGTGCCCTCGCCTTGCTGGCAACCGCTCGAAGGTGACCGGTTTCCTTGCGCGTTGCTCCCTTGGCGTGAGATAGTACCCCGTTCCCGACCTTTGACCAGCTAACGGTGTCATGATCCGTCTTCTTCCGCGCGAAACCAAGTTTTTCGAATTGTTTGCCGAACTTTCCACCCAGATGAATGAGGGTGCGCGCATGTTGCGCAGCCTTCTGGAAGATCCCCACGACCTGGAAGCACGCGTCGACCAGATGCAAGCCATAGAACATCGGGGCGACAAGGCGATCCACGCCATCATGACCAAGCTGAACCAGAGTTTCATTACGCCTTTCGACCGCGAAGACATTCATCATCTGGCGTCGTCGCTCGACGACGTCCTCGACTTCATGAATACGGCCGCCAACCGCCTGGTCATGTATAAAATCGCGCAGCCCACGGCGGCGGCGGCGGAGTTGGCGGGAATCCTGGTGCTGCAAAGCGAAGAACTGGCGCGCGGAGTTTCGCTGCTGGAGAAAAATGGCAAGGTGATGCAGCACTGCGACGAAGTGAACCGGCTCGAGGACGTTGCCGATCAAGTCAGCCGCAAGGCGATTGGGGAACTGTTCGAACACGAGAAAGATCCCATCCAACTGATCAAGATGAAAGAACTCTATGAAGTGCTCGAAATGGCAACCGACAAGGCCGAAGATGCGGCCAATGTATTGGAAGCGATTGTGCTGAAGAGCGCATAGGTTGGGGGCCGGCGGTGATACCCAGCCCCTGAAGGGGCGTCTGATTTCGAAGAACTTTGGCATCGCTGAAGCGATGCCCTGATACGAACCAGCCCCATCCCGATGCCACTGCCGCAAAGGAGCGAACCCGGGTGAACGTGGAAGTCCTGCTGGTAGTGATTACGGTTCTGGTCGCTCTGATTTTCGACTTCTTCAATGGGTTTCACGATGCGGCCAACAGCATCGCTACGGTTGTCTCGACGCGTGTTCTCTCTCCCAAGCTGGCGGTGATGTGGGCGGCGGCATTCAACTTCCTGGCCGCTTTTCTGCTGGGCACCGCTGTCGCTAACACGATCGGCCGTGGCATGATTCGACTTGATGCGGTCGATCAATATGTGGTGCTGGCGGCGCTGTTCGGCGCCATTGTCTGGGATCTGCTGACGTGGTGGTGGGGTCTGCCCACTTCCTCGTCACACGCGTTAATCGGTGGATTCGCGGGCGCCGCCATGACACACGAAGCCATTCATGTCGGATGGCGTTCCGCGCCATCGGTGATCATTGCCGCCGGATGGTACAAGACCCTGATCTTCATTGTGGTCGCGCCCATCATGGGACTGGTCATGGGCTTCACGTTCATGGTCGCCGTTTATTGGCTGATGAGAAACAAAGCGCCGCAACAGGTCGACAAGAGGTTCCGCAAACTGCAACTGCTCTCGGCCGCCGCCTACAGCCTGGGACACGGCGGCAACGACGCGCAAAAAACCATGGGCATCGTCGCCGGCGCTCTCTATACCGCCGGATTTATGACCAAGGAAGACATGCTCGGCAGCTGGGGACACCTGCACTGGCCCATCATCCTCGCGGCTCATGCCGCCATCGCCGCCGGAACTTATTTTGGAGGCTGGCGCATTGTGCGAACCATGGGGCAGAGGATCACGAAACTGAAACCGGTGGGCGGTTTTTGCGCCGAGAGCGCCGGGGCCATCACTCTGTTTGCGACCGCCCTGGCCGGAATTCCAGTCAGCACAACCCATACCATTACCGGGGCGATTGTGGGCGTGGGCGCCGTCAACCGGTTGTCGGCAGTACGCTGGGGAGTTGCGACGCGAATTGTGTGGGCCTGGCTGGTCACCATTCCCGCGGCGGCGGTCATGGCGGCCGCGACTTTTTGCTTGATCCGGTTTTTTCTGCCGCAGGCGTGAGTTCCCCGGGCGCGTGGATCCGGTCAGGTTCCTGACATTTCCGCCGAGTCACCGTAAAACAACTGATTACCCCGGTAACTTTGCACGGGAGTGCCATTGCTCCAACATGGCAGCAGGGAGTTCCGTGCTCGCGCAAGGGGCTTTCAGAAATCGCAGGTTGTCAGGTCGCGCTCAAAGCCTGGACGATCGGGACAATGAAGATGAGTAAAATCGCCAAGGAAAGTATCCTGCTGCTATCGTTATTCCTGATTGCGGCGACGGTGCAGTTCTACGCCGAGTCGCTGCCCATGGCTCTCTGCTTCTATTTTCTGCCGACTTTGTACTCGGCCTACAACTTCGGGCGCCGGCACGCGACTCTCACCGCCTTCGCCTGCGTTTTCCTGGTGGTTCTGCTTGACTTCCTGAATAACCTCATGCCCGCACATCGAGTACTCACGCTGCCCGGAGAACGGCTGTTCAACTTTGCCATCTGGGCGGGGGTTTTGGCGGTCGTCGGCTACGTGATGGGGACGCTCTACGAGCGCAAGGAGGCGATGACGGCCGACATCCGGGAAAGTTTCAGCGGGCTGCTGCTGGTTCTGCAACACGTCATGGCCAACGAGAAGCTCGGTAACGGTGAAAACCAGCGCGTAGTGCAGGCGTCCACCAGAATGGCGGAGGCGATGGGCCTGGGTTCGGATCGTGTCGAGTTGCTGCGGTCGGCGGTGTTGCTGCGGGATCTGAGCAAGCTTGGCATCAGCAACGACATTCTCTACAAAGCCGCGGACATGAGCCGCGACGAAGTGGTTGCCAGTTTCCGCAAGCCCCGCGAGGCCGATGCGCGCACCCAGGCCGTCGGAAATGCGCTGCGGCGGGTGATTCCGATCATCGTCGCGCAGCAGATTCTGCAGGATCAGGGAGCGCGCTCGGTCAACGTTCCGATCGAGGCTCACATTCTGGCCGTGGCCGATGCCTACCAAAAATTGATCAGCGGCGCTGCCGGCAAATCTCTCTCGCCTCACCAGGCCGAAGAGGAGATTGTGGCGGGGGCTGGTCAGAAGTTCCACGCCGGTGTGGTGGAAGCCTTCACCAAGGTTTTGGGCGGGCAAGCTAAGGGCGCGGGCGCATAAAATCACGGCTGGACAAAGTTAACGAGGTGCGGTTTCAGCCCGCGCCGAAATCTTCGATTCAGATTCCGGCCGGATCGAGTTTTTTGCGCGCAATTTCTTTTCCCTCAATTCCTGCCACATCGCCACCACTCTGGTTTTCAGCTCGGAAGTCAGCTGCTCGTACGCGGCTTCGCTCGCCTCATTCAGTGGCGGAGGTTGAATCGGCTTGCCGAATACCAGTTGCAAATCGGAGAACTTGGGGAACTTTTTGTGCCGCGGCCAGAATTCGTAAAAGCCCTCGATCGCGATCGGGACAATCGGTGCTTGCGCGTGAATCGAGAGGATCGCGGCACCCTTGCGGAATACTCTGGGGTTGCCGTCGTTGGTGCGTTCGCCCTCGGGATACAGAACGAGAATGTGTTCCTGGCTGAGGCCATAAGCTCCGGCACGCATGGCTGACACCAGGTTCGCGTCCGGATCGAGGACCGCCACGCGCAGCCAGCGGGCCAGTTGCCGCAAGAATCCCTTACCGAAGATGTCGCTCGTGCCCAGCGCAAAGGTATCGCGAAACAGGCGCCACGGGAGTGCCCCGGCCATCACCATCGGATCGATGTAGCTCTGATGATTTGAACAGAGCAGGTAGGGGCCCTTTTCGGGCAGATTTTCGAGTCCGCGCATTCTTAAATGCAAGCAGTCGAGCGCGAAAAGATAAATCAGTTTCCCCAGCAGAAAGAAAAAGATTTCAGCGAAAATATTGTGACGCGCCAGTGTGAGGACCTCGGGGTCGGTCACGGGCTCGCTCAAGATCGTCGACCAAGCCGGTGCTTCCGCGCTGGCTTGGCCCTCGCCGCGGCCCGCGCTGGCAAGAACGGCATCGACCAGGTCGCGCACCGAGTAAATTTCCGCCAGTTGCGCCTCGGGCACTTCGCCGCCAAGCTGTTGCTCGAGCGCGGTCAGCAATTCGATGCGCTGCATGGAGTCGAGTGCCAAATCGAGCTCCAGATTGTGCGTGGGGCGAATCGCCTCGATCCCGCTGCGCGAAGACTGCCGCGAAGACTCCCGCGACGATTCCTGAACTATGGCGAGGGCGCGCTTTACATCTTCCCGCTCCAGCCACAATTGCTCGTCGTCGGATAGCGGCTTCTCTTTGTCCTTGCCAACGTCCGAATCGCCGCCGCCGTTTTGTTTCAGCTCCCGAACCTTCTTCTCAATCTGGAAGCGTTTTAACTTGCGCGTCGTCGTGCGCGGCAGGTCATCCTGCCAGATGTCGTAACTGCCCAGACGTTTGGTGGAAGCGATCTTGTGGGAGAGCGCTTCAATCTCGATGCGGATCGCCTCTTTTGAGTTGACGATCTTGCGCTCGCGCAGCAGTTCGAAGTTGGGCACGACCACGGCGTGCAGCCGCTCGGACGTCGGATCACCCGGGCGCGCCTCCCATGCCATCACGCAAATTTCTTTCACGGACTGTGCCCGGAGGTAGTGCGCCTCGATCTCCTCCGGATACACATTTTTTGCATTGGCGAGCACGATGACTTCCTTGCGCCGCCCGGTGATGAACAGATTGCCGCCGGAATCGAAGTAGCCCAGATCGCCGGTGTAGAGCCAGCCGTCGCGAAGCACTTCCGCCGTGGCCTCCGGACGATTCCAATATCCCTTCATGACGAGTGCGCCGCGGATCGCAATCTCACCCACGGGCGGCGCGCCCTCCTCCACCGGTTGCGGGTCCACCGCCTTCTCTCCGACAATCTTCTCTTCGACAATCCTGGCTTCGACCCCGGGAAAAGGCCGTCCAACCGAGCCAAATACAATAACGTGCCCCGGAGGGTTGATGAAGGCGCCGCCTGAGGTTTCCGTCAAGCCGTACGCATTCAGAACATCGATGCCAAAGGCGTAAAAGTCGCGGGCGATGGCCGGATCGAAGCGCGAACCGCCGGTTATCAGATAGCGCATGCGAGCGCCGAAGGTCGCGTGAATCTTTCCAAAGAGAAGTTTGCCCGCGTTGACTCCGACTCGCCGCAGCAAGCGGTTCAAAGCCATTAGCGTGCGTACCAACCGCAGCGTGAACTTGCCGCGTTTGTGCAGTTCTTTGAAAATGCGCTCGTGAATCAGGTAAAAGAACTGGGGTACAACGCAAAACACTGTGATGTTGCGTGTCTGCAAAGCGCGCAGCAATTCGGTGGTGTTCAGCGTTTCCAGATACACGACGCGCGCGCCATTGAATAGAGGCAGGAAAAGGTTGGCCATCTGCGCCAGGACGTGAAACATCGGGAGGATTCCCAGCAGCGCATCCTCAGGACCAATCTTCATTACCGCGAGCACCGAATTCGCCTCGCCGACGAGGTTGGCGTGGGTGAGCATGACGCCCTTGGGATCGGCGGTGGTGCCCGAGGTGTAGAGCAGCGCCGCCAGGTCGTCCTCAGCCGGGACGATGAGCTGAAAGCCGGAGGGGCCGGCGGCGAAGATGGAATCGAGATCGGCGGCGAGGGTGGGTGCGAGGGTGGGTGCGAAGTTGGGTTCGCTCGCTTCCGTCGGTGTGAGATTCTGTTCGGCGGCCGCTGACGTCATCACCAGACTTATGCCGAGTCCCTCGACCGCGTCCACGGCCACCGGAAGATACTTCACGTCGCAGAACAACAGGGACGCTCCGCTGTCGATCAACAACTTCTTCACCTCGTCGGCGTTGAAAGCCGTGTCCAGCGGAACCGCGGTTCGGCCGGCGGCGATGATCCCTAAATATGCCGCCACCCATCGCGGATGGTTCGCCGCCAGAATCGCAACGCGCGCGTACCGCGGCACGCGAGTCGAGAGCCAATGTGCCACGCTCTCCGACATCCGCGTCAGTTCCGCGAAGGTGACACGCTCTACCGTCTGCTGCCGTTGAATCTCAAGGGCAATGTTGTCGGGGAACTTCCGGGCCGATTCCTGAAACCGCTGGTAGAAGGTGGGCATGTCCGAGGTGAATATACTAAAGGCGGCTTGGGAAAACTAGGTAGGTGGAAGCCCACGCCGGGAGAGCCGAAGAAAAGGAAGGCCGGAAAATCCGCGAAAGGCTGAAGCTCGCTCCGCACACCATCCCTTCCGCATCTAATGTGCTAGGCTTTAAATCATACTTTGGGCCTCGTGTCCTCTGAAGGATTTCTGTTTTGATCAACACTTTACTAGGCAAGATTTTCGGGACGAAGAACGAGCGCGAGGTCAAGCGCTTGCAGCCTCGTGTGGAGGCTATCAACGCACTCGAGCCGCAGATACAGAAGTTCTCCGACGACCAGCTCCGCGGCAAGACGGCGGAGTTTCGCGCTCGCATTCAGGAGCGGCTCAGCTCCATCGCCGACGAGCCGGAAGCGGACACGGATCGTCCGGACACGGATCGTCCGGACGCAATTGGTCCGGATCCTGACCGCCAGAAGGAAATCGAAGCGGAGCGCAGCGAGCTGCTCAAGGGCGTTCTCGACGAGTTGCTTGAGGAAGCGTTTGCCGTGGTCCGCGAAGCTGGACGGCGCGTGCTCAACATGCGGCACTTTGACGTGCAGTTGATCGGCGGCATGGTTCTGCACGAAGGCAAGATCGCCGAAATGAAAACCGGCGAGGGCAAAACGCTGGTCGCGACGCTCCCGGTGTATTTGAACGCGCTGAGTGGACGCGGCGTGCACGTGGTTACCGTCAACGATTACCTGGCAAAGCGCGACTCGGAATGGATGGGCAAGCTCTACAGCTTTCTCGGCCTGACGGTGGGCGTGATCGTGCACGACCTCGATGACGAGCAGCGCCGCGCCGCTTACGCCGCGGACGTGACCTATGGCACCAACAACGAATTCGGTTTCGACTATCTTCGCGACAACATGAAGTTCGACCTGCATGATTGCGTGCAGCGCGTGCACAACTTTGCCATTGTCGACGAAGTCGATTCCATCCTCATCGACGAAGCCCGCACACCGCTCATCATTTCGGGAGCCAGCGAGGAGTCCACGGACAAGTACTACAAGGTGAATCGCATTATCCCCAAGCTCGAAAAGGGCGAAGAAATAGATACGCAGCCGGGCGAGCCCAAAATCATGACCGGGGACTATGTGGTCGACGAAAAACACCGCAACGTCACGGTCAGCGACGACGGCTGGGTAAAAGTCGAGAAGTTGCTGGGGATCGGCAACATCGCCGACCCGGAAAACTGGGCGCTGAAGCATCACGTTGAGACCGCCGTCAAAGCGCACGCGCTTTACAAGAAAGACGTCGAGTACGTGGTCAAAGACGGCGAAGTGCTGATTGTGGACGAATTCACAGGTCGCCTGATGCCGGGCCGCCGCTGGTCCGACGGGCTGCACCAGGCGATCGAAGCCAAGGAGAATGTGAAGATCGAGCGCGAGAATCAAACGCTCGCCACCATCACGTTCCAGAACTATTTCCGCATGTACAAGAAACTGGCGGGCATGACGGGTACGGCGGAAACCGAAGCGCCGGAATTCGACAAGATCTACCGGCTCGAAGTCATCGTCATTCCGACCAATCGCACGCTGCTGCGCCAGGAGAATCCGGACATCGTCTACCGCACGGAGAAGGAAAAATATTTCGCGGCCGCTGACGAAATCCAAAGGCTGCACGAGAGCGGCCAGCCCGTGCTGGTCGGCACGACCTCGATCGAAAAGTCCGAGCGCCTTTCCGACCTGCTGAATAAAAAGGGATTGAAGCAGCACGTCGTGCTGAACGCGAAGTTTCACGAGCGCGAAGCGGAAATTGTGGCGCAGGCGGGACGCAAAGGCATGGTCACCATCGCCACCAACATGGCGGGCCGTGGCACCGACATTCTGCTCGGCGGCAACCCCGAATTCATGGCCAAGCAGGAATGCGTGAAGAAGGGAATCGCGCAGCCCATCCGCGCCGCGCAGGGCAAGATCGAAGCCGAGGTCGATGATCCCAACCGCACGGTTTGGTACTACGCCGGCAATGAGTACGCGGTCCCGACCGATCAGTGGAACGAGATCTTCACGCGCTACAAGAACGACACTGACCAGGAACATAAGGAAGTGATCGAGGCCGGCGGGTTGCACATCTTCGGCACCGAACGCCACGAAGCGCGCCGCATTGATAATCAGCTGCGCGGACGCGCCGGCCGCCAGGGCGATCCCGGCTCGTCGCGCTTCTATCTTTCGCTCGAAGACGACCTGATGCGGATCTTCGCCAAGGAGTGGGTTTCCAACCTGCTGCAACGCCTCGGGATGGAAGAAGGAGTTCCCATCGAGTCGCGCATGATCACGCGCCGAATCGAAGCCGCGCAGAAAGCCGTCGAAGGCCAGAACTTCGAGGCCCGCAAACACCTGCTCGAGTATGACGACGTCATGAACAAGCAGCGCGAAGCGGTGTATGGCCTGCGCCGCCGTCTGCTGGAAGGCCTCGACCAGAAAGATCTCATCGTCGAAGACTACGTCTCCGGGATTCTCGCCGACATCCTCGAACGGCACTGTCCGCCCAAAGTGCACGAAGCCGACTGGGACCTCAAAGCTCTGAAAGACGCGATCTTCACCCGCTTCGGCGTCGACATCTACGCCGAAGGCCTCAAGCCACAGCAAATGAACCGCCAGGAACTGGGCGACGCCATCTTCGAAAAACTCAAACAGCGCTATGACGCGAAAGAGGCGCTGATCGGCGCCGAGGCTATGCGCTATCACGAGCGCATGATCATGCTGAGCGTGATCGACGCGCAGTGGAAAGATCACCTGCTCTCCATGGACCACCTGAAAGAGGGCATCAACCTGCGCGGTTATGGCCAGCATGATCCGCTGGTCGAGTACAAGCGCGAGTCCTTCGACATGTTCGAAGAAATGATGCAACGCTTTCAGGAAGAAACGGTTCGCTACCTCTACCTGATGCAGATCATGGAAAGTCCGCAGAACGTGGGAGCGATGCGGGACAGCGGGACACCCGGAGGCAGTCCGATAGATTCGTCCGGCCAAGCGCCCGACGCCGGCGTACCGTCAATCATCACCGGCGGTCGAGGTGGCAACGGACGCCCGCCGCGCCAGGTCGCTACATCGGTGGACGAAATCGAAGAAGCCTTCCAACGCAAGAAAAAGCGGGAACTGGAACAAGCGCGCATGGCCGGGGCTGGCGACATGCAAGTCCAGCAGGTGGTGCGCTCGGGAGAGAAAGTTGGGCGCAACGATCCTTGCCCCTGCGGAAGCGGCAAGAAATATAAGAAGTGTTGCGGGGCAAATTCGTAGAGCATTTTACTGCCGGGACGCAGAGTGCGCCGAGAATGCTTTGGCTAAAGTCTCCTCAGGTCCGCAGCGAATCCTTCCTTCCAGATTTTTTCGCGCGCTCTCGGCGTCTCCGCGGTTAATCGCCTTTTGGTTTCTTGCGGAGCGCACGAAACGTCATCTCTGTGGCTTTGCTGTGCGTGCGCCGCTTCCATGCAAAGAACATAGGAGCGTAGGTCTGCGTGATGTAATCGCCCCGGCCGATCCCGAGCGCGCGCGCTGTGCGGTCGATCCAGCGCGGTAGTCCTTCGATCTCGCCGAAATTCCCGATCGGAGTCTCATCGAGCACGACGTGGCCCGTGCCGTCGCTCCACTCAGCACGATACTTTTCATAGCGAAACGTGGGCGCGAAACCAAGCGCGCGCAAAATGGCGCCCATCTGCTCGCCGTTCTCGATACGCGTTTCCAGCTCAACTCGCACTTTATGGCGACCGGCCTTGCTTTTCGCCTTGTGCGTCAGCACCCAGGTCTCGCCGTACCTGCGCAGCCGCAGCATCTCGCCCCGCTTGCGCAGCTTCTGGCCGGGCAGGTCGTAGAGGGAATTCATTTCGTGGGTGGAGCGGGTGAGCTGTTTGAAGCCCGCTTGCTTCAGTGCCCGGGCTAGTGCGGGCAGATCCTCAATTCGAAATTTAATTTCGATTTCGTTCGGCATGTTGAAATCTTAACCGCCGAGACGCCAAGAACGCCGAGAAAAACTGGAAGGAATAATCACTGCGGACCCTAGGAAGCTCTTGCCCAAGCATTTCTCGGCGCGCTCTGCGTCTCGGCGGTGAAAAGTTCTTACGACTTCGGCTCGACCTCGGACTCTCGCTCCCGCCTATGGAACCAGCTCATGTGCGGCAGGTCGCGCTCCACTTTTCGCCGTTTCGCGATCAGTTCCGCCGTGATGGATACAGCAATTTCCTCCGGCGTAATTGCCCCAATATCCAGCCCGATCGGGGCGTGGACCCGGTCGAACAGGTGCGCGGGCAGACCTTCCTGCTGCAGCTCTTTGAAGATGGTGATGGTCTTTCGCTTCGACCCAATCATCCCGACGTAGCGTGCCGGAGTCTGCACCGCCCAACGCAGCATTCGCATATCGTCGCGGTGCCCGCGGGTGACGATCACGATGTACGAAGACTCGCTGGGCGCGAGCTGTGCCGCAGCCTTGTCGAAATCGTCGGCGATCACCTGCCGCGCCTCGGGGAAGCGTTCGCGGCTAGCGTAGGCTTCGCGATCATCCACCACCGTCACGTCAAATCCGGCGATGCGTGCAACTTTGTAAAGACTGGCTGCTACGTGGCCGGCGCCGAAAATATAAAGATCTGCGGGAGGCAAAACCGGCTCCACGAAAATTTCGAGCGTTCCGCCGCAGACGAGGCCGGTGTCGTACTTTGGATCCTGATTCAGATCAAACGTCAGGGTCCGCGGCTTTTCCGATTCCATCACTTCACGCGCCGCCTGCCACACCTCAGCCTCAACGCAGCCGCCGCCGATGGTCCCAACGATCGAGCCATCGTCGCGCACCAGCATCTTGGCGGTCTTGAACGACGGAATCGAACCGCGCACGTTGACAATGGTCGCCACGGCCCCGCGGCGTCCGTCCTTTCGCAGGCGGACGATTTCCTCGTACAAGTCCATATCGATGATTATGGTGCGGGAGCGGGGGAAGGTCAAACATGGCGTCAGCGAAGGTCGAGCTGCGCTCTACTGGACGGCCGGGGGCGGCTGTTCCTACGCAGAGCAAAAGCATTTGTGCTAGCTTGAAGGGTTCAAATTCTCGTTGTCCACGCTCCAGGAGCCCCCATGAAAGCCGTTCGCATTCATCAGTTCGGTGGGCCAGAAGTTCTGGCCTACGAAGACGTCCCCGATCCCAAGCCGCGCAAAGACCAAGTCCTCATACGCGTACGGGCGTGCGCTCTGAACCATCTCGACATCTGGGTGCGTAAAGGCCTGCCCGGCGTTAACCTGCCGCACATCCTCGGCAGCGACACCGCCGGCGAAATTGTCGAAGTCGGTGAGTACATCACCGATCTCAAACCCGGACAGCGCGTGCTGCTTGCGCCCATGTATTTCTGCAATCACTGCGCGAAGTGCGTTGCCGGGCTGCAGAACCAGTGCCGCCAGTACACCGTGCTTGGCAATGCGGTCGACGGCGGCAACTGTGAGCTGATTGCGGTGCCCGCAGTCAACGTCATTCCGATCCCCGACGCGCTCGACTTCAATGAGGCCGCCAGCGTTCCGCTGGTTTTTCTCACCGCGTGGCACATGCTTACCGGACGCGCCGCGATCCGCCCCGGACAAACCGTGCTGGTGCTGGGCGCGAACTCAGGGGTGGGCATTGCCGCCATCCAGATTGCGAAACTGTTCCACGCGCGCGTGATCACGACCGCGGGAGACGAGCGCAAAATCGAGCGCGCCCGCGAACTCGGCGCCGATTTCGTCATCAACCACTATCAGCAGAAGATTTCGCAGGAGGTCCGCAAGATCACCAACTTCGAGGGCGTCGACATCGTCATCGAGCATGTTGGACTGGCTACCTGGGAAGAGAGCGTGCGGTCGCTCAAGGCGGGCGGCACACTCGTGACCTGCGGCGCGACGACGGGACCGAAAGTCGAACTCGATCTGCGGTTTCTGTTCTCACGGCAACTGGCATTGCTCGGGTCGTACATGGGGACGATGAGCGAACTCTATGAAGTGCTCGGCCATGTCTTCGCCGGAAGGCTAAAGCCCGTCATCGACCACACGTTCCCTTTGAAGGAAATCCGCACTGCCCACGAGTACATGGAGAAAAGCCAGATGTTCGGCAAGATCGTGCTGAATCCTTAGAGCAAGAATGGCCAGGTCTCCTCGATGTGAGGTGCCCAAAGCGCTATAACAAAGATTGACAATCTTTGATATCGACGCTAAAGTAAGAGCAGGAGCATAACCATGAACGTCTCTCTTACCAGCGAGCTTGAGAAATTCGTGAGCGCCAAAGTGGAATCGGGCCGCTACAACTCCGCAAGCGAAGTCGTCAGGGAGGCGCTCCGGCTGCTGGAGGAGCATGACCATGCGCGATCCGTCCAGCTTGCCGGGTTCAACCAGGAGCTTGGGGGTCGTCTGGATACGCTTGACCGGGGCCAACATGTTTCCCCGGCGGTTGCCCGCGCCCGGCTAAAGCGAAAATCCGAGCAGCGCCGGAAGACCACGGCGTGACGCAGTATGTTCTGAGCGAGGATGCCGACCGCGACCTGGATGGCATATGGGACTATATCGCCGAGGGTAGTATTGACGCCGCCGACCAGTGGATTGGCAGGCTGTTCGATGCGTTCGACGCCATTGGCAACGCGCCCGGCATAGGCCATAAGCGCGAGGACCTGACCGCTTACCCGGTTCGGTTCTGGCCGGTGGGCGCTTACCTCGTCATCTATCGCGCCACGTCCCGGCCCATCGAGATTGTGGCCGTGACCCAGGGCGCACGCGATATTCCCTCTTTCCTGCACCACCGGCTTTCCCTGTGATTCCTTCGAAACGAAGTCCGCACTGCCCACGAGTACATGGAGAAAAGCCAGATGTTCGGCAAGATCGTGCTGAATCCGTGATCATTTACCGCCGAGACGCGGAGGACGCCGAGAAATGCCAAGTTTTGGTTTCCTCTGCGCACTCGGCGCTCTCTGCGGTTAAAATATACCCATGGCGCAAGAACTCAACTTCGGCCCCTACGTTGATATCGAAAACGGCAAGAAAGTAGTCAAGGAACTCGTCTACGGAGACGGCGTCCCCGAAGGCATCGTCATGACCTCGCTCGACGCGGCCGTCAACTGGTCGCGCAAGAGTTCGATCTGGCCGATGACATTTGGGCTCGCCTGCTGCGCCATTGAAATGATGTCGATGGGCGCATCGCGCTTCGATATCTCGCGCTTCGGCGCCGAAGTATTCCGGCCGTCGCCGCGGCAGTCGGACCTGATGATCATCGCCGGGCGCGTATCGCAAAAAATGGCTCCCGTAATTCGCCAACTTTGGGAGCAGATGCCGGAACCGAAGTGGGTCATATCGATGGGGGCGTGCGCGACTTCCGGTGGCGTTTTCAACAATTACGCGCTGGTGCAGAGCGTGAATCAGGTCATTCCCGTGGATATCTATGTTCCCGGCTGTCCTCCGCGCCCCGAGCAGTTGATTTACGCGATCACGTTGCTGCAACAGAAAATCATGACCGAACGCGGCTCGATGAAGAAAGCATTGAATCTGGTTCCGATCGGCGAGTAGGGAAAATCGGGCCATCGGGTGATCGGGTCATCTGGTGATCTAAGACCAAAGCCTTTGATTTTCGATGACCCGATCACCGGATGACCAGATCACCCGATCCTCTTTTCACTGTTTCATTCGTGTAGCCATCTGCCGTTCCGGCGGCGTCATCTGGTTCCAGATCGCGCTCAAATCTTTTTCCAGAATCTGATTATTCGGATCCACCCGCAGAGCCAGCGCAAACCATAAATACGATGTCGGTAGATCGCGCGGCACGCAGTGGCCGGTGGCATACATGGTTCCGAAGGCGCTTCGAGCCTTGGCGTTGGATTTGGCCGAAGCGGTCTTCAGATATTTCACCGCCTCGTCGCAGTTTTTCGGCACGCCTCGCCCATAGAGATAGGCCTCGCCTTTGCGGAAAGCCGCGTCCCCGGTATCAGCCGCAGCGGGCACTGGCGACTGCGAAGGTTTGGCCGAGGTCATGCGTGGCCCACGGTTCTCTGCGCTCTTTTTGGCCAGCGCGATCTTCTGCGGAGCCGCCGGTTTCGCTTCGGGTTTTGCCTTTGCGTCCGCGGCCTTCCGGTCAGGTTCGGGACCAGCGCTTGCCTTCTCGGACGCTTTCTCGGCCTGGCCCTCCGCAATTCCTGCTGACGGAGCCACTGCCTGCGACGAACTCGCTTCGTTTGCTGGGGCCGATTCTTGGGGCGCCGGTTTCGTCGATGGCTTCCCGGCGGGAGCTTCGCCGGCGCTCGAAGCCGCGGCCGCCGGTTTTCGACTCTCCATAGCGCCGAGATAGTTTGTGTACGTCCACCAGACTGCTACGCCCAATGCCGCGAGCAGCGCCACCAGCAGCAGGATCCGCCGTCCGCCGGTCTTTGGTTGCTCAGGCGGCTCCTTTTCAAAAAAGGAGTCCAGGCCGGAAAAGGATTTTTCCCGCCGCGAGTCCATATTCGGCTGATTCCGCACCGAGGGACCGCCGATCGACGGTGCGTTCTTGTCTGCGGACCTGGTGGCGTTCACGATGAGAGGATGCAGCGATTCCGGCGCGTCCGCTATCTTTGGTGGGACGGGCAATGCTGGGTTCGGCGTTGGTGTGCCCGCCGGCCGCCGAGCTTCGAGCAAGGTGCCACACATTCCGCAGAAGCGGAAATTGTCCGAATTGTCCTCACCGCACTCCGGGCAGATCACAATGGTTCTCCAGATGTCTTTTCCTACAGTCTAACTCCTGCCAGCGAGGTCCTGGCATGCGTTCGTTCATATTAGAATGCAAACGCCCGGTTTTCGCCGATGCCGAAAGCTTCTAAAGCCAAGCCCATGCCCGCCCCGAAGCGTTTCGAGGCCAGGCTCGAGCGCATGCGCTCCCGCCTCAATTGGGTCATTATTCACATGCCGTTCGATGCGGCTAAAGTCTGGGGGTTGCGCGGCCAGATCAAAGTGAAAGGCGACGTCAATGGATTTGCGTTCCGCACTTCACTGTTTCCCACCAGGGAAGGCCGGCACATTTTGCTGGTCAACAAGCGGATGCAAAAGGGCGCGCGAGCGGCGGAAGGCAGCGTCGCCCGTTTTCAGATTGAACTGGACCGCGAAGAACGGACCGTAGAAATCCCCGATGAGCTCAAGCGCATTCTCAGAGAAGATCGCTCGCTTCGGCGTTGGTATGACGAACTGAATTACTCCACGCGCAGCGACATTGACAAGTGGATCAGCGAACCTAAGAGCGGAGAAGCCCGCATGCGTCGCGCGGAACAAATTGCGGAGCGTCTGCTCAACGTCATGGAGGCGGAACGAGAGCTGCCGCCTGTCCTGCAGGTCGCTTTCGCGCGCCATCCGCACGCCCGTGAAGCTTGGGAAGAGATGTCGCCCTCGCGCCGGCGCGGACATCTGTTTGCCATCTTCTACTACCGGACTCCGGACGCTCAAGCCCGGCGCATCGACAAAATGCTCGATGACGCTATTGCGATTGCCGAGAAAATGAGTAGAAAGAAAAAGTGAGCGATAAGTTCAGGCCCCAGCGTCATGGTTGGTAGGGCAAGACGTTTGCGATTGGGTACCCGCTCAGCTGGCGGTTGGGGATCGCGAGATTCTCAGGGGCGTACTGCGGGAGCCCATCGAGCCTGAGTTGCACAGTGTTGGACATCGCAGCATTCTGTGGAACCTTTCGATGTTTAGGAATTCCCCACGGAATCAACTTCCACTCATCGTGTGCGGGCCCGATTGCATCCGCCGCAGCAGGCGACAGGTGTTGCGCTTCGGCTGGCACGCTGAATTTCAAGCCGCACTCTCTTGCCTTGTGCATCATCCAACTGAGCGTGATATCGGATAACTGGGACTGCGCATATCCGCCACCGACATCGGAATGGACTCCAGGAAACCACACCTGCTGAACAATGTCGTCGTTGCCCCGCATCGATCCATCTGGATTCGTCCACAAAGTGGGCTGGAACTGCGCTCTGCGCTCATCGATAGAGACCGCATGAACGGCCCTTTTGATGTTCGGATGCAAAGTAGTATCGAGGAATCCGTACTTCTTCTGATCGAAGAGGCTAAAAAGCAAGCCTGGAATTCCAAGCGATCCCACCGTGTCCCAGACGCCCACCATGCTAATGATGACTGGCTCCAATCCATACTGTTGATCGAGGCCGGCCTGCAATTGCTTTTTCTTGTCCGCGTCGGGTTCCCGGTACGCGTCAAAAATTGATTTTACGGTCATATTGTCGAGGTTCTTTGTCGGAGCGCCAAAGCGGGCGATCATGCCTGCAAGGCTGCGCGCGGTGTAGGCGCCACGACTGAACCCGAAGAGATAGACTTCGTCCCCTGGGTCGTAGACATAAGAGACGAATTCATAGCCATCCTGAATTTTTTGGAAGAGCCCCTCGCCCATGGCCCCTCCGAACAGATGATCAATGGGAGTTCCATCCGTGCCAACTCCGCTGTCGTAGTAGCGCAGCTGTGAGGGGTCGTCTGCGAGAGCGCAGTACAGCTTGCGCACATTTGTGTCATTTACCTCGGCGCCAACCCCATGAGGCGTATTCCAGGTACCATCCGCGCACACAATAATCTTTTTGCTCATAAACACATAGACAATGGAGCGCAGAGGGCCGGTTCTAGTCCGGAGTAACTCCGAGATAATCGTCGTGGCCCGCCAGCGCCTCATCCAGCCGTGTGAGAGTGAAGATCTCCTTCACGCGCGGGCTGAAATTGATGAGCTTCAACTGGCACTTGGCCTTCTTGGCCGTGATGTACACGCCGACAATCATGCCCAGCCCGGAGCTGTCGAGGTAGTTGACATTGCTGAAGTCGATCACGAGGCGCTTGCTCTCGGCGATCAGGCTGCGCGCCGTCTCGCGCAACTGATCGGCGTTTTCCATGGTGATTCTGCCTGAGCAGTGAATGGTCGCTTCCGCAGGCGTTTTCTCAGTGGCGAGTGTCAGGGTTGAGGTGGGAAGCGGATTGGCAGCCATACAAACCTCCAAATGGGTATTTTCGGTATTGATCCCGAAAAACCGCACTATAGTACACCCGTTTGGTCGTTCGCGACACTGTGAAACGATTTTCATCGGGAGAACTCCCCGAGGGTCTGCCATCCGCGCCCGCACAGCCCCATCGGTATCTTTCTTGCCTTATGACCGACGTAACCGCGGGGCCCGGCTTCTTCTGCTATACTGCTATTAACGCTTTTGCTACGGTTTGCTCGTCACGCGGGGATCCTGTTGGATCCGTTACACTTCCGCCATTTCCTGCCCGCCGTTTGGTTCCAGCGCCAATTTCAATGCGAGCGGCATGCGAACTCTCGACACTAGTCCTGGTGCATAAGACTAAGAACACGAGTCTGAGAAATTGACATTAAGCCCCTCCAGAAAGAAAACCATCGAATGACCACATTTACGGAACTGCCCCTGTCTGCTGCGTTGCAGCAGAAACTGGCGGCAGCTCAATTCATTACCCTCACACCCATCCAGGCGCGCGCCATTTCTCCTGCCCTTGAAGGCAAGGACGTGATTGGCACCGCCCAGACCGGCACCGGCAAGACTCTCGCGTTCCTGATTCCGATCATCGAGATGCTGCGCGCTGAATCGTCTAAGAATGGATCATCCAAGAATGTCAGCGCCCTGGTCCTGTTGCCCACGCGGGAATTGGCCATGCAAGTTCACGAGCAGTACGAACAACTGCGCGACAAGAATATGCCGAAGGCGGCGCTGGTGATCGGCGGCGTAGCGGAGAAGGCGCAGATCAACAGTCTTCGCTCCGGCTGCGAATTTGTGATCGCAACTCCGGGACGCTTGCAGGATTTCATCACCCGCAAGTTCGCGGACCTGCGTCACGTGAAGATACTCGTGCTCGACGAAGCCGACCGCATGCTGGATATGGGCTTTCTTCCAGCCATCCGGCGTATCGTGCAAATCCTGCCGCAGCGCCGGCAGACGCTGTGTTACTCAGCCACCATGGAGCAATCGGTGGCCGCGCTGGTGAACGACTATACGCGGGAACCGGTGCGGGTCGCGCTGGGTTCGGTTCTGAAGCCTGCGGAGAGCGTGTCACTCGAAGCCTACGAGGTGCGCCCGTCCGAAAAACTGGATGTGCTCCGCCAGTTGCTGTATGAGGAAAAAGGGCAGACCCTGATCTTCACGCGCACCAAACGCGGCGCGCACCGGCTGGCCCAGGAACTCGAGCGGGATGGATTCTCGGCCACCATGATTCATGGCGATCGCACGCAGTCCCAGCGCAATGGCGCCTTGACTGGATTTCAGGAAGGCCGCTACCAGGTGCTGGTCGCGACCGATGTCGCATCCCGTGGCTTGCACGTGGATGACGTGGCGCACGTGATCAACTACGACATTCCGAAGATGGCGGAAGACTTCATTCACCGCGTCGGGCGTACCGGACGGGCCGGCTTACAGGGCCGAGCCTCCACCCTGGTCACAGGCGCG
>Ga0074044_10000623_pt1 | contig 33643 bp, 34 predicted proteins | sample BogForMeECP23OM1_FD_94443 | JGI IMG/M metagenome (GOLD analysis project Ga0074044, IMG submission 94443) | Bog forest soil microbial communities from Calvert Island, British Columbia, Canada - Bog Forest MetaG ECP23OM1 | ecosystem: Environmental > Terrestrial > Soil > Wetlands ...
ACGATGGCGCTCGGCGATATCTCCACGGGAGTCGCCGCGGCGATGGCGATTGGCTTCGCGCTGCTCCATCGCGAGCGCACCGGCGAGGGGCAATATCTCGATGCGTCCCTGCTCGATACGTACTTCCACATGCACGAGAAACGCGTCCCGCTGGTGTCGATGCGCGGTGACAAGTTTCAACCAACGCGCAGCGGATCGATCCATCCCGACGGCGGCACGACCGGCATCTTTCACTATCGCGACAACCAGTATGTGTTGCTGGCAGTGACGCCCCATCAATGGCCCCAGCTCCTGCGCGCGATGAAGATGCCGGAACTGGGGACCGACCCGCGCTTCGAGTCGGCGCGGGGCCGCCGCGACAATCGGATAGAGTTGCGCGACGTTATCGAGAAATGGCTCTCGGGGTTTGCGAGTCGCGATGAAGCGATCGCGGTTCTCGACGCGGAACGGGTGCCGTGCGCGCCCGTGCTGTCGATCAACGAGGCCGTAGCGCATCCGCACCTGAATGAACGCAAGACCGTGCGATGGGTCGAAGATCCCTTGCTCGGCCGCGTCGCGATCACTGCCGTACCGGTGAAATTTTCGGCCTGGCCCGATCGCAACGACGTGCGCGCATCGCGCCTGGGCGAGGACAACGAGCGCGTGCTTCAGGAGATGCTCGAGATGCCGGCGGACGACATCCGCAAGCTCTACGACGACGGAATCCTGGTGCGCGATCGCACGCTCGGATAAGTCCCCCGGCCCACAGAGACTGCGGCTCCACGCTGGAGAGACGGCAGATGAACCGACTGGCCGTAGCTGAGTCAGGGCCCGTCGTCTCGCGCACGGAGCAGCGCCGCAAGATCGTAATCGATACACGGCTGGCCGCCGGGCAGACGATCGCGGCCGCGGCGTGGCTCTACTGCACTCAGTTCGTCCTGCCTGCAACCCCGTTCATCCGTCTCACGAAAGAGGAACTACGACATCAATTCAATGAGGCGCCATCGACGATTGGCGTGCGACCGCCCGACTCAGTTCATTGCTCTTTGTCGATAACGAACGAGCCACTGTCGTCTTCTGGACAGTGGATGCCGGTAAACGTTCCTTGAAAGCTGGTTGAAGCAATTGTGGCGATCGCAAGATAGTGACAACGGCGAATGGTGCTCTTAAGCGTCGCTCTGATGGCCGTTTTCGAGACCGTGCCAGTAAGAGTGCCACTGAGCCCCTCGAATCCCGGCTCGGGATACGTGGTGCTCCACACTCCTGTTATGTGCTGACCGTTCTGCTCAACCGTGAGATTCAAAGTGCCCTGACCACCGACCGAATCGTCGATCGCTCCCGCATAGGTTCCCGCAACGTTGGGAATCGTCGGGGCACAAATCCTCGCGCCGGCAATCGAATGACACCTTGCCGCGTCGCCATCGGGCGCGAGAACCGCGTCATCATCGTCCTGCGCGCGCGATGAACCACCCACACCGAGAATCAACGCAACCGCGCACAGCAGCACCAAAGCGACAGTCAGTCTGCGTTTCCGCGACATCTCATCTCTCCCCGCCTTTCAGCCGGCCTCTGTTCCGACGCGCTCCCAGCGTAACCCCGAGCTGCGTGTGCAATCAACGCCGGCACTGACTGACAGTCAACGCTCGGCAACCCCGGCTGGCGAAAGGTAAAACGCAGTGGCGCGAAAACTCGGGATTCCTCGCGGACCCCGCCTTGAGCCTGTCGAATGGGGCAACCGGAACCCTTCGGGCTCTGCGAGGGGTCCTTCGCTGCGCTCAGGATGGCGCGCTCGGACACGCTCGCGGCCAGTTCGGAATGACACGCGCCACGACAGCTATTCACCAATTACTTTGATCAATACGCGCTTGGGGCGGCGGCCGTCGAATTCGCCGTAGAAGATTTGCTCCCACGGGCCGAAGTCGAGCTTGCCGTTGGTCACCGCGACCAACACCTCGCGGCCCATCACCTGGCGCTTGTGATGCGCGTCGCCGTTGTCCTCGCCGGTGCGATTGTGATGGTAGCGCTTGGGGCTGGGGTCGAATGGGGCCAGCGTCTCGAGCCAGCGCTTGTAGTCCTCATGCAGCCCCGGCTCGTCGTCGTTGATGAACACCGATGCGGTGATATGCATCGCATTGACGAGGCACAGCCCCTCGCGGACGCTGCTCTCCTCAACCGCCGCGATCACCTCGGTGGTGATGTTCACGAAATCCATCCGCGCCGGCACATTCATCGTCAGGTATTTGGTGTTCGATCGCATGCGAATCCCTCCAGAAAGCCGTGAGGGGATTCTTGCATAGGCTGACAGCCCAATCGCCAACGCGGGCCGTTTCTACCAAAAGCGACAGGGTTTCGTGACCTCCCGCTATGCCGCCGCCATCAGAATCTAACGTTCATTGGAGAGCAGATGGCGCGTTTGGAGACACTTGGTTCGACTGGCAACATCTCTTACGCGCCGGTTGTTGCGCCCCCCTTCCGAATCTTCATCGTCGTGCCAAGATTTTTTGGGAACTGCGGAGAGCGTTGATGGCACTTGAATTGCTGATTCACTGGAACCGTCGCGAGCACGTGCGCGCGCAACATGATCGCCGAATTTAGATAGATTTGAAGAGGCTCTGCGGCGATCGCCTCAATGCGGAACGCGGGTGATAATGATTCCAGCGCCCGGTGGGATATCGAGGAACAACGCCATGAAGATCGTGATCGATCCGACGCTATGCGAAGGGAACGAGCGATGCGCGAACGCGGCGCCTGAGATATTTGAGGTACGCGACGACAGGGCACATCTGCTGATCGAGCGGCCACCGGCGCGCCTGCTCGACAAGATAAGGCTCGCGGTGCGGATGTGTCCGCGGCAGGCCATCTCAATCATCGACGACGACGCCCAAAACAACTGAGGAGTCCGGAGTTGACCCATGGAAGCGCAGGCGGCAAGTAATCAGGTTATGAGCACCCCCGAATTTTCGCTCGACACGATCGATATCATCACCCCGGACCATTACCAGAAAAACGGCTACCCCCATGCGGAATGGGCGTGGCTCCGCAAACACAAACCTGTGTTCTACGTGGAGCGCCCGCGCGTCGATCCGTTCTGGGCGATCACCAAGGCCGCCGACATCATGGAGATCAGCAAGCAGCCGAAGCTATGGCTTAACGGTCCGCGGCTCGCGATTTTCGTGCTGGACCCGGGCGAAACGGCGCTGCCGCCCGAGGCGCTGCCGCTGAAGCATCTGCTGAACATGGACCCCCCGGAGCACGGCGAATACCGCGCAATCCTGAGCCGCTACTTCACGCCGCGCTCGATACGAGCGCTTGAACCTGAGGTGGCGAAGATCACCAACGATGTTCTCAACGACGTGATGGATCGCAAGGAGTGCGATTTCGTCACGGAGATCTCCTCCAAGGTCCCGGTGGCGGTTATCGCGGAGATGCTCGGCGTGCCGCGCAAGGATTGGACGATGCTGTTCCGATGGACCAATGAGATCATCGGGGGCGGCGATCCCGAGTTCCAGCGCGGTGAGAACCCCACGGAAACCTTTGCCCAGGCCCGGATGGAGATGTTCCAGTACTTCACCGACTTCGTGGCCGAGCGACAGAAGAACCCCACCAACGACGTCACCAGTATCATCGCCAACGCCAAGGTTAAGGGCGCTCCCCTGCCCACTCTGGAGCTCCTCTCCTACCTGCTGGTGCTGGTCGTCGCCGGCAACGAGACGACCCGCAACGCGACCAGCGGCGGGCTGCTCGCGATGATCGAGAACCCCGAGCAATTCCGGCGGCTTAAGGCCGACCCGACGCTCATCAAATCCGCCGTCGAGGAAATCGTGCGCTGGACTTCGCCGGTCATTCAATTCGGCCGCACCGCCTCGCAGGACACGGCGGTACACGGACAGAAGATTCGCGCGGGAGAGTCGGTGTGCCTGTACTATCCATCGGCGAACCGCGACGAGGATGTATTCGACGAGCCGTTCAAGTTCGACATCGGACGCGATCCCAATCCGCATCTCGGGTTCGGAATCGGTGAGCATTTCTGCCTCGGCTCGAACCTCGCGCGGCTGGAACTGGAAGTGATCTTCCGGGAACTGGCGAAACGGCTGGAATATGCTGAGCTTGCAGGTCCCGTTGCGCGGCTGCGCTCCAGCTTCGTCGGCGGCATCAAGCACATGCCCATTCGCTACCAGATCAAGCCCGCCAGCGCCTGAGCGGCTGCGATCTACGCCGGCGGCTCTTTGCGCCGGCGCCGGGGCTGTTATATCTGGCCGCGTCCGCCCTGTGATGCGTTTTTCCCAGTCGCGGCTGGCCTGCTACAACCTGTTTCATGAGACTCAAGGACAAGGTTGCTTTGGTCACCGGCGCCGCTTCCGGCATCGGTGAAGCGACCGCCAAACGGCTGGCTTCGGAAGGCGCCGCCGTGGTGGTCGTGGATTGGAATCAGGAAGGCGCGATGCGTGTCGCGGGCGAGATTCGCGGCGCAGGCAACAACGCCGAGGCGCTCCACGCCAACGTGGGCAATCCGCCCGAGATCGAAGACATGATCAGGTTCGCTGTCGAGCGATTCGGTCATCTCGACATCTTGCACAACAATGCGATTCGGCTTTACACGGGGCGGGTCGGCGAAATGTCCCTGGAGAACTGGCGCAAATCGATCGATATCGGGCTGACCGCATATTGGTACGCGACGCGATGCGCCCTTGAGGTGATGGTGCCGCGGCACAAGGGCGCGATCGTCAACACCGGCTCGGTCTCGGGTCTCGCCGGCGACTACGGCCTGGGCGCGTACAACGCGATCAAGGCGGGCGTGATCAATCTCACCCGCACGACCGCGATCGAATATGCGCGCAAAGGAATTCGCTGCAACGCGGTGTGTCCCGGCGCGATCCTGACGCCGCCGATCCTGAAGTCGCGGCGCGCGATTCCCGAGCTTGCCGAGAAGACCGAGGCTGCGATTCCGATGGGCCGTTATGGTGAGCCGATCGAGATCGCAAATGTGGTTCTGTTCCTTGCGTCCGACGAGGCGTCTTACGTCAACGGCACATACATCATCGCCGATGGCGGCCTGACTGCTCACACCGGTATCCCAAGCGTGGCGGGGAGCGGACCGGACTGGTAAAAGCATCGCTATGGAATTCGAACGCGCAAAACTCGACATCGAAGGAAGCGTCGGTCTGCTGACGCTGAACCATCCTGAAGTCATGAACGCCGTCTCCGCCGAGATGCTCGGCGGACTCATGAAAGCGCTCGACCACGTCGAAGACCCGAAGAGCGGCGTACGATGTCTCGTCATGACAGGCGCGGGCCGCGGCTTTTGCGCGGGCGCGAATCTGCAGCCCCGCGCCGAGGGCGCGCGCGCTGGCGGGGACGCCGGTTCCGTGCTGGAGACTCTCTATCATCCGTTTCTGCGCCGGCTCCGCGAGCTTCCGATCCCGTTCGTCACGGCGGTGAACGGCGCCGCGGCGGGTGTCGGGATGAGTTTTGCGCTGATGGGCGATTTGGTGCTGTGTGCGCGCTCCGCTTACTTCCTCCAGGCGTTCAGGCGCATCGGGCTCATCCCTGATGGCGGCTCGACCTGGATTTTGCCGCGGCTGGTGGGTAGAGCGCGCGCGATGGAGCTTTCGCTGATGGGTGAGAAATTGCCCGCCGAAAAGGCGCTCGAATGGGGGTTAATCAACCGCGTCTTCGACGATGCGGACCTGATTGGCAAAGCGATGGAGCTGGCGCGCGATCTTGCGAGCGGGCCCACTGTCGCGCTCAGCCTGATTCGCAAGCTCTATTGGGAGAGTCCCGAAAACTCCTATGAAGAGCAGCTCAACCTGGAGCGTCAGATGCAGCGTCGCGCCGGAAGCTCAGCGGATTTCTCCGAGGGCGTCCGCGCCTTTCTGGAAAAACGCCCCGCGAAGTTCAAAGGCGAATGACGGCGCGGGTGAATCGGCGCGCGACCGGTTGATCGCCCGGCTGAACCGGCGCCGGATCTCATCGGCGTCGCGCAACAATGTCCATGGCAACCGCGATGCAACCTGAGCCATCCGACCTTTCGTGGGTCGAACGGATCGCCAGCGCGGGCGTCGCCCTGCTCCTTCTGCTCGCGTGCTTCCTGATCATCAGCCCGTTCCTTTCGGCGGCTTTGTGGTCGGCGGTTCTATGTGCCTCGACCTGGGGACTGTTCCAGCGCCTGAACGGACTGATGCGCAATAGGACAACGCTGGCCGCCCTTGCGATGACGCTGCTGTTGACGGTCTCGATCGTCGCGCCGTTCGCCGTCGTTGGGTTCAGCTTGGTCGATGAAATCAAAGTCACGGCGAGCGTGATAAAGAAGACGATCGAAAGCGGCCCCCTTAACGTGCCCGAATGGCTGGACCGGGTGCCTTTGATTGGTCACCAGCTCGGCGCAGGGTACCGCCAGTTGCTAGGAAGCGAGATCAGTTTCGCCGACCAAGCCAAACAGCTTAGCGGCCCCGTGGGCCGGATGATCGTCCGCTGGAGCAGGGCTTTCGCCAGCGGATTGGCGGAACTCTGCCTGAGCCTGGCGATCGGATTCTTTCTTTATCGCGATGGCGAGGAGCTGGGCCAGAGGGTTTCCAATCTTGCCGCGAGGATAGCGGGTCGCGAGCGCGGATTGCGACTCCTGCAACTCGCGCAAGACACGTGCGTCGGCGTGGTTTACGGAGTCGTCGGCACTGGAATTATCCACGCGGTGGTAATGGGTCTGGGGTTGGTGATCGCGGGAGTTCCTGGCGCCCTGGTCCTGGCGTTCGTGACTTTCCTGCTCTCGGCGCTTCCGGGCGGTCCGGCGTTGATATGGCTGCCCGCCAGCATCTGGCTGTTTTCGCAGGGGCACCCGGGATGGGCGATATTCCTGGCGGTCTGGGAGCTGATCTTCAATTTCCTGATCGACGGTGTCCTGCGCCCCATTATTATCGCCGAAAGCGGCGGCGTGCCGCTGTTGCTGGTCTTCATTGGAATTTTCGGCGGCGCCGCCGCCTTCGGTTTTCTGGGCGTCTTCCTGGGCCCCGCCCTGCTCGCGGTCGGCTACAGCCTGCTCGACGACGTCACCTCCACTCCGGCCTGAACGATTCCATTCGGGTTGATCTGCGATTCTGCCCAGCGCGCCAACCAGACCCGCTGAAGTGAATCCGATGCCCTGATCCGGCATCATTCGGCGATTTTGCCGGCGCGGCGCGATTGGCTCCGTTGGAAACACCATGATTCCAAGCGCGCCAACGCAGTGCCTTGGCGAGCCGATTCGTCTACCGACCAAACGGTTGATAATTCAGGATCTTTCCTGATGTCGGCCGCTCTGATCGCGACGCGACGCTTCACCGCAATGGCACACTAAGTGCTTTCCTGAAGAGCGGCGTGGCCGAGGTGTGCCTCCACAAAAGTGGACCTGAGATGGAAGGAATTGGGACTGGATTGAACGTGGTCGCCAGGCAGGAAGGTGCATTGGAAGAGTCTCAGCCTGAAAAGCTGGTCGTAGTCATGAATTTCTATCGCGATGCGGAGTTGCGGGGAGCGCGGTTGCTGCTGAATCTGCATCGCCACCTCCGCGACGCTGATTCGCAATTCAAGCTCACGCGCCATCTCGCGGATGAGACCCGCCACGCGTGGCTTTGGACCAGGCGCATTACCGAGGCTGGCGGCGTTCCGAAAAGCATCGGCGACGGATATCAGCATCGGCTGGGACTTCGGATTGGGGTACCAAAAGACACCTTGGAGTTGTTGGCCTTGACGCTGGTTGCCGAAAATCGTGCGCTCGATCGTTACCGCAGTCACGCGGCACGGCCTGATGTGGATTCGGGAACGCTCGCAGTGCTGAAGGCCGTCAGCGGCGACGAACAATGGCATCTCGCGTGGATTAGGGAGAAGTTGCGCGAGATCGCGGCCGACCGAGGCGTTGAGGAACGTGGAATTCAAATTCTCGATCGGTACGTCGCTATCGAGCGCGAAGTCTACGCAGGTTTCGAGGCTGAGGAAGCCGAATTGGTGAGCCGATAGAGGAGCGCGCAATCGTGATCGCCGGCTACTTTCCAGAAAATGTTTCGACTTTCGGCGGCAGTATCGATCATGTCTTCTGGCTCATTCTGTATATTGTCGGGTTCTTCTTTGTAGTCGCGCAGGTACTGCTGGTTTATTTCGTGGTCCGCTATCGGCGCCGCGGCAACGCTCCCGCCTTCTACAATCGCGGCGATACTCCGCGTGAGGCCGCATGGGTGCTGGTGCCCGCGGTGATTGTGCTCTGTTTCGACCTCGGCATCGACGCAGTCGGCCATCGAGCATGGGAATTGGTCAAAGGCGCGCCACCACCGGCGCAGGTCGAGGTCAAAGTCAGCGCCAAGCAGTTCAACTGGGATTTCACTTATCCCGATGCCGCGGGAAAGCTCGATGCTGCCGACAGCGTCACGGTCGAAAACGAGTTGCATGTGCCGGTCGGCAAGGTCGTCCGCCTGACCCTCACCTCGGAGGACGTCATTCACAGCCTGTGGGTACCGAATCTGCGGCTCAAGCAAGACGTGGTTCCGGGCCGAACGATTGTCGCGTGGTTCGAGGCAACCAAACCCGGCCATTACGAGATTGGATGCACGGAGCTTTGCGGCTTCGGGCATTACTCGATGCACGCCGACCTGTTCGTGCATACCGAAGCGGACTACGCGAAATGGCGCGCCGAAAACCTGGAGAACAAGAGCGCCGGCAACTGAGCGTGCGGCGAAAGGGATTGTCGCGATGAATACGGTGACTGTCGACGATCACGCCGCACATCACGTGAGCTTCGTGCGCCGTTACTTGTTTTCGCTCGATCACAAGGTGATCGCTAAACAGTACATGCTGCTCTCGGCCGCGATGGCGATAATCGGCGGCGGATCGAGCTATCTGATCAGATGGCAACTGGCATGGCCGGAAACCTCGATTCCCGGCTGGGGGCCCATCGGCCCCGACAACTACAACGCGCTCATCACCATGCATGGGACCATCATGGTCTTCTTCGTGGCGATGCCGCTGCTGCTCGGCGCGTTTGGCAACTTCCTGATTCCGTTGATGGTCGGCGCGGAGGACATGGCGTTCCCGCGTCTCAACGCGACATCGTTCTGGACCTTGTTTGTCGCTTCCTGCGTGCTGGTCTCATCATTCTTCGTACCCCAGGGTCCGGCGGCCGCCGGATGGACCAGCTACGCGCCGCTTTCCGACAAGGCCGTCTACACCGGAGTCACGTGGGGCCAGGACCTGTGGATCCTCGCGGTTGCGCTCGAGTTCGCGTCCTTCATGATGGGCGGCATCAACTTCCTGGTGACTGCGCTGAATCTGCGCACCCGCGGGATGAGGCTGATGCGCCTGCCGCTGCTGGTGTGGATGGAAATGACGGCGGCGGTGGTCTTTCTGCTCTCGGTCGGACCGCTGGTGGCCGGAGCGGTGATGCTGCTGCTCGATCGCGCCGCGGGCACGTCCTTCTTCCAGCCGGATCGCGGCGGCGATCCGCTGCTGTGGGAGCATCTGTTCTGGTTCTTCGGCCACCCGGAAGTCTACGTCGTCGCCCTGCCCGGCTTCGGCATCATGCTGGAGATACTCCCAGTCTTCGCACGCAAACCAATCTTCGGTTACCGGACGATAGTTTATTCCACCATCGCGGCGGGCCTGCTGAGCTTCATCGTCTGGGCGCATCACATGTTCGTCTCGGGCATGGATCCCCGCCTGGCGAGTCCGTTCAGCGTCACGACCATCATGATCTCGGTTCCGTTCGCGATCATCATGTTTGCGATGATCGCCACGCTCTGGCGCGGGTCCATAAGCCTGGCCTCACCGATGCTGTTTGCGCTCGGCGGCATCGCGACTTTCCTGATCGGCGGCGTAACGGGCATTTTTCTTGGTTCCGCCGCGACCGATATCTACCTGCACGGCACCTATTTCGTAGTCGCGCATTTCCATTACACGCTGTTTCCGGTCGTGTTCTTCGGCGGCTTCGCCGGGCTGTACTTCTGGTTCCCCAAGATGTTCGGCCGAATGATGAATGAAACGCTGGGGCAGATTCACTTTTGGATTTCGTTCTTCGCGTTCAATGGAATATTCGTTCCGCTCTTTCTCGTCGGGATCGGCGGCAGCCCGCGCCGAATCTACGAACTCTCTTCGTACGACATGCTCAAGCCGCTGCAACCGCTGCACGTCGTCGCGACAGTCGCGGGAATCGCGCTGCTGCTGGCGCAAATTCCGCTCATCGTAAACGCTTTCTACTCGATGGTTCGCGGGCCCATCGCCGGGCGTAACCCGTGGCACGCGAACACGCTCGAATGGACGGTGGACTCACCGCCCAGCCATCCGAACTTCACGGTTCCGCCGCGCGTCTATCGCGATCCATATGAATACAGCATACCGGGAGCCGCCGAGGACTGGATGGCGCAGGACGCTGTGGCCGAGGCGGATCTGAGGGCGGCGGGCCGATAGAAATCGATCTGAACCGAATCTGGTGAGGCAAGACTGATGAGCGCAGGTGTAGAGCCAGCGGGAGTTGCGATTACCGAACGCGACACGATTGGGAAAATCCCGCCGGGCAAGATCGCGGTGTGGTGGTTTCTCGCCTCGGAGATAATGGTTTTCGGCACTCTGATGGGCGCTTATATTTTGTTCTCCTTCGCCCACGGCGACTTTGCCGCCGATGGCGCACACGTGAAGTGGCGGCTCGGCGCTTTCAACACTCTCGTGCTGGTCACGTCGAGCTTGACGATGATCATGGCACTGGCCTCCGCGCGCGCGCGCAACCTTTCGCGCACGCGCCTGTTCCTGTTGGCAACGGTGCTGCTCGGAATCACCTTTCTGTGCGTGAAAGGTTACGAGTACACGACCGAGATCGATGAGGGCTTCACGCCGAGCACAAGCATCTTCTGGTCGTTCTACTTCGGCATGACGGGACTGCACGGCCTCCATGTGATCGGGGGAATCGTGATCAACTCGATCCTTTTGGTCGCGGCGCTGAGCCGCAAACCCTGGGACATTCTCGAGCGGCGAATCGAGTGTGCCGGTCTGTACTGGCATTTCGTCGACGTGGTTTGGATCTTTCTGTTCCCGCTCCTTTACCTGACTTGAGGACGACGCGATGAACGAAGCTGGTGGCCATTTAGAATCCGCGCGCGATGACAGGACACTCTATGTGATCGTGTGGGCTATACTGGTTCTGCTGCTGGTGGTGGGACTCACGATTTTCGTTCTGCCGATCCCGCGCGAAGCCGCCGTCACGCTCATCTTCGGCGTCGCCGCCATCAAGGCCGCTTTGGTGCTGCGCAACTATATGCATCTCAAGCGCGAGCATCTGCTGATCTACGCCATCGTACTGATACCAACACTGTTCCTGCTGGGGTTTGCGATCACTCTCATACCGGACATCGTCTTTCGTCACGCGATGTAGCGCGATGCTGAAGCGGTTATTCAGGATGCTGCCGGTCGGGTCGCTGATGCTCGGTGCAATCGTGTTGGCCCCGGCCATCGCGTCCGCGTGTCCAGCCTGCTTTGCCGCATCGGGAGCGCGCGGGCTTCACGCGTATTACCTGAGCACGATGCTGCTCAGCACGATGCCGTTTCTGCTGATCGGCGCCATAATCACCATTGCGTACGCGGCGAGGCGCCACGCTTCAGTGAGGAGCACGGAGCGACTGCCCGAAGATTAGTCATTGGCTTTGGCGGGGCGGGCGCTCGAATTGTCCGAAGCTACCCATTCGTCGATTGCGCGCAGTTGATGCGTCCGGAAATCGGCCGCTTCGAGAATATGGGCCTCGGCACGGGCCGCCTCGATACGCCCGCCCGCCGTCTCGTGCACCGGCGCGAACTTCGCCAGTTCCTCGGCATGTGCGCGGTCGACAAAGTCTGACATCAGAGAGGACACGAAGAAGAGGCGGAATTCGGGACTGCGTTTGGCCGCAAGCGCCTCGAAATTGGCGATGACGAATTGCAGAGCGAGTTCGGGATGCTGCCCTGCCCCGACAATCAGGATGAGTTCGTCCGAGCGTTCCGGCGGCAGCTCATCGGTGAGCGCGATATGAAGCGTCTCTTCCACGAGCTGCGGATCGGAGGCGCGCGCGAGCGCGGCGTAATAGCGCGAGCGATCGCGCGAACTGGTCGCATCGCGGCCCAGCTTCCGCAGCGCATCATAGGTTTGCCGATCGGCGTTGCGGCCCACGATACCGACGACCGCATCGCGCAGGTTCACGTCGAGCGATGAAGGATTCTTCACAAACGCGGCGAAGCGCCGGTTCGCTTCTGCGACTATGGCTGCATCGTTCATATCGCCGAGCGTCGAGATTAGCGCCGCGCGCAGGATCGCGTTGTCTTCCGGCTCGTTCAGCGCCGCGTCCCATCCCAATCGCTCAAAAGCTAGGCGAAGGATCGACCGCGCATATGCCTGGAAGGCGGGCCGGCCAGCTAGTCCCCGCTCCAGCCGATCGATTCGGGAGAAAGCGCCGATGACCTCGCGCCAAACCGCCCGTTTGGCGTCGCCCGTGACGGCCGCGACGATCTGAAAGTAAGCCGGCGGCGCTACCCGCCCCGCCTCGACCAGCGCCCAGTTGTCGGCGAGCAGATCAACCCGGTCCGCGGGCGGCATCGTCTCGATGAGCCTGGTCAGCGCCGCCTGCGTGGCTGGATCGTACGATACGCGATAGTAGCCGACGTCTCCGGGATTCAGTTTGACCGGCGGCCCACACTTCCCCGCCGCAATCTCCATCGATTCATCGCGCAGTAAGGTCGCGCCGCCGGACTTCTGCGCCCCAACGGTGCTCCATGCGATCGGCACCTGCCATCGCTCCGGGCGCGCATCGGGATCGTGAATTGTGAAGCGCTCCTGCTTCACGAGCAGATAGCGCTGATCGCCGCGGCACTGCTCGGCGACTGTGATCAGCGGCAAGCCGGGCTGCTCGGTGTAAGGTCCGGCGATCGATGCGACCGGCTTGCTCGACGCCTGTTCCAGTGCCGACCAGAGATCCGCCGTGGTCGCATTGCTGTAGGCATGCTCCTTCATGTAGCGGCGAATACCGTCGCGAAAGCTCTCTTCCCCCAGGTAATTTTCAACGAGACGAATAATCGCCGCGCCTTTCTCGTAGGTGATTTCATCGAATGCGATCGCCGCTTCGCTCTCGTCCGCGACCGGATGCTGGATCGGATGGGTCATCGTGCGCGCATCGGCATACATGGCGGCCTGTTTGTCGCCGCCGTTGTTCAACCAGACCTCCCAGCCCGGATGAAGCTGGTCTTCGACCTTGGCTTGCATCCAGTTCGCGAACCCCTCGTTGAGCCACAGGTCGCTCCACCATGCGGTCGTCACCAGGTCGCCGAACCATTGATGCGCCATTTCGTGTGCGATAATCGCGAAGATTCTGCGCTGCAATGACTTGGGGCTGGATGCGGGATCGTAGAGCAGGACGCCTTCGTAGAAGGTGATACCGCCCCAGTTCTCCATCGCGCCCCCAAAGCCGCCGGGAACCGCTATCAGGTCCAGCTTCGGAAGCGGATATTTGATTCCAAAATAACGGTTGTAATAGCCGAGCAGTTCGGCCCCGTTGTCCAGCGCATAGCGCCCCTGTTCGCGCTTGCCCGCCGTCGTCACTACTCCGACAGTCACACCGCCGGCATCGCGCGTGAGCCGTTCTAGCTCGCCCGCAACCATCACGAAGAGATACGTCGACATGCGAGGCGTCGAGCCGAACGAAACTCGTTTGAGTTGCGAGCCGACAGGCTCTTCGTGCGCGACCGGCATGTTAGAAACCGCGAGAAAGTTGTTCGGCACTACGATGGTGGGTTCGATGCTCGCCTTGAATGATGGCTCGTCCCAGCACGGAAATACGCGGCGCGCGTCGGTCGGCTCGAACTGGGTCGCGATCATCCGCTTGGAGCCACTAGCGGTGGGATACTCGGCGAAAAACATCCCCTGGCCGAACCCATTGATGTGCGCGGTGAAGGCGATGCGCAGTTTGTGCGGGCCCGCTTCGAGCGAATTCGGGAAGGTCAGTGTCGCGGTCTGGCCTTTCGGATCGATGGAGATGTTCGCGATCTGACCCGTCTCCCCATCGAGCGACGCAGACCCTATGGCCATGTTCAGCGCATTGAGCACCAGCCGGCTGGTTGGCTGTAGAACATCGATGTCGACGACTTCGACACCAGGCATCGCGAGCGTTTTCAGATCCGGCTGCAGCGAGATCGCGTAATGCGTCGGCACTACGGTCTTCGGTAATTTGCCCGGCGCGGCCGCGAACAAGTAAGGAGCCTTCGCGTGAGCGGCATTTCCGAAGGCGAGGACAAGCCCGATTAATCCCAAGACCAGCAATCCTGTCGGCCAGCGCCGTGATTGACGCATGCAGAGCCTCAAAGCGGGAGAAATCATCAACAATTGGAGGAACGCCGATTTCATCCTGATGGTACTCTCCAGCGTCTTCCTGACTTCTTTAGACGCCTGCTTCGTCCGGGTCACCTGATAGCCGCGCCGGTAAAGACCGGCCTCGAGCATTGGAACTCTTCGGGAGCGTACGCTCCCCCGCGCATCGCGTCGAAGTCTGAAAAAGGAATGACACCCTTCGTGTCTTGTTCGGTCATTCTGAGGTTTAGAAGAAACCTCCCTTCTGCCACACGCCGATGGCCCGGTGCCGGAAGTTGCGGAGCGCTCTGAAATTTCCGGTGATGCCGAAATAGACAAAGTGCCCCAACAGCTTCCGCTTGAGTGCCGTCGACTGCTTGCGAACCGGCCCGTGCCGATACTGCCGACACCAATTCGCGATGCGCTTGAGAGCGCGCCGGAAGCGGTCCGCCACCGTCTTCTGCTTCACCACCCAGTGCCCCTTGCGGGACTTGGCCCAGGAGTGGGTGAAACCCAGCAGGTTGAAGGTGCCGAGCCGCGACCGCCCACGGCCCTCTGGTCCGGCCGCCGAAAATCGACCAGCCGGGTCTTCTCCGGGTTTTCGTCCGAATTCCCTATTCAACGGAACAGGGAGTTTTAAAAAGCAAACAGCGAATTGTTCTGCCGGAAAAGGGAATTTTCTTCGAACATCAGGATGTTCAACGCGCGATCGGCGTCGCGATCGGAGCCGGAGACACGGTTGATGCAGGCGACGGTTGCATCGCCGCTGCGGCCACTTCGGGATCGGGGACGTATTCCGGGGGATACGAAAGCCGCCGCCAGCTCAACAACAGGAGCGTCAGCGCTCTCGATTCGTCGGGTTGGAAGTTGAAATCGGGCATCTGCGTACCCGGCGAAACTACGCTCGCCTGCGTCAGATGTTGCACGTTCCAATTGAACATCGTGCGGTCGCCGTGCACGTGCGCGAAGTTCAGCAGTTCGGGACTCCGGTCGCCCTCGTAGGTCAACTCGGCCCCGGAGGCGCCGCCCCGTCCTTCGACGACATGGCAGACCACGCACTTTTTCTTCTTGAAGAGCTGCTTGGCGAGATTGATCTCTTCCATCCCGGGCGTGGCGGCATCATGGCGATGGCAAAAATTGCATCGCATCTGAATCATCTCGTTCATTGTGATCCCGTTTCGCGCCGCGAGTGCGCGCGAGAGCATTGGATCGTCCCATCCCTTGCCGCCTTGGTGAGCCCCCGCGACAGTCGTTGCCGATCCGTCGCCGCCGTGGCATGGCGTGCATCCGAACCTCGCGAATTCGTGCTTCGCGAGCAGATCGTTCATCGGATGCGGTTTCAACGGCTCGGCGATCGTACCTGGAAGAACCGAAGACCATTCGTAGCCGAGATGGCACGTGATGCAGCGGTCTGTCACGCCGATCTTGGGAATCCAGATCTGACGGATCCCAGGGCGAAAGTTGCGCGCTTCTTCTGTTTTACCATAATGGCCCAGCAGTTCAGGAAACTCCCGCTGATAGGATCCCCAACCGGTGCTGAACTCACGCCAGAAGCCAACCGCAACGAGCACGAAGAACAGAATCGACATCGCGACCAACCAGCCGAAGTCATTGGCCTCGAAAGATTCGTTTCTGTCGGCCATGTCAGTAAAGCCGCGGCATCTCGGGGCGCGCCTGGCCGGGCCAGTAAATCCGCCAGTAGGGACCGCGCAAATAAACTCCGACCATGATCAGCAGGATGATCACGAGTGTGGCGACGGCGAAGGTTGCGTTCTGCCGCCTGCGCTCTGGCGCGAGCCATCGCCCTTCGGTCCGAAGTGGAGAACGATCGAGCCACGGCCATAGCGTAAGTACGCCGAGAAGAAATCCGGGCAAAAGTATTCCCCCCAGTAACGCGCCGCTGACTGTAAACCCACCCATCCGGACAGTCGTTGAAGCGACCAACTCCTGCAGCCAAACGAAATACCACGGCGCCTTCGCCGGATTCGGCGTCACCGATGGATTGGCAAGACCCTCTAGCGGCGCGTTGAACAGCAACGCGGCCAGCAGCGTGAGGTTGAACACGACCAGGAAGACCAGCGCGATTCGCCGCGACATATTCGGCGAGGAGAAAACCTGGTCGGACTCTTCGAGTCCGGTCGAACTCATCACCTGTACGGAGGTGCCCGGCGTAATTCCAAACAGCGAGTAACTTTTTGTCTTCGGAGTCGCCTTCGGCACCATTGCGCGCTCATTGCGAACGCGTTCGATCGCCGCGAGACCGCCGTCCTTGCGTACGCGCCACATGTGATAGGCGAACAGCACCCACACAAAGACCGGCAGGAAAAAAACGTGCAGTACGTAAAAGCGCAGCAAAGTCTGCTGTCCGATTTCATGGCCGCCGAGAAGAAGAAATTGGATCGTCGGTCCGACCACCGGCGCCTGCTTCGCGATGCTGGTCCCTACCGTGATTGCCCAGAATGCGAGCTGGTCCCACGGCAGCAGGTAACCGGTGAAGGACAGGAACAAAGTCGAGAGAAAAAGAATGACCCCGACCACCCAGTTGATCGCCCGGGTGCCGCGGTACGCGCCCGTCAGGAACACTCGCGCCATGTGGATGTACACGACCGCAACCATCCCTTCTGCCGCCCATCGATGCTGATTTCTAAGCAGGCGGCCGAAGCTGACGGCGTACTCCAGGTCCTTGATGCTGCCGTATGCGCGCTCGGTGGAGGGCACGTAGAAGAACATCAGCATCACGCCGGTGATGGTCAGGATCAGCAACAGCGCTGCCGACGCGGTGCCGAGCCAGAACGAGTAGTTCCAGTCCATGCTGGCGCGCGAGACTTTGGCCGGAAACCAGTGGAGCCAGAAGTTTTTGACGATCGCTTCCGACGATTCGCGTTCGCTTTCAGGCGACCAAGCCCATGAAGTCTTACGCCACAGCGCCTTGACCTTATCGCCCACCAATCAGGCCTTGCCTTTTCCGACCAGCAGCCTGAAGTCGCGCGCCACATCGGTTGCGCTGTCAACCTCGAGGAACCCATCGGGCGAAACGGTCGTTGCAAACCACTCGAGCGGACGCGGCGCAGGTCCCGAGATCACCGTGCCGTCGGGACGAAAGCGGCTGCCGTGGCACGGACAATCGAACTCGGTGTCGCTCCACTGCACGTTGCATCCAAGGTGAGTGCACACGGCGGAGATCACGTGGAACGCATCGTTTTGACGAATCACGTACAGCCGGTGCGCTGCGTCCAGCGTGTAGCCCTCGGGGTAATCTTCGGGGCGCTTGACCTTGAAGCGGCTCGGCGGCTCGTAGAGCACGTTGGGAAAAAATGCTCTGCCTGCTGCGCCGATCTGCGCCAGGAAGGCGGCTAATACGGATCCCTTGCCGATGAAGCGCAGAATCTTTCGCCGATCGTAGTCCATCAGCCGGCCGTCTCTTCGAACTGAAAGCGCTCCATCGTAATCGCCGAGGTTGGGCACCTGGTCGCGCACAGGCCGCAGCGGATGCATTTGGCCTCGTCGTAGAAAAGCGCTCCGTGTCTGTGCCTCCGTCATCACGCCGGCAACCCGCTCTTGATCGGCGATTTCCCCCGCGGGCGCGAAATGCAGGCAATGCTCCGGGCAGATGTCTACGCATCGATTGCACAGGATGCATTTCGACCCATCGTAGATCGGATGGATATGGCAATAGAGGCATCGCTCCGCCTGCTCGTGCGCATCGCTCGGAGTGAACGTGGACTCGACTTCCGTGATTCCGGTGCGACGCGAGAGTGGAACCAGCGGAATATCGCGACGCTTCCGCTCGTAGCGTTCGGCCATCCTGTACGTGTCGGTCGGCAGTTCCTCGATTGTGACGTGCATCCGCGGCTGGCCGAGCGGTTTCCCACGGAGATAGGCGTCGATGCCGCGCGCGGCGACCTTGCCGTGCTGTGCGCAGGTGATCAGCAGCGACGGCGGAAAGGCCGCATCGCCGCCCGCGAATACGCCCACGATGCCAGTTTCGAAGGTGACCGGATCGACCTTGAGGGTTCCGGCGGGCGTGATGGTGACTCCATCTTCCGGCGTGACGAATGACAGGTCCGGCGCCTGCCCGATGGCCAGGATCACCGCGTCGGCCTCAACGACACGGCGATCGTTCTCGTCGAATTGCGGCCGGAAGCGACCCGCTTCATCGAATACCCTGATGCATTTCACCAATTCGATTCCGACCGCGTGGCCATCGCGGCTGACGATCCGCTTTGGGCCCCAGCCGGGCAGAAAAGTGACGCCCTCGTCGCGCGCGATATCGAGTTCCTCGCGGCCCTGCGCCGATTTCATCGCCGGCATCTCGGGCTCAGACTCAAGACTCGCGACCGTAACCTCGAGCGCACCGCGCCGCACCGCCTCGCGCGCCGCGTCGAGCGCGACGCGCATCGTGCCGGCTGCGACGCCCTGCTCTTCCTCCTCGGACATGACGAGTCCGGGCACGAGGGCACGAACCGCGGTTCGGGCCGCATCGATCGCGACCAGGCCGCCGCCGATAACGACCACCTTGCCGCCCAGCGGAACGCGGTAGCCGCGATTGATATTGAGCAAGTAGTCGATCGCCTTGATCACTCCGTCGGCATCACTACCCTCGATCGGCACTGCGCGGCCACGCGACGCGCCAACGGCGAGAAAAATAGCTTCGTAGCCCAGCTCTTTCAGTTCTCGAACTCCGAACCCGGGTCGAAGCGGCGTTTCGTAGCGAAAGGCGACGCCTAGCGCTTCGATCTCGCCGACCTGGCAATCGATCACGTCGCGTGGAAGCCGGTAGGCCGGAATTCCGTATCGAAGCATTCCGCCCGCATGCGGCATCGCCTCGAAAACCGTCACGCTATGGCCCATCACTGCCAGATCGTGTGCGCACGCGAGCCCAGCAGGTCCCGCGCCGACGACTGCCACTTTGCGCCTGGACGCTCCTGCATCGGGACGAGCGCCGGGAATATCGAGATGACCCGGAGTGACGCTGCCACCGCCGGATGGTCCGGCGATCATGTCACGGACTGCTCTGGCCGAGAGCGCTTCGGGGCCGAACTGCTCGGTGAGAAAGCGCTTGAGTGCGCGGATCGTCACGGGCGCATCGATCTTGCCGCGGCGGCACGCGTCCTCGCATGGAGCGCCACAAGCGCGGCCGCATATTGAAGCGATTGGATTGGGCGATCGCGCAACGCGATATGCTTCCGCCAGGCGTCCTTCGGCGATCAGTTGAACGTAGCGGCCCGCGTCCGTCTTGACCGGGCATGCATCAAGGCACGGCACGTTCTTGCGGAACCACCACAAGTCGCGCGGCAACGCGTCGATCGAATTTCTATCGCTCATCGCGATCGCGCCTACTTTTTGCAGAAGGTCCTGACATAGGCGACGAGGTCGTGAATCTCGCCGTCCTCGAACCCCGAGCTCCACGCCTGCATGTCTTTGCTGAGACCGGCAGAGGCGCCGCCGTTCTTGATCACGTTGAACATCGTATCGTCGGAAATCTTGTCCATGGCGGCACAATCGGTGAAATTGCGAGGATTGGTCGCAAGCGTCGCCGCGGCAGGACCGTCGCCCTTGCCACCAGGGCCGTGACACTTCACACAAAACGTATCGTAATTCTGCTTGGCGGCAGCCAAGTCCCCCGCGCGCGCAGGCGCAAACGCGCATGCGATGATTGCGCACGCGCCAAGGCTTGAGATAAGTCGATTCACGTCGTCCTCCGTTTCACCAGTCGCGCGGCCCAGGCTGATTCAGCCACCCTTGAGGTATTCCAGTAACGCTTTGGTGTCTTGGGGCGGCAAGTTTCCGAGCATATGCATGTGCATGATGATCAGGTTCCACTCATAGGGAGCCTTCTCGGACCCGGGCCGCGCATTATGACAGGTGTTGCAGTAGACCGGCCACAGCTGCGCACCCTCGCGGAACAAGCGTTTGTGCTCGGCGGGACTAATATCTTCCTGCGCCAACACGGGTGTGCGGGCCGATCCTATCGCGAGAATCGCAAGTAAGATTGCGGCGAATATTTTTTTCATGATCACGACTCCACTCAGAATCCGATCGTGAATTGGCTTAGGAAGGCGTGATCGTTCGGAATCGAGCCCGCGGATGTCTGCGCGCCGGTTGGCGAGACGAATACTCCTCCCGCGCGCGGCAACTCGATGTCGAATTCGTTCTGCCAAACGATCGACGGCGCGATCCAATAGTCAAGCCCCAGCGCCACTTCGCGAGAGTGCGGCGCGTACGTGGCCGGCGACCCGTTGATGCCGAAATCGGGAACCAGTCCGACCTGCGTGCCGCCCAGGCCGACGCCAGTGGCGGCCTGGATGTCTGCGGTCGAGACGGCGCGCTGGTTGACTCCCGAATAGCGCACCAGCGGCTCGAAGCGATGGATATAGTCGTCGAGCCTGGCCGGGAGGCCCGGGACATCGATGCCGTTCAAGAAGTAACCCGCTTGCACGTACCATCCCTGGCGATTGTCGGCGGCCTGGCCCATCGGCATCTGGCGGTACGATTCCAGCCATTCACCGCGCGTCTGCAGGTTGCCTGTGAAGTAGTTGAAGTCCACGCCCCACGAGTTGTACCAATTTCCGTTTGCCCACTTGCCGTTGTAGGTGGACGCTCCGAGCTCCAGCCGGCCCATTCCAGAATCAAGCGGGAGTGGGTAGATCCGAAAACGTGCGCCGATTGACTTGCCGTTGGTCTGGCTGAATGCGACCGCGGTTGGACTGCTGACCACGGCGCCAAGGACGGACGAGCTGAAGCCGGGGCCGTTTCCGCCCCAGACCGTGTAGTCGAAATCCTGACCGAGATCGCCGAATTGCATACCGCCGCGAAGCTGGACTCCAAGCTCCGAGGGCGGGACCACAGGCTCAACTCCAAACGGCAGCGGCGCCGTAACAAACCGGTTCACCCACATCGGGCTCTGGTTCTCGTACCAGTCACCGAACGGTTGGTCGAAAAGCCCGGCCACAACCGTCATATAGTCGTTGAGAAAAATCTGAAAATCCACGATCGACACATCAGTTGCCGTCCCGGTATTTCCAACTCCCGCGCTGAACACGCCCTCGAACAGGATCCAGTCAGTCGGGCGGTAGAGAATCATCGGCTCCCAGTCGAAAAAGAACGAGTTCTGCGATGCGTGATGAAGGCCGTCGAGGGCGCCGCTTTGCTGGTCAAAGATGAAGTCGCCGCCGGCCGCGCCGGTTACAGTGAACGAATGCGATCCGAGGTATCGACTGAAGGCGTCGCCAAACTGTGACGATGCGACCGGCGCATCGACCTTCGTCTGCAGGGTCTTCACCTGGACGTTGGTCTGCTGAAGCTCGAGGGTTGTCTCCTTAAGCTTCTGATCGGTGTTTTGCAGCTGCTGCGTGGTGACCTGGACCTTCGAATCTTTCGTCTCGAGCTGCTGAACCTTGAGCTCGAGCGAGTGGATTACTTCGCGGTCATGCTGGCGCTCCGCGCGCATCTGACGTATCTCGCTTCTGATTTCCGTCATTGCGGCGGCGTCGCCGCTGTCGCTATCGGCCGCGCGCGTCGGTCCCACCAGCGATAACGCCGCGACACCAAATGCAAACAGAAATGTCGAGAAAATTCTTCCGGCTGGCATAATTCCCCCAATCGACGAGGTATTCGGCGCATTTATCTGGAAGCAACATCTGTGCCCCAGAGACCAACATTTGTGCCCGAACGGGGCAGAGATGCTTCGCAGCCTATGCTGCAACTGGAAGATCAACTGTCCCGGAACATCTGGGCGTTCACCGACCTCCTCGCGAACCTTCTCGCGGAACAATCAGGTTCTCGGAAGTATCGGTACGGTCTGATGCCGGATGATCTAACGCAAATGTTCTCTATAGCATCAAACTCTGAGGCTGCTCTCGTCTCAAGATCTGAATCGCTAGTTCTGACGTTTCGCACGATTGCGTTGCCAAGGGGGGCCACGGTTGCATACCCGTACCTCACGCCCATCGCCGACGTCAATTCAATCTCACGTTCGACAAGAGGGCAGCCGCCTCGGCTCGTCTCCTCGCCGCACCCGGCGTGATTAAATCTGGCGCGACTCTGCGCTAACGCTGCCAGCTTCGCCATCGCCGCCAATTTGAAATGATTCCCTGTTCTGTTGAGCGGGTAATTTGCTGAAAGAACGCTTGCAGACTCGCTTTTTTGACGGTTCTGGCACGTTCTGGGAGCGAAAAACGCGCAATTCTCTGTGGAATATCGTCAACAGCGAAAATAGGTGCATCCGATCGAGTCGGCCCCTAATGCCCCCCCCCGCGCCGAAGATCGGAAACGGAGCGCGAGAAAGTTGATTTATCTTTGGCAGCAGATTTGCGAAGGTTGTTCGCAACCCACCGCGGAGCATCGAGATGCAGATAACCAATTGGATGACTCGAAACCCGGTCTGCGTGAACCCGCACGACACGCTGGCAAAGGCGGGTGATCTGATGGCTGCAGGAGGATTCCGCCAGCTACCAGTGACCGAGCAGGACAAGCTGATCGGCATCATAACCGACCGCGATCTGCGCCTGCACTCCGGCTACCTCGACTCGACCCAAGTTGATGCAGCAATGACGTCGCCCGCGGTGGCGGTAAGCCCGTTCGATTCGGCGGAAACCGCTGCCAAGCTGATAATCAAACACAAAATCGGCGGGCTGCCGGTGGTGGACAGCGGCCGGGTCGTAGGAATCATCAGCACCAGCGATTTGCTGAGGGCGCTGTTGAACGTGGTCGAGGCGGCTCAAGGTATTCCGGAGCAGTAGTCTTATTCGCAATTGCTCTACTTCGACCGCCACCGCGCCGAACGACTGAAGCGCAGCAGCCTCGCTCAACTCCAGCGCCTCGGCTACCAAGCCACTCTTACGCCTCTCCGAACCGCTGCCTAAGGAGGATTTTTCAGGATAGGCGCAACCGGCCGATGCGCTCGTGCACACTGAGGGACGCATTTGCTCCGGCAGTGCGATTGTGATGCCACCGGCATCAGGCTCGTGTGTCCGAACGATACATATGCTCAGGTCGCCGTCGATTTGTCCCGGATAGTCAGGCGTCGCATCCCCGCCGGCGCTCGGCACGAAGAATGGATTTGAAACCTGGAGTGGGCGTTCAGGTGGTTTCACGGTGAACCATCAACGATTCGGAGGGGAAAATGCAACTTCAAATCGCTTCATCTGAATTCGCGATGACCGAAACGGTTGAAACGCATATCCGCCAGCAGGTCAAAGCGCTAGAGGACTACGTCAATGGCCTCACCGGGTGCACGAGATGCCTGCAGCACCTGCGGTTCATCGTCATCGCAAAGGCGGGGAGCGCTCGAATTCATCTCGACGTGCCCGGAAAAGAGATCACGATCGACAAGCGAAACAGCGTTGACCTGTCGTCAGCCATAGACGAGGCTTTCGCGGCGACGCGGATCAAACTCGAAGAGTACGTACACAAAGTGCGCCATGATCTGAAGGCACACGAACCTTCTCCCGACGTTCGCGTTACGACCATCTTCAAGCCGGATGGTTACGGCTTTCTGGAAAGCCTCGACGGGCGGGAAGTCTATTTTCGTCGTAGCCGCTCTACCGACGCACGCGTTGGCGCCTGAGCCGTGGTATCGTGAGCAAAGCGTTAAGCATGACGAATATGACTACCGCCGGAAAGCCGTCAGCAGTCCGGCCCGAAAAGTCCTCCGACACGCGCAGGATAAAAGGATGCTGCTCGCCTAGCTCAGGACGGGCTCCGCTGCTCACGGTCGCCTTCCAGTCGGTCTATTTCGATGGACTACGACTACACGCCAGAGCAACAGCAATTCCGCACCCAGGTTCGCGGATACTTGGAAGCCGCTGCGGCGGAACTTTTTGGTGATTTTGTCGGCTCGTCGGGTGCAACTGTCGAAAGCCTTCTCTATAGCGATGACGACCAATTCTGGCAGAAGGTGCCTGAGTAGCCTCGACGGCTCCACGGCGCCGGGTAATGTTCGCGGACGAGGTGCCTGGTCCTTACGGGAATCTCGAAAGCGGATCGTTTGGGGCTGTCCAGGGCGGCAAGTGGGCCAGCCGCACAATCGCAGCCCGGGAGTTTACGATCGCCGGCGGTACCAGCGAAATCCAGTGCAGAATCATCGGCGAGCGTGTGCTGGGCTTACCTAAGGGCTGACACGGGCCGTGCCGAAAATCGCGTCGGCGTTGTGTAGCGGCCGCAGTAAATGGTCGCGTCCCGCTTCTTGCAAGCAGAATCGGCGAATCAATACGACCAGATCGCGCATGTCTTCCTCGCTCAGTGCATACCTCCATGCGGGCATATCCGCGCTGAGCCCGTTGGCATAACCCCCATCCCTGATTATCTCGATCATCAGTTGGTCGCTGACCCTCGCCATGCGGTCGCAATCGCCAAAGTCCCGGGGTTTCGTCTTTAGGATCGTAGAGGTCGGACCGTTGCCTTGGCCGTTGCGACCGTGACATTCCGCACAATACGCCTTGTATTTTCTTTGGGTCTCTATGGAATCGCCTGCGGACCGCGCCGAGAGTGGAACGAGGGTTATTGCAGCTAAGGAAATAGCCGCGATGAACGACCCTAAGTTCTTCACGGCTTCTTCCTTGTCTTACCTGTGTAGCGTGGCGGCATCGCCTGCGGGCTGTGGGTTCGCTCCGTAAACGAAGTTCACGTTAGTCGTGGCACCGGGTTTCACGGTTACGGGCTGCTCCTGACGCCCCAGTTTTTCCTGCCAAACCGAAACTGTGTAGTTGCCCGCGGGCAGATTTCGAATAGCGAAGCTGCCGTCTGCGGCGCTGACCGCGTAATAAGGATTCGCCGCCACGTACCACCACGCCTGCATCCAGGAGTGAATATAACATCCGACTTTCACCAGTTCCGGCTTCTCGATCACCAACTCGATCGATTTCACAGACTTGGGCTGGGCCAGGTTGAGCGGCGGATTCAGGTTTGAATAGGTGCGCAGATCGTGCAGGAGGTTGTCAGAATTGAGGACCTCGACCGTGCTTCCAGCCGGAAACGCCAGAACGTGAGGTTGGTAGACGCAACCGCGCTGGTCGAACTTGACGTTTGTCTTAGCCTTCAGCGATTCTCCCTTGGCAATATCCGGGATCGCCACGATCGCATCCTTGATTCCCCCGTTCGGTCCGACCACGAGCGCCTCGCTCAGATGCGGAACTCCTGCGCATACTTTCTTGTCGCGCGTGACGTCAATTCGGGCCGGCCTCGGCGCGACACCCTGGTAGGTCACGGTGCCGGAAATTGCTCCACCGTCGGTGACTGCGATCGCTTCGTAGGCGCTCGCGGCATGGAGCGAGGCGGCAGCAAGTATTATCGCTATGGCAGCTACGATTAACTTCATGATCCTTGAGGCACGGGCTCTTCACCCGGAGCAAAATTCCTGGTCGCGCGGATCTCACACATCACGCAACTTTCCCTTCATTCTTCGCAGTGACAGGCTCGGCAACGCATCTGGATCGCCTTGGATTGATAACCATTTGGTGAACGCTGTCCGTCTCTGATCGCTTCCGCACCGCCGAAGATTTCCTTGCATTCTTCGCGTTGCGCATCCTCCGCCTTGCGTGCGACCTGACCGAGTTCCGTGGTCTTGCTTTGGATGTTTGCGTGCATGCGGCCTCTATTAACTATGGGGAACGCAAGCCGGCGCGCACCGTGTCCTTCTCTTGAGCTTTACGTTTGAAGTACGGGATCACATGGTTTTGCATAAGCTCCATGCTTCTTAGAACCTTGCGGTTCTCAAGACCGGATAACCTTGTCCAGCACAATATCTGGGTGAAACCGTACTTCTTCTGCAGGTCCTCGATCTGCCGGATGCACGACTCAGGGTTTCCACAGATCAAAGCGCCGCTACTAAGGAGCTCGTCCCACTGCACAGTTTGTGCGGTTTTGCGAATGCTCGGGTAGGTTTCGTAGCCCTGCGGAGGAGGTTGGCCGAGCGGCGGAGCTACGAGGTTCGCAATGTTTCGATAGTACCATAAGACGGGACCACCGAAATCCCGCCGGGCCTGTTCTATCGACTCGGCACAATAGACCATGCACGAGGCACCGATCTGGCGCTCGCCGGGGTTTTGCCCTTCCTCGCGTAAAGCATCACGGTAGTCCGCAAGGAGGTGGTGTAGCCGCTCGGACTTGAAGCCGTAGACCATTGAACAGAGCAAGTTGAATCCCCGCCTACCGGCCAATTCAAAGGAAGGATCGCTGATTGCGGCGATCCATATTGGCGGATGGGGTTTCTGCAAGGGCTTGGGACGCACCGACTGCTCTGGAATGTCGAAGTGATCTCCTTTGAAGCTCATCGGTTCTTCGGTCCATGCGCACACAATTGCGTCGAGAGCCTCATCAAAAATCTCGCGTGACTTGGACTGATCAACTGCGACAGCCTGGTACTCGATTGGCTGAAACCCTCTCCCAACCCCGAGGTCGAGCCTGCCGTCGCTCATCAGGTCGACCATTGCTCCTTCCTCGGCCACACGGATCGGGTCGTTAAACGGCAGAACCAGGACTCCGCTCCCCAATCGGATCCGTTTCGTAACCGATGCGATGGCGGCCAGCGTCACCATAGGTGACGCACTGAAGCCATATTCCGTGGAGTGGTGTTCCGGTGCCCAGATGGAGTCGAAGCCCATGTCCTCGGCCGCACGCATGCAGTCGAGCTGCTCTCTGACTATTTGGTGCTCGCTCTTGCCTCCGGCGGGATGTTCAAAGAAATGCAGCACGCCGAACTTCATATGCAGTTCCTCCGTCTCGGGGTGTTTGCTACAAACAGAAGTACGCATTTCTCATGCCGCTTTCAGGTCGCGCTGGAACTAGACGCAACGAGCGTCGCCTATATGCTGAAAAGCCTTGGCCAGCCGACTGTCTGGGTCTTTTCGCTCCACTCAATCTGACGCCTAAAGCGCCATTAGGCTGGGCTTTGGAAGTGCTCTAGCTCCTGTGCGTCCTCAAAACTTTTGAAAGCATGAAAATCGCTCGAGTTCTGGCATCGGCCGCCGTACTGTCGCCGGCATGCTCACGCTCATCTATTCGGTCCTTTCCCTTGGTCGTCTACCGGTTCCGCAGCAGGGCAGAGTTGGAATTGAAAATCATAGCTCTGCGCCATCAGCTGAGCGTTCTCCGGCACCAGAGTCCGGGGCGTCCCCGACTGTCCGCGCTCAATCGCCTGCTGTGGGTGTAGTTCTAGCGGGTATGGCCGCGATGCGTGGAGGCGATGGTCCTAGTCAAGCCAGCGACCGTAGTCCGATGGCACCGCGAAGATTTCTGGCTCTATTGGCGTTGGCGTTCGAGACGAGGGCGGCCGCCAGTGGATGGCGAGACTCGTGATCTGATTCGGCAGATGAATGTCGCTAACCTGCTCTGGGGAGCGCCCTGATCCATGGTGAGCTGCTCAAGCTCGGCCTCGCGGCAAGCCAAGTCACTGTCACGCGGTATATGCGGCGCCGAGTGGGTGCTCCATCACCGAGCTGGCGGAGTTTTCTGCGCAATCAAGCCGAAGGCATTACCGCTATCGCCATGTTCAGCGCATTGAGCACCAGCCGGCTAGTTGGCTGTAGAACATCGATGTCGACGACTTCGACACCAGGCATCGCGAGGGTCTTCAGATCCGGCCGCAGCGAAACCATGTAATGCGTCGGCACGACAGTCTTCGGCAATTTTCCCGGCGCGGTCGCGAACAAGTAAGGAGCCTCCACGCGAGCGAGATTTCCGAAGGCGGGGACAAGCCCGATTAACCCCAAGACCAGCAATCGTGCCGGCCAGTGGCGGGATTGGCGCGTGCGGAAGCTCAAAGCGGAAAAAATCATGAACAGTTCGCGAAAACGTTACTGCGATTGAATCTTAATGGTACCCTGCGGCGTCTAATGACTCGATCGACGATCTTGTGAAGGCTCATAGCGCTGAGGGAATTCCTATGGCTCTTAGAAGTCCCATCAAACCAGGCTAGGTCGCTGATTCTCAGCGTGAAGAGATTCGGGCCGGTTTCAGACGCCTGTCGACGTCGGTCGAGATCGCCGACCTGATAGGAGTCTTGATGATCCTGGTGACGGGACTCAGCGCATACGCAACCCGGACTACAGCGCGGCTCGCTTCCCAACTTCTGACCATTACCGCACGGCCATATCTGGGCGTCCAAGGGGTGCGCTTCGACCGGACCGACTCCAACGAGCCGCGCGTGCTGGCGGACCTCCGCAATTTCGGATCGGTGCAGGCGACAGACGCCGTGATTACCGGGCATCTGTTCTTTGATGGGAAAGAGGCCGCCGGGCACAATGGGCCTCGACCCACGATATACGCGGGCGTCTTCTCGCCGGGCGTGCCTCATCCGACCTACTTCCATCTACCTGTGGACATCTATCATTCGGCGCTGGACGGACGCGGCAAACTGCAGCTGCATCTGGAGATGCGCTACAAGGGTCTGAATGGCGATTCGCATTGCTATGCCAAAAGTTTCAGCTACGACGATGACGATGCAGAGTTCTACTCCGATCACGGCACGCTGGAGTGCCAATAAGAAGTCGGGCAATCCATCCGCAGATTGCGCCGATTGCAGGCAGATTCAGAAGGACTTAACCACCAAGCCACCAAGACACTCGGAAACGCAGAATCCACAGATTTCACTGATTTCACTGATTAAATTCTAGGCGAACCCAAAAAAGTGCAAGTAATTAAAGGATAAATTGGGTTCGTTTTGCAAAAAATAATTGGCTTCGCTGACGCGGCCGGTTCCGACAGTCCGGCTTTGCCCTTCGAAGAAGGGGCGTTCACCGGACGATTGCTCGAGTGGGTGCACATGAGCGAGAGCCTACACGCCGCCGCATTACACATCAAAGTTTGAGAGTCTGGCGGGATGTGGACAACTTTTTTGAACTGCCTGCCGAAGGTGGCGAAACCAAGGGCACCCGCCAATCGTATAACGATTGGGGCGACTCAATGCGGCGATCTGATCAGAGCGGCCCGGCAGCGAGGTCCAGAAGATCCGCGATAGTCTGGTTAGCGTTGATGCTGCCTGCGTCCGCGACGTATGCCGGGAACGACCAGGGCTCTCCGACTGTCGATGCCTCGCGACGGCAAATATTGATGCAGAAGAAGGTTGCGGCTTGTAGTGATAGGTCATGGGGCGACCCCTGCTCCTTTTCCGATGAAGGGCTAACGATTAGAGCCAGATGCGGACCGGTACATGGCGAACTGACCTGCGGTCCGAAACGCTTCCGGCGAAGCACCGGGACGGGCGTCGCAACCGGAAGTGAAACGCCGCAACCCACCGCTCGAGAACAGTAGTCACGCCCGCGGCCGCACCCGGCTTCATCGGCATCACTAGCTATGCGTCAGATGCGGGAGTATTGCCATGTCGTCGGTATTGACGGTCACTCTTCGCTCATTCGGCGAAGCCCTTCGTGTAGTGATGAGAACGATCGACCTCGACGAAGCCACACGAAGGGTACAGCACGCGGGCTCGTTGGTTCACGCCAGCAGTTGCAACAAGCGCGGAGTGCATCCCGCGCTTCTGCATCCTGCGCATAGCCTCAATAATCACCGCTCGCGCATATCCGCGTCCGGTGAAAGCCGGACGGCATCCGACTGGCTCGAAATGGCCCAAGCCGTTCGCCACGTCCAGCCATCCGATACAGTAAGCGAGGAACCGGCCACTGGCGTCTTCCAGCACTACATCCAGCTCCGGATCGTAAATGGGAGCTTCTCGAAGGCGGCGATAAGTTTCCACCGTTGCGCGTGAAGGCCCCCACACCGACCACGCATCGCGATGAACATCCACTCGCGCCTGCAGGTCCGCATCAGTCGCATGCCTGAGCCGCAACGATGGTTCGAGCTTCGGCGCCGAGATGACATCTTCGAGGCTCCGTCTGTAAAGGACGTCGCATCCATCGGTCCTTGTGTAACCACGCTGCTCCAGGAGTGAAAGCCGCTGTTCATCGGTGTCGAGCGCCATCGTCAGCGAGACCCTTTCGTAGCCAAGCATCGCTAACGCCTTTGGAATTCTCTCGTTTCCCGGCTGTGCGAGAGTCCGGCGACGATCCTCTGCCCACTCAAGAATTTGGCCGCCGACCCAATCGTACATAGCCACACCGGGCATGATATCGAAGTCCAGGTTCATCGGCGGTTCGAAGCGTGCGTAAGCGACGAAATCGACGCCATAGAACCAGAGCCGGAAGTTGGCGGATGCATCGAACCCGATCGCGGGCATCCCCCAGACCACATCACCGACGTTCTTGTAGGTCGATCGCGGCCAACGGGCCTTGGCGGCTTTCCGTGCGAATTCGATCAGTAGGTTCAGATCCGAGGCGCCATCATAGGCGCGTGAAATTAGTTGATTCATAAAACAATCCCGCAGCAGTCAGTTCAATGCTGCCGCTTCAAAACGCTCGTTTCCTGACGAGGAGAATGGGATTGCTTACAGAATCATCGGAAGAGCGCCCTTGCAGGCGTTTGAAATCTACCATCCCTCGCACACGACGGCAACGCGCAATGGCGTGAACCGCGCCCTGCTTAGGCGGAGTGTGGCTCTGAGCGCGTGCTGAGACGTGTCGTTGAGGAAGCTCTGCGGATGCTGGAATCGGACCGGAGGCGAGACTTGCGCGCGCAGGCGACGGACTTCCTTCAACCCATACTCGATGCTTCACCTGCCTTCGAACGCAGGGTGATTGCAACTAATGAATATCGTGGGTAGGAGGTCGGCGTACGCTTCTGACGAGCTGTTCGGTGACCTGCTCGACGATCCACTGAGTTTTCCATTTGCCGCCTTCGCGATACCAGTCGGCGACCGTAAAGGCCGCGCGCAGGATCACGAAGCTCATGAGTTTGGGATCGCCCGGGACGAGAATTCCTTTGTCGATTCCCTTCCGCACGATATTCGCGAACATCCGCTCGTAACGCCTGCCCAGCGTTCGAATGCGCTTTCGATTCTCCGAGCTGAGTGAAACCGGGTTGGGCAGCGCGCGCTCGAAACGCCCCTCCTCTTCGAAAATTCTGCCGATCACGGCCGAAATCGCTTTTCGCAAGGCGAGTTCAGGATCGCCCTGCGCGACAGGCGCGATGGACGCCAGTTTTTCAATCAAGCGGTTTACCAGTTCAATCCGGATCTCGGTGAAGATTTCCTCCTTGCTGCGGAAGTAGTGGTAGATGTGCCCCTTCGCGAGGCCGCACTCGTGCGCGATCTGATCCATGTTGGTCGCATCGTAACCGCCGTGCGCGAAGGCGCGCGCCGCGCCCATCAGGATTTCGCGGCGGCGCTCAGCCGCCTTGGCGACATTGCGGACCCGATAGCCGCGGACGCCAAACTGATCGGGGCTGGTCACCGGGGCTGTTTCCGATTTGGGCTGTTGCGATGCCATTGCGCTACCTACTCAAGCTCCTTGACCGAATCCTGATTTTAGAATATTCGTTCCATTTAGAATAGCCGTTTTGAAAGGCTTGGGAAAGACCCCGGAACGTTTGCCGGCCCCGAAAGCCAGATGCGCGCTCGATTATGCGCGTTCGAGGATGGAGATCACAATGTCACATGAGATCGTAGTCAAAGGCGGCACCATCGTGGATGGAACCGGGACGGAGCCCTTCACCGGCGACCTGGCTGTCGATAATGGGCGAATCACGGCAATCGGCAAGCATGCCCGCAAAGGCCGTGAAGCAATCGAAGGCCGCGAAGTAATCGATGCCCGCGGACTCATCGTCTCGCCGGGTTTCGTCGACATCCATACCCACCTCGATGCGCAGATCGGCTGGGATCCGGATCTGACTCCCGTGAGCTGGCATGGCGTTACTACCGCGCTGCTCGGCAACTGCGGAGTAACCTTTGCGCCCTGCAAGCCCAGCGATCGCGAGCTTCTGGCCGGGATGATGGAGACGGTCGAGGACATCCCCCGCCACGCGATCCTCACGGGGCTCCCCTGGACGTGGGAAGACTACGGCGGCTATCTCGATGCGATCGAGCGGCTCAAGCCCGGAATCAACGTGGCCGGGATGGTTGGCCACTGCGCCGTGCGTTTCTATGTGATGGGCGAGCGCGCGGTTGAAGAGCAAGCCACGGAAGATGAACGCCGGCAGATGGCCGACATCGTGGGCAAATCGATCGACCGCGGCGCCGTGGGCTTCTCGACCAATCGTTACGCGCCGCACAAGCTGCCCGACGGCCGATCGATTCCCGGAACCTTCGCCGATCCGGCCGAGCTGGTAGCGATCGCCAGGCAAATCGCGCCGCGCAACGCCCTGATACAGGCGGTCGGCGCCGACTTGCGGCTGCTCAAGCGCCTTGCAGACGAGTGCAAGAGCCGCATCCTTTTCAGCTTCGGCGCGGGCGAGGATGAGAACTCCGGCGTGCAACTGCGCCAGTTGCTCGACTGGTTATGCTCCGGATGCGACATCACGGCAATCACCCAGGTGCGCGGCTCGGGCGGGATGTTCGGCCTGTCGAACCTCCCGGCCGAGGCGTTCCGGGGCGAAACATGGGGTCGTTTGCGCAAGCTCTCGCTCAGCGAACGCGTCGCCGCCATCAACGACGTGGAAACCAGCGCCGGGCTGGTCGAAGAAGCTCGTAAGATCGATAGCAAGCAACTGGCGGAGGCTCTGAATCAGATCTTCTACCTTGGTGCGGGCGAGTCACCCGACTACACCGGCGGACCTGAGAGCACTCTCGCCGCGATATCCGCCACGGCTGGCGAGCATTGGTCGCAAACCTTCCTGCGCCTGTCGCGCGAGTCGAACGGCAAGGCGCTGTTCAACTTTCGAATGTTCAATCGAAATCTCAAGGCACTGGGCGACTTGTTCAAGAGCGACCATTGCTTCCCAAGCCTCGGCGACGCGGGCGCTCACGTCTCCCAGATCATGGACGCGGGATGGCCCAGCTTCGTGCTTTCCTACTGGGTGCGCCAGGCAGGCCTTTACACGATAGCCGAAGCAATCCGGCGATTGACCTCCGGCCCCGCGCGCGTGATTGGCCTGAAGGATCGCGGGACGCTGGCCGTCGGCATGCGCGCGGACGTGAACGTGTTTGATGCGGACAAGGTCGCCGAGCGGCAACCGGAACTGGTGAACGATTTCCCCGGCGGCGCGCCCCGCTTCATCCAGCGATCGATTGGCTACAAGGCCACTATCGTCAACGGAAAGATTAACGTGCTCGATGGCGAGCACACCGGCACCCGCGCGGGTCTCGTGCTGCGCCACGCCAATTGAGCCGGGCTGGCAGGAGTAGATGGAACGTTCCTGGCTGAGAATGCCGATCGAAAAGAACCATGCCTTGAGCGGCGCGTGAGGAAAAGCCATTGAACAGATTTGGTAGAGCTTTCTGGAAAAAGGTCTGGTCGCTGATCAAGCTCTATTGGCTCTCTGCCGAACGACGCCTCGGCATCGCGCTGCTGGCCGGTGTCG
>Ga0074044_10000624_pt1 | contig 33643 bp, 24 predicted proteins | sample BogForMeECP23OM1_FD_94443 | JGI IMG/M metagenome (GOLD analysis project Ga0074044, IMG submission 94443) | Bog forest soil microbial communities from Calvert Island, British Columbia, Canada - Bog Forest MetaG ECP23OM1 | ecosystem: Environmental > Terrestrial > Soil > Wetlands ...
AATTCGCGGCGCGCTCCCGCCCGATCCGAGAAAGACGCCGGCGGGAAAATCCGTTCGCGCCGGGACGCCGTTTTGCAACCACGACTTGAGCGTTTGCAGCCGCGCCGCAAGTTCCTCCGGTTTGGACGCGACGATGGCGGCGCGCACCGGCCCGGGCTTCAGATTTTTTTCCAACCGGGCCGCGAGGTCGGCCGATTCCGCCCGCGAGAGCCGCGCGGCAAGGGCAAATAGTTTTTCCACCTGCGGCGCAAGTTGCTCCGCCGTCTCCGCCGCGAGCAAAAACAATTCGGCGTCCTGATTTGAACGCGACAGCGAACGTTCGCGCGTGCTGAACGTCTCGCGCCGTTCGGCAACGACGCTTTCGAGGACGAGGTGCGCGTTGATGCCGCCGAAGCCCATCGCGCTGACGCTCGCGCGGAGCGGACGGTCGCCCGGCCAAAGCTCCGCCTCGCGCAGCACGCGCAACGCGGACGCCGGCCCGCCGAGTTGCGGGTGCGGCTGCTCGCAGCCGGTCATCGGCGGCAGTACCTGCGTGTGGACGGCCATCGTGGCCTTGATCAAACCGGCGACACCCGCGGCGGCTTTCGTGTGGCCGATGTTTGCCTTGATCGAACCGATGGCGGCGGGCGGAGAATTTGTTTTCGCCTCGCGCCGCGCGCGGGAGAGCACTTCAAGTTCCGTCGCGTCGCCGACGGCGGTGCCAGTGCCGTGGCCTTCGCAGTAGGAAACGGTTTCAATGCCAAAACCCGCGCGACGATACGCGCGGCGGAGCGCTTCGATCTGGCCGTCGCTTTCCGGGCGCGTGATGCCGCCGCTGCCGTCGGAGGAAATTCCCCAACCACGAATGACCGCATAAACGCGGTGGCCCTGCGCGAGCGCATCGTCGTGGCGCATGAGCACAACCATGCCGCAGCCTTCGCCCGGCCAGAAACCGGCGGAACGCCGGTCAAAGACGCGCATCTCGTCGGGCGCGAGCGCGCCAATCTTGGCGAAGCCGACGAGTTCAAACGGGTCCAGGCTCAAGTCAACGCCGCCGGCAATCGCGACATCGAGGTCGCCCGCCGCGAGCGCGGAACAGGCGTTGGCCGTGGCCAGCAGCGAACTCGCGCACGCGCCGTCCACGGTGTAGCCGCCGCCTTTCAAGTCAAATTGATTGCAGATGCGTCCGGCGATGGTGTTCGAGAGGCCGCCGGCCAGCGTTTCCTCGCCGACGGGCGGGAACGGCGATTTGTATTTTTCCTCCAGGCCGGCGAGAAATTTTTCACGCTGTTCGGCGGACCAATTTTCCTTCACGAGCGCGGCGTCGAGCACGCGGCGCACATACGGCCAGCGGAGTCGCAACGTGTTGGCGCGGGAAAACTCGCCGGTGAGCGTGTTGCCGAGCAAAACGCCCGTGGTTTCGCGCGGCAGTCCATTGCCGTCGGTGAAACCGGCGTCGGCCAGCGCGCGCGCCGCCACGTCGAGCGCGAGCCAGTGCGCGAGATCCGCCGCGCGAAACGTGCTGCCGACGACGCGGAAGGCGATGCGGTCGAATTCGTAGCCTTCGATCACCGCGGCTTCGGTGGCGTAGGTGGCGTCGGGTTTGTGCGGGTCGGCGGAAAAATAATCTTCCAGACGCAGCCGTTCCGGCGGCACGCGGCGGAAGGCGCGGCGCTGGGCGAGCACGTTCTCCCATAATTCGCCCGGCGAGCGCGCGTCCGGATAGACGCACGCCATGCCGACGATGGCGATGGCATTCATGGGTGTTAAAGGGCTGAATCGTTAAATCGTTGAGTCGGGTTCCGTAACTTCAGTGTTTATACGCTTTGCGCAGCCGGGATTTCGGCGGGTGCTGGGTTTCGCAATTTGAACGCATAATAAAGGTGCAGCGAAATTCCGCGGATGGCGCTCACGGTCAGCAGCGCGAAAAACAGGCCGAAGACCAGGTGCAACATCTGGATGGTCCCATACACCAGCGCGACCGCGAAACCGAAAGCAGTCTGCCGCCACGGTTTAAGCGGCGTCGTCGCCGGATCGGGAACCATGTAAAGCGTGAACACGATAAATGCGGCGCTGGTCATCGGCATGAACGGCACGAGATACGGAGTGCCCGACAGGCAGGCGCGAAACTGGCCCTGCAAGGCAAAGCCGATCACCCACGCCGCGACGAGCGGCAACCGCCCGGTAAAACAGCCGTGGATGACAATGCCGCTCAACAGCACAATTCCCGGCAGAATCCAGTCCCAAACGCCGGTGATATTCTCGGTGAAATGATACGGTGGCGCGAAACCGACTTGCGGAAACAGCACCAGGGTCAGGGCCACGCCAAAGTTCGACGGGTTGAAAATATGCTGCGTGCGCCCCTGGCCGACGGGGGCGCGGATGAGCACTTTCGAGCCGATGGAGAGGGCGACGGCAAAAACAATGGGCCATAGCCGTTCGTTGGCGTAAAGCAGCATCGCGCAGGCAAAACCGGGAATGATCGCGGCGGGAAGAAAGTTCAGGAAGTTTCCCCAGCCGCCGGCGAACCGAAGTTCGCGGTTTTTGGCGGTGGCATCCACCCATTCGAGCAGCATTTGTAGGGCAATCGCCGAGCCGACGCCGACGAACGGAGTCGCCCAGGATTGTTCAAACCCCAGATAGGTTTGTCCCAGGATGTTCCAAACAATCATCAGGATCGTGAAATACCAGAGGGCGAACAGCCGCAGCTTCGGGTTTTTGTCCGGATAAAAAAGGAGGGTGGTGTTGAACGCCGGAGTTTTCATGGGATCGTTTCTCCTTTCGCTGCGGCGACCATTGGCCTGGCCGCGGGTTTGCCCAGCAGCACCGTGTGCCAGCCGGGCGCGAGTTTCAAGGTGGTTTGCTGGAACCGGCCGTGGATGTCGCGCCAGTCGAGTTCCACGTCAAGTTTCGTGCCCGGCGGCAACTGGCCCAGGCCGAGATGAATTTCCCGGCTGCGACCACTGGCGTGGCCGGAGCCGCCGTCAACCTGGGCCACCAGCTTGCGGCCATCCGGCAAAACCACGTGCGCCTGGGCGCATATTGCCGGGCGACCGCGCAAGTCAACGCCCGGATGCCCGGGCCGTTCCCGCAACGGGGCGTCCGCCTCGTCCGCCAGCGGCAGCAACAGGTGCAGTCCCAAAAACGCGCCGGGGTTCGGCGAGACGTTGTGGTAGAAGTACGACGGCTCCCACTGATTGGAGAGCAGGAAGTCCAGCCGCCCGTCGCCGTACACGTCGGCCAGCGCGATGCCCCGGCTGACCATCGGTTCGGTGAAGCCGATTTCGGGGCCGATGTTGTAAAAACGCCCGTCGTCGGCGCGCACGAAGAAGGCGTCCAAATCCTGGCCGCTCAAATCCGCGCCGGGCTTGAAAGTCGGCCACAACCGCGGGTCATGGACAATGCGGTCGTTGCTGGTGCCGAGCGATTGGAGTTCCGGCCAGCGATTGATTTTTCCCTTGATGAAGCCGACGGCTTGAATCGCCTGCAACACCCCGCTGTTGTCGAAATCAGCCAGGCGGCAATCCCAGCCCCAGCCGCTGCGCGAGAGGCCGAGCTTCTCGCTCGCCTGCACATACGGTGCGATGCCGTGTTTCATGTCGTCGAGCTTGCCAGTGCTTTCCCAGAGAAAATGACTTTCACACAAGGCGAATTTGTCCGCGATGTTGCTGACGTAAATGTCGAGAATCCCATCGCCGTTCACGTCGCCGAAGTCACAGCCCATGCCCTTGAAGGAATCCCGGCCGAGCACGCACGATTTCGGGTCGGTAAAACGGCGGCGGCCTTCGAGCACGGTGAATTTCAGGTGGCCGGGCGTGGATTCGTTGTGCAGCAGCCGGTCGGGGCCGAAATCGTGCGCGAAATAAATTTCCGGCAACTGGTCGCCGTCCAAATCCGCCGCGCCGATGGCCAGCGTCCAGCCGTGATCCACTTCCGGGCTGAACACGTTGGTCTGCTCGATGAAATGCGCGGTGGGATGTTCGCCCGAGGTCGCGCCGGCCCAGAGGAAGAAATGTTTTTTGCCGCCGGAAAGCGACTTGGAAAAACTCTCGTGCATGGCTTCAACTCCGCCGGCCTTCGCGTCCAGAATGCGCGACCCGTCCGCAAAATAATTCCCGATGAGCACGTCCACGTGGCCGTCACCGTCGAAGTCCGCCGTCACGGCGCCGTTGGAGAACCACCGTTCGCCATTCGTGGACAGTTCCACCGGCTCGTAATCGGCGGCGGATATGGCGGCCGGTTTGCCGGGTTCGACGCTGGCGGTCTTTTTGCGCAGAAAAATCACCGGCGAGCGTCCCCAATAATAAACGAGTATGTCCATCAATCCGTCTTCGTTGAAGTCGCCGGGTACGACTCCCATCGGGGCCATCGTGGCCGGGTCGTAGGGCAGCGGCGCCGGGTTCAGCGTGAATGGCGCGTAACGGTTTCCCGTGCCTGGCACCGGCGCGACGGTGACGAGGTCGGTGCGGGGATCAATGTAAATCAGATCATTCGGCAGGCCATCGCCATCGAGGTCCTCCATCGCCGCCGCCGCACCGAGCGTGGAAACCCAGGCGGAAATGCGGCTCAAGCTCGGATGCACCGCGCGGACGTATTTGTAAGGCGGATGGTTTGGCACTTCCGGCAGTGGCAGCTTTTCAAATTTGAAATGCGCAGCCAGTTTCATGCAGTCACCGGCGGAGAGGCACGGATAACGCGCCATCCAATAACAGCCGGCGATGATGGCGATGGCAACCAGCGGTGCGGCGAAACGACCCGGGGATTTTTTCATCAGGCCTCTTGAAGTTGTCGGGGTTGCACAAAATGATTTTGAATCCGGCGGCGCCAGATTTCGTAGGCGGGCACATCGGAGTCGGCGGGAAGATTTTCGAGCGCCTCGTCCGTGAGCCGCGCGGCATCGGCGGCTGTGAGTCCGCAAAGGATTTTTGTGGCGAGGCTGGTGTAATCGGTCAAGTTGCCCGCGCGTTGCCGGGCCTTGGCGGCGAAGGCCGCGCCTTGGGCGAGCTGCGGTCGAAACCGGCCGGCCTTTTCACGCAGTTCGCCGAGTGAAGCCTCACTGACGATTCCGGCGTAGGTCGCGGCCAGGCCGATGCCGCTCCACAAATCGGCCTGCCGGTCGTCGGAAAAATTTGAAATTGTTTGCGCGACGAGCTCGATGTTTCCGCCGTTGACGAACCAGAGCGAGCGGCCAAGACCTTGATCGAAAGCGCGCCGCTCGTAACCTGAAAGTTTTTTGGGAGCCGGCTGGCCGGAGATGTGTTTCGACCAGTGAAAAAATCCTTGATGAAATCCCCAGCCGTCGAACGCGAGCCAGCCAAGCAACGGGTCCAGTTTTTTTTGCCAGCGGCGGAAACCAAACGGCATCCGCGCCCAAACCCAGCCGACACCGACGTGAATCATGTAGGCATGTGAATCGCCCGCGCCCCGGAGAAACTTGTTGATGCGTTCGCGCCGCCAAGGCGTCAGACAATCCAGCAATGCCAGCCCCATCGCCGCGCCTTCAAAGGCAAAGCCGCGCCGTTCCAGATCCACCACCGTCAACTTTGACCCCAGATCTTCCGGTGAATTACTTTCCAGGGCGAGGTGGTAGCCGGCCACAAACGCGCCGCCCACGTTTTCAAGGCGATTTCGCATGAATGCCGAGGCTCCCCGGAAGCCCCGCTGCTGAAAATCCACGGCCTCTTCGGAAAGACCTAACACACGTCGGCGGAATTGGATCATGACGGCTTTCAAGGGCGTCCTTCGACGTTCGGTTGAATAACCTGATTAGAATTCTCTTCGGGCTGTTTGTCAAAAGCAAATTTACACCCTTCCAAAACCTTTTCTAATAAAAACGCGGGGCCAGCCCGCTTTTGTCAGAAACGATGCGTGAAACCGATTAGGATCGAATCCGCAAAGGCCGCGCCGCCGCCAGGCGCGCCCAGCACGTTTTCCGGCGCGCTCCGCTCGCGGTTGCAATAAAACGCGACGGGCACGTTGAGGGAGATCGGGTTTTTCTTCCCCGTCCATGAACCGGCCGGCTCGAGCGGGATGGTGTAACCCGGACGCCGGAAACCCAGGCTGCCCCCGATGGCGTCATAGCCGGGGACGCCTTCGATCCGCGCGCCAAACGAAAGGGCCACCCCCGGACCGACGACGGCGCATGGTTGAAGCCGCCCCGACCGAAGTATTGATCAGGAATGGAGTCGTGCGTTCACAACGGAGCCAGCAGCGCGCAAACTGGGGAATGCAGGCCAGGGTGAACTCCGCGGCATTCTGTTTCAGCTTCGGTTGCACTGGCAGCACGGTGCTGTAAAAGCCGCCCTTTTGTGAAAAAATTTGCGAACGCGAAGCCATCGCCTCAACTCGTCCTAATAGTCGCGAGCCACCCCTCCGCTCCCGGTCGCCGGTCAGAAATCGCGCGAAGAATTTGGGGACAATTGGGGACAAAAAGGGTGCGTTTAAGTGCATCTTTTTGCGTGATGCGGCTTCCGCTCTCAAAAATCAAACACGCATAATCGCCTTTATTGACGGGCCTGTCATGCACGTTCACGCAACAAAACGAAACCGGGTCGCCTGGCTTTGAATTCCACCCCTTCCGACAGTTTGAATCTTGCGAAATTTTCTTTTCACCGGAGCCATCCGTTTTACAGCTTGTAGGCGTGCCAAGCCCGCCACTAGCTTTGCTCATGCGACGACAGGATTGGAGCTGGCTGGTTTTGGTTTTGTTTTTCTGTTCCGGCGCGACGGCGCTGGTGTACGAGGTCGTGTGGTCGAAATTTCTCTCGCAAATTTTTGGCAGCACGATTTACGCGCAAACGGTCGTGCTCGCGGTATTCATGGGCGGATTGGCACTCGGCAATAAAATTTTTGGCCGCCGGGCGGATCGCTTGCGGCAGCCGGTGCGCGTTTATGGCTGTCTTGAAATCGCCATCGGTCTCTACGCTTTTTTCTTCCCGTCGCTTGCCCGGTGGATGGACCGGATTTTCGTCACTGTGGGAACAGGCATTGCGGAACACCCCGGGTTGCTTCTCGCGTGGAAAGGTTTTTTGAGCGCGGCGTTGTTGCTCGGCCCGACGATCTTGATGGGCGGCACTCTGCCGCTGCTCGCGGCGTGGTTGCAAAAATTTTCCTCGGACGCCGGCCGCCGTTCCGCATTATTTTACTCGGTGAACAGCCTCGGCGCGGTGGTGGGCGCGGGGCTGGCCGGCTTCTGGCTCGTGCAAAACCTTGGGCTGGTTTCATCGCTCCAGATGACGGCGATGGTGAATGTCATCATCGGCGCAACGGCGGGATGGTTGAGCCGCAGCCAGTTGATTGGAATCGCAAGGCCGGCTGAACCGGTGGTGACGACCGCGGACGGCGTTGTTTCGTCGCGGACGTGGCGTTGGGCCTGCGCCGTCGTCGCCATGACGGGCGCAGGCTCAATGGGACTGGAAGTGCTGGCGTCCCGCTCGCTGGCGATGATTTTCGGTTCGTCGCTGCAATCATTCGCCGTCGTGCTCATGGCCTTCATCCTGGGCCTTGGGCTGGGCAGCGCGTGGATTGCGTCGTCACACCGCCGGGAATTTCCCGATGCAAAAATGGTTGCCCTGCTGCTGTGCGCGGCGGCGGGATGGATCACGCTGCTTGTTTTTAACATCGAACGGTGGGTGGATTTTTATCGCATCGCACAAACCGGCATCGGTCGCACGCGTGTGGGCTATGTCTATCACGAGTTGCTGACCACGGGCATTTCGCTGGTGATTCTCGGCCTGCCCGCCGCGTGCATCGGCGCGGTGCTGCCCTTGATGATCCGCGCTGAATCGGCAGGAACGGTCACGCTCGGCGACAAGGTCGGCACGCTGCTCACCTGGAACACGCTGGGCGCGGTGGCGGGCACGCTGGCCGCGGGTTTCGTGTTGATGCCCTTGGCTGGTTTGCGCAATGCCTTCAGCGTCCTGGCGCTGGTGTTGGCCTTGGTGACCTGGGTCGTCACCTGGCGTTCCGGCTGGCGCACGGGAAATTTTTTGGCCGTGTCTGCCGCCGTGTTTGCCGGATGTCTGTTTGTCTTTGGCGGGGAAGATTGGCGATGCGTGATCAGCTCCGGCGTATTCCGGGGACGGGAAAAGGAATTTGACCCGACGGCGATGTTGATCCGGAAACAACACACCCGGATTCTTTTCTACGAAGATTCAGCGGATGCCACCGTGTCGGTGGAACAGGGTGATTCCTATCCCGGTGTCCCGTCTGCAGCCGACCGCTGCCTGCGGGTGAACGGCAAGACTGACGCATCGGCACGTTCTGATCTCAGCACGCAACTGCTCCTCGCGCATCTGCCCATGCTGGCCAAACCCGGTTCGAAGGACGTTTTCGTCTTTGGCCTTGGCTCGGGGATTTCCGCCGGGGCGTTGTTGTCATATCCCGTTGAAAAAATTGTGATTGCCGAAAACTGTGAGCCCGTCGTCCGCGCCTCGCAGTTTTTCACAAACTGGAACCGCTGTGTGCTCGACGATTCGCGCACACACCTGTGGCGCGAGGACGCGCGCACCGTGCTTAAATTGAATCCACAGCTTTACGATGTGATTGTGGCCGAACCGTCAAATCCGTGGACGGTTGGCATCGGCAGTGTGTTCAGCCGCGAATTTTATCAACTTGCCGCCAGCCGCCTGAAACCCGGGGGCATCATGGCGCAATGGTTTCATGTTTACGAAATGCACGACGGCATCGTGGAGCTCGTTCTGCGCACCTTCAACTCCGTTTTCCCGCGGGTTGAAATCTGGGACTCCTGCAGCGGCGACATCATCCTGCTCGGCTCGTTGCAGTCCTGGCAAACCGGGCCCGACGTTTTCCGGCAAGGCTTCACCCTTCCCGGCGTGCGGTTGGATCTCGCGCAAATCGGCATCCGCTCGCCCGAAGCGTTGCTCGCCCGCCAGCTCGCCTCCCAACGCACCGCCTTCGCCATCACCGGCGGCGGCCCGATCCAAAGCGACCTTTTTCCCGTGCTCGAATACGCCGCGCCCCGCGCTTTATACCTGGGCGACAATTCCCGGATGCTGGAAAAATTTGACGAACGCACGCGCCAGCAATTGCTCGCCCCCGCTGACAAACTGGCAATTCTCCAATCGCTCCCGCCGGAACAAGTCCAATCCATCTTCTCGGAATTCACCACCATCAACTCCGAATTGTTCGTTTCCGTGCGCGGTCTGGCGCCGGCGGCAACCCTGCCTTGCGTGTTCAACCCAAATTCACCGCGGACAACCATCCCCGCCCCGCCCGCCGACAACCCGACGAATGCCGCCATTCTGACCCGTGCCGCCACCTTGATCGGCGGCACAATCCAACAACGGCGCGAGGGCATCGCGCTGATCGAATCAGCCGTGAAAGCACAGTCATCGTCCACAAACCGGTCGGTTGCAGAATGGGCGGCGCTGGCCGCAACCGCCGGACTCAGCCTTGGCGATTTGGAACCGGCCGGACGGCTGGCGGTGCTGGCCCTGAAACGAGACCCAACCGAGGCCCAGGCTGCGTACGTGGCGCGCATCGTCGAACGGGAGCACCAGTCGCGCCAGGCTGCTGACAGCCATTCGGCGCGTTGAGCGCGAACGAGCTGACTGCCGGACAAACCCCTTGAATCAACAACCGCCGTTTTAACTCCCGGTGGAGGTTCGACAAAACCGCCTCGTGTGATAAAATCTCACTGCGAGAGAAAAATGGAGACACGCCAAACAATTCCATCCGCCACTCTGGAAATTTCCGCCGAAATGAAACTTTCCATCGGCGGCATGAGTTGCAACAACTGCGCGCGGCATGTCACCGAGGCGATTCAAAGTGTGTCCGGCGTGCGCAGCGCAACAGTGATTTTGGATGCCGGACGCGCATCGGTACGCTGGAATTCCGGCGCAGAGCAAAACGTTTCCGCGGTCATCGAGGCCGTTCAGAAAGCCGGTTACACGGCGAAGGAAATCCAGGCCGACGCTTCCGCTGGCTGCGAAACCAGACATGCAAGCTGGCAAATCAATCTCTGGCTCGGCGTCACCGTTACCACCGCATTGATGGCTGGCGAATGGGGTTTCGGCCTCGGCAGGGAGCCGTGGTTTCAATGGTTTTCCTTTGCGCTGGGCGGCGCGGTCCAAATTTTCGCCGGGGGGAAATTTTACCGCGGCGCGTGGAACCAGCTCAAAATCGGCGGCTCGAACATGGACACGCTCGTCGCGCTCGGCTCGACGACCGCGTTCGGCTACAGCGCATGGGCGTTGCTTGGTGGTGTGGGCGGCCATGTTTATTTCATGGAAGCCGCCGCCATCATCACGCTCATCAGCTTCGGCCACTGGCTGGAAGCCCGCGTGAGTGCGCGCGCGGCGGGCGCATTGGAAAAATTGCTGAATCTCGCGCCCCAAACCGCGCGGCGGATTGTTCAACCGCGTAGGAGCCGACGTGAGGAGGCTCTGACTTTAAAATCCGAAATTAATCAGAGCCTCCTCACGTCGGCTCCTACGGAAGAGAAGGAGGTTCCCGTTTCTGAACTGAAAATCGGCGACTTGGTCGCGCTGCGCCCCGGGGACCGCGTGCCGGTGGACGGTGTGGTGACCGAAGGCGATTCCGCCGTGGACGAGGCGATGCTCACCGGCGAATCCACGCCCGTGGATAAATCCGCGCGCAGCGAACTTTACGCCGGCACGGTGAATTTGAACGGCCGGCTCGTCATGCGCGTGACGGCCACCGGCGAATCCACCGCGCTGGCGCACATCATCGCCGCCGTGCAACGCGCCCAAACCAGCCGCGCCGACATCCAACGCCTCGGCGACCGCGTGAGCAGCGTCTTCGTGCCGGTCGTCGTTGCCATTGCCATCGCCGCCGCGTTGTGGTGGGGCTTCATTCCGGAATCGGCCAGACACGTTCACGATTTGCTCGCGCCATTTCTTTGGCCGGTGATGACTCCGGCCGGCGCGGCCGCGGCGTTCATCATCGCGGCGGCGGTTTTAATTGTCGCGTGCCCGTGCGCGATGGGTTTGGCGACCCCGGCGGCCATCATGGCCGGCGCCAATGCCGCCGCGCGACGCGGCATCCTGATTCGCGACGGCATTGCACTCGAAAAGGCCGGGCAAGTCACCGCGGTGATTTTCGACAAAACCGGCACGCTGACGATTGGAAAACCGGAAGTGACGAAAATTTGGCAAAGTAGGAGCCGACGTGAGGAGGCTCAAATTTCAAGCCATTCAACCGCAAAAGATACAGAGACTCCTCACGTCGTCTCCTACGGTGAAAGAACAATTGCCGCCGCGCTTGCCCGTCATTCCACCCATCCCATCAGTCAGGCGATTGTGAAATTGGAGTCAGAGGGTGGAGCTCTGCGACGCCCTGATCTGACTGACTGGCGGGAAATTCGTGGCGCCGGCGTCGAAGCAAAGGCCCCAGCCTCAACCCTCAACTCTCAACTCTCAACCGTCCGGCTTGGTTCGTTGCGCTGGCTCAAGGAGTCAGGTGTGGATTTGGTGTCGGGCGGCAAATTCATCGCGGAATGGTCAGGACAGGGCGCGACGATTGTCGGTTTGGCCGTTGATCAATCACTCGCCGGTTTATTTGCCATAAAAGACACCGTCAAACCGGGCGCGCGCGCTGTGGTTGAAAAACTGCGCCGGCAGAATTTGAAAACGTTCTTGCTGACGGGTGACAACGCGCTGACGGCAGCCAGCATCGCGCGGGAAGCTGGCATCGAAAGCAAAAATGTGTTTGCCGAGGTGCGGCCGGAGCAAAAGGCGGACTTCGTGAAAAAACTTCAGGCGCAAGGCGAGCGCGTGGCGTTCGTCGGCGACGGCATCAATGATGCGCCGGCGCTGGAGCAGGCCGACCTTGGCATTGCCGTCAGCCGCGCCAGCGACCTGGCGCGCGAGGCGGCGGACATCATTTTGTTGAAATCGGAGATTGGGGCCGTGCCGGAGGCGCTCGGCCTGGCACGGGCGACGCTACGGACGATCAAACAAAACCTGTTCTGGGCGTTTTTTTACAACGCGCTCGGTGTGCCGCTGGCTGCGCTGGGATTTATCAGCCCGATTTTGTGCGCGGCGGCAATGGGCGTGTCGGACTTGATTGTGATTGGCAATGCCCTGCGGTTGTTGCGCTGGCGTTAAGCGCAGCGGCGCGGTCAATGAATGGGAAGAAGTGCCTGTTCTCCGTTGATTTCCAGCACCACCCAGTCCTCGCCCAGATCTTTGAAACGCACCGGGATTGGGCCGTCGGGCGTTTGCATCAAGGCCGTTTCGCCAAGGAAAACAGTATAGATCTTCGCTCCGGATTGAATTGTCACCGCCGATTTGGCGGCGTTTCTGGTGACGCCTTTTATGGCAAAATATTTGATCATTGCTTCAACCGGTTTTGCCGGACTCTGTGATGCTGAATTGGTGGGCGTGCTTTGCGCTGGTTGATTGGTTTTAGGGGCGGCCTTTTCCGCCGGCTTTACCGGGTTGGCCGGCGCGCTGGGAGCAGGCGGGTTTGCCTTTGGGGCGGGCAGGTTTGTTTTGATGGCAGTTTGATGTTCTTTTTTTATTTCCTGCTGCTGCGTGACGATTCCAAACTCATCGGGGTTTCTGACCGACGGCCGCAAATCGCCCATCAGCGATTCCAAAATGAAGAGGTTCACGCCGAACAAAAGCGCGTAGGAAATTGCGACGGTGAAAAGGACGTCAATATAAGGCGCATGGGTGACTTTTTTAACGCACAGCAACAGCACGGCAACCACGATCGGAGTGGAAATGTAAGAGGCAAAGTAAATTCCGATGAAACGGCCAAGGGTCAGTTGCAGGATCTGGTCCAAGCCGGTCGCGAGCGCTGCCGATCCCAGCAACCACAGGAAATTATATTCGAATTTTTGGTCGAGTTTTTGAATCTTGATCATGCCCCAAAGCAGTCCGAGAAGGATCGCCGTTTGAATGGCGAACTCGACGAGCAGATGCAGAAGGATGCCAGACATTGCGTTATTCTTCGTCGGGGCCGTCCCAAATGACAATGTTTTTCTTGTCGCAATCTGATTTTTGCGTTGCCCCGATCTGCGTGAAATCCGAGGGCGAAGTCGTGGCGAATATTTTGGCGGCAATCAAAGAGCGGCGGGCGCAGCAACGTGCTTCCGGCATCTTGCCGGAAGATCTGACTCCTTTGAGTGGGTTCGCTCTGCCAGCGAGATGCCGGCAGCACGTTTATTCCCCGCCGTTGCCGGATTCAGCTTTGCGTTCCCAGCGGCGGGGTGAGCGTTCGGGCAGACTCGTGTCCACCCTGGCGTAGTAAGTTTCCTCGCCGAACCGCGCGTCGGCTTCCTGCTGCAATTTCTGCGACGGCGTGACGCTGAATCGTTCGTTCGTGTCCACGAAGATGACCTCGCCGCCCGGACGCATGAAACAGAGCAGCAACGGACATTTGCCGGGATGCGCCGCCACCAGTTCGCGCACGGATTCCAGTTGTTCCGGTTTCAGGTGCGCGGTGTGCAGCCGCAGATGAACCTGTCTGGTGAACCGCCGGGGCGCGTCCTCCAGCGGCATGATTTCCTGCGGAAAAATCTTCGGGCGGTCATCGCCGGTGTTCACTTCACCGATGACGAGGATGGCTTTGTTGGGCGTGAGCAATTCGCGATATTTGTCGTAGTTCTCGTTCAGGCAAAGAATCTGCACCGAGCCTTCGAGGTCTTCGAGCGTGACCATCGAGTAAGACTTGCCGCTCTTCTTCGACACGCCGTTTTGCACCGCGGCAATCAATCCGCCGATGCGCGTCAGGCTGCGATTCGGCAGCTCCGCGAGCTTCGCCGTGTTCGTTAGCGCGTATTTCTCCAGAATCGGCGCGAAGGGCGTCAGCGGATGGCCGGTGACGTAAAATCCCAGCAACTCTTTTTCGTGCGCGAGCAGTTCGTGCTGCGGCCATTCGGGCAGGTTGCTGATGGATTCCGGCATCGGCGGCGCTTTTTCCTCCAGCGCGCCGAAGAGCGAACTTTGTCCGCGCTGGCGATCGGCGGCGATGCTTGCGGCGCGGCCCAAAGTGCGTTCGATTTGGGCGCAAAGCGTGGCGCGCGTCTGCCCAAAACCGTCGCAAGCGCCGGATTTGATGAGCGCTTCAAGAATTTTGCGGTTCACCGTGCGTCCGTCCACGCGCTCGCACAGATCCGAAAGCGAAGTGAATTTTCCGCGTTCGTTTCGCGCCTTGAGAATGGTTTCCACCGCGACTTCGCCCACACCTTTGATCGCAGCGAGACCGAAGCGAATGCCTCCCAACGTGCCGCCGGCATCTTGCCGGCGGGACTGACTTTCTTTGCGGTCGTTGTTTGGGAATGCTATTTGAACTGCCGGCGGGACGCCGGCAGCACGTTGACCCGCCGGGGCGAAATGGACCTGGCTTTCATTCACATCCGGCTGCAAAACCTCGATGCCAAACTCTCTCGCTTCGTTGATGTACTGGCTCAACTTGGCCGTGTCCGCCATGTCGTTCGTCATCATCGCACAGAAAAATTCGACCGGATAATTGGCCTTCAGGTACGCGGTTTGATACGCGACAATGGCGTAGGCGGCGGCGTGCGACTTGTTGAAACCGTAGCCGGCGAACTTTTCGAGCAAATCGAAAATCTCGTTCGCCTTTTTTTCCGGGATCTGGTTTTTCTCCCTGCAGCCCTTGACGAAAATGGCGCGTTGCTTGGCCATTTCCTCCCGCTTCTTCTTGCCCATGGCGCGCCGGAGCAAATCCGCGCCGCCAAGCGTGTAACCGGCCAGCACCTGCGCGGCTTGCATCACCTGTTCCTGGTAAATCAAAATCCCGTAAGTCTCGCGCGCAATCGGTTCGAGCAACGGATGTTCGTATTCGATTTTCATCTCGCCGTGGCGGCGTTTGATGAATTCAGGAATCAGCTCCATCGGGCCGGGGCGATAAAGCGCCACCAGCGCCGTGATGTGTTCGACGGAACTGATTTGAAATTTGCGGCACAAATCGCGCATCCCGCCGGATTCCAACTGGAACACGCCGAGCGTTTCCGCGCGATTGAGCAGGTCATAGGTTTTTTGGTCGTCGAGCGGCAGGTTGTCGATCGGCACTTCGATGCCGTGCGTGCGCCCGACCATTTCGCACGTGTTGCGGATGACCGTGAGCGTCTTCAGCCCGAGAAAATCCATCTTCAGCAGGCCGAGGTCGCCGACGGGGTTCATCGCGTATTGCGTGACGAGCGTGCCGCTTTCGTCCTGCTTGAGCGGCAGCAGGTTCACCAGCGGCTGGTCGCCGATGACGACGCCGGCGGCGTGAACGGAAGCGTTGCGCGTGATGTCCTCAAGGATGAGTGCGGTGTCAATCAACTCGTGTGTGACCTCCTCGGCTTCGTAGGCCTCCTTAAATTCCGGCGACTGCTTGAGCGCCTTGGTCAGATCCATTTTCAGATCAAATGGAATCATTTTCGCCAGCCGGTCGCACTCGCCGTAACTCAGGCCCATCACGCGGCCCACGTCGCGCACGACGGATTTCGCGCCCATCGTGCCGAACGTGATGATTTGCGCGACGGAATCGCGGCCGTATTTCTCGCGGACATACTCAATGACATCGGCGCGCCGGTCATCCGCAAAATCAATGTCAATGTCCGGTGGGTTGACGCGCTCGGGGTTGAGAAACCGCTCGAACAGCAGGCCGTAGCGGATCGGGTCAACGTTGGAAATCTCCAGCAGGTAGGTGACAATCGAACCGGCGGCGGAACCGCGCGCCACACAGGCGATGCCGTGTTCGTGACCGTAACGGATGAAATCGCCGACGATGAGAAAGTAACTGATAAAACCGGTTTTCTCGATGACCGTGAGCTCGAGCTTGAGCCGGTCCAACACGGCCTTGATGGCGGCAGCCACAGCCGGATCGTTCAACGTGCTTCTGGCATCCTGCCGGAAGTTCTGATCTTTTTGAGATTGACCTGCCGGCAAGATGCCGGCAGCACGTTCATACGTTGGCAACCGCCTTGGATCGTCAATCCCTTCAACGACGAATTCCTTTCCTTCGGCCCTGGCGTGAATCGTGTAGCGCCGGAGCAAGCCTTCCACGATCAACTTGCGCAGATAACCTTCGCGCGTGAAATGTTCCGGCGGCGCAAAAACCGGGAAATGCAGTTTGCCAAACTCGATTTCCAGATTGCACTTCCCGGCAACTTCGAGTGTGTTTTTGATGGCCTCGGGCGTTTCGACGAAACGCGCTCTCATTTCCTCCGCCGTGCGCAGGTAAAACTGCCCCGGCTCGTAGCGCATCCGCTTCGTGTCGGCAAGCTGCGTCTGCGTGCCGATGCAAATCAGGCAGTCGTGCGCGTGAGAATGGCTTTTCTCAATGTAATGAACGTCATTCGTCGCAATGAGTTTGAGGCCGAATTCCTTCGCCCACTGGATCAAATGCTGGTTGACCTTCGCCTGTTCCGCGATGCCGTGGTTTTGCAGTTCGAGGTAAAAATTCTCCGGGCCGAGCGTCTGCTTGAACCAATCCACCGCGTCGCGCGCCTTGTCCAGCTGGTCTTTGAGGATCCAGTCCGGGATTTCGCTCGCGAGGCAGCCGGACATGGCAATCAAGCCTTCCTTATGCGCGGCCAGGATTTCCTTGTCGATGCGCGGCTTGTAATAATAGCCCTCCAGATGCGCGGCGGTCGTGAGCTTGATCAGGTTTTTGTAGCCGGTCTCGTCCTTCGCCAATAGTCCGAGATGATGATAAACGTCGCGTCCGCCACTGCTGGTTTTCTTGTCCAGCCGGCTGCCCGGAGCGACATAGACTTCGCAGCCGATGATGGGTTTGATACCCTTATCACGCGCCGCCTTGTAAAAATCAATGGCGCCATGCATCGCACCGTGGTCGGTGATGGCCAGCGCGGGGAATTTCAGTTCATGCGCCTTGTCCACCAGCCGGTCCAGACGACAGGCGCCATCGAGCAGCGAATACTCGGTGTGCAGATGAAGATGAACAAAGTCCGCGTGCGACATGGCGTCAACTTAACGCTCAATTGCGGCCGGGAGCAAGACGCGGATGTTCACACGCCAACGGGAGCCGGACCTGATTTAACGGCGTTCGGCCGCGAATTTCTCCACAAAATCAATCCCGCATTTAGGGGATGGAGTTTCCCGTTGACTGGTGAAGCCGGTGGGGGAAAAGTAAATCATGCCATTTCGCCGTTTTTTTGTTCCGGCGCAGAGCCAGTTCCTTGCCCGGTTGCCCGGGAGAATTTACCGGTGGTTTTGCATTTTGATGCTGCTGTTGCCGTTGATGCTCCACGCCGCCAACGCGCCCACGGGACTGCTGTGCGATTTGCTGGAGCATCCGGAGGAAACCGTCATCACCACTGTCGCGCCGGATTTCGGCTGGATTTACAATCCCTCGTTCCGCAACGATTCGCAGGCCGGCTACCGGATCATCGTCGCCTCCAGCCAGACGCTCGCCGGCCAGGGCACGGGTGGCCTGTGGGATTCCGGCGTGGTCAGCAACTCCGCCTCGATCAACGTGCCCTATGCCGGGCTGTCGTTGCAGCCCAACACGAACTATTTCTGGCGGGTGCAGACCCTGGACAGCGCCGGCCAGCTCAGCGCCTTGTCCGTTTCCCAGCAATTCAATACCGCCTCGCAACTGTTTAATCCATTGACGACCGCCGGTGTGATTTATCAGCAGCCCAATAACAATTCGACCAACTGTTATCCGATTCGTTTCGTATCCGCCGCGCCCGTTCTGGTCACCAACACCGCGACCCGGCGCTGGTTCATTGACTTTGGGCAGGACGCGTTCGGATATGCCACGGTGCATGCCAACGGCTCGTTCAACGGCACCAACGTCCAGGCGCGCTTTGGCGAAATGGCCAGCGGCAACGCTGTCAACACCAGTCCACCCAGCGGCAGCTCGGTGCGTTACGGGACTTCCACCTTCGCCCTTCAAAGCGGCGACGTGGTTTACCCGGTGCGCCCGCCGTCGTTCAACGGAAATCCGGACACTCAAATTATCAGCCCGCCGGCTACCGCGTTCGGGGTGGTGATGCCATTCCGCTATTTCGAGCTGACCAATTTCCCCGGCACGCTCACCACCAACGATGTGACGCAGCAGCGGCTCGTTTATGAATTCAACACCAATGCCGCGTCCTTCAATAGTTCGAGCGCCGCACTCAACCAGGTTTGGAACCTGTGCTGGAATTCGATGGAATGGCTTGGTTTTGATGGCATCTATGTGGACGGCGACCGCGAACGCACACCCTACGAGGCCGATACCTACATTCACCAGATGAGTTCGTATGCGGTGGACCGCGAATTCACCCTGCCACGTTGCAGTTTTGAATACCTGACGACCCATCCCACCTGGCCGACGGAATGGAAGTTCCACATGATCTTCATTGCGTGGGCGGATTATCTCCAGACCGGCAACACCGATTTGCTTTACAAATATTACGACACGCTCAAGCCGGACACGTTCACCTGGGCGGCGACCGGCAGCGGCCTGATGAAAGGATTTCCAAACTTTGCGCAGACAACCAATTCCGACATCGTGGACTGGCCCGCCGGCGACCGCGACGGTTTCGTCATCAACAGTGGCAGCTATTTGAACTGGACCAATTCCGTCAACAACGCCTTTTATTACCGCTGCCTGCAAATCATGGCCAACATCGCCACGGTCATCGGCAGCAACAACGACGCCGCCACCTACACCGCCGACGCCGCGCAGGTCTATAACAGTTACAATTCCACTTTCTGGAACAGCGGTTCACAGCGCTATGTGGACGGCGTGGGCACGGCACATTCCGCGGCGCACGCGAATTTCTTTCCGCTCGCGTTTGGTTTGGTGCCGACCAACAACCAGGCGGCCGTGGTCAGTTATCTCCATTCCCGGATAGCCGCGGACAATGGCATGCCGCCGAGTGTTTATGGCGCGCAATATCTGATGGAGGCGTTGTTTCAAAGCGGCGATGCGGACACCGCTCTCGGTTTGATGACCACCAACGGCCCGCGCGGCTGGCTCAACATGATCAACCTGGGGTCCACCCTGACCACCGAAGCGTGGAACTTCACTGACAAGTCGAACATGGACTGGAACCACGCCTGGGGCGCGGCGGCGGGCAATCTCATCCAGCGCTTTGTGCTCGGCCTGCGGCCAATCATCGCTGGTTATGGCCAGGTCCTCATCCAGCCGCAGCTCGGCCAGACCCTGTCCTATGTCCAGGGCACCGTCCCGACCATTCGCGGCCCGGTGTCCATTCAGGCAAGCAACGCGCCGGGACAATTTCAACTTTTGTTGAACATTCCCGGCAACGTCACCGCCACCGTCCTGCTGCCCACGTTCGGCGCAACGAATCCGGTTGCGCTGGTGGATGGCGAGATCGTTTCCGGCGCGGTGTCCAACAACTGGCTCACGGTGACGAACGTCGGCTCCGGCCAGCACGCCATCTGGCTGAATACCAACGCCGCGCCTTCGCCGACGGCGCTTTACAACAACTGGGCCGCCGGCTGGTTCGGCACGAATGTTTCAAACGTCTCAATTGCCGGCATGAACGCCGACCCGGATGGCGACGGGGTGAGCAATTTCAATGAATTCATTGCCGGCACAAATCCACTGGACGCGACTGACCAGTTTCGCATCGCGAGCTCAAGTTACACATCGCCCGGGCCGGTAATGACCGTGACGGTTGTCGGCAATGCCGGACGGCATTACACGCTGCAACACACGTTCGCGCTCAACCCGGCATCGTGGGTCAACGCTGACACGCAGACGGCCACCGCCGATAATCAAACGGTCACCCTGCATGATTCCTCCCTGTCCGGTGCCACGCAGGCTTTTCTGCGCGTGACGGTCCTTTACCCGTAAGTCTGATCCGGCCGGGGACGAGATGGACGACGAGCGCCATCAAGCAATGAATACTCGGTGTGCAAATGCAAATGAACAAAGTCCGCGTGTGGCGTGGAAACAGTTTAACTTCGCCGATTGGTTGAGCAATTTTCGACTCCATTTCCGGTCTGTGGATTTCTCAACATCGGAAACCGACGAGACAAGTCACTTGGCACTCGGCGGTGGGAATTTTTGGGGCTGCTCGAATTATTGCGACACTTTCAAGAAAAGCAGGTCGATACCAGCGGCCAAGCACGAGATGCCTTTGTATTTGAATTTTACATTCATAACAAATCTCGAAAGGTCAAGTCGGCGAACGATCTGAAAATGTCGGCAGAACTTCTAATGGCCTCGACTGCGAGTAAAAATATACAAGACGACCGGGAGATAGCAGACTCGCCACTCGTTCAACCGTTGAAAATCGCAGCCCTTCCGCCGACAGAATCAGAGCGCATTCGGCGGCGATTACTGCAATTGCCGCCGCAGCATTTTGAACACGTCATCAAGAATGCGCTGGAGCACACTGGATTTAAGGGCGTTTCGGTCACGCGCTACAGTCAAGACGGCGGTATAGATGTCAATGCTCATGCCGGAGAAAACATTTGGCCGTTGAAGGGTCTTCTCGTTCAAGTCCAAGCTAAACGTTGGTTACATTCTGTCGGGCGACGCGAAGTTGCTGAATTGCGAGGCAGTCTAAAAACTTTCGCGCGTGGCGTCGTTGTCACAACCAGCCACTACACCAAGGCTGCCGTCGTCGAAGCGAACGAAATCGGGAAGAATTCTATTGTGCTTGTGGATGGTTATGGATTCGCGAGCATAATTCATTCTTCCGGCGTAAAGCTTGATTGAACCATTCCTGGAAAACCAGATTTTACCTTTCAAAAGCAGAGACTTGCTGTTTTTGTTGATGGTTGCTTTTGGCATAGCTGTCCAAAGCACAGGCGACAGCCGAAAAGCAACATCGCATTCTGGAAGCGCAAACTATCAGCCAATAAAAAGCGTGACCGGCTGGTAAACCGACTCCTCAAGGTGCGAGGCTGGCAGGTTCTGCGGATTTGGGAGCATGAGCTTGCGAAAAAGAACGAAGCCCGCCTTTTACTGCGGATTCAGAGTTTCTTTTGACCCGCCTTGTCGCGCAACTGCTTCTTGGCCGCTTCCCAGTCCATGAATTTTTCAGCGCCAAATTTTATTTTCTCGTCGCGGTCGCGCAACACATCTTCGTGCCATGCCGGCGACTCCACTTGCGTCTCGTCATGGCCTTCCAGTTTCATTTCTTGAAAAAGTCCTTGATGACGGTGGCGACGCGCTGGATTTGCGGGTCGGTCAGTTCCGGGAAAATCGGCAGGCTGAGACATTCGCGCGCGGCTTTTTCGGCCACCGGAAAATCGCCGGCTTTGTGGCCGAGGTTCGCGTAGCACTTTTGCAGGTGCAATGGCAGCGGGTAATGCAGCGCGCAACCGACGCCGTTGGCTTCGAGATGTTTCTTTAAGTCATCGCGGCGCGGATGGCGCACCACGTAGAGGTGGTACACGCTTTCGGCCCAGGCGGCTTCGCGCGGCAGTTGCAGCGGCGTGTCCGCCAGCAATTCATGGTAGCGATGCGCCACGCGGCGGCGTTCCGCCGTCCATTTGGCCAGATGTTTCAGCTTCACGCCCAGCACCGCGCCTTGAATGCCTTCCATCCGGTAGTTGTATCCAACTTCGTCGTGATAATAACGCACGGTGGAGCCATGCTCGCGCAGGGCGCGGGCGCGTTTGTCAAAAGCCGGATTGTTGGTCAACAACGCGCCGCCTTCACCGCAGGCGCCGAGGTTTTTGCCGGGATAAAAACTGAAACAGGAAATCTCGCCGAACGTGCCGACGGTCTTGCCTTTGTATTTCGCGCCGTGTGATTGGGCGGTGTCCTCGACCAGTGGCAATTTATGTTTGCGGCAAATAACCAGGATCGGATCGAGATCGAACGGATGGCCGTAGAGATGCACGGGCATGACGGCCTTGGTGCGCGGCGTGATGGCGCGTTCGACCAGCTTGGGGTCGAGATTGAACGTGGCGTCGTCCACGTCCACGAAGACCGGTTTGGCGCCGACGTAGGAAATCGCCCAGCTGGTGGCCACAAATGTGAAGGGCGTGGTGACGACCTCGTCGCCGGGCCCGACGCCGAGCAGCAGCATCGCCACGTGCAGCGCCGAGGTGCCGCTGTTGAACCCGACGCAGTGTTCCGCGCCGATGAATTTGGCGAAGTCCTTTTCAAACTGCGCCACGTCGGGGCCGAGGCAAAAGGAGCAGTTGTCAATCGTCCGCGCGATGGCGGCGTCCAGTTCTTTGCGGAGCGGCCGCAATTGCGCCACGAGATCGAGATAGGGAATTTTGTCGTCCATTTCGTGGTGAAAATAATCCGGTTGCGCGGCGATAAACAATTCAAATGTTCCGTGGTTTGTTGTAGCGGCGGTCTGCGACCGTCGCAATATAACCATCGGAAGTGGCGACGCTCATGGAGCGCCGCTACAGTTGAGTTTTCACCCCGGCGTCAAAATGTTTTGCAGGCCGGCCAAAACCTGTTCGGGTGAAATTGCCGCCAGGCAGTGATTCGCGCTCTGGCAAACGCCCACCTTGCCGCTGCAGGAACAGGGGCTGCCGGTGAGCAAACGGTGGTGCCCGCCAATCGGCGCCCAAAGCACCGGCGAAGTGGCTCCGAACAGGGCCAGGGTCGGCACGCCCACGCCGGCGGCAAAATGCAACGGACCGGTGTCGCCGGAAACGAACACTTTGGCGCGCTTGAGCACCGCGAGGTACAACGCCAGGTCGGGAATCGGCTGCAACACGGGCGCATCCGGGGCCAGCCGCTTGAAATCGTTCAGCAATGATTCCTCCCGCGCGCCGGTGCCGGTGGCGAAAATCAATTTGAGTCCGGCGGCAGCGGCCAATTGATAAAGCGCCACCCAGTGCGTCAACGGCCACTCCTTTTTCGGCTGGCTGGATGCCAGGTGGCAGATGATTTTCCGCTCCGGGAGGATTTCCCGGGCCGCGGCGTCCAGGGCCGGGTCGGTGTGAATTTCCGTTTCGAGCGAGCGGGTTGAATTGATTCCCCACTGCGACAGGAGGTGTAATGAGCGCACGGTTTCATGCCGATCCAGCGGCGCGGGCATCACCCGCTGCGTATAACAGAAGCGGCGACCGAGAAACCCGCCCGGATAAAACGGTCCGAGTCTTTCACGCGCGCCACACAGCCAGCTCAGAATCGCACCGCGATCACCGCCGCTGAATTCCACCGAGCGATCAAACCGTTCCGCCCGCAAAGCACGAATGACCGGCCAGGATTGGCTGATGCGGGCGTGACCGCGTTTGCGCGGCATCAGCCACAAGCGTGTCAGCCACGGCAGATGGCGCAGCAGCGGCGCAACTTCCTCCGGCACCAGCAGGTGCAGGGCGCAGTCGGGATGGCGCTCACGAATCGCGCGAAGTGCGGGAACCACCAGCACGGTGTCGCCGAAATACCGGAACTGAATGGCCAGAATTTTCAGCGGTTGCTTCATATTATTGAGGATTGGATTATGGCCGCAGATTCGCCAGGCGCGAGAATTTTCCGGGCCGGCCGGGGTAAATTCACCTTTACGAGCTTCGCCAAGTTGTTTATTGCTCCGGCCTGTGTCCAAAAGGCCCAACAGTTCCACCACAAGACCCGTCTCCACCAAACAGTAATGGCGATGGCACTGGAACCAGCTAATCAGGATGGCACGCGACCAGTGGATGACGACCGGAGACCGGGACGGCCTTTTCCCAAGGAGGGGAAATTGTTTGTCATCAGCCTCCGGTCCGGCCGTCTTGCCAACCGTCTCACGCTGTTCGCACAGTTCATCGCCCTGGCGGAGGAACAGGGGCATCGCATAATCAACTTCGCATTTCATTCCTACGCCCACCTTTTCGAGACAACGCGCCGGGACATCTATTGCCGGTATCCGGTTGCCGAACGGCGAAGCTGGCTGGACGTTGTTCCCGGTGTTGCCGCCGCACTCCGTAAAACACGGATTTGTTACCAGATTGTCTGCTACGCCAGCATCTGGAATGAGAGCTTCCCGGTTTTCGGCAAGAAGGTGGTTACGCTGCGCGAAAAGCCGCGGTCAAACGTCATCCCGCTGGATGGGCCGGAGGTCCAAGCCCAAATCCGTGACGCCCGGATTGTCTTCGCGCATGGCTGGCCCTTTCGTGTGCCGACCAGCTGGCTGCAACGGCACGCGGGAAAAATCAGGGACTATTTCCGGCCCGTCGAAGAGTATGACCGCGCCAGTCGCGAAGCCGTGGATCGCTTGCGGCGTGATGCGGACATCGTTGTCGGCGTTCACATTCGCCAGGGAGATTATCGCGCCTGGCGGTGGGGCCGGTATTTTTTCCCCGCTTCGCGGTATGCCGGCTGGATGCAGGAATTGGCCGCGCAATTTCCGGATCGCAAAGTCGCCTTTTTCGTTTGCAGCGACGAACTGCGAACCGCGGACGAATTTCCCGGATTGTCGGTTGGACTGGGCGCCGGGTCGGCGATGGGAGATCTCCACGCCCTGGCCCGATGCGATTATATTTTCGGACCCCTCAGCACTTTTTCGCAATGGGCTTCCTTTTACGGCAATAAGCCGCTGTTTCTCCTGAACGATGCCAACACCCGGCTGGAACGCGCAAAGTTTCGCATCTCCTGCCTGGATGTATTATAAAGTCAGCCTTGGAACTGAAGTTCGTAAAGCTTTTGGTAAATGCCGCCGCGCTGGATCAACTCGGCATGCCTGCCGGTTTCAACAATACGGCCCTGGTCGAGCACGACAATCACATCGGCGTGGAGAATCGTCGAGAGCCGGTGCGCGATGCAAATCGTGGTGCGGCCCTTCATCAGTTCATCGAGCGCGGACTGCACGGCGCGTTCGGATTCGGTGTCGAGCGCGCTGGTGGCTTCATCCAAAACCAGAATCGGCGCGTTCTTCAAAACGGCGCGGGCGATGGCGAGGCGCTGGCGCTGGCCGCCGGAAAGGGAGACGCCTTTTTCGCCGATGATGGCGTCGAAGCCTTCGGGTTTTTGCGTGATGAAATCGTAGGCGTAGGCGTGTCTGGCGGCGGTTTCGATTTCGTCGTTCGTCGCGCCGGGGCGGCCGAGTTCGATGTTCCGCCGAATGGTGTCGTTGAACAAAATCGTTTCCTGGGTGACGACAGCGATTTGATTCCGCAAGTCGCGGGTGGAAACGTCGCGCAAATCCACGCCGCCGATGCGGATGACGCCGCGCACGGGGTCGTAAAATCGCAGCAGCAAGTTCGCGAGCGTGGTTTTGCCCGAACCGCTCGCGCCGACAAGCGCGACGAGTTGTCCGGCTTTGACGGTGAGATTGATTCCGTGCAGCACTGGTTTTTCGCCGTAGTTGAAATCAAGGTTTTCAAACATGATGTCAGCCTGGTCCGCATGAAGCATTTTGGGCGCGGCCGGTTCCGGCACGGAATTTTTCAGGGCGAGCAGCTGGAAGACACGTTCGCTGGCGGCGCGGGCCTGGTGAAGCTGGTTGTGCAACCGGGTGAGCGCCTTGATGGGCGGGTAAATCATCACGATGGTCAAAACAAAGGTGAGAAAGTCGGACGATTTCGGCTGCTGGTCTTTGGGTAGAAATTGCATGCTGTGCTGGATGTAAAGGAATACGAGCGCGATGCCGGCAGCGCCAAAAAATTCCATGAGCTGGCTGGGAATTTCGTTGGCGCGAACGACGCGCATCATCTGGCTGACGTATTTTTTCGTGGTGGCGCGGAACTCTGCGCTGACGGTGGCTTCGAGGTTGTAGGCTTTGATGACGCGGCTGCCGGTGAAGGATTCGTGCATCAGGTTCGTGAGTTCGGCGTTGTATTCTTGGACGGCGCGGGCGGATTTACGGACCTTGCGCCCGTAGATGATGATCGGCACGAGGCACACGGGAAACACCACGATGGAGATGAACGTCAAAGTGGGCTGGGTCGAGAGTTGATAACCGAGCAGGCAGAAAATCGTGACCGGGTCTTTGACCATGGAGGCAAACGAACTGCCGACGATGCCATAAAGAACCTGCGTGTCATTGGTGATGCGCGCAATCAAATCCCCGGTGCTGGCGCGGTTGAAAAAGCCGAGCGAAAGATTTTGCAGGTGGCTGAACAGTTTCGTGCGGATGTCGGCGATGGCGTGCATGGCCGACCAGTTCGTCAGGTAGATGCTCAAGTATTGGAGCGTGTTCCGCAGGAACATGATGGCGGGGATTACGCCAATGATCAGCAGCCAGCGGACGGTATCATTCGCGGCGGGCGCATGAAGTTCCGGAACCAGCGAAGCCAACTGGTGCGAGAGTGGATGAATCCACTTGGGCGCGCTCTCGAGCTGCTGGTGTAAATTGGTTTCGCCTTCAAACACCAGCTGGACGACGACCTTGACGGCCCCGAGCAACAGGCCGTTGACCAGCCCGTAAAAAATGCCGCAGAGCAGGCCGAGAAAAAACCGCCCGCGATAAGGCCGGACAAAGCCCCAGAGTTGGCGCAGGAAATAAATCACTATGTTTTAATTTATGCCCGCGATGCGACTGCGGGCGAGAATTTTCTTTCCGGCCGCGCCGCGCATTTTGGGGTTGCGGGCTTGACGCTCCGGTTGCCGTGTCCAAGACTGGCCGCATGAACTTGCGGCAATTCGTCAAATACTGGCTGTGGCGCGACACCACGCATCGCGGGGAATTCGCCGCACTGCGCCGCCTGATGACGCCGGATTTTCCGCGCGTCGTGGTGGATGTCGGGGCCAACAACGGTTTCTACGGTTCCAATTCTTTTCCGTTCGTTGCGCGCGGCTGGCGGGCAATTCTCGTGGAGCCGCACCCGAAGGTTTTTGCCAAGCTGCAAAAACTTCACCACGCAAAACCCAACGTGACTTGCCTAAATCTCGCGTGTGCTGAAAAATCTGGGGTTTTTCCTTTGCATATTGGTGATGATGGTGAGGCCCCCAGCACTTCGACGTTGTCGGACGACCCGGAACTTTTGAAAACGCGCACCCAAGGCACGATTGTGGTGCGAGTTGAGCGTTTGACTGATGTTCTGGCCACGCAACAAATTCCACAAGATTTTGGCCTGCTAACCGTAGATGCAGAGGGCATGGACTTGGAAGTCCTGCAAGGGCTGGATTTTTCCCGCTGGCGTCCGCGCCTCATCATCACCGAGGATTACGAACCGAAAGAGGCGAAAAAATCCGAATGGCTCACAAGTCAAGGCTACCGCCTGGTGATGCCCATCGCGGGAAATACCATCTGGCAATCCGTCCGTTAAAAATGGCTGCATCCAACGTGGAAAATTTTCTCCAGCGCACGCGCGCCGCGAAGAAAGTCATGGTTCTTGACCTCGGCTTTCTCGGTGACACGGTTCATCTGCTGCCCGCGCTCTGGATGGTGCGGCAGGCATATCCGCAGGCGGAATTGCACGTCACCGTCTCCACCCACATCACCTCGCTCATGGACTGCGTGCCCTGGGTCAATCGCGTCTGGGGCTACATGAGGTATCCGCGTCACGCCACGCTCAAGGAAAACTGGCAGATGGTTTCGCGCCTCCGCCGCGAAAAGTTCGACGTGGTCATCAATCTCAACGGCTCCGACCGGTCAAGCTGGCTGACATTTTTCAGCGGCGCGCGCGAACGGCTGGGCCGCGTGCCGGGCGACGGGGGGCCGCTGTTCTGGCGGCAGATGTTCACCGCGCACGTCGAATGTCCGCCAACGCAGGAGCCGGTCTATCTCCAAAAATGCCGCTGTCTGGCGAAAGCCGGTTTTCCTTTTGCGCCGCCGGAATTTCACGTTGAAATCGCGGCGGAAAATCTGCGCGCGGCGCAAATTACAGAATCCGACCAAGGAACTTATTTTCACATCAGCCCGTTCACGACCGCCGATTACAAGGAACTGCCGCCGGCGCAGCTGGCGGAATTCATCGGCGCGCTCGTGGAAAATTTCCCCGAAAAAAAGCTGGCGTTGTCCTGCGCGCCGACGGAACGCGAGCGGAAAAAAATGGCGGAACTGCTCGCGTTGCTGCCGCAAAAACCGTGGCGCGTTTTCGCCGGCAATCTGAACCTGACGCAAATCGCCGCCGTCGTCAAACACAGCGCGCTGCATTTTTGCGGCGACACCGGCACGCTGCACCTCGCGGTGATGACGCAGACGCCGGTCGTCGCGTGGTTCTGGCCGAACCCCGGCCTGCGCGGATGGGTGCCGGCGGGTGAAAAATATCGGGTCGTTGTTGGAACGAACCGACCGGATGAATGCCATCTTTGCAACGTGGGAACGCGTGACTTGATGGCCGCCGTCCAACGGCTTGCAAAGTTTGACCGCCGTGCGTAAAAATTGGAGACAAATATGAGCGTATTCGTCACTTCCGAAGCCGAGGAAAAAGAACTCGTGTGGAAATTCTTTGGCCAAAGACGCGATGGTTTCTTCGTTGAAGTGGGAGCGAATGACCCGGTGGCGGGGTCACAGACCTGGCTGCTCGAACAATCCGGCTGGCAAGGTGTTTTAGTTGAACCGCAGAAAGCGCTCTGCGGAAAATTGAAGACGGCACGTCCCCGGTCACAGGTCTTTCAAGTAGCTTGCAGCCGTCCGGGCAGTGAGGGGGAGGCGGAACTTTTCCTCGCCGAACATGACGGTAACGCCACGTTGAAACCGCAGCGTGACTCTCATGGAATCAACTATGTCGGTGCTGAACGCGTGCGGATTGTAACTTTGGATGCAGTGCTGGAGGCCGCAGGCATTTCGCGCATAGATTTTCTTTCCTTGGACGTGGAGGGACATGAAATTGAAGTCATGTGCGGTCTTAATTTCAAAAAATACAAACCGGCGTTGATTTTGATTGAGGATGGTGTGCGCGACCTTGCAAAACACCGTTTTCTCCAGGGCTGTGGCTACAAACTGGTCAAGCGCACAACGCTCAACAACTGGTATGTGCCACAGGGACACCAGTTCAAAATGAGTTCGTGGCGTGAGCGGCTGGGGCTGGTTCGAAAAATGTATCTTGGCCTGCCATTCCGAAAATTGAGACTGTTCCTGCGTCGTCGCGCAAAGCGTCTGGAATAAAGTTGTGCCATCTGATTTTTTCCCAATATGCCCGAACCCGTCAGCCTTTACATCATCACTTTCAACGAAGCGCACAATCTGCGTGAAGTGCTGCCGACGGTTTTGTGGGCGGATGAAGTGGTGGTCGTGGACTCGTTCAGCACGGACGACACGGCGGCGGTCTGCGCGCAATTCGGCGTGCGTCATGTGAACGTGAAATTTGAAGGCTTTGGAAAACTTCGCAATGACGCGCTCGCGCTGTTGAAGCACGACTGGATTGTGAGCATTGATTCGGACGAGCGCAGTGTGCCGGAATTCGCCGAGGAAGTCCGACGCACGCTGGCCGCGCCGACGCACGCCGCGTATTTTGTCCCGCGTCGCAACACGTTTCTCGGCCATCCTGTCCGCCACGGCGGGATGTATCCCGATTACCGCCAGCCGCAGGTTTTCGACCGTCGCAAATTCAAATACCGCGAAGACCCTGTGCATGAAAGTTTTCATTGCGACGGCAGCATCGGTTATTTCAAAAACTTCGTCTGGCAGCATCCGTGGCCGACGTTAAAAGTCATCATGCAAAAGGGCGACCGCTACACGACGCTCGTCGCGCAACAGCGGTTTGAAAAAGGGAAACGCGCCGGCGTCATGCAACTATTAGGGCATCCGCCCGCCGCGTTTTTTAAAAAATATTTTCTCCAGCAGGGCTTCCGCGACGGCGTGCCGGGACTGATGATCGCTACACTCCATGCGTTTTACACGTTCGTGAAATACGCCAAGCTCTGGGAGCTGCAAAACGGTCAGCCGCGCGCATGACTCTTTCGCTCGTCATCAATACCTTCAACCAGCCGGATTACTTGGCGCGGGTTCTCGCGGCCGTTGCGGGCCAAAGCGCGCCGCCCGACGAAGTGCTGCTTGCCGACGACGGCTCGGAAGCGCCGACGCGAGAACTTTTTTTACGCTGGTCGGTGGGGCAAAAATTCCGCACCGAACATCTCTGGCAGCCGCACGAAGGTTTCCGCCGCGCGCAAATCCTGAACCGGTCCATCGCTGCCGCGCGCAGCGACTATCTGGTTTTTCTCGACGGCGACACCGTGCCGCATCCGGATTTTGTCGCCGACCACCGCGCCGCCGCCCGGCAGGGATTTTTTGTGCAGGGCCACCGCGCGCTGGTCGGGCAAAAAGCCGCCGCGTGGTTCGGCAAAAATAATTTTTCCGCCGACCGCCGCCAGGCAGTTTTGCAAAACCAGGTTTCCGGCCTGAAAAACTCCTTCCGCTGGCCGTTCGCCGTCTGCAAAACCAAAAATCATCTGCGCGGAATTCGCGGTTGCAATCTGGCCATCTGGCGCGCCGATCTGGCGCGCGTCAACGGTTACAACGAGGATTTCACCGGCTGGGGACGCGAGGACTCCGAGCTGGCCGTGCGCCTGATGAACGCCGGCATCCAGCGGCTGGGTTTGCGCGGCCGCGCCCTGTGTTTTCACCTCTGGCATCCGCCCGCCAGCCGGGCGAACCTCGTCACCAACGAGGGACTGTTGGAAAGAACCCTGCGCGAAAAAATTACGCGTTGCGAACACGGCCTCGACCGCCACCGCTGACCTGATGAAAAACATCCTGCTCATCCGGCTCAAGTCCATCGGCGACATCCTGTTCCTCCTGCCGGCCGTCCACCGGCTCCGGGAAAATTTCCCCGGCGCAAAAATCACGTTCTTCACCTCCCGGGAAAACGCGCCGCTGCTGGAAGGTTTTCAGGAGGTGGACGAAGTCATCACACTGGATCGCGCACGATTTCAGAGTGGAAATCCCAAAGTCATTTTGTCGGGGGCGTTTTCCCTGTTTCGCCGGTTGCGTCGTGGAAAATTTTCGCTCGTGGTGGATTTCCAAGGCTACGGCGAGACGGCGTGGCTGGCACGTTTGAGCGGCGCGCCGCAACGCTGGGGCAACGTGTATGGCCCGGGACGGCGCTGGGCTTACACGCGCGGCGTGACGCGCAACGACCGCATTCATCACGTTGACTGGTATCTTTCGTTCCTACAGCAGTGCGGCCTGCCCCCGGGAAAAATTGTCAACGAATTTGTCCTGCCGGAGGCGGCGCTGGGCGAGGCGCAAAAATTTTTCGTTGCGCACAATTTGGATGCCGCCAAGCCCGTCCTTTTCATCCAACCATTCACCAGTTCCCCCAGCAAGAACTGGCCGCTCGACCGGTACCTTGCGGTGGCGCGGCACGGTCGGGAACACGGATTGCAGATTTTGTTCGGCGGCGGTCCTGCGGAACGCGCGGCGCTGGAGCCGGTCCGTCAGTCGGGTTTTCCGGTTTCCGCCGGCGTGCCGATGCTCGTCACCGGAGGGTTGATGAAACTTTCCTCCCTCGTCCTCGGCGGAGATACCGGCGCATTGCATCTGGCGGTGGCGATGGGTAAACGGGTGGTGATGATCGGGGACTCCGTCGCCCCGGGCAAAACCCATCCTTTTCAACACGCGGATTGGACCATCACGCCGCCCGCAGGCCAGATTCTTTCCTGCCTTGAGACGGGTCCGGTTATCCAGGCGTGTTCCCATGCTTTTAATGAATTGTCCCGGACCGGTTTGAAACTCGCGCCATGGTGATGGCGGCTTTATCATCAGACGGAGGAAGCTTGCTGAACAGATTGTAAGTTCATAGATTGCACGCTCGTGAAGTCCAACAACCAGTGAATTCTCAAGGACCGGGCCGCAATGCTCTATTACTGCAAAACACCCAAAGGCAATTTTGGCGATGATTTGAACCTCTGGCTCTGGCCCCGTCTTGCTCCGGAAGTCTGTGACGAACAGGACTCCACGTTGTTCGTAGGCATTGGCACCATCCTCAACCATAAAATTCCTCGTAAACCTGCAACGGTGGTGTTTGGTGCCGGTTGTTGGAAGACTGGTCCGTTGCCTAAAATTGATGACCGATGGAAGATCTACTGCGTCCGGGGTCCTTTAACCGCAGCCCGGCTCAACTTGGATCCTGGACTTGCCCTTGTAGATCCGGCCATTCTGGTCCGCCGTTTTTCAAATCGCCCCGTCGGATCAAAATATCCGGTTTCCTTCATGCCCCACCTGCAAAGTATGCCGCACGCGGATTGGGAGGCGTTGTGCGCACGAATTGGATTCCATTGCATTGATCCCCGAGCTGGTGTGGATCGGGTTTTGAGGGAGCTTCAGGAAACGGAATTATTGCTTGCCGAGGCGATGCATGGAGCAATTGTCGCCGACGCTTTGCGAGTGCCTTGGATTCCCGTGCGCCTGTATAGCCGGTTTGCCGAATTCAAATGGCAAGATTGGAGCCAATCCATCCGCGTGCCCTTGAAACTCACAGAGGTTCCCCCAATTTATGCCCAGCCGGCGAAGGGTTGGAAACGGTTGGACTATGTCGTCAAGAAAGGTCTGGCTCATGCAGGCGTGGGCAGGGAAAATTGGAAACGGCTGGGAATTCGGAGCAGCACCCAGGATGAGATTCATCAGTCATTGGAGGCGTTGAGAAGAGTCCCTGAAAAACAGCCTCCTTGCCTGAGCAACGATAAATTTCTTTCGCAACTCGAAGCGCGTCTGTTGGAAAAACTTTCCCGTCTTCGCGCAGCTTGGGTGAAGCGCCCGGTTGCATAGCCGGCTACGGCAGCAGCATACTGAATCCGCAAGTGGTGGCGGCTTGGGCTGTTCTCATCGCGATGCAAAGACATTCTTTTGCTCTCACCAATATACCTTTTGACACCCATCGCATTTGCCGGTTTATGAAACCAGCTTGTAGTGCTTCTTCTGATAACGCCACCCCAGCCAGCCCTCAAGGGCGAGGATGACACGATGCCTTCGCTCCCGGGCTGTTAATCGGTGTCCGGGGCTGGCTTGAAAAACACCGGTCGCCGGCGGCAGCCAATCCTGAATCGCCTTGGGATGAGTGCCGGCAAACCGGCGCAACGTCTGTGGATCAATTTCGGAATAATCCACTACCGAGGCCGATTTGCCCCAATACTTCGAATTGTTATTTTTCTTTGCCTCCAATTGCGAGGCGGTTTTCAGCCAGCCATAATGATATATGGTGGCATCGGTATGCGCCGCGCGGGGGTGGCGCGATTTTTTGTGCCCGTCAACCACGTTGAAAAACAAAGCCTCGCTCGACCACGCGGGAATCGTGTTGCGGATGATCCTCACCTCGCTGCGATACCAGCCGGGCGACCACACGATGGTGTTGGCGTTGCCGTAAAAATGCAGGTAGTCAAACGCCAGCGCCTCCACGCGTTCGTCGTCCAAATATTTTTCCATCGCCGCGCGGATTTTTGTCAGGTCGTTTTCGTGCAGCACTTCGTCCGCTTCGAGGTAAAACGCCCAGTCGCCGGTGCAGTTGAACAGCGCAATGGATTTTTGCTGGCCGTAGACAAAGCCCTTCACCGAATAATCGCTGCGGATGCGCTCGTTCCACTGCGTCGGAATGATGCGGATTTTCGGGTCGCCGATGTCGCGCACCATTTTTTCCGTGTCGTCGTCGCACGGGCCGAGCGCCACGACGAATTCATCCACAATCGGCAAAATGGAGCGGATGGATGCGACGAATGGATAACCGAGCTTCTGTCCATTGCGCAGAAAAGTGAATCCGCTGACTTTCATGCGCCAATGCTAACCTGCATCGTGCTTCAGTCGCCAAACAATTTTTTCAATTGCTCGCGCGCCGCGGTCTCATGGGAATTACCTGCCGTTTTTGGCGTCCAGGTCCGGCGGACAAACTCAAAATACTCGCAGAAATTGCCCATGTGCTTTTCCAGCACCGGCTCGGCCCGGCGCTCGCGGCATTGCTGGGCC
>Ga0074044_10000627_pt1 | contig 33526 bp, 30 predicted proteins | sample BogForMeECP23OM1_FD_94443 | JGI IMG/M metagenome (GOLD analysis project Ga0074044, IMG submission 94443) | Bog forest soil microbial communities from Calvert Island, British Columbia, Canada - Bog Forest MetaG ECP23OM1 | ecosystem: Environmental > Terrestrial > Soil > Wetlands ...
CGCGAAGGGCAAGAAAGAGATGGAAGCGAAGCTGACGAGCCTCCTGGAGAAGGAGCGCGAGTTTGCGGAGAATTCGCCGATGCCGCCGGAAGAGACCGTCCACGGAGGGGTTTACTGCAGCGGTGATGATTGCCACAAGATTCGCCCGAAATGGGAACGGCCGATTGCGGAGGTGATGCCCCCGCAGAGCAGCGTCGAACCCGTATGGACGGTGGAAGGATTTGGGCAGGGAAAGAGTTCCTTCAGCAAGAATGCGCCGATTCATTTCGGCGATGTGCAACCAGAACACCAGGCACGGGAGCTTAAGGGGCGGGGCGTTAAGAAGTCCGACAAGAAGTCGGCAACGAAGAGCGCAAAGAAAGGCGGGCGCTGACCATGGCCGTGATCACATTTCTGGAAGCGATCAAACAGGCCATGTTTGAAGAGATGGCCGCGGACCCGAGCGTGGTGCTGATCGGGGAAGATGTGGGGGTTTACGGCGGGGCGTTCAAGACCAGCGAAGGATTGCTGGAGAAATTCGGCTGGGAGCGCGTGATCGATACGCCGATCAGCGAAAGCGCGATCATCGGCGCGGCCTGCGGGATGAGCTATTTGGGGCTGCGGCCGATCGCGGAGATGCAATTCATCGATTTCATTGTGTGCGCGTTCAACCAGATCACGAATTTCGTGGCCAAGGGACATTATTTGTGGAATGCGCCGACGCCCATGGTGATTCGCGGCCCGTCGGGCGGCGGGGTGCATGGCGGACCATTTCATTCGGCAAATCCGGAGATGTACTTCGTGCACACGCCGGGGCTGAAGGTTGTGTATCCCTCGACGCCGTACGATGCAAAGGGGTTGCTGAAGGCCAGCATCCGCGACAACAATCCGGTGCTGTTCTTTGAGCACAAATTTCTGTACCGCCGTCTGAAGGAGGAAATTCCCGCGGGGGATTACACGGTGCCGCTCGGAAAGGCCGTGGTGCGGCGCGAGGGGAAGCATCTGACGATTCTTTCTTACGCGGCCATGATGCACACCTCTCTGGAAGCCGCGGAGGCGCTGGCGAAAGAAGGGATCGAGGCGGAAGTGATCGACTTGCGGACGCTGCTGCCGCTGGACGAAGAGACAATTCTGCAGTCGGTGAAGAAGACGAACAAATGCCTAGTCGTGCACGAAGACACGAAAACGGGAGGGATTGCCGGGGAAATTGCCGCGTTGCTGTGCGAAAAGGCTTTTCAAGAACTGGACGGGCCGGTGCTGCGCGTGACGTCGCTGGATTCGCCGGTGCCATACGCGCCAACGTTGGAAGCAGCGTTTCTGCCGAATGCGCAGAAGGTGTTCGCCACGGCGAAAGAATTGGCGAGGTATTAGCTTGGGAAGAGAGGTAGCGATGCGCCCTTCCAATTCCGTTCAGGAATCCCCGTTGCTCCGGCCCCCAGATAGAGTACAATCCCCGGCGACATGGCCAAACGAAAAGCGAAGAAGAGCGCGCGGCGCCGACCGAGCCGCAGAAGGTCCAAAGGCGCGAGGGTCGTGAAGCTCCCGAAGCATGCGGTGACGCTCACCGTGATCGTTCGCGCCAAGGAAGGGCAGGAGTTGCTGCTGGAAGCGGAGTTGCGCGCGCTGGTGGCGCCAACCCGCCGGGAAGAAGGCTGCCTGCAATACGATTTGCACCGCTCGACGGACCTGGCGGGACAATTTTTCCTGCATGAAGTGTGGCAATCGCGCGAACATCACACTGCACACACGCGTACGCCGCATTTTCTCCGCTGGAACGCGCGCAAGGATGCGCTGCTGGCCGCGCGCGAAGCCACCTTCTGGCAGCAGATCGCCTAAGCTTCTATTCGCAAGTCTTATTTAGGAACCAGAGCTTTAGCTCCGACACATTAGCTCGCAACAATTCGGGCTTCAGTCCCTGAGAAGACTCTTCGTTGTGCCCCAGAAACTGAGTAGTATCGCTTAACTCTCCGGGCCCGCGAGGTAATACCCCGGGCGGGCGCGGACCTTTAGTCCCGCGCGATCCACATCCACTTTGATTTCGTGATAGCCGGTGGCTTGCGTGTCGCTGGGCGAGTACGTCAGGGAATATTGCGAGTGCAGCTCCCCGCCGATTTCGTCAATGGCGCTTTCAATCGAGCGGTCTTTCCATGTGGCCAAGTGCGCGCCGCCGGTGGCCGTGGCGGCGATTTCTAGCGCGTGGTCTGTTATCTGATCCTTGATGTGCTGCACGGCCCAAACGGCCAGCGCCATCAGGTCAATGTTCCCGTAGCGGTCGTTTTCCGTTGTGGGCGTCTGCACGGTGCCGGGAATGGGCGGCAGGCCAAAAGTGCCATCCGGCGCGGGATTGGGCGGGCGCTTGTACTCTGCCTTTTTCTGCAACGCGGCCCGCGTCGAGGAAATCCCCACGCTGTAAATCGTCACGTTGGCCAATTGCGCGCGACGGAGGACCTCACCGAGCTTCGCATTACTTCCCTCATCGTGCGCTTCCGCGAGCACCAACATCACGCGGCGGCGCCCGGGTTGCGTTGGCGTGGCCATAGGCCTGCCACTGAGCATTTCGACGCCAAGCCCCATGGCATCGTAGAGTTTCGCCCCGGACGTTCCTTCCTTGAGGCGCGTCATCGCCGTTTCGATGGCGTCGGAGTTCGCGGTGAAGTCCTGCAACTTGTCCACGGAATCATTAAAGCCCACAAGCGCTGCCTCGCCATTCGGGCCCATGACCGTTTGCGTCAGCAGAATTCCCGTTTTGCGGACTTCGGGAAGAATGGCGTCCAGGCGCGAGCTGGTTTCGACAACCACTACCAGGGAAAGGGGATCACTGCCCAAATCGAAGTGCGAGATTTTCTGCTCGACACCATTATCCGTGATGCGAAATTCCCGGCTCTCCAGGTCGTGGACCATTTCGCCCTTGGCATCGCGCACGGTTACGGGCGTGTTCACCAGAATGCTTTGTAGCTTGAATTTTGTCTGCGGCGGGGCTTGCTGAATTACGACACCCGGCTGCGGCGTCATGGGGCCTTCAGGCGCCTGGGCGTGAAGCGTCGTGCCGCATAAGCCCAGTACGGCAATGAAAGGAAGGCTCAAGGAGTGATGTGATTTCCCCATGTTACGGATTCACGCTAGCACATTCCGAAAGGAAAACCCGCATGCAAACAGATTCCCTCTTGTGTTCCCCGCGTACTTGATTCGACGCAGTGGGAGCCAAAGACGTTGCCGTAGGCCATGCAGGCTGCCTACAATCAAAGTTCGTCTGAATTGGAGAACCGCTCATGCCCGACGGTAAACGCCTGAAGCCGCAACACGCCCCCAAAGCGCCGCACGAAGATCGCCAGTTCATGGCCAGCACCCCCGCGCGGCCGATACGCATCCTGGCGGAATACATTCATCCCCTGGCGCAACTCAAAAAGGAAGGCATTGGCGACACCATCGTGATGTTTGGTTCGGCGCGCATCGAATCACACGAAACCGCGGCGGCGCGCTACACACGCTTGAAAAGAGAGAAAACCGACAGCTTCAGCGAAAAGAAGATGCAAAATCATCGCGCGGCCTTGCGCGGGGCCAAGAGCGCCCTGGAGATGTCCCGCTATTACGAAGAGGCGCGCCAGCTTTCGCACAAAATAACCACCTGGGCTCTTTCCTTGGGGCCCAAGCCGCGGCGCTTTGTAATTTGCTCCGGCGGTGGTCCCGGCATCATGGAAGCGGCGAATCGCGGGGCCTACGAAGCGGGAGGAAAATCCATCGGACTATCGATCGAGCTCCCTCACGAGCAGTTCGCCAACCCGTACATCAGCCCCGAATTGAGCCTTAATTTCCACTATTTCTTTATGCGCAAATTGTGGTTTGCGCAGATTGCCAAAGCCCTGATCGTTTTCCCCGGCGGCTTCGGCACCATGGATGAAATGTGGGAGATGATGACTCTTTCGCAAACGGGGAAAATGTACAAGAACACACTGATCCTGATCTACGGGCGCAAATATTGGGATGACGTTTTGAACCTAAAGGCCATGGTGCGCTGGGGCACCATCAACCAGGAGGAGTTCGGCCAGTTGCGCTTCGCGGATAATGTTGACGAGGCGTTTGAAACGGTTCGCGGCGCCCTCGAAAAATACCACCTGCCCGTGGACCCGTTTTTGCAAGCCTACTGATTTCTCATCCCTAGCTCACAGTCTACGTGTTGATACTTGCTGATAGACCAAAAAGGGCGCCCCGACCTGATCGGAGCGCCCTTTCCATGCGGAGCGAATTATTACGCCGGTACGTACTCTTCTGCGCGCACAGCCTCAAACCGCTTAATCTCTTCCTGATCGTGCAGCAGCACCACCGGCACGATGCGCAGCGACTGCCGGCAGTGTAGGCACTGCACCCCTTCGCCCTGCAGATCCTGCATGAAGCCATCCGTGAAGCGATACTCGGCGCGCTCGCGCCGCGCCTTTTTCTGGCTTTCCGCGCCGCAATGAGGACAGATAAATTCAATAAGATCCAACTGCGGATCGCGGTCCAGAGCCGCCCAGCCTGTGCGGCGCACACCGACTACCTCGGGAATATGCCTGTCCATTGGGTCTCTCCTCAGATCCATGTCCAACAACTTAGATGCGTGGGGGACAAGGCTAGATGCACCGCGGAACATCCTGCTGGCTAGCGAATCGTTTGAAGAATTCGGCGCCTGTAAAAGCGGCCGCTGGCAAAAAGCAGCGAAGGACCTGACTTCCCCGGGGAACTTGTGTCGCGCCACGGTGTCCAATGGAATAGAGGACGCGCGCACCTCACATCCCTGCGAGCGCGGCGCCGGCCTCCTGTAGACAACCGCAGGAGGCTGGTGCCGCAGAACTTCCCCGCCGCTCGCGGGCCAGACTACGGAGGTGTGTAATGAGCCAAGAGCGAACGAGTGTCTCCAAAGAAGGTCTGGGTTCCCTGAGAAGTTGCCTGATGGAAGGCAGCGCGAATGAGCAGAAGGGCGCACGCAAAGTTCGCCGCCGGGCACTGATTGCGTCGATCATCGTACAGATACTCGTACTCGCCACACTGGTGATGTACCCGATTCTAAGCCGCGGCGAACGCCTCGCGGCCACCGTCTGCACGATCGTGCCTCCCTACTCCTATTCCGGAGGGCCCGCACGCCCGATGGATAACAACACGCAACCGGGGAAGACTCCAACGGCCTGCCGGTTTTGTGTGCCGCCCCATATCCCGCCAACAATCGTGACCGTTGATCATGGAAATCCGGCGGCTGGCAACGATGAGCCCACCGGCCCGGGGATTCCAGGCGCGCCGGTTGGACCGAACATCCCGGGTGCCCCGCTCGTCACGGGACCCAGCAGAGGTCCTGAGCCTCCGCGAGAACCGCTGACCCCAGTAAAGAAACCGCGCATCAGCCTTGGGCACATCGAAGCAGCCGCATTGGTCCATCGCGTGGAGCCGATTTATCCGAAACTGCCTTTGCAGATGCACCGCGAAGGCCGCGTGGAGCTTCACGCCATCATTGCAACGGATGGCTCGATTCAAGCGCTGGAAGTTGTGTCCGGCGATCCGCTCTTCTATGCCTCGGCGCTCGCTGCGGTTCGCGAGTGGCGTTACCGGCCCACTTTCCTGGATGGACAGGCCGTCGAGGTCGACACGCAAATCAGCGTGCTCTACATACTGAATCACTGAGCGCATGTCCTCGCCGCCATGCGCAGCCGGCTGCGGGGAAACGGCAACGCATCAATAGCCCGAGGCCCACTCAAATGCAAGTGGGGCTCGGGCTGGAGTTTGTTCGGATTATTTGGCGATGGCGGGATCGGATGGATACGCAGCTTAAGTAATTGGCTCGCCGGAGTGCCGCGCAATCGCTTCGCGGGAAAGATCACGCAGCCGCACAATCTCCGGCAAATGGCGAGGACCGCCGCTGGGCATCGCTGCCGAAGGATAAATCGGCGGTGAAATCGTAATCGTGACGCTTGTGGGACGCGGCAGAAACGTCCGGTCACGCAAAAACTTCCGCGTGCCGGTCAGCGATACCGGCACAACCGGCGCACCGGTGGCCACGGCTCCGCGGAATGCTCCGAGCTGAAAAGGCCGCACGCCTTCTTCCGGCACGAAAGTGCCCTCGGGAAAAACAAACACAGAGTCGCCCTGCCGCAAGTACTGCTCGATCTCGTGCACCTGGCGCAGCCGCGAACCCGCGTCATGGCGATCGAAGGAAAGATGCCCCATCTTGTTGAGAAAAGTTCCGATGAGCGGCATGGCATTCACTTCGCCTTTGGCCACGAAGCGATACGATACGCCCAGACCCATCATCAACGGCAACACGTCGAAATAGCTGGCGTGGTTTGAAGCGTAGACCTTTGCCCCCGGCGTATTCATGTACTCTTTCCCGACGACCTTCACGCGAATTCCCACCAGCACAAACAGGACCTTAAGCGCTGCCGAAGTGAAGCGCCCCGCCGCCTTTTGATCCTTGAATTGCCTGACCAATAGCCATGCCGGCACAATCCACAAAACAAACACAACAAGGAAATAGACGCCATAGACCTTCTCAAATGCCTTGCGCAGGCCGCCCCCAATGGCGCGCAGCGCCCCTTTCACGGAGGAGCCAAGGCCGAGACGCGCGATCTGCAGCCACGCCGGAGGTTTTGCCGCCGTTAGCGTGCCTGCCAGGTAAAGCTGCTTCGTTTCGTCGCGGCGCAATTTGCCACTGGACGTTTTTGGGATGCTGCCGGGAGGAATCAGTTCCACGCGATCGGGCGGAAGGCCCAGGCCGCGCGAAACCTGGTCCGTAATCTTCGCGGCCATCGCGGCGCGGCTAGAGGCTTGGGTTTCGCGCGATTCGGCGACGATCACCAGCTTCTCCGTCCCGCTATCCTCATCCTTCAATCCAAACGCCACCACGCAACCTTTGCGGATTCCCTCGACGCTTGACGCCAACTCTTCCACTTCGTGCGGGTAAAGATTCCGTCCACCTTTGATGATGATGTCTTTCACGCGGCCGGTGACATAGATCTCGCCATCGGCGCGATAGGCGCGGTCGCCGGAATTCAGCCAAGGATATTCGTCCGGCGGCGATGCCGGTCCGCGCGGAAAGAGCTTTGCGGTCGCTTCCGGATTACGGTAATAGCCGCTCGTCGCCGAAGGCCCGCGGAACCACAGAAAACCTTCCGTGCGGTCCGGCAGTTCGTTTCCCTCGGCGTCCACGATGAGCACTTCATGGCCTGCCAGCGGCTTCCCCGACGAGACAAACGAGATGCTCCCCTCATCGTCCGATGAGGCGGGAATGGCGCGCCCCTGCATCGTGAAAGTATCGCGCTCCACGCAATCCACCAGCGGCCCGCGATCGAGCGGCGGCACAGTTACTCCCAAAGACGCCTCCGCGAGCCCATAAACAGGCAACAGCGATTCCCGCCGGAAGCCGTACCTCCCGAAACGCTGGACAAAACGCTCGAGCGTTTCCGGATTGACGGGCTCCGCGCCATTCAGCGCCGCGCGCCAGGAGCTGAGGTCAATCCCTTCCATCGCCTTATCGGATATTTTGCGCACGCACAGTTCGTAGGCAAAATTCGGCGCTGCGGCGATGGTACCTTTATGTTTGCAGAATGCCTGAAGCCAGCGCTCCGGGCGCGTCAGAAAAGCGAGTGGCGACATCACCACGAGTGGAACGCCGTACAAATACAGCGTGAGCCACGCGCCAATTAATCCCATGTCGTGATAGAGGGGCAGCCAGCTCACGGCGACGTCTCCGGGGCCGAGCTGCACGGCTTGCGCAAGCGCGCGCATGTTCGCCAGAAGATTCGCGTGCGTCAGCACCACGCCCTTCGGATTGCCCGTGGAACCCGAAGTGTATTGCAGCAGGGCGATGTCGCTGCCCTTGCGCATGCGACTGCCCGACAGGAATGCGGGCAGGGCACCAGGCGCCGGCGGTGGCTCCTTTTCAGCGGCTTCCAGCAATTTCCGCGCGTCCACAACTCCCAGCAGCGATTTCACGCGCGGCTTCAGCAGTTTGGCGACGGCTTCCGCGCGGCGGAAGGTCAGCAGCAGGCATACGCGCGCGTTGTTCAAAATAGCCGACTGCCGCTGCGCATATTCCTCGATGCGGTCAGCGCGATACGGCGGGTAGATGGGCACAGGAACGGCGCCCGCCAGCAAAATGCCGGCATAACAAATGAAAAACTGCCGCGAAGTGGGCAGCATCAGGGACACGCGCCCTCCCGCAGGAACGCCTCTCCGCGCCAGTTCTTCAGCGCACTTTTGTGCCGCGGTGTAGAGTTCGCCGAACGTCAGGGTGTAGTGATGCTCGCCCTGCTCGTCGTCTTCGGTGATCAGCAGGTGTGCGCGATCGGCGTCGTGAATTCCGCGGTAGCGGATCACCTCAATTAGGGTCTCCGCCTTTTCGACAATAGATTCCGTGGCTCCCTCATGTAATCTCTGCGCCGCCACGGAAGCGCACAACGCAGAGGGCTCTTCATCCTCGCTCGCAGGCGTGCCTGGAGCCGTCAGGATGGCCCGGATGAGTTCTTCGGGTGTGCTCGCTTCCGCCGCGAGCGTGTCAGGAAGCCGCACGTCGAAGGCATTTTCCAGTCGCGTGAGGAGTTCCACGCGCTCCAGGCTGCCGAGTCCCAAATCACGATCGAGATTGGAGGTAATGGAGAGTTCGGCAACAGCCCCGTGGCTGCCGAGTTCTTCGAGGAGCGCGCGCAGCACCTCCAGCACGCGCTCGCGTACGCCCGGCAGGTCCAATTGTGCGGAGGTTGTCGCCAAGGTTTCCCCTGAAATGTGGGCTTCGCGAGAGGCTAACACGCACTCCGGCGATTTGCCATCCCTGCCGATGGGACCCGCAGGGCAGAGCGAGTTTGCAGGCCCCGCAGCGCTTCTTTTAGGCTCCGCGTGACTTCGCCCCGTACCTTGGGGGCAGCAGCGCCGTGGACAGATCGACGCCGGTCAAATCCACCTTGCTCAGATCCGTCTCGCGCAGGATAGCAATGCCCATATCCGCGCCGGAAAATTTCGCGCCATCCACACGCGCATCGCGGAAGTTGGCGTTTCGCAGCAAGGCCTTCTGGAAATTAGCGCCGGTCAGGTCGCAGCGGAAAAATTCCACTCCGCTGGCCTGGGCTTCGCTCAGGTCCGTCCCCGGAAGCATCGCCTCCGTCATGTCCGTGTTGCGCAAATCGGCTTTGCGCAGCCGCGCCCCGCTGAGATCCGCTCCGGGCAGGCGCGCACCTCGAAGGTCGCTGCCCTCGAAATTGGCATTGCGCAGAATGGCTCCCGTAAGATTAATCTTCGCCAAATCCGCGCGGGAAAGGTCCGCACCGGTGAGATCGGCGCGCGCTCCGCCAGCTTTCCCACTGAAGAAGCGTTCGTGCGCCTCCAGGATGGCTGTCACGCTCTTACCGTTATGCTGGATGCTTTTGAGCTTGCGAAGTCCCATAGGCTGTTGTTTTCTCTTGTCTTGTGAGTGTTCTTCTATTTTACCGGAAGGAATGCCGTGCGGTAAACGCTGATGCGCAGGCAGCTAGGTTTGCTTGAACGCCCAAGTGGGCTGCGGAGTATGCTAGGGGCAGCAAGCGCCTGGCCTGCGATCGAAAGGAAAGCGATGCGAGGGTTTTTGCTCTTTGGCGCAATGGTTCTGGCCGCTGCGCCCGCGTGGGCACAGGAGGACGAGATTGTCGCCGACCTGTCCGGGGGTCGCGTCATTGTCCACGTGGCGCGCGACTCCATCATCTTTGGCGCAATCGATCGCCCGATGGAAGCTAAGGGCGCCCCTCCGCGCGTGGCCACGATTGACACGGGGCATATCGGCATTTTCTTTGGCGCCGAGGAATGGCAGGTACCTGCCCAGCCGCGGCCCATCCGCTTGGATCGTGATATCGAGCGCGTAGGCCGGGCCGACCCGCGCTACCAGCAGCCTACCGACAGCGAAACTGATTTGGAACAGCTTGGCGTGATATTCCTCGAAAAGCTGCGGCCGCTCGTTTCCCAACTCCACCACACAATCGACTTGAAACCCGACGAACCGCTCCTGGAAATCGTGTTGATTGGCTACGCCCCAAAGCAGTACGGTCCGGAAGTCTGGCTGATTGAATATCGCGTGGAGCAGGAATCCATCGGCTCGCAAGCCGATTACCTGCAGACGCGCCCGCTACGTCCCCGGTTTACACAGCTCTATCCCCCGGAAAAGCACGAAGCGCATACACTGGTCGAAGTGCGCTTTCCCAACGATTCCCAGGATGTACCTCTCTTAGGACTAATCCAGCAAAACGATCCCCGCATCGCGCGTTTGAAATCCTCCGAGCAACGTTTTGCGAAAGTGATCGAGTTGATCGAGCGCGGCCAGGCGCAGAAGGCCGACAGCAAAGATTCGGCCGATTTCATGCGAGTTCTTTTGCCGCTGCTGGCGGGCGGAGCGAACTTCTTCGAGGGAACCATGGGCGAAAATGGCGGATTCGAGTGGATCGTTCCGCCGGAAGAGCCGATCGAGAAGGAAAAGCAAGCCGAGGACAAAAACCGGCCTCCAGATGCGCCTACACTGCGGCGCAAGCCGACGCCTTAAGGTTCTGTGCCAGAGGATGATTTGTTTGGTGGTGCCTGCACTACGACCGCATCCCCTTGGCGGAAAAGGTGCAGGATTTTTGACAGAGGCGTCAGTCTCCCGCAGCCGTGCTTTGTTGATGGTGCCGGCCGATGTCCTTGCGGTAATGCATGCCGTCAAAATGAATCATTGCGGCAGCCTGGTAGGCTTTCTGAAGAGCTGTGGCAAGAGTAGCGCCAGTTGCGGTGACGCCCAAGACTCGCCCGCCACTCGTAACAATCGCGTTGCCCTGGCGGCGCGTTCCTGCGTGCAACACCTTCACGTCGGGAATTTGCTCCGCCTCGGCAAGCCCCTCAATTTCTTTGCCGCTTTCAAATTTTCCCGGGTACCCGCCGGATGCCAGCACCACGCAAGCACTGGCGCCGCACTTCCACTTCAGCTTGGAGGGCTCCAGTCTCTCTGCCGCAACGTCAGCAAGCACCTCGGCCAAATCAAAATCCATGCGCGCGGCAATCGCCTGGGTTTCCGGATCGCCCAGTCGGCAATTGAACTCCAATACCTTGGGCCCTTGTTTGGTCAGCATCAGGCCCACATAGAGGAACCCCTGATAGCACAGGCCGTCTTTGGCTAGGCCGCGCAAGGTGGGCTCCACGATGGTGGTCTGAATTGTCTGGCGCAAAGTCTCGGGCAAAAGCTCGTCCGAGGAATACGCGCCCATACCGCCCGTGTTTGGCCCCTCGTCATTGTCGAGGGCGCGCTTGTGGTCCCGTGTGGGCACGAGTGAAGCGGAATGTTCACCATCGGTCAGCAGGATAAACGATAGCTCATCGCCTTCCAGCGTTTCTTCCAGAAGAATGCGCCTGCCTCCAGCGCCTAATTCGTCCTTTTCCATGACGCGCTCGATGAATCCCGTCGCGGCGTCGGGATCGTCCGCCAAAAACACGCCTTTTCCCGCACAAAGGCCGTCAGCCTTGATAACCACCGGCCAATCCACAGAGCAGAGCGCCGAATATGCGGCCCCGGGTGAATCATAGGAGCCATACATCGCAGCCGTGGGAATGTTGTGCCGCTGCAGGAACTCCTTTGCGAAGATTTTACTGCCTTCGAGTTGTGCCGCCTGCTGCGACGGGCCAACCACCGCGTAGTTGCGTTGCCGGAAGGCGTCCGTCAGACCGTTTACCAACGGAAGTTCCGGCCCGACGACCGTCAAATCCGGGGAGAGCTTCGCCGCCAGCGCCACCAAAGCCGAGACATCCCCTGTGTCGGCGGCCACGCATCCCGCCTCAGCAGATATTCCGCCGTTGCCCGGTGCACACCAGACCTTTTCGACATGCGCGCTTTGCCGGAGTTTCCATGCCAGCGCATGTTCGCGCCCGCCAGCGCCAATCACCAACACGTTCATGAATTTCGCCTCATAAGCATGCCTTCCGAACGATAGTCTGCTAGTCAGGGTGTGTCAATTGGGCTGCAATGTTACTTGGCGCTTCCTTCCAAAATGACGCTGCACCAAGGCTGATTGCACGCGTCAGCGTGTAACGTATTCGTCAAGCTAACTTTTTAGCTGCACCTGTACTTCGGTTTTCTTCGCTTTGCCCGGTGCACCTTTAACCTGAAACAACAGATTCCTGGGATTGGAGCGGAGGCTGGCCTCCCGGAGAACACGATGCTGATCCCTATACGTCACGAGAGCATGCGCGGCCGACGATGGCCCGTGATCACGTTTGTTCTTATCGGCTTGAACATCCTGATTTTCGTGATCACCCACGGTCCCATCGAAGACCAAGCCCCGCAACGCACGGAAGTCCGCGTCCACCTGATCATCCTTGCGGCTCTGCATCCCGAACTCAAAACCACTGGCCCAGCCATGGACTTTATCGGTGGTTTAAAGGAGTCCTTTGGCGATAAGTGGGATTCCATCGCGGAGCCTTCGCGGAAAGCGGAAGATCAGTGGGATGCCGAGATTCGTCAAGTCCAGGATCCCTTCGAACTCCAGCAGGACATGGATAACCTTTGCCAGGAATTTGACACTATCGAGCAGGCCTCGATTCTGGATAAGTACGCGTATGTCCCCGCGCATCCCCGGCTGCTTTCCTACTTCAGCGCGAATTTCCTGCATGGCGGCTGGATCCATCTGATCGGCAATATGTGGTTCCTGTGGCTGGCGGGGTTCATTCTGGAAGATACCTGGGGCCGGGTGATCTATCCGCTTTTCTATCTCGTCGCAGGCGCCGCGGCGCTGCAATTTTACGGCTGGTGCGCCCATGGAAGCTATGTTCCACTCATCGGCGCTTCCGGCGCCGTTGCAGCGTTGATGGGCGCGTTTCTCGTGCGCTTTCCAAAGATGAAAATTGAGATGATGTTTTTCACCATTTTCTATCGCCGCCGCTTCAAAGCTGCCGCTTACTGGTTGCTTCCCTTGTGGCTGGCCATGGAGTTTTTCTATGGCTCGGCTTTTGGCACCTCTTCCCCGGTCGCCCATTGGGCCCACGTTGGCGGGTTCCTCTTCGGCATGGCCGGAGCATTTGCGTTGCAGCAATCGGGCCTGGAGCAGAAAGCCAATGATGCCATCGAATCCAAATTGAGCTGGAGCGGCGATCCGGAAGTCGTCCGCGCTTCAGAAGCCATGGAGCAAAACAAGCTGGATGAAGCCGCATCGATTCTCCAGAAGCATGTTGCCGCAAATCCGAACTCTGCCGACGCTCTGAATCTCTTGCAACAAGCGCACTGGCGCCGCAGCGACATGCCGGCCTACCAGCAGGTTACGATTCAGCTTTGCCAGGTCTACCTCAAGAATCAGGATGTGGATGCTGCCTGGCGTGCCTTTGAGGAATACCACAGTGCTGGCGGTGACAAGATGCCCGCGGCAACCTGGCTGGAGATCATCCGCTCCATCGAATCGCAGCAGCATTTCGATCGGGCCGTTTCTGAATACGAGCGCCTTGCCGAAAACTACCCCACCGAAAAACAATCGCTCCTGGCGTTATTGGCGGCCGGGCGTTTGTGTTTGAAAAAGCTGAATCGCCCCGAAGATGCGTTGAAGTTCTACAAAGCTGCGGCAGCTTCCAAAGTCCCGCATTTGGATTGGGACGCAAACATCCAGGCTGGCTTGCAGGACGCCGAACGAGCTTTGACCTCAGTCCCGACTGAGGCGGCCCATTGAACGGTTGTTTTTGTCGTTGAAACGCGAAGCTTTGCGGAAGAAATGTAGTTCGCGTACTAACCTATTTATTTTATTATTCAAGTTAGTAGGGCAGTCCCGCCTTGGGGGCAATACCTGCAGCTCTATGCTTGATTTACGGCTCGAATTGGAATCGTCACACCCGCCGCTGCCTCCGAGGACGCCAGCATGTGGCAACGGCCGTCAAAAATGCCGCCAGGTTCAATGACCATGCAGGGTGAGTGAACTTCTCCTGTCACGACTCCCTTGGGCTGAATCTCCACGCGCCCTCTGGCGAAAATGACGCCATCAAATCGGCCAGCAATCACCACGCGATTTCCTTCAATTTGTCCTTCGACTTTCGCGTTTTCGCCGAGGATCACAGTTTGCTCCGAGATGATGTTGCCTTTGATGTGTCCGTCAATGCGAAACGTTCCTGTCAGGGTCAGCGTGCCTTCGAGCGACACGCCCTGATCAATGAAGCCAGTCCATTCCTCACCGCCACCATCCTTCGATGTACCGGGCCACTTCCAAGCCATGTTTAAACTCCCTGTGAGTACTGATTCCAATGTAGCGTGACGCGGCGAGAAGTCAACCCGTGTTGCGGAGCGAGTTGTCGAATGAAATGCCTGAACGATGGTGTAGTTGCAGCACGTCCTTGGCAAGGCGGCGCTACTTCATCAGCCTGTCGTAGATGCCCATGAGTTGCGCGTCGTCATAAAATTCCAAGACGAGTTGGCCCGGCCGCAATTTCGTTTTCTGCCGCAGGAGAACCTTTGTGCCGAGATGCCGCTGAAGTTCTGCCATGGCATCGCGGATGTTGGGATCAAGATGGACTTCCGTGGGCAGTTTTGCCCCGCGAGCGCGCCGCGAAGCCAATCGTTCAATCTGACGTACGGTGAGCCCGCCGCGAGCAGCGCGTTGCGCATAACGCATGCGCAGTTGTGGCTCGGCAACAGCCAGCAGCGCCCGCCCATGTCCCGCGCTCAGCTTCCCTTCTTCGATCCATTCCTGAATCGTCGGCTCAAGCTTCAGCAACCGGATAGCATTGGCGACGGTCGCGCGATCCTTGCCCGTGCGCTCGGCCACCGATTCCTGAGTAAGCTGGAATTCATCCATCAATCGTTCAAACGCGCGCGCCGCTTCCATGGCATTGAGATCTTCGCGTTGGATGTTCTCGACCAGTGTCATTTCCAGAGCCAGCTCGTCGGGAACCTGGCGAATGATGGAGGGGACCTTGTCGAGGCCGGCCCGCTGTGCAGCACGCCACCGGCGTTCGCCGGCGATCAATTGGAAGCGTTGGCCGATCGGCCGCACGACGAGCGGCTGGATTATGCCGCTGGTCCGAATTGAACGGGCCAGCTCATCGAGTGCTTCTTCACGGAACCTAGTGCGTGGCTGATAGGGACTGGGGTCAATCAGATCAATGTCGATGTACAAAGGACCCGATGCTGCGGGATTCAAGGCCGGGGCCGCGGCTGCAGCAGCTCCTTCAGAGCTGCGCGCGACGGGAGCGGCGTGCGAAGTCGTCGATGTGGCTGGCATTGCTGGAGCTGTCGATTCAGGCTCCCGAATGAGCGCTCCGAGTCCTCGCCCCAATGCGTTTCTCGACATTGCTAATAACCTCCTGGGCGAGCTGCGTATAGCCCTCAGCGCCCTTGCTATGTATATCATAGAAAATAATAGGCTTACCAAAACTTGGGGCTTCGGCAAGGCGCACATTGCGGGGTATCAGGCTCTGAAAGACCTGAGTGCCGAAGAAACTGCGTAAATCCGTGGCCACTTGCCTAGAGAGAGTTGTGCGTTCATCGTACATCGTCAATAGGATACCTTCGATTTCAAGGCCGGGATTGAGCGTGCGGCGAATACGCATCAGGGTATCCAATAATTCCGATACGCCTTCCAAGGCCAGGTATTCGCATTGAATGGGTATCATTACCGAATCAGCAGCAACCAGCGCATTCAGGGTTAGCAGATCCAAGGCAGGCGGACAATCCAACACAATAAACCTATAATTCGGCCGCACATTTTGCAGGAATGATTGCAGCTTGTATTCGCGGCTTTCAGCAAGGACGAGTTCAACGGCAGCTCCCGCAAGGTTCTTATCGGCAGGGACGACATCTAATCCGTCCACTTGGGACTTTTGCACCAGTTTCTCAAAAGATTCGTTCAAGATCAGGGCGTGATAGATGGTTCGGCGGGCAGGATCCTTAGGAAACCCGATGGCGGCCGTTGCATTGGCTTGAGAATCGCAATCAATGAGAAGAGTTGATTGCTCGGCAGCCGCAAGGCAGGCTGCGAGGTTAACTGCGGTTGTGGTCTTACCTACCCCACCCTTTTGGTTAGCAACAGCAATGACCCGGGCCAAGACGGTCTCCCCAACGTGTAGAAACTAGCAGAGCTATCATTTGGACGCAAGATGTTTCACGTGGAACAGGAAGTGAACTGCGGAAATTCTGTTGGAAAGTGATGTTTCACGTGGAACAATCTCGGGCAGAGTTTGCCGGATACATTGCGTCCTTGGGCGGACCCTATGTTTCACGTGGAACAAGAAACCTAAACGAGTCTCAAAAATGTCTCGTGCGACACAATGCGACGGGCACAGAATGAAGAGTCTTACGCGAACAAATCGGCTTGGGATCCGGGCAATGGGCTGAATGTTTCACGTGAAACGCCGCGACGGAGAAAATCGCGGACAAATCAGAACGTGCCGAAGGTACATTGTAAAAAGTCCTTTGTTATTATGTCGTTACGCCGATAGAGGAGCTATTTTCTTACCGACCAGGAGATAGCGCTGCAACGAGTGCGGCATGGCAATCGGTTCTTGCCACTTCCAGCGATCTGACTTGCGAACCACCTCCAAATCACGGCCGCCGATCCAAAGAAGTACGCGCGAGGCAGCGACACTGTCCGACGCGGCCCATTCGAGGAATGTGCCAAACTCTCCGAGGGCGCGGGAACAGACAAAGTCCAGTGGGGCCAGTTCCTCCCCCAATTCTTCATAGCGGCTGATCAACACACGAGTATTCGCAAGTCCCAGTTCGCGGATGACCTCCGCAAGAAAGGTGCCCTTCTTGATATTCGATTCCACCAAGAAGAGCTCCAACTCTGGACGCAAAATTTTCAATGGAATACCAGGAAACCCGGGGCCGGACCCGATGTCGGCGAGTCGACCGTTTTCCGTAGGCACGGCAACGGCCGCAAACATGGACTCGCAAAAGTGACGATATAGTATCTCCAGGGGGTCGCGGATAGCGGTCAAATTCAGCTTCTCATTCCAGCGCCGCAAAATCCTTATATATTGCTGAATAGACGTGACTTGTCTCTCAGTTAACGTTACCTGGAATTCACCCAGCGCGCGCCGGATCGTTTCTTCTGAGACGGGCTTTGCATCTTCTGTTGCCATAATAGTAATTATCCAGTGACGCTTTGACTTTAAATCACTTCTGCTCTTCCATGAGCTTTGGAATCAGGTACCGCGGGCCAGCGATTCCCGCTACAAGATCCACCACTATGTGCATCATCATGACCGGTATTAGCGTATCGTACGCCTGACGCACGCAGCCAAAAAGGATGCCCATTACAAAAGTGCCCAGCATTCCGCTGCGGCCCTGATAGGCATGGGCTAAGCCGAAGAGAACTGCGGTCAGAATCACAACGGACCATGCGGGGAATCCCACGCGAGAAAGAGCGGCCATCGCAAATCCCCGATAAAGGAATTCCTCACAGACTCCGGCGGTCACGGCGAGTGCGCAGTAGGGGAGGAATTCCACGGAATTAGCGGGAAGAATCCGTCGCGCAAGCAAGCGCATTAACTCTGAAGCCTTACCGGGAGACTTGCCGACCCGTCGGAGATTTAGCCAGTGCAAAGCGCCAATGATTGCAGCCAGGGCCAAGCTTCCCAGAATCGCGCTTGCGCCGCCGAAGTTGGCCAAGCCCAAGGCGCCCGAAGACAATCCCCGCACAAGAGCACGCCAAGCGACAACGCCTGTAATCACCCACTGCCCGGCGATGGTCGAGCCATAAAGTACGAGCTTTTCCTTGGTGCTGACGGAGGGAAGCGCGAGGAGTTTCTTCAGCCGCACAGCGCCGCGCCAGGGCACGACAATCCCAAGGAAAAGAAAGATCAACCAGAAGTCCCAAGGCATCGCTTGATGAGAACACTTTCAGGGCAAGGCGCGCAAGTTGTCTTGAAGGCTGTGTTTTTATGCGGCAGCAAGCAAGAACAGCGCGGCATCGTTATAATCAAGGCGCAGTATAGCGAGGTGTGGCTTGACCGATTCCGTGAAGCTCACGGCGATGGTCAAGGCAGCAGGTTGAGCGGCCAAGCTGAGTCCCGGGACGCTGGACTCAATACTACGGCGCCTGCCACTGCCAACTGATCCAAACGTGCTCGTTGGGTTCAGCACCAACGACGATGCGGGAGTGTATCTGCTCGCTGAAGGATTGGCGCTGGTACAGACAGTCGATTTCTTCACGCCAATTGTGGATGACCCGTTCACGTTCGGGCAAATCGCGGCGGCCAACTCGTTAAGCGACGTGTACGCGATGGGAGGGCTTCCGGTATCGGCGCTGTCGATCGTGGGATTTCCCGAAAAAGGAGATGCTGCAATTCTGGAGCAGATTTTGCGCGGCGGGCTCAACAAGATGGACGAAGCGAAATGCAGCGTGATTGGCGGGCACTCCATTCGAAACGAGGACATCCAGTTCGGCTACGCCGTGACCGGTGTGATCAATCCATTGCAAGTCTGGCGAAATGTCGGCGCGCAGACAAATGATGCACTTCTGCTGACGAAAGCTTTGGGCACCGGCGTGATCTCCACGGCACTGAAGAATGAACGCGCAGAAAAAGCTTCGCTGGACGCGGCCATCGCTTCGATGACGCAATTGAATCGCGCGGCGGCCGACGCTTTGCGCGAACTGGAGGCGAAAGCAGGGATGCGCTGCGTGCATGCCGTAACAGATATCACCGGATTCGGATTGCTAGGGCACGCACGGGAAATGGCGTTGGGAGACGCAGCTACGGGGATTCAGGGGGTGGCACTGGAGATTGTCGCCGCGGATGTGCCGTTGCTTCCGGGTGCGCTCGATGCCGCGCGCCAAGGCATGATTTCCGGAGGACTAAATAACAATCGTGAGTTTCTAGGGGATTGTGTCAGCTTCGCCGCGAGTGTGCCTGAGGAAAATCGCACGTTGCTCTTTGACCCGCAGACGTCTGGCGGCCTTTTGATAGCACTCGCTCCTGAGCATGAGGAACCGGCGCGGGAAAGTCTCCAGCGTCATGGCGTGAGCGGCAAGCGGGTCGGCCGCGTCGTGGCGAAGACATCTGGATTGCTGATGGTGGTCTGAGAGCGAAGACGACGAGCACAAAGTGGACACAATCACACACGGGATCGCGGGGGCGTTGATCAGCAAAGCGGGGTTTGGCGGGCGAGATCTGTTTTCACCGCGGTCCCTGAGCAAGCAGCGCCTCATTACCTGGTCCTTGATGCTGGGCGCGATTTTCCCGGACAGTGATGTCTTGCGAGATCTTTTTTCGCACGATGAAATGCTGATGCTCACCTGGCATCGCAGCATCACGCATTCGCTGATCTGCCTGCCGATCTGGGCTGTGATCCTGGCAGGACTGACGCGCGTCGTGGCGAAGGGGAAAAAATGGGAAGCGCCCTCCTACCTTGCACTGTGCGGCATCTGGGCAATCGGAATCCTGAGTCACATTTTCCTGGATCTGGTGACCACGTTTGGCACAATGATCTGGTCGCCGGTAGCATGGTCGCGGCCCGCCTGGGACATTCTTTTCATCGTGGATTTCAGCTTCACGGCCATCCTGTTGATTCCGCAACTCCTCTCCTGGACCTACGAAGACCCGGCACGAATCCAGTGGCGCGCCATTCTGATGTGGCTGGTGTTCACGCCGGCGCCGTTCCTGATCGCCAAAATTGGGCAAATTGTCGGCGCGCCGATATCCAATGTCGCGATTCTTGTGGCCACTATCCTGTTTGCGGTGCTCTTCCTGCTCCCGGCGGTGCGGGGCTGGGGCTTGCGCGTGGCCTACGCCAACTGGAATCGCGCTGGCCTGATTCTGGCGGTGGGCTATCTCGTTGCGGCCACCTTTGCTCACCACGTGGCATTGGGGCGCGTCCGGCAGTTCGCCGCGCAAGAGAATCTGCAGGTTGAAGCGATTGGCGCGCTGCCCCTGCCGCCATCGTTGTGGCACTGGGATGGGTTGGTACGAGCGCCGCGCGGCGTCTACGAGATGCGCATGGATTTAAGTGAAGGCTTATTCCAAAAAAACGCGCAAAACGCTGGCTATGTCGGCTCCGACATGATTGAGCACACGTATTATCCTGACGCGTTTCCGAATCCCTGGATTGATCGAGCAAGACAGTTGCCGGAAGTTCAGAAAGTTTTGTGGTTCGCGCGGTTTCCCGTGACGCGCTTTCACAAGGAAAACGCTGAAGCGGTAGTGGAGTTTTCGGACTTGCGTTTTCCGCAAATACGGCCAGACCGGCCGGCATCGTTCACATATCGCGTGCGGTTTTCTGATGACGGAACGGTGATCGCGCAGGGTTGGGTGCGCCGGTAAAGCAGGGCCGGCGCAAGTGTCTGTAGCTCGCCCCTTCAGGGGTGAGGATTTTCAGACCGCAGGTATCCTGTGAGATTTGACGGTTCGATCTGATGTTGAGATTGTGCCGACCGTGTGAAAACCCTCAGGCCTGAAGGCCTGAGCTACAGATTCGAGTCCTTCTTCGCGGGGTGAATAACCACCTGACGCTCTTCGCCAGCGCCGACGCTTTCGGTGCGCACGCCGGGCAGATCCTTCAGTGCAAGATGCACAATGCGCCGCTCCCGCGAAGACATGGGATTGAGCCGGAAGGGCTGATGCGTAGCCTGAACCCTTTCCGCGGCCACGCGGGCGGTCATGCGTAGTTCCTCGAAACGCAAAGCGCGGAAGCCGCCGCAATCGAGGTGAATCTTTTCATGGAAGATCGGCTCAAGGCCGAGGGCGCGAAATGCGATGTGTTCCAGAGCCTTCAAAACTTCTCCGCTTCGCGCCATGAGAAGCTCATTGTCTTTGCCGTCGAGGTCGGCGAAAATCTCCGCCGCGCCTTCCTCTGAACCGTCGCCGGCTTCGGCGACGCGCACGTTCACGGAGAGTTCCAAGCCAGCAGCGCGCACAATCCTGGGCAGAAAATCGCGCAGGGCATCGGCTGCGGCGACGCGGTCCAGCTTGCCATCGCGTACGAATTCTTTCGTCATAAGTTTCTCGAAACTACTGGTTATACCCAACGGACTGCGCCATCACACCGTCCCTTACTTCTTACTTCTTGGCGCGGATGGGTTTGACCGGGGCAGGAAGAGGGTGCGTCCGGTTCAGGTACCACTGCTGCAGGATACCCACCAAGCTGCTGGTGAGAATATACAACGCCAGGCCGCTGGAAAACGGAAAAACCACAAACATGACGGCCATGCTGATGGGCATGAGCTTCATCATTTGGGCCTGCTGGGGATCCGTAATCGTCATGGGGGTCATCTTGGAGACGAGATACATGGAAACGCCGACCATCACGGGCAAGATGTAATAAGGATCCTTGGAGGCGAGGTCGCGCACCCAGAGCCAATTGGCGTGGCGCAACTCGATGGCGTAGCTTAAGGCGCGATTGAGACCGAACCAGATGGGAAACTGAAGGACCATCGGGAGGCAGCCGCCGATAGGATTAATCCCCTCGCGACTGTAAATAGCCATTACTTCCTTGTTCATTTCCGCTTTGCGCGGGTCGTTCATCTTGTACTTCTTGTACTTTTCCTGGATCTGCTTAATCTCGGGCCCCACGCGTTGCATCTTAATGGTCGTCTTGTAGCTGGAGATGCGCAGCGGGAAGAGGACCATATTGACGATCAGCGTGAGAACGACGATGGCCCAGCCCCAATTGGGTACGTAGGTGTGCAGCCACTTCAAGCCGTGGAACAAGGGGTCGGCAATAATCTCGAGCCACCCGAACTGAACCAGGGAATGCAACGGCGGATGAATCGCCTTGAGATCGTCGTAGTCCTTGGGACCCACATACACGCGCAAAGCCATCGGCTGGGAACGCGTGACGACGGCCACCTCCGGCACCGGTTCAGACTGGTCTTTGCCATCGACTTGAATCGCATGGAAAATCTTCCAATAGCGAGTCTCCAGGAGCGTACCGGGCGCATCGTTGGGTGGCAGAAAGGCCACCGTAAAGTAACGATCCGCAATGCCCGCGAATGTCTTTCCACCCATCCAAATATTGCCCCACTTCTCCGGGGCATCGAGTTTCTTGTGAGCAAACGTAGAGAGCTTGCCGTTTTCACTGTAGAAGGTGGTGACCGTCTCCACGGGAATGGGATTGGTGACCGTGAGGTCGCCAAAGCCGCCACGCCAGGCTAATCCAGCGAGCAAGCGCGTCCCATTGTAGGTTACGGAAGTTTCAACGGTCAGGACGTAGGAATGGTCGAAGTGAAATTTCTTGGTTACTTCAAGATGACCGTCGCTCCAGGCCAAGGTCAGATCCGTGGGCGCGGTCAGCAAAGCGGAATCGCCGGAAACCTTGTAGAGCCCGCTGTTCGCCGCTTTTTCCAATTGCGGGTCGTCAATGACCATGGAAAAAGGCCAGCCGCCCGTGTCCGCAGCCGCTTTGGGGTGGACCAGGTCCAGAATCTTCTGGGGCTTCGAGTCATCCTTATACTTTTTTAACTGCCAGCTTTTGATGACCGCGCCGCGATTGGAAAACTCCACGCGGTACAGGTCGTTGTCAACAACGATACTGCGCTCTTGCGTATCTTCAGTGAGCGGGGCCACCGGGAGTGCAGCAGTGGAGATGGTAGCCGGTGGCGCGGGGGGAGTCGTCTTGGCCGGTGCAGGAGCCGTTGCGGAAGTTCCACTGGTCGCGGGAGCGCTGACACCCGGCTGGTTTTGTTGTGGCAGATGCGCGGGAGGTTTTGGCCCGAAGTACTTCGTCCACAGAATGATGACCGCCATGGAAAGCAGCGCGGCGACGAGGATACGCAACTCCGGCGTGAATTTATCCTTCTTTGGCCCGATCGGCTGGAATTGGTTCACTGGCGGGGTGCTCAAGGGCGGACCTCATGCGTTTCAGATGTCATCGTGGAATTCGCTTGCATCTCTTGCCATTTCTCCGGAACCGGGTCGAACCCAAACTTGCGGGATAAAGGATGACAACGCATCAGGCGTTTCGTCGCCAGCCAGATGCCGCGCCACATTCCGAAACGATTAATCGCTTCGTGGGCATAGCGGGAACAGGTGGGCTCGTAGCGGCAAGTGCCGGCAAAGAGCGGCGAGAGATAGACCTTATAAAAATCGAGCGCAAAGAGCGCTGCGCACACCCCCGCGGATCTCCGCGTTGCTCCTTGTACGGGCGCAGCATCCTGCGCCCCGTTTGCCGAGGCGTTCATGGGGTCTTCAACAGGCGCAGAAACTCCGCTGTCAGCGCCGCAAAGGGCGCCTTTGCGACGGAACGCTTCGGGTGAATGACGATGTCCCATCCTGCTGGTATCTCCTCGCGGTGGCAGCGGACCATCTCGCGCAACCTTCTGCGCATGCGGTTGCGTACCACGGCACCGCCGAGTGCCTTCTTGATGCTGAAACCGAAGCGGCTCAATGGCAGTTCATTGGCACGAAGGAACACGGTGAAGTGAGCATTGGAGCGGCGCTTGCCGGTGCTATAGACCGCGTCAAATTCGCTCTTGCGCACCAAGCGCGCCGCGCGCGGAAACGTCTGACCGTGCCTCGCCGGTAGCGATGCCGGGGCTGCCCCATTACTCGGGAGTAAGGCGATGACGTCCCTTCTTGCGGCGGGCCGCAAGGACTTTGCGGCCACCCTTGGTCTTCATGCGCGAACGAAATCCGTGCGTTTTGGCGCGGCGGCGCTTCCGCGGTTGAAATGTACGCTTTGGCAAAACAATCCCCCTTACTGGATACGGCCCGCGAACTTCCCAAGTTTCATCCCTCGGCAGCGCTATGCCGCCTGTTCACACAGCGAAGCAGGATGGCCTTGGGGTCGTGATCGTCAAGCCGGACTGTCCGATTCCAGGCAGCTTTCCGAATTTACTAGTGTACTTGCGCGCCGCGCATAGGGTCAAGAAAACGGCGGCGGTGAAAATGGCTGCCAGGAGTCAGCCATTGACCACCACCTGAGCGAAGCCGGCGCGTCTTCAGGACGGCGACACATGTGTTCTGCAGGCGGTACAATAAAAGAACTGCCAAAGGGCACAGTATCTCATGTTTGAGAACCTGACAGAAAAGCTGCAACGAACATTCAAGAACTTGCGTGGCCAGGGAAAGCTCACCGAGGAGCACCTGGACCTGGCCATCGGCGAAATCCGCGAGGCGCTGCTCGAGGGCGACGTCAACGTGGGGGTCGCCGACGAACTGCTGGCGAACATCCGCGCAAAAGCATTGGGCTCCGAAGTAATGCTGCAGCTTTCACCCGACCAGCAGGTAGTCAAGATCGTGCGCGACGAATTGCTCGCGCTGCTCGGCAAGCACTCCAAACCGCTCTTTGCCTCGCGACCGCCTTCGGTCTGGATGATCGTGGGCCTGCAAGGCTCGGGCAAAACCACCACCACCGGCAAGCTCGCCAAATGGCTCGCGCAGCACGGGCATCGCCCCATCGTGGTCTCCACGGACGTGTATCGCCCCGCCGCCCGCGAACAACTCTCACAAGTCGCCAAAGCCATCAGCATTCCGTTGTGGGCGGGCACAGGCACGGATAAACCGCTCGAAATTGTGCGCGGTGCAATCAAGGAGGCGAAACTTTCGGCCAGCGACGTCATCCTGGTGGACACCGCCGGCCGCCTTCATATTGACGATGAACTGATGAACGAACTTTCCGTGCTGAAAAAGGAATTGCAGCCGAGTGAGATGCTCTTTATCGCCGATGCCATGATTGGCCAGGACGCGGTGCGCTCGGCCGGTGAATTCCACAAGCGGCTGGGCCTGACCGGCGTGATCCTGACGAAGTTGGACGGCGATGCGCGCGGCGGCGCGGCCCTTTCGATCAGCAAGGTTTCGGGAGCGTCGGTGAAGTTCGTCGGCCTTGGCGAGAAATACGATGCACTGGAAGGCTTTTACCCGGAGCGCATCGTTTCGCGCGTGCTGGGCATGGGCGATATCCTTTCGCTGATCGAGCGCGCCGAATCGGCCTTCGACAAGAAAGCGGCGATGGAACTGGAGCGCAAGCTCCGCAAGGAAGAGTTCACGCTGGAAGATTTCCGCGACCAATTGCGGCAGATTCGTAAGATGGGGCCGCTGGATCAGTTGATGGACATGCTGCCGAAGGTCGGGCCGCTCCAGAATTTGCCTAAAGACGCTTCCGTGGATGAGAAGAAACTCAAACAAGTGGAAGCGATCATCAACTCGATGACCAATGAAGAACGCCGCGACCACAACGTCCTCGACGGCAAGCGCCGCAAGCGCATCGCCAAGGGCAGCGGCACCTCCGTGCAGGAAGTGAATCAGGTCATCAAGCAATACATGCAAATGCGGCAGATGATGAAGCAGTATGGGGCCATGGCTGCACGCGCGAAGATGAAAGGCCTGGGCAAACTCGCGGGCATGGGCTGAAGCAGAACCTGCGCCAAAGACTGCCGCACGCAATCAGTAAGAACGCGAACAGAATTCCCCGATCCATGCGCATGATCCCCCCACCTGGGGCGGCCTTGGAGCATCTCACTCGTCGTTCATCTGACCGTAACACGGCTGAGATATGGTGTCTGACCGCCCCAGGATATTTCATGACCCGAATCGCGCTTGACGAACCGCGTTTTTACCTCAACCGCCATCTCCAGTGGATGGCCTTCAACCAGCGCGTTCTGGAAGAAGCGCGCGACGCGGCGAATCCCCTCCTTGAACGCGTAAAGTTTCTGGCCATTACGGCAAACAACCTCGATGAGTTCGTGGAAATCCGCGTTTCCGGCTTTCTGCAGAAGATTGAACATGGCTCCCGGGATATCAGTCCCGACGGCCTCACCCCCGCCGAAGAATTGCAACACGTTACCAAGGCAATGCAAGTTTTCGTCCAGGAGCAGTACAAATGCTGGAACGAAGAATTGTTGCCGCTGCTGGCGCGCCATGGGATTCACGTCCTAAGCGTCAATCAACTGGACAGCAAAGCGGCGAAACTTGCGAAGACTTTCTACGAACGTCGGGTCTGCCCCATGCTGACGCCGGTGACGGTCGATCCTTCCCACCCGTTTCCGCATGTTTTGAATAAGGCGCTGTGCATCGCATTTCTTCTGCGGCGGCGCCGGCGCGCCAGTGAGAGGCCTTTCTTTGGTGTGGTCACCGTGCCGCGGGCGTTGCCGCGCCTTTTGCGTGTGCCCACGGGCAACGGCGCCATTCACTACGTGTTCCTTCAGGACATCATTTCCACGTACGCGGAGAAGTTGTATCGCGGCTACGAGATTCTGGCGTCGGCCCCGTTTCGGATCACGCGCAACAGCAACTTATACCTAGAGGAGGAGGAGGCGCGCACGCTACTCGAGGCCGTGGATTCGCAGGTGGCGCAGCGACGCAAAGGGCACGCGGTGCGGCTGGAAATCGAGGCCGCGGCGCACCCGGAAATTGTCAATCACCTGGTGTCCACATTCGAACTGGATGAATCGCTGGTTTTCCGTGTTCCCGGGCCGGTGAATCTGCAGCGGCTGTTTCATTTGTACGAGGAGACGCCGCGGCCGGATTTGAAGTTTACGAAGTTTGTGCCGCGCCAGGTGCCCATCGGCCACGACGCCGATTCCCTGTTCGAGACGCTGCGCCGCCAGGATATTCTGCTGCACCACCCGTACGACGCTTACGATCCCGTGGTTAATTTTCTGCATACGGCGGCGCACGATCCGCGCGTCCTCTCGATCAAGCAGACGCTGTATCGCACCAGCGCGGATTCGCCGATTGCGAAGGCTCTCCTGGAGGCGGCCGACAAAAAGGAAGTGACCGTTGTCGTCGAGCTGAAGGCCAGCTTCGACGAAGCCAGCAACATCGGTTGGGCGCGCAGCTTTGAAGATGCGGGTGTGCAGGTCTTCCACGGGCTGGTGGGACTGAAAACGCATGCGAAACTGGCGCTGATTGTCCGGCAAGACCCGGACGGGAAGATTCGCCGCTATGCGCATCTCGGCACTGGGAATTACAATTCCTCGACCGCGCGCTTTTACACCGACCTGAGCTTGCTGACAAGCGACGAAGCCATCACTGCTGCGGTACATGACGTGTTCAATTACCTCACTGCCTATGCCGAAAAATCGCACTACAGGCCGCTGCTCGTTGCCCCGCGCGACATGGCCCAGAGCTGTATCGCGCTGATTGAGCGGGAAGCGCGCCACGCGCGGCGGGGCCGCCCAGCGCACATCATCGCCAAGTGCAACGCCATCGTCGATCCGCCGATAATTCGCGCTCTGTATCGCGCCTCGCAGGCGGGTGTTGAGATTGACCTGATTATTCGCGGACAATGCACGCTGGTGCCCGGCTTGCGCGGCGTCAGCAGCCGCATCCGCGTGCGCAGCATCGTGGGGCGTTTCCTGGAGCATAGCCGCATCTTCCAATTTGAAAATGGCGGCAAGCCGGAAGTCTATCTAGGCAGCGCGGACTGGATGCCTCGGAATCTTTACCAGCGCGTCGAAGTGCTTTTCCCGGTGAAAGACGCGCAACTCCGGGAGCGCATTGGCAGTGAGATTTTGCCTGCTTACTTGTCGGATAATCGCAAGGCGCGCTTACTGGGGCCCGAAGGGCTGTACGCGCATTCAAGACGCACCCGCAACGGCAAGGGCTTCTCTGTTCAGGACCACCTGATGAGCCTGGCGGCCGGTCGGGTTAACGGTTCGGCGCAGTCCAAAGAACGGCAAACGAGGGTCGCTTATATTAGAAGTCAGGAAGTGACCGCCCCCACGGAACCCACCGTGACGCTCGAACGGGAAGAGCAGGACTCGTCAAATGCAACCGTATGATCTGGTGGTGATCGGGTCGGGGCCGGGCGGGCTACGCGCCGCCATTCAGGCGGCCAAATCCGGAAAACATGTTGCGGTCGTAGAGAAACAGACAATGGTCGGCGGGGTGTGCATCAACACCGGCACGATTCCCAGCAAGACCATGCGGGAAGCCGTGCTGCATCTCTCCGGGTTCAACAACCAGGCCTTTTACGGATCGAGTTACCACGCCAAAGAAAACATCACCATGAGCGATCTCAACTTTCGCGTGAACCGCGTTATTGAGAACGAGGCCGCAGTCTTAAAGGATCAATTGACGCGGAATAACGTGGACCTCTATCACGGCTTGGGTGCGTTCATGGACGCGCACCACATTCGCGTGGAGAACACCACGGGCTACAGTGAGTTGGAAGGCGCGTTTTTCGTGATTGCCACGGGAACCTTGCCGGCAACAAATCCGAAGGTGCCCGTCAACGGGCGGAACATCGTCAACAGCGACCAGATCCTGAACATCCCGGCGATTCCCAAGACGCTGATCGTGGTGGGCGGCGGCGTGATCGGCGTGGAATATGCTTGCATGTTCGCCACTCTTGGCGTGCGCGTGATCATCGTGGAGAAACGCCCCAGGCTGCTGGAGTTTGCCGATGCCGAAGTGGTGGAGGCGCTCAGCTACCACATGCGCGACCGGCGCGCGACGATGCGCCTCAACGAAGAGGTGGAAAGCGTCGAGGAGCTGCCGGACGGCAAGGTAGCCGCGAATCTGGTCAGCAACAAACGCATCGTGGGCGATGCGCTGCTCTACGCCGTAGGCCGCAAAGGCAATGTGGACCGGCTCAATCTCGCCGCCGCGGGAATCGAGGCCGACGAGCGCGGACGCATCAAGGTGGATGCGGAATACCGCACCAAACAGCCGCACATTTTTGCGGTGGGCGATGTCATCGGATTTCCCAGCCTGGCGTCCGTTTCGATGGAGCAAGGGCGCATCGCCGCCGCCACGGCATTTGGCTTGCACGTGGAATCCGATCCTGCCGGCTATCCCTATGGGATTTACACGATTCCGCAAATTTCCTTCATCGGGAAAACGGAAGAACAGTTAACCGAGGAGGATGTGCCTTACGAGGTAGGCGTCGCCTATTACCGCGAAATCGCGCGAGGGCAAATCAGCGGGCACACCGATGGCCGGCTGAAGCTGCTGTTCCACCGCCAGACACTGGAACTCCTGGGCGTGCATATTTTCGGGGAAGATGCGACGGAACTACTGCACATCGGACAGGCGGTTTTCTTGTTGAAGGGCAAAATCACCTATTTCATCAACACGGTCTTCAATTACCCCACGCTGGCGGAGTGCTACAAGGCAGCGGCATTCAACGGCCTGAACCGGCTGGGCTGACGTCCCTCCACAAAAGAGGCGGTGGCGCATCGGGGCAGCGCGGCATATAATCGCGGCGCTAGAAGGTCCGAGCCAGATTCTTGTGTGCGGAATGCACCGCGTTTCAAAGGAAATTTCATGAAACTGAAGAATTCGATTAGAGGGTTGATTGTGTTCGGTTGCTTCTTGAGCGCTGGGTCATCTCTGGAAACCGCCGCGGCGCAGACAACTGATGCATCTTCCCAGTACCCGGATTTCCCGAGTGAGACACCGGCAAAACTTATGCCCGTGACCAGCAGCTTTGATTACGAGAAGCGCGAGGTGATGATCCCGATGCGCGATGGCGTGAAACTCCACACCGTCATCGTGGTAGCAAAAGGCGCGAAGAACGCTCCCATCCTGCTCACGCGCACGCCGTACAGCGCCTCGGCACAGACCAGCCATGAGGCAAGCGCGCACCTGGGCCGGATCCTGAACGGGTACGACAACGTAACCGATGTGATTGTGGAAGACGGTTATATCCGTGTGGTGCAGGACATTCGTGGGAAGTACGGTTCGCAGGGCGATTACGTGATGACGCGGCCTTTGCACGGGCCACTTAACCCGACGCCGGTGGATCATTCGACGGACACCTACGACACGATCGAGTGGCTGGTGAAGAATGTGCCCGAAAGCAACGGCAAGGTGGGGATTCTGGGCATTTCCTACGACGGGTTTCTCCCGCTGATGGCGATGGTGAATCCACACCCGGCGCTCAAAGTGGCTGTGCCGATGAACCCGATGGTGGATGGCTGGAGAGGAGATGACTGGTTTCACAATGGTGCTTTTCGCGAGCAAAACATGCCCTACCTTTACGAGCAGGACGGGACTCGGGCAAACGAAGCGGCTTGGTGGACAAGCACGTTCGACGACTATGATACATACATGAGGGCCGGATCCGCGGGAGAGCTGGGGCGGCAACGTGGCCTCGAACAGGTGGGCATCTGGCGGAAAATTCTGGAACATCCGAGCTATGACTCTTTCTGGCAACAACAGGCCATGGACCAAATCCTCGCAGCCCAGCCACTGAAGGTTCCGACCATGCTGGTGGTCGGCCTTTGGGATCAGGAAGACATCTATGGCGCAACGGCGGTGTACAAGGCCATCAAGCCAAGAGACACGGAGAACAACAGAGTATTCTTGGTACTCGGGCCGTGGTTTCACGGGCAACAAATCAGCGACGGCAGTTCCCTAGGTCGGCTGAAATTTGGCATGGATACTGGTCTGTATTTTCGTCAAGAAATCCTTCGGCCATTCCTTGCGCAATATTTGAAGGATGGAGCGCCGAAGGCGGATGTGGCGCCGGTGACAGCGTTTGAAACGGGGACGAATATCTGGAGGCGCCTGCCGGCCTGGCCTGCCGGTTGCGCAAGCGGGTGCACGGTGAAGGCAACCCCACTCTATTTGTCCAAGGGCCTCAAATTGAGCCAATCCGCTCCAAAGGCGGGGGGATCGGCATTCGAGGAATATGTGTCTGATCCCGCCAAACCGGTGCCATTTCGTGCCAGGCCGATTCAGCCGATCGGTTATGACAACGAACATACTTGGAGGCAGTGGCTGGTGGATGACCAACGGGAGGCGTCCGGGCGGCCGGATGTGCTGGTATTTGAATCGGAAGTTTTGAATGCACCGCTCAAGATCAGCGGGCAGCCCATCGCGAATCTTGTGGCTTCGACTAGCGGAACGGATTCGGATTGGGTCGTGAAATTGATCGATGTATATCCGGACGAGGTGGCAGGGGATCAGGCGATGGGCGGATACGAGTTGATGATTGCAGCGGATATCTTCCGGGGGCGGTATCGTGAAAGCCTGGAGAGCGCGAAGGCGATTGCCAGCGATAAGCCGCTTCTCTACCGCTTTGCCCTGCCGAATGCCAACCACGTGTTTTTGCCGCGGCACCGGATCATGGTACAGATCCAGTCCAGTTGGTTCCCGCTGTACGATCGGAATCCGCAAACGTTCGTGCCAAATATCTTCTGGGCCAAGCCGGAGGATTATAAGAAGGCGTTGCAGCGCGTCTATCATGCCCCCGGCCAGGAGAGCTTTGTGGAACTTCCGGTGGTCGAGAAGCCCTGAGGGAGTGCGAACGAGAACGCATTTTCGAGGGGCCAGCCGGATCATTCGAGAAGCAGGATAGTTTGCCGGGGGGCGCGGAATCACGCTAGAATGAAGGCTCTTTAGGAGGACGTACTTTAGTGCTAACGATTCGTTTGGCCAGGATTGGCAAGAAGAAGAAGCCGTTTTATCGCGTAGTTGTCATTGAGCGGACCCGGGCGCGCGACGGTCGCGTACGAGAAGCGGTGGGAACTTATGACCCGCTGAAGAAGCCCGCTGAGATCAAGTTGGATTCCGAGCGTATCAAGTACTGGCTGGGCAAGGGGGCCAAGCCCAGCGATACGGTGCGGAGTTTTATCAAGCTGCAAAAGATTGCCTAGCAGCCCGGGTCAGGTCATTTTTTCCCGCGTCCTCTGACGGAATTGGGGAGGGGTCGCTTGCATTCGCTTGAGTAGAGACTCGCTCGCGCGGAGGACCCCATGAAGGAATTAGTTGAAGAAATAGCCCGTGCCCTCGTTGACCACCCGGAAGACGTGCAGGTGAAGGCCGTTGAGGGATCCCAGGTGACCGTCCTGGAGTTGCGGGTCCATCCGGAAGATTTGGGCAAGGTCATCGGGCGCCAGGGGCGCACGGCCAAAGCCATCCGCACCCTGCTTGGTGCGGCCGGCATGAAACTCCACAAACGCTTCACCCTCGAGATATTGGAAGATTGAGCAGCTCTCACCAAACAACGCAGCGATGGGTACAAATTGCCAGAGTCTTGCGTCCCCGCGGCAATAAGGGCGAAGTGGCCGCGGAATTGTTCACCGACTTTCCGGCACGCCTTTCTTCGCTGAAATCCATTTATTTGCGCAAGGATGCCGGCGAGCCCAGGCGCACGGGCTTACGGAATTTCTGGATCGACCGCAATCATCCCGGACAGGGTGTTTTCCATTTCGAGGGCTGCGGCGGCATCAGCGAAGCGGAATCGCTGCGCGGGCTGGATGTGTTGCTCCCGATCGAAGAGCGCGTGGAGTTGCCCGCAGGCCACTATTTTGTGACCGACCTGATGGGCTGCACGGTGTTCGAGCCGCCGAATAGCGATGCTAAATTGGCATCGCCCGCTTGTGCTGCGGAAGATGCGCCGCGCGTGCTGGGAACGGTCCGCGATGTCTTCTTCCCCGGAGAAGGCGTGGCCGGCACGCCGCTTCTTCAGGTGGACACCTCGGCCGGCGAAGTGCTAATCCCCCTCGCGGAAGATATTTGCACGCGCATCGACGTGGCCGCACGGCGCATCGAAGTACGCCTGCCGGAAGGGTTGAAAGACCCGGATGCTAGATAGCATGCAGCCGGGTTTCTTCCTTCCCGCGAACTGGGCCTCTGTTAGACTTGCCTGCAATGCGATTTGACCTCGTCACCATCTTTCCGGAATTCTTTGCCGGGCCTCTGGACCATGGCATCGTGCGCCGCGCGAACGAGGCGGGGCTCATAGAGATCCATGTGCAGGACCTGCGCGAGTTCACCAAAGACCGCCACCGCACCGTGGACGACCGGCCGTTCGGCGGGGGCGAAGGCATGGTGCTGAAGCCAGAGCCACTCTTTGAAGCGGTGGAGAAGCTGCTGGGGCATGGCGTAGGAGATGCGGAGAAACGCGTGCCGCCAGAAGCGGGAACCGCCATCGTTTTGATGTCCGCGGCAGGGCGCTTGTTTACGCAGGAGACGGCGCGGCGTTACGCGAAGCTGGAGAGATTGATTTTGATTTGCGGGCGGTATGAAGGCGTGGATGAACGCGTCGCGGAATTCCTGGCCACCGAAGAGGTATCGGTGGGCGACTTCGTTTTGAGCGGCGGCGAGCTGCCGGCAGCAATTGTTGTGGATGCAGTGACACGGCTCTTGCCGGGAGCGCTGGGCAACGAAGCCTCCGCGGAAAACGAATCCTTCAGCCAACTTGAGCCGTCAGAAGTCGCCCAGTCCGCTGTGATTCCCCAATCGCGCCAAGCGAAGCTCCTCCTTGATTTTCCGCACTACACGCGCCCGGCGGATTATCGTGGCTGGAAGGTGCCCGAGGTCCTGATCGGCGGCAATCATGCCGAAGTGGCCAAATGGCGCCGCCAACAGGCCGCAGAGAAGACTCGGCGGAACCGGTCAGACTTGTAGGGGGGCCGAAAATATGCGCGAATGTCATTCCGAGAGCCGTTCACCTATTAACGGCACGAGGAATCTGCTTTTTCCTCGTTTCTTGCGAAAAGCAGATCCCTCGCTTCGCTCGGGATGACATGTACATGTAGTTCTGTGGCGACGTACCGATCGCATTAAGGGTTTAAATAACGGCTAGGATTTCCGTCACATCCTGTTTATAATTGGAGTTTGCCTTGGAAGTGCTGGCCCCGCCTGAGTGGGTCTGCAGGGAACACAGAAAATGAATCCGGTAATTCGTAAGTTGCACGAAGCGCAATTGCGCAAAGACCTCCCCGAGTTTCGCCCC